>Ga0129317_1001577_pt1 | contig 16003 bp, 8 predicted proteins | sample Cm1ome_FD_94430 | JGI IMG/M metagenome (GOLD analysis project Ga0129317, IMG submission 94430) | Eastern black-and-white colobus group fecal microbial communities from Wisconsin, USA - Cm1105 metagenome | ecosystem: Host-associated > Mammals > Digestive system > Large intestine > Fecal | place... | reverse complement strand
TGACATTGTGGGTGGGCATCGCTAATATTCGCCTCGTTCTCACGATTCCTCTGTAGTTCAGTCGGTAGAACGGCGGACTGTTAATCCGTATGTCACTGGTTCGAGTCCAGTCAGAGGAGCCAATTTCCTGCTTTCATGCATCCTTGCGAATCCTTATGTTATTTTTATTCAACAGGTTAGCGTGAAAACTCTTCCCGGTGCATTTTGATTTTACCCTCTGCATCGGGAAAAATTGGTGGTCAAATCTGGGGTCAGGTTAGTTCGATAATGGAGTGACCCCCATATGTCCCTTAACGACGCAAAAATCCGTAGTCTCAAGCCCACTGATAAACCCTTTAAAGTCTCCGATTCCCACGGTCTGTATCTGCTGGTCAAACCAGGCGGTTCCCGTCTCTGGTATCTTAAATACCGTATTAATGGCAAAGAATCCCGTATTGCACTGGGTGCCTACCCTGCCGTCTCCCTGTCTGACGCCCGCCAGCAGCGCGAAGGCATCCGTAAGATGCTGGCGCTGAACATCAACCCGGCGCAGCAACGTGCCGCTGAACGCGGCTCGCGCATGCAGGAGAAAATGTTTAAATCCGTGGCACTGGAGTGGCACAGTAGCAAGAAAAAATGGTCGCAGAATACCGCAGATCGCGTGCTTGCCCGTCTGAACAGACATGTCTTTCCGACCATCGGGCATCTACCAGTTACCGAGCTTAAATCACGTCATTTCATTGAATTACTGAAAGGCATTGAGGAAAAGGGCTTGCTTGAAGTTGCGTCCCGCTCGCGGCAACACCTCAGCAACATTATGCGTTATGCTGTTCATCAGGGGTTAATCGAAATCAACCCAGCTGCAAATCTTGACGGCGTGACGGCTTCTCCCGCCAGACGACATTATCCCACCCTGCCACTGGAGCGCCTTCCTGAGCTGCTTGAACGGATTGACAGTTATCACCAAGGACGGGAACTCACCAGGCTTGCAGTCCTGCTGACGTTGCATGTGTTCATTCGCTCAAGTGAACTGCGCTATGCTCGTTGGACAGAGATTAACTTCAGAAATCGGATCTGGACGATACCTGCCACACGCGAAGCGATTGCAGGCGTACGTTATTCCAGTCGAGGTGCCAAAATGCGTACACCGCATATTGTGCCCCTTTCTGAGCAGGTTATCTCTATTCTGAAAAGGATTAAGGAAATATCTGGCGGGTATGAACTGGTGTTCCCCGGCTATCATGACCCCTACAAGCCGATGAGTGAAAATACTATCAATAAGGCACTTCGCCAGATGGGATACAACACGAAACAAGATATCTGCGGTCATGGTTTCCGGGCAATGGCGTGTAGCGCGCTGATGGAATCCGGTTTATGGTCGCAAGATGCAGTGGAGCGTCAGATGAGTCACCAAGAGCGCAACACTGTGCGTCTGGCTTACATTCATAAGGCCGAACATATGGAAGCCCGCATGGACATGATGCAGTGGTGGTCGGATTATCTGGATATGTGCAGTGAAATCTGGGTGCCCCCGTACATCTGGAGTCAGCAAAACATTAATCTCGCAGTAACCTGACTTATGAATAATCTTGTAAAGAACCAGGCCGTATCAGCAAACGCTGATACGGCTTTTCATCCACAGGCCGTTTTTCATCTTCTAAGTCGTCCAGGACATCATGGTTCTTAATACACATGCGTTCGCATGTGCTTATGTTAAGTAGACTTATTGTCTTACACATTTTATCCGTATCATTAACCAGAATATGTTCCGGAGCAGCGGGTGATAGTGCCGCCAGTCCACACTCATCGCTGCCCGGAAAAATCATCAGTGGGGAGGCAAACGGTAAGCACCCCGCTATTCTGCAAGACATTTCTGCAGTTTATTTAACCTCCCCGAAGCATTTTTATAAGGCGAGGCGGTATTAAATTGAATCATACGACCTCGGGTCCATTTATTATACCAAGGTTTACCGTAAAGCTCATCGTTACTGAATCGTTCAATCAAAGCCACGAGTTGCTGCTTATTTTCCTTTAACCGTGCCAATAAAACTTCGTACTCTGTAATATCCTCATAGTCACGGTAGAATTTCTGTGCTAAACGCCCCAATTCATTCCATTTAAATCCTTCCTCAGGAAAAATAATAGTTTTTCCTTTTGCCTCTTGGTCATGCCAGTGTAACACCAGCTCTCCCCAGCCAATCAGATAGGAAACCAGATTCGCTACGCTAATCGTAGTCCCCTTCGCGTGCCCTTCCAATAGAGGTTCAAAGGCGAGTTGGGGCGTAATAGATTCTAGCTTCTTATTTAATAAAGAAAAATTACTATTAATAGCTTTAATTAACTCTTCTTTTGATGATGGAACAGCCATATCTATTGCTCCTTGTATAGTTACACAACTATTTCTACCCTACTATTTCGAGTGATTCAATCGTCTGGTTCACATAACCTACCACCTGTTCAAAATGCTTATCGACAAAAAAATGATCGGCAGCAGGAAATATAATAGTCCGCGTCTTTCGTGTGGTGAATTTTTCCCATGCAAGTAATTCATCCTGCATTACCAGATTGTCAGCATCGCCATGAAATAGCACGATCGGACAGGTTAATGTGCGCGCCTTGGCCTGAAATACATACTGCTCATAGAGCCGATAATCGTTTTTAATGATGGGGGTGAAAATTGTCATTAACTCTTTATTACGAAAGACATCAACCGGAGTTCCGCCCAGCTTGACGATCTCTTCCATAAACGCCTGATCGGGCAAGGTATGCAGTATTACTTCATGAGAGGCCCGATCGGGTGGGCGACAGCCGGAAAAAAACAGCGCGCATGGCATGTCATGTCCATGATCGAGAATATAATGCACCAGTTCGAAGGCCATGATCCCTCCGAGACTATGCCCAAAAATGGCGTAGTCTCCACCTGTGTAGTGTTTCACAAATTGTTGATAAAGGTCAGCGACGGCATCCACCATCGTAAGACACAGCGGCTGGCGTATTCTAGTTCCCCTCCCCGCAGGTTCTAAAGGCCGCAAAGTAATATTGTCCGACAGCACGCTACGCCATTTATAATACATGGCGGCAGAACCACCTGAATATGGCAAACAATACAAACTGATATTACTCATCGTCCCACTCCTTGTTGTGTAATAGAATTCGTTTAATTTGATGATTTAATGTCAGAACGAAAGCTAACAGGATAATTCCGAACGGTATCGCCAACACGCTCGATGGACCCCATACCAAGATAAAACGCCAGTCAAGTCCTGGAGATAGTATACCCGGTGCGACATAGAGCATGGCGGCCACGAGCCCAGGAACCGCCAAGGCGATGATATAGTCACGTACGCGTAAACGTAACCTCTGCTGTTTTCCAGGGCCATGCGCCGTTGCGCGATAAACACGGAAAGCACCGCGCACTACAACCACCGCCCCCCAAAAACACAGCAACAACGTGAGGTAGACGAAAAGGGTATCGGTGGCTGTAATTGCATCACCAGCGCCGTCAGCATATTTGCCAATGCGCAGATAATTATCGATATCCGCGCAAAGCTGTAGTATCAGATTCGAATTCATATTTGCCAGCGCAACAATGCCAATCTGCTGATCCGGTCGCAACGCAATGCAAGAAGAAAAGTTTGGATTCTGCCCACCGTGACTGATGTAAGGGCCTTGATTCTGGTCGATAAACCAACCGCTGGCATAGAGGATACGATTGTCTGCGGCAAGCGGAACATCACTATTACCACGCCAACTGTTACTCATCGCCTCACGCAGCGTTGCCGGCAAAGCCTTTCTGTGCAACCAGGCGTCTATCCATATTTCCATATCAGGCAGAGTGCTATGGATATAGGCGGCAGGAACATGGTTCCGGGCCAGAGGCGCATGAAACAGAACGGGTTTGCCGAATCCCAGTTTATAGCCGCTTGCCTTGTTGACAATAATCTCATCCCCCTTAACTGCCACAGTCGCCGACATGCCCAGCGGCTGCGTGAGTCGTTCCGCAATGACCTCTGTAAAGGTTTTTCCCGTCACATTTTCAATCACCGCGCCCAACACATCATAATTGGCGGAGGCATAGCTAAACTTCGCACCCGGCGCAAACAGCAGATTCTCGTTGCGCAGTTGCTGTGCCACAGCGCTCCCAGGCATAGGGTTTTCCAGCCGAGCCAGTGTTGAAAAAGGCAATCCTGATGTATGATAAAGGAAATCAGCCACGGTCAGGGAAGCAGGTTTTCCCTGATAATTCAAGCGCATTTCCGGCAGATAGGTAATGATATCATCCCCTTGCCGGAGTCTGCCTTCCTGAATCAGTATTTGCACCACAAGTCCGGTAAACGCCTTACTCATCGATCCCAGCTCGTAAACTGTGTCTAGAGTATTCGCTTTCTGACTAGCCACATCGGCAACACCGTAGACAAATCGCTGACGTACCCCCTTAATGGTCACACTTACGGAAAGGGCTGGGACCTTGGCCTCCTGCATCCGTTGGTGAATTAATGTCGACAGGCGCTCATCTTGCGCCCCGATAGGCTCATGTTCTTGCGCCAAAGCGCACATAGCGGAAATAAAGAGCAGCATACAGCACAGGAGATGATATAATGTTTTAATGCTAACGTGTTCCATTATTGTCATCCTGTGAACACCTCATAAAATACCATCAACACATTCGGAGATAAATTCACTGTGCTCACGGATAGCGGGTCTGGCATAAATATCGGCGGCAGTCAGTCCGATTTTATAAATGTGGTTACAGCTGTCGACGAAAGAGATAACGTGCATCGAGGTCGCTCCGTATTCGAAAATAACCGCGTGTTCGTCATAATGATCGATGCATAACAATGAACGCCAGGTTTTCTCCACAAAGTCGCTGACCGACAAATAACTCACTGGTAACATAGCGTTCTCTCTCGCATCACTGGACTGAATTTCATACCGGACGCGATCAAACGAATAACCGGGTAAGCCTATAGTCTGCACGGCTGGCATTTCCGGTAAACAAATAGTCACTCCTCGTTGCCAAAGAGTGCCCAACAGCGGCAGGATGTCCTCAGGCGTATCCGTATTCAGCATGGGGGAAAATACTGTTTGCCCAACCCACTGCGCATGCTGGTGATACAATATGGAAAACGTCCCCGCGCGACCGATTTCCAGCATCAGCGTTCCCTCCGTCACCGCCAGATTAGCCAATATTTCGCTCAGTTCACTGTTGCCGGCCAGCGTCTGCTCCGGTGTCGTTTCAGCCACAATCACCTGCTGAACAGCGTTTTCCAGTGAGATGATGCGCGCAACATACTGCGCTGCTGCAGCCCCCGTCAGGTAACCGATGTGCTGCACAGGCGAGATACTTTGTTCGATCAGCCATTCACTAAGACTCACCTGCTGGATAAACTGACGCAATGCTGGCGTCCAATCGGCTGGTTCGCAGATTTGTGCAACATCCTGAGACAGGCGCTGGTGCCGCTGGCGCAAGTTAGGTTGACAAGCCAGCAAATGCGTCAGGGCACTCTCCAGCTTATCGTCCCGGTCCGGATATAGGAACACCAAGGTAGTTTCCATATTGATAGGGGTAAAAGACATGTCAGCATCCCGCAGTTTCGCCAAACTTGCACGCAACGCTACCACACTGTCTGCCGCCAGCGCACAGCGATACGGGAAATGTGCCCGGCGTTGCGCGAGAGTATAGGCGATACGATCTTTATCTGCTTCCGCATAGGTCGCCAGAGCGTGATAATGAGCATCCAACTGTTGTCTAAGGGCTAATGGCGTTTTGGCGCTGAAGAAAAACAGGCGGCGCTCATTTTCTTGCACCGCTTGCGCAGGCGTCTCGCACCAGTTTTGCAGAACCAAATGAGCATTGGTCCCTCCCAGCCCAAACGAACTAACGGTGGCATGGATCCTTTTCGTTTGTGGGACAGAAGTCACTACATCACTGAGATAAAATGGCGAGGCTGGCTGCAACAGTTTTTTATGTTTATTTACTAGGTTGATCTGCGGGGGAACTAAACCAGTATATAGCGTCAGTGCGGTTTTCATTAAGCTGACGATACCGGAAGCGACTCCCAGGTGACCCAAGTTGGCTTTTACCGCACCCAATTGAATGCTGTGCGGCGCACATGCCGGTGCGAAAACCCGGTGCAGAGCTTCAAGCTCAATCTCATCACCCAACGGGGTACCGGTACCGTGCGTTTCGATCAGTGCGATATCAGTCGGTACGACTTCTGCGGCGGCAAGCGCCGTATTGATCGCTTCTACCTGTCCTTCTACGCTGGGGGCGACAAACCCCAGCCGACGCCCGCCGTCGTTATTTACCGCACCTCCTTTAATCACCGCATACACTCTGTCTTGGTCGCGTAGTGCATCCTCAAGACGTTTTAGCACCACAACTCCCGCACCGCTGCTGTATACCGTGCCGGTCGCCTCAGCGCTAAACGGGGCGCAGTGTCCGTCTTGCGATACCAGCTTATCACCTTGCGGACTGTAGCCGTGCGCCTGTAAAAAACCCAAGGTGACCCCACCTGCCAACGCAACATCGGCTTGAAAAGTCAATAACCCCTCGCATGCTAAATATGCTGCCACCAACGAACTGGAACAGGCGGTCTGTACACTCACAGCGGGTCCGGTAAACCCCAACTTGTAGGCAACCTGAGCACACAAGTAATCCTTTTCGTTACCAATCTGCGCCTGAAGATAATGGTGATCGCCGCTCATCTTCAGGTATGGATAGACGCGATCGATAAAATAGTTATTGGCGTAGGTCGCCCCATAGACGCCGACTCGCTTAAGTTGCGTGGGAATATAGCCCGCATGCTCAAGAGCGTTGTAGCAGCATTCAAGAAATATTCGTTGTTGCGGATCCATCAACAGGGCTTCGCCAGGCGGAATATTGAAAAATGCAGCATCGAAGTCATAGGGAGCGGTGATTATATTGCGCAGCCTAATCCAAGGGTTCCCATTATCGTCTTCTGTGCATGTCGGTTGAGTGAACTCCTCACCCGCCAGCAACTTATCCCACCACTCGGGCACCGATTCCGCACCGGAAAAACGCCCGCTCATGCCAATAATGGCAATATCCAGTGAGCCACAGGTAAAATCATCCTTTGCCATTGTTGTATTCCTTAAGGGTTGGCATCGTGTTTATAGTGTCCACAAAGTCGGCGCGCCCGTCAGCGTGGCGCTGTGTTGGCACAGCCAGGCATCCAGATCAGTGAGGCTGTTCTTGTAGCGCGCCAGCAGGAGTTGCACATCATTCAGCGCAATGCGCGTGGGATCGAAACGGCAGTGGAAGGAGAGACCATCAGCTGCCGAGCGCGCAATATTAAACTCCAGCACGCAGCCGAGCGCGTTTTCAGGCGCGGTATAGATATCACTATTAAAGTGATCAATATGAAAATAGCGGAGTGAAGGTTGCGCCTGCACACCGATGTAATTCATTCGGATCCCTTGCGCAAGAGAGTCTTCCGGTGCATGCCGCATTTGCAGCAGACCGTAATCTCCCCCACCATGCGTGCGTTTTGCCAAATCGGAAGCGATCGCAGATAACAGTGTCGCCATATCGCCATGCAGAGGGATCGCCCAAGGATAAAATAGAGTAAACCACCCGACCGTATCCGCAACGTCAGGCTCATCGGGCCAGCAGCCGCGTCCCATGCCTTCCATCTCGATGCGACACCAAGGCTCTTCGCTGTAGTAACGCAGCACCAGCGCCAATGCCGTTAGCACATAGGTTTCGGCGCTGTACGCGGTATTACCACTGGATTCAAACAACCTCCTGACGCAAGGATGGCGAAAGTCTTCACGCCAAGCGCGCGTACGAGGTAATGAGTCATCTGGCAATGACACGGGTGGGAAATGCAGCGGTAGCGTTTGACATACTGTGCGCCAGCTTTCGTGTGTGGCGGAATCTACCGTTTTGCTCGCCAGATAGTCATTCCAGCGATGCAGTCCGCTGTTGCTGGTGCCATTGACAGTGCTGACGGCGTCCAGCGTGCTGAGGATTAAATACCAAGAGTGCATATCGACGCACAAGTGATGGGCACAGAGTACCAGCGTGCTAGACGCAGGCTGCGGGGCGTGTAACAGAGCTGCCGTAAAGACTCGACCATTTGTCACGTCAAGCATGCTATTGCACTGAGCGATCACCTCTGCCAACGTCCACTGCGCCGTCGAATATTCCGTGAGCACCTCGTTGGGATAACACACATTAGGGTCGCATACTAGCAACCGCCCCTCAGCGTCCAGCGCACTGTGCAAAGCTGGCTGCTGCTGGATTAATGTATGCAGCCTGTTGTGTAACTGCTCGAGCGGGCAGCCCGGCAACACTTTCAGCACAATGACATGGTTATAAACATTGGGCACTGGCAACGCCAACTGCGTAAACCAACGCAATGCGGGTAGATCGATACGGGTGTTATGAGCATACTGCGCGAGCTGTGACACCGTTGTATGACTAGCGAGAAACTCACAGATGGCGTTCACTGTTCCACACTCCATCACCTGCACCGCTGACATCGTCCAGCCGTGGTGCCTGAGCTGCGCTGCAATCTGGATACTCTTGATGGAGTCCAACCCCAAGACATAAAGATTTTCGTTATCATCAAACTCAGTTTGCTCCAGCGCCCCTTCCACACATACCCGAACTGAATGCCTTATCGCCGCATCTCCCAGCCGCTCGCTACCCGATGCAGGCGCGGTGTTTCGGACCGTTGCGACCATCTGACGCACGTCCACCTTGCCATTGTGCGACAGCGGCAGTTGGGCGATAGCACAGCACTGCTTGGGTTGCATGTAGGTGGGTAATTGCTGACGCAGATGTTGCATTACGGTAGCTACATCAACAGATGACGGTGTCACGCAGGCTAGCAACCCGCTGTGCTGCCCCTGCACATCATCAATCACCGCCACCGCCGCACTTTCTACCTGAGGTGCGCTCAACAACGCTTGTTCGATTTCGCACAGCTCAATACGATAGCCATTAATTTTGACCTGATCGTCTTTACGTCCCTGATAAACCAGCGTATTAGGAGCGATGGCGTAGCCAATATCACCGCTGCGATAGCCAATCATCACCCCATTGGTATCTTTAAGGTAGGCGGCGGCCGTTTGTTGCGGCGCATCGATATAGCCCTGCGTCACTGACGCGCCATAAATCACCAATTCACCAGTTTCGCCTTCCGGTACCGGACAGCCCCAAGGGGAGCAAATTGCTACCTGGCAACCGTCGATCGCCATACCGATGGGCAATGAAGGCAGCGTTTCTTGCCCGGTGTAGCGATAGATCATGCAACCAACGGTGGCCTCTGTCGGCCCATATTCGTTATAGATCACGGCCTGAGGAAAGAGAGCAGCCGCCTTACGCGCCAGATCCCGCTTGAAATCCTCCCCGCCAACCACCAAGGTACGAATCTGCTCACTGCTTATGCCAGCCGCACACAACAACCGCAGGTGTGCAGGCGTCAGTTTGATCACTGTGTTGGGCTGATCAACCACGGCCATGCGCAGCAATGTTTCGCTCTCGGCGTGCCGACAAACGCTGATGCTAGCGCCCACACATAAGGGGGCGAACAGCGTAGTGATGGTCAAATCGAAGGACAGCGAAGAGTAGAGCGCAGCCCGGTCCTGCGCTGTAAAGTAACGTTCGGCGGCGAAATGGAGATAGTTAGCCAGATTGCCATGAGAGACTTGCACGCCCTTAGGCTCGCCGGTCGATCCGGAGGTAAACAGCACATATGCCAGATCCTGCGGTTCAATAGCTGGCCAAGGTTCTCTAGCAAGCGCCGAAGTGGCTAAGGCCTGGAGCAAGCTGGACGCGGGAAACGCCAGCGCCTGCGTCAATTCATGCATCGCCGGATCGTAAAGGATATGCGCTACCTGCGCTTTACGACACATGGCGTAAAGGCGGGTCGTTGGCAACGCGGGATTTAGCGGCAGAAATGCCGCGCCGCAGCGCAAAATACCATAAATAACCATCACCGTTTGAGCGCTATGCTCAGCGATAATCCCAACCACTTGACCGCGTCCGATCCCCTGTTGGCGCAGATAACGCGCAACCCGCTCAACAGCGTCATCCAACTGCCGATAAGTCAAAGACTGTTCATTATCAATTAGTGCTGTGCGATCACCATGCTCCACAACTTGCGCTGCAAATCGGGAAGTAAATGAGGGTTTGAGTGAGCCACATGCCAATGCGACGTGCGGCGCAGGATAGACTTCGAGATCGCCTAGACGAGCGTCAGGTTGCCGATCCAATGCAGTGACTAAATCCAACAGCCCATTTTTCATCGCTGTCAGTTGGTGCGGAGTGAAAGCGCTACGCAGCGCCTCCAGACTCAACCTAAGGCTTTCTTTATGATTATTAACAGTTTGCAAAACAATCTGTAGCTTATAGGACTGCTCGCCGCTGTAGTAACTCTCCACGCGTTGCGCGGCACCTGCAATGTGGCGTTCATAGGTAAAGTTATAATAATTAACGCAATAATCGAACGCCCGCAACTTCCCTCCCCCCTGTTCCGCCAAATCCTGGTTGAATAAGGTAATGGGATATTTGCTGTGTTTAAAACCGCGTTTCAGTTCGCGCTGGAAAAAGGCCACCCGTTCACAGAATCGTTCCGTGCGCACCAGTCGATAGGCCAGCGGCAATTGATTAGTAAACATGCCAAAGCAACGCCGCGCCTCGCGAGTATGCCGATTGGCTAACGGCACGCCTATTACGCCTTTTTCCTCCCCCCATACTCTGGCGCGATAGAGAGCGAAGAGTGCAATAAACAGCGTATTAAGCGTACAGCCATAACGATTACACAACCTGTAGAGACGGTTAATCATGGCTGGCTCAAGCCAAGTGGAACAACTGATGCCCTCAGTAGTAACGATGGGGGAACTGTCTGGAAAGCAGTCGCGGTATTCGTCGATATAGTCACGCCACCAGCCACGATCAACGGCAAAGCGCGTTGACGCCTGATAAGATTGCTGCTGCGCCAGAAATGCGCTATAGGCTGGTGACGCATCATCTGGTACGTCCTGCTGTTCGTATGCTCGCTTGACATGGTTTGACAACAACGCCATTGACCAACCATCAGCAATGCCGTGATGGGCTTTAAATAAATAACCGCTGTATTGTTCACCGCACGTAAAGGTGACAAACTCGAACAAATCGTGCGCCAGCAGGGTAAAGGGCTGCCGGAACCACTCATCAACAAATGTTTCGATCGCCGCTGGGCGTAGGTTCTCCTTGTCATAATCTGGGGAAAAAGTCAAATGGCGGATATCGCGCCAGTGATAAGGCTGCACTTGGCTGACCACTTCACTCTCCTCTCCCATCACAAACCACATACGCAACGCATCAAATTGCCGAATGGCGGACTGGATGGCCGCGTGTAGTCGGGGCAGATCGACAATTCCCTCAATGGTGACCACACCACCAATGATGTTTACGGCACTGTAAGGATACAGTTGATCAATGATGTGGCACTGTTCCTGTGGCCACGACAACGGATTGCCCGACATCATGGTGCCACCTCCATATCCAAGTGTTGGGAGCGCACCGCCTCCTGATTCCATCGCAGCAGACGAGGTGAAAGACGCAGCAGACGCCACGCCAACAACGCAGCCACAAAAGTGCCGCTCATCGCCCCAAAATAGACGCCGGTAATACGCATCTCTAACACAATCGCCAGCAGGTATACGACAGGGACAGATATAAACACGTGACGCATCAGCGTCAACAACACCGAATACCAAGGCTTACCAATGGCCTGATAATATTCACTTGCTAACAGGCTGATAGCGACAAAGGGTAGTGCCAGTGCCATGATACGGGTTTGCAGTACCGCATAGTCACTCACGGCAACAACACGAGTAAACAGGGGATACATCCAGGGTGCCAGTACAATATGCATAACGGCTAACACCAGCACAATAGAGAAGGCCAGCGCGACGGCGGCCCAATAGGCATTCAGCGTGCGGGTGACATTTCCGTGTCCCCAGTTTTGCCCCACCACAGTCAGCAACGCGGTCGCGATAGCCAGCATCGGCGTGATGATGAAATAGTCGATGCGACCAGTGAGCGTAAACGCTGCCATCGCGTTTACGTCCAGCCTGACGATAAAAAAATTATAAATCACTATGCCGACCGCAATGATCAGTTGCATCAGCATCTGCGCCATGCCGACGGAGAGAAACTCTCGGTAGATTTTCCAGGAGAATGGGCGTAACGCGATGCGTATACTCAACCCGATATGTAATCCCATCAATGTGTAGATGAAATAGGCGACCATACTCAGTTGCGCCAGAAACGACGCCAATGCCACCCCTTTCACACCAAAATCGAATACAAAGATCATGATTGGATCGAGCATAATATTTACCAACGCCCCCAACAATGAGGCCTTCATGATGACCATGATCTTACCCGCGCCTTGAAACAGCCCCATCATGACGCCAATCAACATGATGCTGAACACGGTCAGCAGCGAATAATAATAGAACTCCGTTGCGTAGCCGATGATGCTCTTCGTGGCCCCCAGTGAGCGCAATAGCGGCTGGGCATAAACATAGCCAAGTACGGTGATCACGATCGCAAAGAATAGCGCGATGATGATACCGACCGACAAAATCCGCTGTGCACGATCCAACCGCTGCATGCCGATGGCGCGGGACAGCAAAGATCCCATACCGATTTGAATGCCGTTGGCGATGGCAAATAACCCCATTCCAACGGGGAAAACCAGCCCCACACCGGCAATGATGCCGCTGTTGGTGACATCAATGTGGCTCAGCCAAAAAATATCGGCGATGGCATAGGTCACCTGCGTTAACATACCGACAAACATCGGCAACGCCATGCGCAGGAGTAATTTATACAGCGAGCCGTCAAACATACCCGCCACCGTGAACAGCTCATCGTTCGGCGTGCCGTTGTCTGGCTCAAGCTTATTCACCGTCATACCTGCTCCTTATTCATTAAATGCGCCGCACCTTTATTGGCGCTGTCACCGATATCCGCCTCTAGTACCCTTCCGGTACCGTGAATCCGCCACTGATGCTTTCGCAGAACTCAGCAAAGTTAATCGTCACATCATCGTGAAAATGCCCGGAAATGATCTGTATGCCGCACGGAAGCTCATCCATCGTTTTCGCCAATGGGTAAACGGTGGCAGGCAAACCAAAAACCGTTGCTAACATGTTCCAGAACAAATGTTCGTTGTAATCTTGCGGTTCGCCATTGACGATAAGCTTGCGCTTACGCACCGGCTGCTGCATGTGCGCAAACGCCAGCACCGGGCTGACAGGTGTCAACAACACGTCATAACGCGCGAAAAGGGTTTCTATCACCCGGCTGTATTCGTGGCGGAGTTTGTCTGTATTCCGCTGTTCGCCACTGTCTTTCAGCATGCCCTGGTAATAGCTCGTTATCCCCTCAGGCACATCCGCCAGCTTGCCCACAAGCCTGAAGCCCAGCGCAGCCAGCCCGGCTGTAAGACGCTGGCGTCCATTGAGCGCCGTACTTACCAGCCGACCACTGAGTTTGACTGCTATATCAAACAGTGCGTCGGGATCGATATCGGCGGGCATAGCATCATCAACCTCCACGCCAGGCTGTGCGCGTAACTTGTCGATAAACGATTGAAAACGCTGTGCGATCTGTTGATCTATCTCATGGTGGGGCGCACTAAACCACGTGCACACGCGGTAGTTTGCTTTGGCCTGATAACGGCTAAAATCGGGAATACGCGGCGGTTCCACCCAGAATGTGCTCAATGCGCGCATCATCAGACGCAGATCCGCCGCGCTGCGCGCCATGGGGCCCGCCGTCGAGAGATCCGGCTCATCAGTCGCTTGCGGACCACCACCGGGCACATGTCCTCTGACCGACATCAACCCCAAGCTACAACGATGGGCATAGACACCTGTGTAGTGTGCGGGAATGCGCAGTGAGCCAAACAAATCGCTGCCAAATTCCACGGGGGTGAAATCCGCCGCCACCGCCACCGCCGCTCCTCCGGACGATCCGCCGGGTGAACGTTGCCTATCCCACAGGTTATGGGTGGTGCCATACAGATCGTTATAGGTTTGCCAATCGGCAGTCATCATCGGCACATTGGTTTTTCCCATCAGGATCGCCCCGGCAGCGCGTAAGCGTGCGATGGAAGGAGCATCCTGCGTCGCCCGGTTATCTTTCAGATAATGGGCACCGGACGTGGTTAACCACCCTTGCACGTCAAACGACTCCTTAACAGTACAAGGTAATCCGTGCAACACGCCCCTTGCGCGCCCCTCCAGTCGCTCACGATCGGCGCGCGCGGCGGCCTCCAACGCCAACGCATAGTGCTGCTGCACCACCGCATTCAACGGCTTGTTAAACTGCGCCATACGTGAAAAATAGTGATTCACCAACGCCACTGAGGTGGTTTCTCCGGACGCCAACTGTGCCAACAGTGTCCCTGCGCTACGATAGCTCTGCTCACTCATCGCCCTTTTCTCCCTGTTGGGCACGTTTACGCCGCAACGCCAGATTCTCGCGCGCAGCGCTGACCTGCGAAACCTCAGCCTGCGCTAATACGATATCGTGGGCGGCGGGTAGATTGTGCAGTTGCTCATCAAGGTAACGCGCCACATCCGCGATGGTTGGCAGACGGAACAGATCGACAATGGGAATCTCCTGCCCGATAATCGCCTCAAGTGCCTGCTGAATACGCACCAATTCTATAGAACTGCCCCCCAGCGAGAAGAAATCGTCTTCGGCCGACACGTGGCTCACGCCGAGTACCTCCTGCCAGAGCGCCACCAGCCGCTGTTGTAACGCACTGTCCACCTGGATTGGACCCACGCCGTCACGCTGGTGGGCAATTTGTTCGCCCTGCAGCTGTAATTTTTGCCGATCTAGCTTGCCGTTAGCGGTTAACGGAAAATCGGTCGCTAACATCAGATCACTCGGCACCATATAGTCAGGCAGTTGCTGACGCAGGCCGCGCAGCATGGCATCTTTGTAGCTCTGCATGTCCAGCGGCGCAGCGGTTTCCTTCGGTTTCTCATAGGTGGAGAAATCGCGCAGCAATGCTGCAGCACTTGCCGCCTCTTGCCCTATCGCGCCCCCCACGGTGCAATGGACATAGCGATGATGTGGCGACAATTGAAAATGCGATGCCACAGCGGAAAAGTCTGCCATCCCAAGTTGGCACAGCCCCAATCCGTAGCGCGGCGCATCTTCTTCCAGTAAATGTCAGAGAGTACCTGCGTCCATCACCGAGAAGTGCCAAGCTGCCTCTTGCCCATAGAATGGCGAGATCACCGCCATATCAGCCACCATAAACAGCGTGAATGCCGCCCGATCGGCAATAGACTGATTAGGTCCGGCATGAAAACCACTGTTCAGCTCGACTTCTGGTGCTACCGGCATAAGACAGCTCTGTCGCGGGTCGAAGTAGTAAATACCGGATACTCCCTCTTCGATCTTGTCTGGATGCAGGTACACGTAGGTTTGCACCGGGTATAGCCCCCCGGCGGACGCATAGGCATACTTGGCAAAAGGTAGACCGGGTAGACGCATCTGCCCCAAGCCCGACAGCAATTGCCCCAACTGTGCCAGCGTGGTTTTTTGCGCGCTGAAATGACGATAGCTGCGGCGTTTGATGTAACGTGTGCTATCCGCCGGTGCCGTCAGTGCAATGCCCAGACCATCCAGCGCGCGAATATGTGGCTCCTTGAGTTTGAACGCTAGACGCTGTGCCGGATTCACAATAATACCCTGCGCCAGTGCCGCCGCCTCCGCTTCCTTAGCTTGCAATGCCTGCGCCTGGTGGCGATCGTGCAGTTTGGCAAAAGCGACCAGCCGACGATGTTGAGAATTACCCACTGCCACCACCACTGACTGCTCCACATCGGGATGTCGCGCAATGCAGCGCTCGATTTCCCCCAGTTCGATACGGTAACCATTCACCTTCACTTGGGTATCGTTGCGCCCCAAAAAGGCGACTTGCCCGTCAGCAAAGTAGCGCCCGCGATCCCCAGTGCGGTAAATTCGCTCACCACT
>Ga0129317_1001576_pt1 | contig 16005 bp, 21 predicted proteins | sample Cm1ome_FD_94430 | JGI IMG/M metagenome (GOLD analysis project Ga0129317, IMG submission 94430) | Eastern black-and-white colobus group fecal microbial communities from Wisconsin, USA - Cm1105 metagenome | ecosystem: Host-associated > Mammals > Digestive system > Large intestine > Fecal | place... | reverse complement strand
TGCGTGCGGATAGAAAAGCCAGCTACGATATTGACATTCAAACCATTCTATGGTATAATTTACATATGAACTGAATATCGGGAATGATGTTCTCCCACGGGAAACCGAAACCGCTTATCATAAGCTGATGACTTCTGCGTTTTACGCAATAGTTGTCGGCTTTTTTATTATATCCGGAGGTGTTTTATGTTATTATCACTTGCAATCATTTTTCTTGTCGGGCTGTCTGCCGCTGCAATTTTTGAAAAGCTCGGCTTGCCGCGCATCATTGGGATGCTTGGTGTGGGTATCGTTGTAAGCCCCTATGTCCTTGACCTGCTCGACAGTTCCGTACTCGGCATCTCATCAGAACTTCGGCAGATTGCTCTTATCATCATACTGATAAAAGCAGGGCTTTCGCTGAATCTATCCGACCTGAAAAAAGTCGGCAGACCTGCGGTCATGATGGCATTTGTGCCTGCCTGCTGTGAGATCGTCGGTTATGTGTTGTTTGCACCGATGCTGCTTGGTTTGAACCATATCGAAGCTGCCGTTATGGGGGCAGTGCTGAGTGCAGTTTCTCCAGCGGTAGTCGTACCACGGATGGTGAAGCTGATAGAAGAAAAATGGGGTACGCAAAAGAGCATACCTCAGATGATACTTGCAGGAGCGTCGTGCGATGATATATTTGTGATTGTGCTGTTCTCGACCTTTGTGACGATGGTGCAGGGCAGCTCGGCAAAGGTGACGGACTTCCTGAATATCCCCATATCCATTGTGCTTGGTGTACTGCTCGGTGCGGTAGTGGGATTTGGTGTATATCTGCTGTTTGAGAAATCTTTTCAGCATAAGCACAAGATCAGAAACAGCACAAAAGTCATTATACTGCTTGGTACAGCATTCCTGCTGATGAGCATTGAAACACTTGTAAAGCCGCATGTTGCGCTATCTGGACTGCTTGCTGTTGTAGCTATGGCTTGCGTAGTCAAGCTAAAAGCAGACAGCAAAGTATCATCACGGCTATCTGAAAAATTCGGTAAGTTGTGGTTGGCAGCCGAGGTCGTGCTGTTCGTACTGGTCGGCGCAGCGGTAGATGTGCGTTATACCTTGTCGGCAGGCGGTATGGCTGTGCTGATGATATTCATAGCCCTTGCTTTCAGGGCTCTGGGCGTGTGCCTGTGTCTGCTTGGTACGGAGCTGAACGCAAAAGAGCGTATCTTCTGCGTGATCGCCTATCTTCCGAAAGCAACTGTGCAGGCTGCGATAGGCTCGGTGCCGCTGTCTCTCGGTCTGCCTTGCGGAAAAATCGTGCTGTCGGTGGCGGTGCTTGCGATTCTCATAACAGCTCCGCTTGGGGCAATTGGGATAGATAAGACCTATCAAAAACTGCTATCAAATAAATAACCCAATAAAAAATCCCCCTCACCAGGCAAGGAGCATCTCGGCTTCCTACCTGATGAGGGGGATCATATTGTTGTATTCACGTTTCAGTTATTATCACTTGTTCTCCACTGTGTAGAGCTATTAGCTTCCCGCCCATGATTTGTTTCATCAGCTCAAATGCAGGAATGCCCGTGCAGTGACCGCTGTAAAAGACAGTATCAAGCTGTGAAAGTTCCTCTGCTGTCTGAATGATAACAGCTTTTTCTTCCTCGGTATGCTCGCCCTCACGCTTCATCATGTGAAATCCTGTGATAACATAGTCAGGATAGCTGTCAAACAGTTCCTTGTATCTATCAAGGATATTGAGTATGCCGTTATGAGCACAGCCGGACAGAAGCCAACGTTTGCCGTTTTGCGTGATAACAAGGCATTGCTCATGAATGAAATCATCAGGCACTTTTTCGCCTTTTCTCATACAAGACAGCTTTCTGTTCCCCTGCGGATAGCATCTCCTGCCTGTGATGCCGCTGAACAGAAACAGCTCATTGTCAAGCTGCATATCGCCGTCTATCAGCCGGACATTAGGCAATTTGAGTATATCAGTATCAATGCCGATATAGCGTTCACCGTTGTAATGCTGCTCAGCGGCTGACCTCTGCATAATGAGCTGTGCGGTACGGTTCAGCTTTGAAAAAGGCAGTATCCCTCCCGAATGGTCATAGTGACCGTGACTTAGTATCACAGTATCGACAGCAGACAGGTCTATACTGAGAGCTTCTGCATTCTTCACAACAGCGTCAGTCTGTCCTGCATCGAGCAGGAGCTTATGATTATCAGTCTCAATATAGATGCTGAGTCCATGCTCTGCGATACAGTTTTCATTACCGCAGGAATTTTCTACAAGTGTGATGATCTTCATAGACTCTTACCTCACAGGTGGATTTCCTTCAAGATAGCGGTCAAGTATCTCCGCAGCAGTTCTTACAAACTTCACGCATGGTCTGACTTTGTAGTATTGCTCAGTACGTTTTTCGGGAGTTGGTGTACTTGTTACCGCAAGTCCTTTCAAAAGATCTCGGCAGATGATCGTTTCGTGCCTCTTGCGAAATTCCTCTGCAAGATACTGTATACGCTGATAATGCGTCGCTTTCAAATTGTCATCGGATTCGATGCCCTGTCCGTAGATTATTCCTGCAACCATAAACATACCGGAACAGGTGCCGCATACCTCACGCATACGTCCCATGCCGGCACCAAACGATGATGACAGCCTTTTGGCAAGCTCCTCGTCCATGCCTGTCACATCAGAAAATGCAACAAAAACAGACTGAGCGCAGTTATATTCCTGTGTGAAAAGAGCGACTGCCTTTTCGGTATGATCGTATTTCATCAGTGGTTACCACAGCTGTGAGTGCCGCAGCCATGATCTCCGCAGGAATGACCTTCGCCGTGTTCGTGATCGTGATGATCGCATGTAGGGTTCTCATTTTGAACAAGTGTCTGTGCAAGGAAAGCCTGTACCGCTTCATCGGCACTTCCTATATTACCGCCGTAAAGAGCAATGCCTGCCTCCTGCATAGCCATCTGTGCGCCTCCGCCGATACCTCCGCAGATCAGAACGTCAGCCTGTGCATTCTTCAGAAATCCTGCAAGTGCGCCGTGTCCTGCACCCATTGTTCCAACTACCTGCTCGTTGATGATCTTGCCGTCGGCAACATCGTACAGCTTGAACTGCTCTGTTCTGCCGAAATGCTGAAAGATCTGACCGTTTTCATAGGTTACTGCGATTCTCATAATTGTGCTTCCTTTCTGAGTTATCTCCTCTGAGATAGTGTTATCAAGAGTATAATTTCCGCCTGATATGACGATGCGTCTGCCTTCGACCAAAGCCTGAGCAAGTTTTTTTCTTGCGGTGTCATATATCGCTGTGACGGTCGTTCTCGCCACGTTCATCTCCTGAGCACACTGTTCCTGAGTTTTAGACTGATAATCTATCAGACGTATCGTTTCAAACTCGTCAAGCGACATAACGACCGTATCGTTTGCTGTATCCTGATCGGGTGCAAAGCTCCAGTAATCGGGGTAACAACATATACGGCGTGATTTCTGAGGTCTTGGCATATCAGCATCTCCTTTCTGACTTATGTCGATTATAACACATTTATTGACTTATGTCAAGTATAATTCTGCATTTCCGGATATTGACTGATATTGCTTCATTTGGTATAATTTTCTGTAGGAGTGATATTGTGAATAAGAATCTTGAATTGTTCCTGACCTTTATGAAGATCGGGGCTTTTACCTTCGGTGGCGGTTATGCGATGATACCGCTGATACAGCGCGAGGTCTGTGATAATAAGCATTGGCTGAATGAGGATGATATACTTGAAGTTGTTGCAATAGCAGAATCAACACCGGGGCCGGTTGCGATCAATGCTGCTACCTTTGTTGGCAGCCGTACCGCCGGAACGCTCGGTGCTGTCTGCGCAACGCTGGGTGTTGTTCTTCCGTCGTTCCTTATTATCTCGCTTATTTCTTTTATCCTGAAAGCCTTTCAGGAGTCAAGAGCCGTGCAGTATGCCTTTATGGGTATCCGTGCAGGTGTTCTTGCCCTGATACTCAAAGCGGTATATACTATGTTCATGGCGACTAAAAAGCACGCTGTTTCCTATGTTATCATGGCAGCGGCATTGGTGCTGACAGCTTTCCTGAAAATAGATGCGGTGTTCGTGATCATTGGCTGTGCAATATTCGGGCTTATATGGTCGCTGATATTCAGAAAGGAGCAGAGCGATGATATGGATTGAGCTGTTTCTGACCTTCCTGAAGATCGGTGCGTTTACGTTCGGCGGCGGTTATGCAATGCTTCCTCTGATACAGAGCGAAGTCGAGCGTCACGGCTGGCTTACGCAGGCGGAGGTGGTGGACTTCATCGCAGTCAGTGAAAGCACACCGGGGCCGCTGGCGATCAATATGGCTACATTCATCGGTATCCGAACGGGTGGTGTGTTCGGTGCTGTATGTGCAACCCTCGGAGTAGTTCTGCCGTCCTTTGTGATTATCCTGATCGTAGCGAAGTTTTATGAAAAGTTCCGCAAGAGCCGTGCTGTTGACGGTGTGATGTACGGTCTGCGTCCTGCTGTGATAGGGCTTATCGGTGCAGCATTCCTGTCTGTGGGAATGACGGTTTTCTTTCCAAACGGTTTACAGACCACTGTTTTTTCAGGTGCTGGCTTTTGGTTATCACTTGCAATATTCGTTATTGGTGCAGTGCTTGCTTTCAAGAAACTGCACCCGATAGCGATCATAGGAATTTCTGCTGTTATCGGCATAGTGGCAGGATATGGATTCGGATTGTAAAAAAGGAGAATGAATATGACAGAAGTACAGCTTATTCCGCTTGAAACGTCTGACAGAGAGCAGTTTATAAAGGACAATCAGGAAGCCTTCAACTATGGTGCTATGGAGGAATTCGGCTGCCGTGATGAACATTTTGAGGATGACAGGCAAATCATTTCACGCGAGACGATTGAGCAGTCCATCGACAGCGGCGAAGCATATAGGATCCTGTCTGACGGAAAAATTGTGGGAGGCGCAGTTATAAAAGTAGACGGCACTCATGGTGACCTTGAACTCCTATTTACAAAACCGGGGGTTCACAGTAAAGGAATAGGCTATGCCGCATGGTGCGCAATTGAAAATCTGCATCCGGAAGTTTCTGTGTGGGAGACAATAACACCTTATTTTGAAACAAGAAATATTCACTTTTATGTCAATCGCTGCGGATTCCATATCGTAGAATATCTTAATAAACATCATCCCGGAGATATGCCTTTGGAGGAATTCGAGTGTGTCGATCCTCAGTTCCCTGCTGGAATGTTCAGGTTTGAAAAACAGATGAAATAAAAACAGCCTCGCACCACTGAATCATTCCCTCGACGAATTCTTAAATATGCTTCTTGACAAAGATGACGGAACATACAGTGTTTCTGATATCATTGATCGGTTTGAAGAGGGCGATATCAAAGTAAACATATAAAGAACATACAGTATTTGAAGAATAAATACCCCCTCACCAAGCACTTTGACTCGCTACCTGATGAGGGGGATTAAATTATAATATTTATTTCACGTTGAATGTATTGACTTCAGCACCGCCCCATTCAACGACTGTGAAGCCATTTCTTTCAAAGGTCTCAAGCTGCTGAGGCTCGATTGCCACAGCATTTTCAAGCGGAACATACGCCATAAAGACACGGCACTCACTATCGGGTGTCGGAGTGATCTTCAGCTTCGCAGAATGTGTATAGGCATCGCCCTGGAAGGATATGAGGTTATACGCATTATGCTCCATCAGTGGCAGCCAGTAAACGATAAACTCGTTCATTTCCTGTTCGTTCAAGCCCATATATTTGAGCTTTTCTTTGAGGAATGACTCGGTATCACTGCCTGCAACACAGAAGCCCTTGGAGAAATCGAAGCGTGTACGGCAGTTTACTGCGTCCCAGAAGAGATACTTATGATGTGAACCGTCCGCTTTATTCAGGAGCATTCCATCCGGATATGCCGTCACGTCCCAGCCGTTATCATACTTCGGATAGGTAGTGTTCAGCTCAGATTCCGTCAGCTCAAGCTCCACATGGACATCAGTTTCCTGCTCAGGATAAAGGTAGATGACAGGCTTTTTGGTAGCCTCTTCAAAATAGATCACCATTTTGCCGTCTGCCCCAAGCGTGTTGATCCAGCCACACTGTCCGTTGTATTTGGTAAACAGCCATGTGCTGTTGCCGTTCATCGCACCGGTTTCGATCAGGCGTGTATCTGCCGGAATGGAAGCGATGACATCATAGCTTTCATCAGGACCAGAATATAGCTTCAGCCCATCCTTCAGAACATAAAAAGGTACGCCCCACTCAAACCGCTCATCCGGTTCTACATAAGAAACCTGACTTGTTTGATATTTTTCAAGCAAAACTCTCAGCTTACTCAGAATGCTCGGATATTTGTCGGAAACGGCTTTCTTTTGAGAACCATCAGCATAATCGAGCGTTATTGAAAAACTTATTTCGCTCCATTGTCTCGGTGCTGACACAACATCAAGATAACTTCCATATGCCTCAGACATTATTTCGTTATATTCATCTTCTGAGATCTGTATGATCTGCGGCTCTGCATCCCGATTCTCTGTATAATCGGCGAAAGACAGAATCTTTTTTTCGCCTTCCTGATAAACCCTATATACTATTTGTGCTCCTGCAACTCCGCCTGCTTCTGTAACGCTGAGCTCGGCAGGCATTTTTAACGCCTGGATAAGCTCTCTCTTCATCAAGCATAAATCAAACACATTCAGAACATTATCATTGCAGAAATCAACTGCTTTCCAGTTGATAAGATGCGTGTCCGGCACGGCAAGCAGCCATTTCTGTAACAGTACGACATCAGCAACATTGAATTCTCCGTCATTGTTCACATCTCCCATCAGATAAGGCTGTATATCCGGTTCAAATCTGTATCGGAAAACGCCGTTTTCCACGATCAGCTCATATTCCTCTTTCTCATTTGCAGTAATTGTAACTTCACCGTCGCTGCGAGCAGATACAACGTAAAGTGTCAGTATGTCATCCGCATCGAAAGCACTTGTAGTTCCCATTGTCATGCTGTGCCCGGCAACGGTCTTATCTGAAGTCGCTACAGTTTTAGAATGCGTTTCCTTGCTGTAAGGATAGCTCAGACAGAACAGCGATTGCACCGTTCTGTTTTCAAAAACAGTCGTAAAGTATCTGTCGTTTCCTGTTTCAACATTCGGGAGCATTCCGTTCACAAAAGAATAAAAGTCGCCGTCTGTTACACATGAGGACAGGTCATACACTGTTTCGTCGGGATGATACAGATTCTGACAGGTGACGGTCGTTTCTCCGTTTTTCACATCCACAATATAGCTGAAATAGCGCTTATACTGCACATCTGCTACAATATCTTCATACGCAACAGAATCAAGTGTCGTTTCTTCGAGCGTGACAACATACCTGCCGCTCTCCTTCGGCGTGAATACATATCCGTAATTCACATCCTGAACTGCAAACTTATTCTCAGAACAAACGATAAATGCCGGATTACTGAAAGAACTGTGTGCCATAAAGAACACAGAGTCACCCTGCATCCTGAAATGATCCGGCTACTCTTCAACGAGTGCGAAGTAATCGTCAGCCATTTTCGGATAAGTGTATTCCTCCGCTGAAACAGGCAGCGGAACAGAAAATGCCAGAGCCAGAGCCGATAAAACAGCACATATACGTTTTTTCATGGTATTACCACCTTTTCTCAGTGTGGATACATTGTCGGTCATTCAGTTTTATAGTGAGCGGCATATTGCTGCTTATCTTCATTATAGCATGGTATATGTAGAAATGCAAGGGTTAAACGAAAAAGGCTGCTGATACCGTGTGAACAATATCACGCGATACCAGCAGCCCTTATTATTATATTCACTTTTCCACGCTGACCGTCACACCGGACTTGAACCGGAACTCCAGATAGTCATCGTACACAGTCACTTTTTCAAGCAGCTTCTTTACGAGACTGCCATCAAAAGCGGTAATCTCGCACTTCTGCCGCTCAATAAACCGCTGAAGCTGTCTTATCCGCTTCTTGTGTTCCGACTTTGCTGTGCCGTCCATATCCGCTTGTGCCTGAAGCTCACGCAGTCGGAGGATTTCCTCGGTAATGTCATCATAATTCTCACGGCGCTCTGTACGGTCGATTAGCTCCTGCTGAAGTTCGGACATCTTTGCCGCCAGTGCGGCGTCACTTTCCGGATTCGCCGCATTGATTGCGGCTTCAAGGTTCACCTTCAGCCGTTCCAGATAAGTGTCACTGTTGCCGACTATTTCATTGAGTGCGTCGAGAAATGCTTCAATCAGTATCTCCTCGTTGATTGTTCTTGCATGGCACTCATCTTTATGCTACAGCCTTGTCAGACACCGCCACACGACTGACTTCTTGCCGCGGTTGTTCCAATGGATTCTGCGGAACTCCTCGCCGCATTCAGCGCAGAATACGATTTTTGAGAACGGATGGTTTGCACTGAAGCTCTTCCGTCTTCCGAAGCAAGCGTTCTGTTCACTGCGCCGTGCCATTTCCTCCTGCGCCATGAGGAAAATCTCCTTCGGAATGATCGGCTCATGGTCGTCCTCAATGTAGTACTGCGGCAGGATCCCGTTGTTTTTACCACGCTTCTTGTTCAGGAAATCAATGGTGTAGGTCTTTTGCAGAAGTGCATCACCCATATACTTTTCGTTTTCAAGAATCTTACGAATCGAGGTATCGTGCCATTTTGCCTTCCCACGGGAGGTCAGGATTCCGTCACGCTCTAAGCCCTGCGCGATCTTCTTGCAGCTTTTCCCTTCAAGATATTCTCTGAAAATGCGTTTGACAATCTCCGCCTGTTCCGGGTTGATGATCAGGTGACCGTCCTCATCCTTGTCGTAGCTGAGGAAACAGCGGGCGTTTACCATCACTTTACCCTGCTGGAATCGGTAATGAATACCCATTTTCGTATTTTTGCTGAGGGATTCGGATTCCTGCTGCGCCAGTGACGCCATGATCGTCAGGAGGACTTCCCCCCTAGTATCCATCGTATTGATAGATTCCTTTTCAAAGTAAACAGGGATATTCATCCTCTATCCCCTTGCTTTTTCCTGTGAATCATGCTATACTATAGTCAGCAGTCTTTGGCATTCTCATAGTGCCATTTCAAAGTGTCACTTTGGAGTATTATGTAACGGTATCCGACCTATTTCCAAGAACGCAGAAAAGCCTTTGACCTTTTTCCGAGAACATATAAGCCGATGATTTTTCGGTTATGACATCATTTCGAGGATTTCGAGGCACGTTGAGTGCATAGTATTGATGTCAAGGAAAAAATAAAGAGCATAAGAAAAATGTCGAAAATTCGGCACTTTTTCTCTTATGTAAAAATGATGGGATTATCGTGGAGTGGATTTTTCCTGTCCTTGGGAATAAGTCCAGTGTCTCTCGGAGATACAGCGCACTTTGACTTACTCAAAGCACCCGACCCTATGTAGTTCTTGGGAAGAAATCCACCACTCATCTTCTGACAATCAGGTCGCCGGGGGCACATTTGTGTATGCCGCTCGGACTGCCACAGCTGCACGGGCATTTTGCCCACCCTCGCCGGGGACTGCCCACAGGCACTGCCCGGCAGGAAATGAGCCCACCCGAGTATACAATCAGGCGGGCTCTTGCTAACAGATATGGTGCTATTTATATTCATATTTGCGGATGATCTTCCTGTATAAAGTCAAGTGAAACATACAATTTTCCGTCAGAAAACATACAAGCCGTTCGACACAAAGGATAAAAAGATAATGCGTGATGAATTTCCGGTGCGAGAGGCAGTATGACTCACCGGTCATATTGATGATCTCGCAGTGATGGATCCGTCTGTCCAGAATCGCGATGGTGATCGCTTCATCATCCATGAAGTCGATCCATTCATCAAAGCCTTTGTTGGAGGCTACGATATTTCTTATAGTTCATCAGCAGCATAAAAATTTCCTGCTGCCCGTTTTCCTGAGCAAGTTTGATGCATTTGTCAATATTCTTCTCATTGAAAAATGCGTCCGACTGCGTGAGCTCCGCGATCAAGCGCGTATCGCCCGCGGGAATGCATGACTCCATCATTTCAGTCAGATGTACTCTAATATATACAGCAAGCCGTTCATCATGCGTACGCAGATAATCTGCCGCCAGAACCGGATATTTCACCGCAGTCTTTGCCTTGCCGCTGTAATCAAAGGTTCTGTGCATTTCAAAGACCTTCTGTATCTCATCGGACAGATTTTTCACTGCGCTGTAATCCCTGTAAAATTTCGTGTCATCCGGATGCAGACGAATCACGCAGAGTACACTGCATCTGCCCAATGCGCCGTAGCCAATGTCTGTCACGCTGTCCGGTATGACGATTTCTCTAAGGCTGCCGCATTCAGAAAATGCGCCTTTGCCGATGCTTGTTACACGCTCCGGAAGCGTGATTTCTCTAAGGTTGCTGCACTGATAAAATGCATGTTCACCAATGCTTATTACGCTCTCCGGAATCGTGATGTTTGTCAGACCGGTGCATTCAGAAAACGCACTGTTGCCAATGCACATTACGCCTGCCGGAATCGTAACCGCGCCGGAACAGGTTTTCCCATCAATCAGAATATGGTTCACAGTCACAAGCGGATTTTCGTTCTGTTTCTGTTTAAGCCAATTTGTATCCCCGAATGCATTTTTTCCAATGCTTGTTACGCTCTCCGGAATCGTGATGTTTGTCAGACTGGTGCATTCAGAAAATGCCTTGTCACCGATTTTCGTTACACCGTCCGGAAGCACGATTTCTCTCGGGCTGCTACATCCCAAGAATGCATATTCACCGATGCTTGTCACGTTGCACGGAATAGTGATGTTCGTCAGGCTGTGGCAATGATAAAATGCCCGCTCACCGATACCCGTTACGCTGTCCGGAAGTGTGATTCTTATCAGGCTGTAGCATTCATAGAATAAACCGCCGCTGATGCTTTTCACACTGTCCGGAATGACGAGTTCCGTCAGGGAGCATCTGCCAAATGCATTTTTGCCGATGACTGTTACGCTATCCGGAAGCGTGATTTCTCTAAGACTGACGCATTGCCAGAATGCATATTCACCAATGCTTGTCACGCCATCCGAAATGACGATTTTCGTCAGATATTTGCATCTATAAAATGCCTTGTCACCGATGCGCTTCACGCCCTCCGGAATCTTGACCGCGCTGTCATTTCCCGTATACTTCACTAGCACGCCGTTTTTGATTTCAAATTCCATTTTGGCCCCCCCTTCTAAATATGTTTATTATACAGAAAACAGTACCGAATGTCAATCTCTTGGGGATACAAACTTCATAATTTACGTTCGGCTACTGTTTGCGCTTGCTTTTTCAGCCGGGCAATGCCTGTTGGCAGTCACCGGCGCGGATGGGCAAATACTTCGTGCAGTTGCGGCAGTCTGAGCGGCATACACAACTCGGATCAGCTCAGCTAAAGCATTGTTCCGCCACATCTGAAATGAAGCCTGTTGATATATTCTGACAGGCTCCTACTCAGATGCGGTTTTACTCCGGCAAGAGTGCGGTTCCTAGTCCGGCATACACACATGGGCTCATTTTCTGCTGGGCAGTGCCCGTGGGCAGTCACCGGCAAGGGTGGGCAAATACTCCGTGCAGCTGTGGCAGTCTGAGCGGCATACACAACATTCAATGGGCGGTTCTAAAGACTGTGCGATTTGACCGCCAATATCCCCTTGATAACAAGCATCAAGAACACGATCGTCACAGCATACGGCAGCCTTGCTGCTGTCAGGAAAAGCACAGCGATGATGCTCAGAACAAAAGAAAGGGCCGTCAGGGAGGAGTGTCCCTTTTCGATATGCCTGTAATGCATCAGAACCTTGACTGCACCTGCTGCGATGAGCAGGAGCATCAAGACCCAGCAAACACAAGCGAACGGATAGGCAATTTGCGTATACCGCAGTAAACTGACAGCCGTAAATGCACCGCCCAACTTTTCCGGGTAAAGCGGCAGGAGCAGCATCATCAGCGACATGATGTCGGTGCAGCCTGTCAACAGGTCGAGCAGATCGGAAATATTTTTACGGTTATCGTCCTGTGCAGCGGTTATGAGTTCCTCCGAGGACAATAGCTCGTCGATCGTGACCGAGAAATATTTCGAGAGCTCTTTTAGTGAGTCGATGCTTGGATAACCCTTACCTGACTCCCATTTTGAGATTGCCGTGCGTGACACGAAAAGTGCCTGAGCAAGCTCTTCCTGCGTCAGCTCCTTCTGCTTTCTCAAGGTTTGTAATTTTTCGCTGAATTCCATTTGTGTTCCTCCGTCAGTCTGACAGTGCCGTGATACAGCAGATACAGCCCTGCACTCAGCAGCAATGCGCCGATAATATCCGTCAGCCAGTGTACGCCCGATATCGTCCGTCCCACGACCATAAAGAGTGTGAAAGCAGCGGTGCAGAGATATACGGTATTTCTCACACCACATTTCTGCACTCTTCGCCGCACCTGAAAGGCAAGCGTCGGCATTACACTGACCACTAGTAACGTCGTTGAGGACGGATACGATGCTTCCATCCGCCCCTCAATGGGGATAGGGCGGTAGTTGATCGGTATCATCTCAAAGATCAGATAGCCTGCGATCACGAGGATATAATATATCCCAAGCAGCATGATATCACTGTCCACCTTGAAAAGATTTTTTCTTCTGACAAGCTGAACAAGACCAATCACACCGAATCCAATACATACAGCGATTGGCACCAGTCCCAGCCAGTCTGTGACAGTGTAGAGCGTCATATTCACGCCCGTCAGCTTGTGTAACCACTGATTCAGTACGGCAAAGCCGATATTCGTTCCGTTCTGTCCGACAGGCTGCACGTCCATCGTCCGTATCAGCATCGTCCAGATGACGAATGCCGCCATCGTCCCTAAGCCAGCAAGCAGCAATTTTCTTCCATTCTTTTCCATAGCATCATATCCTTTCGTTCATTGCCTTTCGGCCGATCTCAGGATACCATGGAACTGCGAAAATGTAAAGAACCGCTGCGTCACACCGACGACACGGAGCGTGTCATTGGCGAAATACAGGCGTTTTTGACGGTCTGATGGCACTCGATCCTATGGTTTATTTATTGCCTTTTCATCACTTGGGGAGCCTTTGTATTTATTCAGTTGTATTTTCGATAGCTCCTCTTATTCGCTTTATCGAGATAAACGCACTGCTGTCGTAGAGATTTTCATCCTTTGGTAGCATACTGACAATTGTTTCAAGAACCCGGTCACCATAAATATATCCTAGTTTTCCGCTTGTTTTCTCAATGGAGCCGTCCTCTCTATATGCTTCTAATTCCCACGCAACTCCATCACATGCGTGGACATCTAGTGAAGGATCTCTCCAAGGATCGATCTTTATAGCTTCACAAAGTTTTGAAAAGTCATCTGATTCCATGGCGCCGGCAACTTTCTTCTCTACTAGCTTTGGAAGAAAGCTCTCTTCAATTTCTGCGTCCTCTAAAGATGGATTGAATGCGGAGATAATGTCATAGGAAGCGTCATGATATATAAGCCATGTGACTGTATTCCAATCTCCTGGTCCCGCAAGACCCCAGTTATGTTCTACGGCTTTAAGAAATAATGTTTTTTTCATTGAAATCCACCTCACAGATATTCTGAAACCACGCTTTCCAACAGTTCGCACAGGTCATCGTCCATGTAAGAATAGTCATGTCATCATCTAACGGCCATTCTATCCCGTGCTGTGCGGCAAGATCCAGGACATTCTTCACCGTGTGATGTGAATGACAGACACTTGCTGCGATCTGTCTCACGCTATAGTACTGCTGACTGAGTCTGAGAATCTCTTTATAGTCTACCATGTGATAGACCTCCTTGATATGTAGTCACGTCATTGACGTGCCATACCAAGTATATCATATTTTGCCGGGCAGTGCCCGTGGGAAGCCACCGGCGAGGGTGGGCAAAACGCCCGTGCAACTGTGGCAGTCCGAGCGTCATATACATCTCTCGGAGATACAGTGCGCTTTGACTTACTAAAATCACCCGACCTTATGTAGTTGGAGGGAAGAAATCCGACCAGTAATTAACATTTCATTTGCTGTTCTTCAATCTGTGTGATTTCTTATGCTTTCCGTTCATCTGCCGGTACTCTTCTGGAGTATGTTTCGGCTTTCCTTTGTCGATCAGACTGCGCATATATGCCTCAGCTTCAGCCTCACTTGAAAACCGTTTGTATACCTCCCGATGTCCTCTTGTCTCTTTTATGATCATACTGCCTTCAACATACAAATCTCCGTCTGAATCAAAAATATACAGTCCCATATGATCCTCCTTTATGTCCTTCACCCGCCGTAAGGGTATTTTGCATGCATCTCGCTGAATAACGGTCCTATCTTCTCATGATGCGCGAGGAGATCTTCTGCTTGCTCTTTTGTAATACGGCAGGCCCACATAGGAGCGGAATCATGGCAGCCTCTCGGAGTGTAATCTGTCGCCAGCTCATAGTACTCATGTGCCGGCCAGTGACATCGGAAGATGATGTACTGCGGAGTTTTCGCCAGAAGCTGAGGATGACCTCCGTAATTCGGCAGCTGATGATCTTTTTCGATTATAGGCTTATCCACATAGCTGCTGTACTTATCTTCAGCCTTGATTCTGCTTCGGAGCCAGTCAACTACCTTGTCCGGATTGTCAAGCAGATATTTCGCCTCGCTCTCGTCACTTGTCCAAATCTCCGGACAGCTGGTCTCGCGGGCACCTGTCTTTACAGGAAATTCACATTGAACATAGTATCTTGTGTCTTCGGGATAGTTGTAATGTGCAATACAGCAGAAGCCTGCGTCATAAACTATCTCGCCATTCACACTGATGATATAGCCTCTGTAGCCCAAGTATTCCTTATCGCTCATAATTAACATTCCTTTCGTAAGACAATAAGAGAGAAAGATGTACGTCAAATATAATCCGAAACCATGCTTTCCAACAGTTCGCACAGGTCATCGTCCATGTAAGAATAGTCATCGGGAATATTCAGACATATAACCGACTTGTCGGTCACTATATCTGAATACTTCTCTCTGATTCTCCGCATATGCTTCTTCTCCATGCAGAAGATCATATCTGCCCATCCGAGCAGTCCGGGTGTTACCTTTACTCTTGCATTGTTTTCTGTTCCCGCAGAACGGGCTTGATGCCCCTCGTAGCCGTCAAACAGCTTTTCAGCGGTCAAAGAGCGCCTTTTGTTCTGGCTGCATAAGAATAGTAAATGCATAGCATCACCCCCAGTACCGCTCTAAAGCATCCGTGCAGTATGTCATAATTGTTGAGATATCGTCATCATCGAGTGTTTTTATAATGCTTTTATCAATCTGGATTACTCCCAGATACTTGGAGTGTCTCATATATCCCATACCTTCAAATCGCTTGAAAGGCATGCTCAAAATAAGCCTCTCGACATCCTTCTGGGTATAATCACCCTTTGTGAATATGCAATTCTTCTTTTCAGCAGGGAGCCCTTTCTTGATTCTGTCCTCATATGTCCGATATAATGACATTTCCTATTGTCACTATATCATTTTTATTGAGCAAAGTCAATAGCTATCACAATTCTTTATTGTAGCTTCACCGACAAATTCCTTGAAAAACAGGGCTTGATATGGTATAATGTGTATATTATAAGGAGAGTGGAGCGTTTTATTGATATTGCAAAAGAGCAAGGGCGAATTGGAGTCGTGCTGACCTGAAAGGACAGGCTTATCCATTATTATGAGAAATTCGGCTTTGTCAATGAAGGTCTGGCCGCAAAATCAACTCACGGCGGTGCAGAATGGTATCAGATGAGGCTGTCTTTGCTTGAGAAATATGCTCGATACCAATGTTAAAAATCTCGATTTGTGTAAGATTTTTCAAAACAAAATTCTCGTTTTGTGTATATCTCACCTTGATTTTTTCCTTGATTTGTGTTATACTTATTAAAAACTACGCAGATCGGAGCTGAGTGTATGAAACGAAAAATGTAC
>Ga0129317_1001572_pt1 | contig 16042 bp, 14 predicted proteins | sample Cm1ome_FD_94430 | JGI IMG/M metagenome (GOLD analysis project Ga0129317, IMG submission 94430) | Eastern black-and-white colobus group fecal microbial communities from Wisconsin, USA - Cm1105 metagenome | ecosystem: Host-associated > Mammals > Digestive system > Large intestine > Fecal | place... | reverse complement strand
TTTGGAATGTCTCGCCGCTCTCCAGGTATGGGTTATAGAACCGGCCTGCCAGAACACCGGCCTGATAGGAGTCAACGCAGACGATGGTGGTGCGGTACTCGTTGCTCCGTGTCCGGTTTGGCACTGGCTTGAGCCTCCTTTCCTGATAGCTTATGTTGGAAGTATATCATACGGCGGTTACAAAACTGGTTACATTTTCCCAAATTACGTTCAGAGTTCGAGAAAAAATTGCCTAAATATATTCGGCTTTATTTGTTGAAAATAACAAGACTGAAGGAATTATGCAGATGAATCCGAAAACGTAATTTTGATTGGCAGGCTATACCTTTACAAAATGATCCGGGGCGGCTGTCAGCCGCTCCGGACCACTGTTTAAGGCGCGATGGGGGATCTCTTCTGCGTCTGTCAGGGAAAGCAGCGTGCCGTCCCAGGTCTGGGACGGCTTCTCTATGCCGGCGGGGAGGAAATTCAGCTCAGGCGGCGGCGCAGCTGCTGGGGGTTGTCGGAATAGTCCAGGGCGGTCTCCAGGGTGATGGAGCCCTGCTGGTACAAAGACAAAATGGACTGGTCCATGGAGAACATTCCCTCTCCGCCGCCGGCGGTGATGGCGTTGTCGATCTGGTGGTTTTTGCTGTCCCGGATCAGGCTGCGGATGGCGCTGTTCATGTGCATGACCTCATAAGCCGGGATCAATCCCCCCGACTTGTCGGGGAGCAGCTGCTGGGAGACCACGGTGTGGAGGACGGTGCTGAGCTGGATGCGGATTTGGCCCTGCTGCGCGGAGGGAAAGCTGTCGATGATGCGGTCGATGGTGTTGACCGTCCCTTTGGTATGGAGGGTTGCAATGACAAGGTGGCCGGTTTCCGCCGCCGTCATGGCTGTGCGGATGGTCTCGTGGTCCCGCATCTCCCCCAGAAGGATGACATCAGGGGCCTGGCGCAGGCAGGAACGGAGGGCGGACAGATAGTCCGCTGTATCGATGGCGATTTCCCGCTGGCTGACGATGCTTTTCTGGTCCCGGTGGAGGAATTCAATGGGGTCCTCCAAGGTGATAATGTGACAGCTGCGGGTGCGGTTAATCCGGTCGATGATGCAGGCCTGGGTGGTGGATTTTCCGCTGCCGGCGGTGCCGGTTACCAGTACCATGCCGTGGGCCACCCCGGCCAGGTCCATGACCTGCTCCGGGATGTGGAGGGACTGCCAGTCGGGGATGTCAAAGGCCACCACTCGGACCACTGCCGCCAGGGAGCCCCGCTGGCGGTACGCGTTTACCCGGAACCGGGCCAGCCCGGATACGGCGAAGGAGAAGTCATCGTCGCCCCGCCGGAGATATTCGTCCATGGGGCGTCCGGCCAGGGTGTACAGCTGGGAGATCAGCTGTTCAGTTTGAGGGGGAAAGACCTTTTCCTCGCTGACGGCGTGGATGCGCCCTTCCGTCTTGGCGCTGACCGGACCGCCAGCCACAATAAACAGGTCGGAGGAGCCGCTCTCCGACGCCTTTCTTAAGTAATCGATCAATTCAGCCATGGGGGCCTCCTGTGTTCATAAGAATTTGGAAAAATAGGGGAATCAATTTCCATCCCACAGGTCCAGTCCGGTGTCAGGCTGCCACTGGGCGGTGGATACAGCCTGCCACCGCAGAATGGTGTAGTCCGATCCATCCAGAGACACCTCCACGGACAGAGACTGGGTGTCTGATATAGGGCAGGAGTAAGCATACACGGAGCCGTCAAAGGAGACGTCGTCAGGTATGTCACCGGCCCGAAGTTGGGCCAGAATGGACTCCGCCCGGCAATCCGCCTGGTAGTAGCTGGTGACCGCCTGGGCGGCGGCATCTCCAAGCCGGCCGTCGGCCTGGACGGTGGACAGGGACAGCAGGGCAAATACCGTCAGGCAAAGGACGGCGAAAATGACCAGCAGAGAACTGCCCCCTACCACCGGGGGAGAGAAGGAGCGCTTTTTTTCAGGCATTGCCGGTCACCTCCTGCCAGCAGACCGTGAGCTGAGCCAGGGTGCCATCTCCGTCACGGACCTGAACCAGCGCCTGGCCCAAGAGGGAATGGCCGCTGTCCTGGGGGGAAGCCTCCAGCCAGTAGGTTCCTTCCGGAGTGCCGGAGTTCCAATGGCTGTCGTAAGAAATCACCCAGCGCGCCCCATCCCAGTTCCCGCCCATGGAGGCGGAGGCCTGGGAAAAGTCGCCGTGCCCGTGTTTTAAAAGCTCTGCGGCGCTTTCGGCCTGGAGAACAGCCTGATCCCGGGCCTCATTCCGGAGGGAGCGGGTGTCGGCCCAGACGAAGGCCCGCAGGCACAGGGCGGCGGCCAGCGCGAATACCAGAACCATAATGGTCTGCTCCATCAGAGCCAGCGGGGCTTTGCTCCTCATGCTGCCGCCTCCTCTCCGGTCCGGAGGGCGAGGTTCAGTTCCAGGGGGACGCCGTTGGGATCTGTAATGCGGATGGAGAGCAGATCGTCGTTCAGACGGAGGGACAGGTCCTGGGCCTGTATAATTTTCTCTCCGTCCTCGGGGGAAAAGTCTCCGTCCCCGGCGGCGAAAAGCTCCCGGAGCCAGCCATCCCAGCAGTAGACCCGGGTGAGATAGGTCTCTTCCTCAATGTCCTCCGCGAGCACAAGGGCGTCTCCCTCCCCAAAGGGGGCCAGGGAGACATCACCGGGGGCCTGGCGGACCTTGGTGGCGATGTACTGGGCGCAGGTGCGGCGGCTGTAAGCTTCCTGGTCCCGCTGGGTCAGACGTCGGTAAGCCCCGGCCCCGGTGAGGAGGACGGACAGGACGCAGGCGGCAAAGACACAAAAGAGCAGCAGGGCCAGCACACCGCTCATATTCCGTTTTTTATTAAATGAATGAAAGTTCATAGTTCCTTTTCCAGAACCGTGATGTCAGGCATCAGGTTGTCGGCAAAAATGTCATAAAATACGGTGTATCGAGTCTCGTCAATTTGAATTCCGTAATGATCTTTCAGATAGTCGGTGTCGGGGGGATATACACCCTCGGCGGCGTAGCAGGCCACGGCGGCCCGGCGCAGAGATTGTTCCAGCTGGAGACGGCCCTCCTCCGTCCGGCCGCTGTCCAGGTTGGACAGGGCGGATAGAAAGCACAGAAGGACGGCCAGCGCGCCTGCGGGAAGCAGGAGACCCCGGAGCAGGGCCAGAAGGGAACGGTTATGTGTTTTCATAAACTCACCCAATGGCCGACATGATGTGCATCAAAGGCAGCATCACCGACAGCAGAATCAGACCGACCAAAACCGAGGTGACAATCACCAGGGTGGGTTCCACCTGACCAATTTTTTCTTCCAGGGCCAGCTCACTCTCTTCCGTGAGGTGCCGGGCGATCTCCTCCATGGCGGCATCTCCGGAGCCGCCCCGCAGGCCCAGCTCAAGCAGGCGGCATTGGGGGGGCGGGAGCAAGCCGGAGGCGCCGATGGCCTGAGCCAGAGGTTCACCCTGTTCCAGACGGGAAAGGCAGTCGACGCACCGTGCCTTGGCGGAAGGCGTATCGTCCAGCAGCTTGGCGGACAGGGAGATGGCCTCCTCCAGAGGCAGGCCGCTGCTCAGACCCATGGACAGAGATTGGGCAAACCGGGCGGTGTTCAGCTTTCGGGAGACGCCCTTGTCCCCCCAGTTTTTCCTCCACCAAGAGAGAACGCGGTTCCGGAAAGGCAGACAGGCGGCAAAAAGAGCCAGCAGAATTACGATCAGTGCCAACAGGACACACAGGGCGGGCATAGCCCCATCCAGCCATCGGCCCAGGGACAACAGTCCGCCGGCCAGGCCGGAGAGACGTCCGCCCAGGTCGGCATATACGTCATTAAAGACAGGGAGGACTCTGGCCAGCAGGACCACAATGACGGCCAGCATGATAAGCAGGAGCACTGCGGGATAGAGCAGGGCGGCGCGCAGGCGGCGGTCCAGTCTGGCCCGGTCGTCGTAATGTCGGGCCAGGGCACGCAGAGTTTCTTCTGTCCGTCCGGTCTGCTCTCCCATTTCCAGCAGCCCGCAGGCGTAGAGGGGGAAACAGCCGGCCTCCCGGACGGCGGCAGCCAGAGGGGTACCGGCGTCTACCTCCTGAGCCATGTGGGAGAGTAGCGCGCGAAAATCAGGTTTGGTTTCCTCCTCGGCCAGAAGGGACAGGCCGTCCCCGATTCCGACTCCGGCGTGGAGGAGAAGAGATAGCCCCAGACACAGGCCGCTGATTTCTTCGTTAGATCGTTTTACCTTTTCCATAGTCCACTCCAATACCATATTAGACCCTCCCACCCCGGAGACAGGGGGTCCATAAAATAGATAATAAATGGGCTTGCAGAAATTCTGCAAGCCCATTTTAAATCAATTTGGCCTCCAAGTAAAGGGGGGAGTACGGAAAATGCCGAAAAGTGGGAGGCTTAATAGAAATACTTGGCTGAATAATTTTTACCGTCGCCAATATAGGACATGATGGACTGGCTCTGGTTGCCGGAGGAGGCAAAGGTGGGGTCCATACGCTGCCACGAGGTGCCGTCGAAGTAGATAGCGCCCTCAACCCAGCCGGTTTTCTCCGACCAGACGCTGATCCAGGCGTGATATGCAGTACCAGCGTAGCCTACCACCAGCTTACAGGGGACCCCCTGACTGCGGAGCATACCGGTCATCAGCGCGGCGTAATCGAAGCAGATTCCGGTTTTCTTACTCAGCACAGAGTCCAGCACAGGCAGGTATCCGCTTTGTACAGTGGCCGCCAGCTGTTTGTCATAAGTAATGTTTTTGACCACAAAGCTATAGACGGACTCTACCTTGGCCAGAGGGTCGGTCAAGCCCTTGGTCAATTCTTCCGCTTTTGCAATGGTGTTGGTGGCGGAGGAATAATCCACATATTGGTTGGGCCGCAGGAAGGGAGCAAATTCATCTGTCATGGACACGCTGAAAGACTGGGACAGAACAGTAGAGTACTTACTGTCCTGGACGTTCTCATAAACGACGACCTGATAGCTGCCGTTGCCGTCGGACAGAGGAAAGGTGGTCCACTGTCCGGCCGTCAGGTTGTAGGTATAGGTGGTGGAGGGACCCTTTACCTGTGCCTTCAGCCGCTTGCTGGTGGAGGCGGTATATTTTACCATGACATAGCCATCTTTGGTGTTGGAGTAGTCGATGACCGCTTTATCGTTTCGCTTCTCGGCGGTGCCGGAGGCAGTCGGCGTAAATGAGGTGGGAAGGGCGGGGGCGTCGGCCAATGCCACGGCCTCGTCCTCCAGAATGACATCTTCCAGGGGAGCAGCGTCTACGTAGGAGGAAGTGTCCGGCAGGCTGCCGTCCGATTTGGCTGGGCCAGAATCGGACGCACCGCACCCGGCCAGCAAAAGAACGGCGGTAAGAAAAGAGAGGCAGCGTTGGGGCAAATACCGCATAGAATCACTTCTTTCCGTCAACCGGTCAATGGGACCAGATATATTTTACGCCTATATTATAGCAGGTTTTTCTAAAAAAGAAAGAGCTTTTTGAAAATGATGCATTTTTTACAAAAACATGTAACCGGATTAAAAATGAACTTGTCAATTATCCGAGTTATCATTGAAAATACTAGATATTTGTGGTATCTTAACTATGTAACAGCATCTGCCGATAGTTACGAAGATGATCAATATTGTCTCGCTGCCGGGATGTGGATACGGAAGCGAAAGACAGGGAGGGAAACCACATGAGTGACAAACAGCTGTGTGTCCGGATGCTGGGCAATTTTTCTGTTTGTCTTGAGGATAGGACGATAGACGACAGCGGAAATCGCTCCCGCAAGGTTTGGCTGCTGCTGGCTTATATGATATACTGCCGGAAACGCCCCATTACACAGGAGGAGTTGATCAGCCTGCTGTGGGGTGAAGAGGAGGGCAGTGCAAATCCGCTGAATGCGTTGAAGACCATGTTTCACCGGGTACGCACCATGCTGAATCAAATGGACGACTCTGCGGGACATGATTTGATTGTCCGCCGGAGCGGCAGTTACGCATGGAACATGGAAATCCCCCTTTACTTAGATGTGGAGGAATTTGACACGCTGTGCCGAAAGGGGATGCTGGCCGAAGACGAGGAGCGCCGCCTGGAATATTATCAAAAGGCGCTGGAGCTGTATCAGGGAGATTTTCTCAGCAGGCTGAGTTCCGAGCCATGGGTGGTGCCGATCTCCGCGTATTTCCATAACATGTATTTGGAGGCAGTGAAAGAGGTCCTGATCCTGCTGGAGGCAAGGAACCGGAAGCAGGAGGCGGCGGATCTGTGCCGCAGTGCACTGGAGCTGGAGCCCTATAATGAGGACCTGTACCGGCATTTGATCCGGGATCTGATGGACGTGGGCAGTCAGAGGGATGCCATTGCAGTCTATGAGGAAATGAACGAGTTGTTCTTTTCTAATTTCGGGGTCATGCCGGCGGAGGATATCCGCGCCCTGTACCGGGAGGCCATACGCACCGTCAACGACCGGGCCATTCCGCTGGGGGTGGTGCGGGAACAGCTGAAGGAGGCGGAGGTCCGCCCCGGGGCGCTGATGTGCGATTATGATTTCTTTAAGGTGCTCTACCATGCTGAGGCGCGCTTTCTGGCCCGCAGCGGAGACGCGGTCCACATCGGTCTGCTGTCCGTGACCGGGGAGAATGGCAAAGAACTTCCCAAGCGCAGTTTGGACCGGGTGATGGAAAATCTGGAGGAGCTGGTGCGGAACAATTTGCGCAAGGGGGATGTTGCGTCCAGGTGCAGTATATCCCAGTATATTCTCATGCTGCCCCAGGCCAATTATGAAAACAGCTGTATGGTGTGCGGGCGCATTGTCAAAGCATTCGGCCGTCAGTACCCCCACTCGCCGGCGGAACTGCACTACTCGGTGCAGCCGCTGGAGCCCGTTGAGTAACACCGGGGGCAGTTGAGATAGAAAGACAAAGAAGAGTCGGCTTTTTTTAAGCCGGCTCTTCTTTTGCCTGTATGTCTCAGGGGAACTGTTTCAATTTGAGGTAGTCAAGATAAGACTGGCGGATGGCGCGCAGATCCCGCTGACGGATAAGAACGGTGTCCCCTGAGTTTAAATGGAACTGCTTGTCCGCCTGATCTATATAGTCCATGTTGACCAGGTAACTCTGGTGACAGCGGAGGAAACGAAGATCAGACAGTTCTTCCTCAATTTCACTCAAATGCTTATAAATGGTATATGTCACACCGCCATTGCGGTGAAGAATGCACTTAGAGTTGCGGCTTTCCACAAACAAAATATCATGGTAGGGAATCTGGATCACATTGGAACGCTGACGAACCTGATAAATGCCCGAGTCTGAATTCAGCAGGATTCGGGCCATGACCCGTGAAAGCTTGTCCTGACTGAGAGGTTTCAGAAGATAGCCCGCCGCCGCCACGTCATAGCCATCCACGGCGAAGTCGGGGGAGGAGGTGAGAAAAACAATCTGTCCATTGTAGTGCAGTGACCGGATCTTACGGGCCGCATCAATTCCCAGCAGGTCATTCATGTAAATATCCAGGAAGATGATATCAAACTGGGTGCCGTCCTGGATGTCACGAATCAAATTTGTCCCATTTGCATATTGGACGAGCTCGGGACGGAGCGGCTGTTCTGAGAAAAAGCGAATCAGCAGGTCATTGATTAGATCACGGTCGAAGGTGCTGTCGTCACAAATTGCTATGCGCATCCAATATCACCACTTTCCTGATTATTTCATACTTTCAAAATTGAGAGCGGTTTGCTCCTTGTTTCCATATTACACAAATTGTATAAATATCCCTGCGGGAGTTCTACTTCAGCACTGGCTTGTATGGTTATAAAAAACAGATCAATACTGGAAAGGACAGGTTGAGGGCGGAGGAGACCAGGGGGCGCTGAAAAAGGGAAATTTATGTATAATATTGCTCTTTTATTTACCATTATACCGATTGCCCCCCAGTTGTCAACACCTTGTACATGTCTCGTCGAATTTGGAAGATAAATTTCCATCCGATTACGGAGAGAGAACACGCGGTGTATGGAAGCTGGAGACGCTGAGTTTGGCTGCTTGCTCTGCGTACCTGCCGGACGCCTTAACCTGTGGGATTGGCTCGGGAAGGTCAGGTTGGGTGTACAGTCTGCACCCAGGTGCGGATCAGGGAATGATGTCTGTCCCGATACAGAATGTCTGAAGCCGGATTATGGTTTTAGTGGACGGTACAAAAGTTGCGGGCCAGGATTTTCCACTTTCGGCGCAGCGGGATTGGGGAAAATACCAGCTATTTTCTTGAAAAGGCCAAGGAACTGGGTAATCAGGCGGCAGGCGGCGAGGGGCAATACAGGCGCGGAGTCAGAGAAGAGCCGGTGTAAAAAGGAGATAAACAGAGCGTTTTTTCAGCAAAGAAAAATTTTGGTGCCTTTTACGCTTCAAAGTCAAAGGGGCCAAAGCTGACCGAAATTGAGTTTTTGTTATGATTTTACAGAAAAAAAGGTCCCCGGAATTCTTGCGGCGGCAAGAATTCCGGGGGTTTTGGTCCGACGGCGGGGAGGGGAGTGATTCAATGATGAGATTCTGGCACTGAGAGTTTCGTTTTCCTGAGTTTTATGTGTAGGTACGGATACAGTCCCTTTCAGGAAAGTCCGGGTTGACGGGCGGCTGAACAGTTATGTTCGCCAAAATAATTCAGTTGAGGAAAATTGAGGCGCCGGGGCCCAGCGGCAGGTCCAGCCAATACCATACCAGCACCTGTAGAGTCAAAAGAACCAAATAGAGGAAGGCATAAGGAATTTCCATGGAGATCAGTGTGCCAATCCCCACTTTGTCCTCTTTTCTGACTTTATAGCTCTCCAACAGGCCCAGCGCAATGGGGAGGTTTGTTTCAATTGGAGAAAGAATATTAAAGCAGGAGTCGCCGATGCGATAGAGGACTTGAGTCATGGCGGGGCTGACGTTCAGCATTGCCAGCATAGGGACAAACAGGGGAGCCAGCATGATCCACTTGCCGCTGTTGCTGGTAATAAAAAGGTTGCAGAAGCAGGACAGCAGGATGATAAGAATGAACAGCATAACATTGCCTACATTCAGGTTGGTGAGCAGGGCCGCTCCCTTGGCGGCCAAAACAGTGGCCATCTTGCTGGAAGAGAAGAGATTTACGAAGAGGCAGGCAGTCAAGCACACCACGAGGAAAGAGCAAATCATGCCAAAACTCTTTTCCAACACGGCAGATACATCCTTGGTGCTGCGCAGGGTGCCGGCGCCGATGCCGTAGGCGGAGCCGGTGATAATGAAGAACAGGAACATCAGAGGGACAATGGCGTTCAGCAGCGGGGAAGTGGGCACCAGCGTACCGTCTGCCGCACGCATGAAAGAATTCTTTGGGATGCAGCTGATAATCAAAAGTGCCAAATATATGATTGCGGCAATGCCTGCGTTTCTCAGACCCTTCAGCTCAGCCGGAGTTAGCTTCATCTTTTCCAACTCGGAGGAGTCCTTCTGCAATGCAAGCTCTGGATACTGGTGATTAATATAGGGAGCCACAATATATTTGGTCACCACAAAGCAGGCCGCCGTGATCAGGAAGGTTGCCACAAAGATGAAGTAGTAATTGATCATGGCGTTGGTGGGAGGGGCCACGCCGGCGGTATTGGCAATACCATCGGCGGCAACAATCTGGGAACTTAGGCCTGAAAGAATGGTATCCACAGTGGTGGGGAACAGGCAGGCCGTATAACCTCCGTTGGCGGCGGCGTAGCCCATAATAATTCCGATCCAGGGATGCAGGCCCATGGATTTAAATACAGCGGCGGCAATGACCATGGTGAAGATAACACCGGCGCCGGAACCAATACTGGAGTTGACCCCCACAAAGGCGACGACCATAAACACAATCATAACAGGGGCGCCGATGACAGCTTTGCGCATAATGGCGTCAAACAGTCCCAGCTTTTCGGCATAGCCCACACCTATGGTCATCACTACAGTCATGGCCAGCGGAGCATAGTTGATAAACACGGTTACATAGTTCTGGAGATAGTAAGACAAGGTGTCCCAAGTCATCAGGTTGACAACCGACACATTTGTCATTTGGACCGTTCCGTCCACCACGGTGTGATAATCTGCGGACCACCCGATGGAACTGAGGATGGCTGACAGAACCACCGTGGCGACCGAGAGCATGATAAACAGGAACAGGGGATGCGGCAGCTTGTTTCCGATGACCTCAATCACTTCCATGACTCGTTCGACGAAGTTGTTGCTTTTTAGCGTTTTTCCTGAAGGTCCGCTCATACTTTTCACGCCCCCTTAAAAAGTTTGGGTCTATTCGTTACGCGATGGTCATGTATACCTCATCCAACATCTGTTTTACATCCGTTTCATCCACTTCTTCACCTGCCATAAACTTCTTCTCCATCTTTTCACGAAGAAGACCGCTGACATAGTGTCGGAAATTGATGGGAACCGTATATAGCACACGGTTCAGGCAGAGCTGCCGCTCATCGGTCCATACGTTCTCAAATTCATCCCGGAAACTGCCGTAAGAGAATTCGGCATAATTCGGCAGATGATGCGCTCGGCGGTGTTTAGTTTCAGCCAGGTCCACAGCGCCATCTTTGATGCATACACCGTAATGCCTCTCTGCGTTTTCGGCCGTCAGCAGGCCGTTGTCATAGTCCCGCTTCACTTCCTCTGGCGGACGGGTAAAGCCGTCGCCGTAGCCGCCCCCTCCCTGTGAATAGAACGTGATCGTATCCCCCGGCTTCACACGGACTTCGTCCAAATTTTCCAGCTTAACCGCGTCGTCCCTGCCCTCGTTTTTTAAAATCAGGGCCAAACTGGCTTCGGTGCCGCCCAAACGGCCCCAGGGCTGGAATTTATTCCGTTCCATATTTCGAGCGGATACAATCGTATCCGGGCCGATGTTTGTAAACTTCAAATGCACGCCGGCACCGCCGCGGTACCTGCCATGTCCGAAGGAGTCATTTCTCAGACCATAAGTTTCCACTATTACCGGCATATCGGCCTCAGTGGTCTCCACCGGGACATTCCGCAGGTGGCCCACCGCAAAATCCATGCCATCCACACCGTCTTTCATGGGACGGGCCCCGGAGCCTCCGCAGACCGGCTGAATGGCGCCTACCTTCCGTTTTCCGCTTTTCACATCCACGGCGGAGACGGAGACAATGCAGGCCTGGCCGCAGCCGGCCGCCGGAACCGCGTCCGCCCGTGCCTTGCTTAAAGCGCCGGTGATGACGTCCATCAGACGGATAAAGGTGGCCGCTCGGCTGGCGACAGAAGCGGGTGCTTCGCAGTTGAGTACACTGCCCTTTGGCAGGTTATTCTTTACCATACGCACCATTCCGGAGTTCCAGGGAATCTGATTGTCAATGGTTCTGAAATAGCGAATTAATGCGGGTACTACCATATAGTGTCCCTGCTGGTTCATAGTAGGCATATTAATAGATTTCTTAGACTGAATATCTGTGCCGTCAAAGTCCAGATAAACATCTCCGTCCTGAATTTCCAGGGTGCAGCGCAGCCGGATCGGATAACCGTCCTCGTCGGGATCCAGGTAGTCCCAGAATACATACTTTCCATTGGGAAATTCCTGAATCAGCTTTCTGACGCGGTCTTCTCCGTAGGATAGAACCTCTTCAACGCCCTCGTAAAAGTTTTCCAAACCGTATTTGGAAATAAGCTCTTTGACTCGCTCCTCACCGCGGAACATGCCTGACATCAAAGCGTTGATGTCGCCGCCGTTCTGGTCAGGAATTCTGCAGTTGTTCATAATCATATTGTAGATGTCCGTCTGCAGGATGCCCTTTTTATACAGCTTTACAGGTGCGATGCGGATGCCTTCCTGATAGATATCATAGGAGGAGAGAGAGACGCTTCCCGGCACCTTGCCCCCTACATCCGAGGCGTGGATGAAGCTGAGGATAAACGCCACCAGCTGGTTTTCGGCGAGCACTGGTTTTAGCAGGTATACATCAGGCAGATGGGTTGCCAGTCCGTAGGTGGTGTAGGCGTCGTTGAAAATCACAACGTCACCCTCTTCCCAGTCAGGAAATTGGGTAACCAGTTCCTTCATGGGCAGGCCGATGGACAGGTTATAGCCGCTGTCCAGAGGGGAAGCGAAGGTCTCGCCGTCTTTGGTGATTAAATAGGTGCCAAAATCGCCGGTCTCCTTGACAAAGGCGGTAAAGCCGGTGCGCAGGACCACGTTTGCCATCTCTTCCACTATGGCTTGCACGCGATTTTTAAAAATTTCGGTAAATACTTTTTTATTGTTCATCGCGCATCTCCCCAATAATATTCCCGTACTTGTCGCTGTAGTAATCAAACTCAGCGGGGACGAAAATCGTTGTATCATAGGCGGTCAGGATTGCGGGACCGGAGCAGCGCCTGCCCACCTCCAGAGAGTATCGGGATGTCACGTCTGCTTCCTGATATTTGTGGTCAAAATAGATGCGGCGTTTTTCCGCAGAACCGGCTGCATTTTGGGGAATATCCGTTTTGAGCCCGCCTTTCTCAGGTTCGCCAATGGCCATCACGCGAACATTAATAATTTCCACGTCAGCGGCTTTCATCTCCAGTCCGAACAGGCTCTTATAAAGCGCATGGAATTTTTCCAAAATGGCCGCCTTGTCCTCAAAGATGTCCTCAGTTACCATAACCTTTAATTCAAAGGCCTGACCGACATACCGCATATCAAGACTGTATTCGTACCTGGTATCCACCAGGTGAATGCCGGATTTTGCTTCCCGGCTGATCCACTCGCTTCCCTGGTTCTTCAGCTTTAACATGACCTGCGTCAGCTCCCCGGGCGTGAAGTCGGCCAGCCGTTTGTAGGTGGTAAAAACATAGTCCTGCTTCAGGTCTGCGAAGGCGGAACCAAGGGCACACAAGGTTCCGGGGGTGGTGGGGACGATGATCTTACGGATGCCCACCTCCCTTGCCAGCATGAAGGCGTGCACCGGGCCTGCGCCGCCGTAGACCAGCATGGCGTAGTCCCTTGGATCCACACCGTTTTTCGCCATCAGAGGAATGAAATGAGCATACATATTTGCGGTGGCAACATCTACAATGGACTGGGCCATTTCGGGTACGTCCAGACCCAGCTGCTCTCCGTATTCCTGGAGCACCTGCTCAGCCCTGTCGGGGAAAATCTCCATCTCACCGCCCAGAAGCTGGAATTTGGACATCAGCCCCAAACATACATAGGCGTCGGTCAAAGCGGGACGGGTTCCGCCGCGGTTATATGAAACCGGTCCCGGCACAGCACCGGCGCTTTCGGGCCCCACTTTCAGAACGCCGGAATCATCAATCCAGGCGATGGAACCGCCGCCTGCGCCGATGGCGGTAACATCGATAGCGGGGATAATCACTGGAAAATCACCGATTTTATTTTCGGTAGAATAGTTTGCCGTACCGTTGATTACGGCGATGTCCGCACTGGTACCTCCCATATCGAACGTGATGACTTTGTCGATGCCGATTTCTTTCGCTACCTGTGCAGCCCCGATCACGCCGGAGGCAGGGCCCGACAACAGTGTGCGGACTGGCTCGGCAGCGGCGCTCTCCGCCGTCATAATACCACCGTTGGACATTGTGGAAAGTACGCTGGCCTGCAGCCCCATTTCACGACAGCCGGCTATCAAATTTTCAAAATATACTTTCATTTTCCTGCCAATATAGGAATTGATGACCGTAACAAGGGTCCGCTCATATTCCTTCTGCTGGGGCCATATTTCACTGCTGATGGAGATATAGAACTGAGGGAAGTTTTTTTGAATGTATTCCTTGACCGCCTTTTCATGCACAGGGTTTTTATAGGCGTGGATAAAGGAAACCGCAACAGCGTCCACTCCCTTATCCAGAAGTGACTGCATCTGAACGTCCAGACCCTCAAGGTCCAGTTCCCGGCGAACAGTGCCGTCCACAGTTATCCGCTCGTCGATTTCGATCACATCCTGCCGGGGAACCAGCGGCACAACCTTATCGCCGTACAGATCAATGGTGTTCTCCAGGCGCAGCCGCCGCATCTCAAGGATGTCACGGAAGCCTTTGGTCACCAGCAGAGCTGTTTTGCAGCCCTTGCGTTCGATCAGTGTGTTCACCGCCAAAGTAGTGCCGTGGATGAACACATTGATTTGTGTTAAATCAACACCTCGTTTCTGCAGTTCCTTCAGACCGTTTAAAATAGCTTGTTCTGGCGCCCGGGGGACGCTGGGAGTCTTCAGGGTCATAACAACGCCTTCCTGATTTGCAAGCAGCAGGTCTGTAAAGGTGCCCCCGATGTCAACACCCAACCGCAACTGTTCCATGTTTTCCCTTCTTTCCGTTCTGATAAGTCAGCGAATAAACAACACTCGTTCATTCCCGGTCAAAAATTCGCAGCCCGTCTCGGTAACTACCACAGTGTCTTCAATCTGAAAACCGCCCTGGCCCAGCAGATAATAGGGGACTTCCACGTTCAGTACCATATTTTGTTCAATGACTGTGTGATCGGTGGGACCAAGAACAACGTCGTCGTAGATCTCCAGGCCGATGGCGTGCCCCACGTGCTGCCGCTTAAATTCATCAATGCCGTTTTTCTCAACGGTTTTCACCGTCTCATTAAATATGTCGCTGGCGACAGCGCCTGGCTTAACCATGGAAAGAGCCTTTTTCCAGCCCTCGTAAACGGCGTGGAAGCACTTGGTCTGCCAATCGTTTGGCCGCCCAAGCACCGCGGTCCGGCCGGTGTCCGCCCAATAGCCGTTGTGCTGCAGACAGAGATCAAAGCGAACCAAATCACCCTGTGCAAAATCATAGAAATAATCCTCGATCAGAGGCAGGGAGCTTCTGGGGCCGCCGCCTACCGCCACCATGCCGGTAATGGAGTCATGTTGCACCGCAAATTCCCGATAGGCTTGAGCCAGTGCCCGTTCAGGCACACCCTCTTGAATCATGTTTATCATTAACATTTCTCCGGCCTCGTTCAGCTCGGCGGATTTGCGCAGCCGCTCGATTTCGGGAGCAGTTTTCACCAGCCGGATTTGCCGCAGCAGCTTATAGCCGTACTGCACTTTGCCGGCGTATTTCTCCTTCAGCTGATCCAGAATGGCGGGGGACATACGCATCTCATCCACTGCGATGGCCCCATTTTGAAGGCCAAGGTCAGAAATGGCGGCCAGCAAAGCTTCCAGCGCGTCTTGATAGATATGCCGATCCTCCAGAAGATCAACCAATACCTCCATATCTTTTGTGATGCGGCCATCAGGGGAGCCCAGAAGATAAAAGGTGCCGTAAACATAAATATGTGCGTCAGGAATTCCTTTTTGCGAAAGTACGCTGAGTCGATTGGTGGGGATGATAATTGCCAGCTTCTGATTTTCGTTCTTTGGCAAAATAGTGTAGATCTGCATGTTCCAATTGGTGGTGCGCAGAGGAAGGCCCGTTAAGTACTGGACATTTTCAGAAGTAGTTGCGATGACGGCATCCACACCCTCTTGTTCCATTAATGCTTTGGCGCGGTTCTTATTGTACAGAATCTCAACTTCAGCCATTTTATCGTCTCCCTTTCAAGCAGATACAGCTTTATGCCCTTTGATTTTATGTTTTGCAGAAGGCGGGATGTCCAGAATCTCAAAAAATCTGCGCGGCGGACCCGATGCTAATCAACAATGATCTGAATAGATCGTTTATGATATTAGTAGATCAATAATGATCTATGTGACGATCAAAATATACCACGACAAAAAAGCATTGTCAATGTTTTTTGTGTGGTTATTCCAAATTTTCTATGTGGTTGCGATGGCTTGTTTTCTTTGATCTGGTCCATTGATGTGAGATCAGCTGTTGTGTTCGGACTGTCATTTTTCGTCTTGTCCTTGCGGAGCGTTCCTTTTGTATGCTATAATATGTCTGTCTTCCTGATTTTAACTGAGAAGAAGTTATTATATATGATATAAATGCATTCTGCCCAAGCCAGCGGCCGCTGGTGCCCTGTCCCAGCGGCCACCCGGCCCAGACTCAGCGGCCACCTAATCAGCGGCCAGATTTGGGTTCAATTACCACAGTGTAGTGCTTCG
>Ga0129317_1001571_pt1 | contig 16044 bp, 19 predicted proteins | sample Cm1ome_FD_94430 | JGI IMG/M metagenome (GOLD analysis project Ga0129317, IMG submission 94430) | Eastern black-and-white colobus group fecal microbial communities from Wisconsin, USA - Cm1105 metagenome | ecosystem: Host-associated > Mammals > Digestive system > Large intestine > Fecal | place... | reverse complement strand
TTCTGGTGTCATTTTCCTTTGTCTTGCCATAAAAATATCCTCCTGGATTAATATTTATTTTAACATCAATCCAAGAGGATATATACTACATATCTAGTTTACACAAAATTTATTACAGTCTCGATGATTTTTAAGGGGACGTAAAAAAGTTCTCCATCTAGGAAAGATTAAAATGCAGAATCGCCAGAACCGGCATTTGTCGGAACTGGCGATTCCTAGTTAAGGACTTTTTTTACAGCCCCTTTTGCTTTTTTGCACCAAATCTCTGTGAGAGTAAGTGAATTACCTTCCACAGAGAATCTCCCACTTGCCTTTCTTGGTACTTATACAATGCGCAGGATTCCTTAAAATATCACTTTGTTTTTATGATTACTTGACAGTAAGTATAATAATCAAGAAAAATTTACTGGTATAAAAAAAAGAAAAAATCAAATACTAAGCTTAAAAAAGGTAATAAGGAAATAGAAAAATGGAAAAGAGTTCATTATGGGAAAAACAGATAAAGGGAAAGCAGAGTATTTGCTTTGATTATTCGCCGTACATTATCAGCAGTGGTTCTGTGGTCGGAAAGAAAGAAAAGGAAGGGCCTCTGGGAGATTGTTTTGATGAATTTTCCGAAGATGACTTATTCGGGGAACAGACATGGGAACTGGCAGAAGGAACGATGCAGCAGACTGCGTGCAAGCTGGCGCTTAGTAAAGCTGGTGAAACTGCGGAACAGGTACGGTTTTTGTACGGAGGTGACTTGCTGAGACAGGGAATTGCCACCTCTATGGGATTGGAAAAACTTCAAATTCCATTGTTTGGTCTTTTCGGAGCCTGTTCTACATCTGGGGAAGCGTTGGCTCTGGCGGGGATGAGCGTGGCAGCAGGATATGGAGAGCGGATGCTGGCAGTAACTTCCAGTCATTTTGCGACAGCAGAGAAAGAGTTCCGTTTTCCACTTTCCTATGCCAATCAAAGACCGCTTTGTTCCAGTTGGACGGTGACCGGAAGCGGTGCTTTTTTAGTGGGGAATCGGAAAAGTCATGTGAAAATTACAGGTGTAACGATTGGGAAAATTGTTGATTACGGAATTACGGATTCACAGAATATGGGAGCTTGCATGGCTCCGGCGGCCTGTGATACCATTTTCTGTAATCTTGAAGATTTCTCTTATCGGGAAGAGGAATACGATAAGATTATAACAGGAGATCTGGGTGAGATCGGACAATCTATTTTATTTGATTTGATGAGGAAAAAAGGAAAAAACATCGAAAAAAATCATCTGGATTGCGGTATGATCATTTTTGATAAACAGGCGCAGAATACGAATGCCGGAGGCAGCGGTTGTGGCTGCGCGGCGGTGACCTTGTCTTCTTATATTTTGCCGAAATTGGAAACGGGAGAATGGAAGAAGGTATTGTTTGTGCCTACGGGAGCACTGATGTCAACCGTCAGCCACAATGAAGGAGAAAGTGTGCCGGGGATTGCACATGGAATCGTTCTGGAGCATGAAGATTAGAGGAGGAAGATAGATGATGGACTATGTCAATGCATTTCTTATAGGAGGACTTGTATGTGCTCTTGTACAAATTTTATTGGACAGAACTATGTTAATGCCGGGGAGGGTCATGGTGCTTCTGGTAGTGACCGGTGCGATTCTTGGATTTGTTGGAGTCTTTGAACCAATTCAGAAGGTTGCCGGAGCAGGTATTTCTGTTCCTCTTCTTGGATTTGGGAATACACTCTGGAACGGTGTGAAAGAAGCTGTGGATAAGAATGGATTTATCGGAATCTTCATGGGTGGCTTCAAGGCAAGTGCGACAGGGATCTGTGCGGCACTGGTGTTTGGTTATTTAGCTTCACTAATTTTTGAACCGAAAATGAAGAAATAATGTTTGAAACATACAAAAGTAAAAACTCAATTGTATTATGAAAAAAATAATGTTAGAATATTCATGTTGGAATTAAAATACATATGAGGAGAAGTATTGTATGAACTACACGAATATTATTATTGCTTTCGTCGGTGGACTGGGAATGTTCATCTATGGGATGCAGATTATGGCACAAGGCCTGGAAAATGCAGCTGGTAATCGAATGAAGTCTCTATTGGGAATTCTTACAAAAAACAAGCTTTTTGGAGTGCTTCTTGGTGCGGCGGTAACAGCGATTATTCAGAGTTCATCTGCCACAACGGTTATGGTGGTAGGTTTTGTAAATGCAGGAATCATGAATCTGACTCAGGCAATGGGTGTAATCATGGGAGCCAATATCGGTACAACCGTTACCGGATGGCTGGTTTCCAGTGTGGAGTGGGCTGAATTTTTAAGCCCTTCGACATTGGCGCCAATTGCGATCATGATTGGTGTCATCGTAATGATGACCGGCAAAAGACATTCGACGAAAGATATTTCGAATATTATTCTTGGGTTTGGTTTGTTGTTTGTTGGAATTTCGACCATGTCTGCAGCCGTTTCACCATTGCGGGAATCGGAAGCAATCCGTGATCTTTTTGTAAACCTGGGTGGAAATCCATTTCTTGGAATTCTGGTTGGCGCTCTTGTGACAGCGGTTATTCAGAGTTCTTCTGCATCTGTAGGTATCTTACAGAGCCTGGCATCGGCCGGACTGGTTCCGTTCGGAGCTGCGATCTATATCATCATGGGTCAGAACATAGGTACTTGTGTAACAGCAATCCTTTCAAGTATGGGAGCCAAAAAGAATGCCAAGACAGCAGCTCTTATGCATCTGTTGTTTAATATTATTGGTACAATAATTTTTAGTACAGTTGTCATTATTTATATGGCAGTGATGCGTCCGGTGTGGGCAAACGGTATGATTTCACAGACGCAGATCAGTATGATTCATACAATTTTTAATATTGTGACGACGGTACTTTTGTTCCCGGTATCTGGATGGATCGTGAAACTTGCAAAGAAGATCGGCGGTGTGAAAGAGGAAGAAGAACAGAGCATTCTTCATCTGGATGACCGTATGATGGAGACACCTGGTATTGCGATCACATCCATGCGTTCAGAAATTATCCGTATGGGATATGAAGTGGAAGAGGCAATGGAAATTGTGTCACATATTTTTGTCACAAAAAAACCGGAAGAGATTGCAAGACTTCGTGAAATTGAAAATGAGGTGGATGAATTAAGTGCCGGTCTTATAGACTATGCGATTCGACTTTCTGCATTACAGATCAGTGAGCGTGAGCATCAGCTTGTATCCCGTTACATCCAGGTGATTTCGGATATTGAACGAATTTGTGATTACTGCGAAAATATTTCTGAATTTGTAGATACTATGCTGGATAAAAAACTGGACTTCTCAGAAATAGGACATGAGCAGATGAAGCATATGATTGATGTATGTGGCGGAGCGTATGTAAGTGCGATTGAAGCATTTGAAAACGAAAGTTCTGAATCTGCGCTTCGTACAATTGAGAAAGAAACAGAAGCGGATACGCTTGAGATTTCTCTGCGGTCCAAACATATCAAGCGTCTGGTAAATGGCGAATGCAACGCAGAAGCAGGTGTAATTTATCTGGATGTTCTGATTTCGATGGAACGTATTTCGGACCATGCAAGAAATATTGCGGAAGAAGTATTGGAAGAAAAAGGACAGTTATAAATCACCGGAAGTGCCAAAAGGCACATCCCGGGATTGGATGTGGTCGCCTATACAAAGAAACAAGAAAGGGAATTGTATCCAGACAATTCCCTTTCTTGTTGGTAATACTTATTCTTCAATAATTTGTATCTCCAGATAATCGAAGTCAATGGAATCAATAAAATTATCCTGATAGAAGCGCGCTTTGGAATGGCGCTGGAATTCTGCAATGGTCGTATCGAGCCAGATCGGCTTGCTAAGGTCGAATTCGAGGCATACGGCATCTAATGCATGAAAAATCTTGTGTGTTCTTGTATCATCACTATCATCGCAAATTGTGGTATCGCGAAGCAGCCGGTTATTTTTAAATTCTTTTGCCCATAATCGAAACATAGTATTATCTCCTGTCTTTTATCGGTAAATTAAGTAGATGTTACGGATCGCTGTGCATTTTATGCATGCCTCTAGGTCCCTCCTAACATTTCAAGTTATAGTGTATCATACAAATGGGATTTTTGTATATAAATGAAATGAGAGATTTTAAGGATTTATTTTATGAAAAAAAGCGTTTTACTTATTTTAAATTGTGTGTGCATGTTAGCCTGTGCTGAGGTTGTCTATCAGAAATTGGACGACAATACCGCTGTAATGCAGGAAGAGATCAAAAATAAGACAGCGGAAGAATCGGGAGAAGAGAAAAGAGAAGAAAATGCGGAACCGGCCGAAGAAACTACATCGGTGGATGTAATCGCAGAAGGAAGATATCCGATTATGGGAACTTCGGATATATCGTGTGAGCAGATGATATCTTATTATGCACAAAGTGGCGCAGTATATCCGGGAGAGATTCTGGCGGAAGGCGGTGCGCCGGATATAGAGACATTTTGTCAGATATATATAGAAGAAGCGGAGAAAGAAGGGGTTCGTCCGGAAGTGGCATTTGCCCAGACGATGAAAGAGACAGGGTGGCTTCAATATGGGGGAGATGCCCGGATTACACAGTTTAATTTTGCAGGCCTTGGGACAACAGGAAACGGAGCGCCAGGAAACAGCTTTTCCGATGTGCGGGAGGGTGTGAGAGCACAAATACAGCATTTGAAAGCGTATGCCACAGACGAAGAACTACTGGCGGAATGTGTGGACAGCCGATACACTTATGTGAAAAAAGGATGTGCACCTTATGTAGAATGGTTGGGACAACAGGAGAATCCGGAAGGGTATGGATGGGCAACCAGTATAAATTACGGGTACGATATTGTGAAAATGATAAATTCTATGAAGAATATATAAAAAACTAATAAATACTAATAAGAAAGTAGACATTTTAAACAGGGGTGTGATATACTGTTTCCGGATTTTTAAAAAAAGGAGATCTATTATGGAATCAATCATAAAAGGGTATAGTGATATAGACAGTTGGAAAACGGCTATGTTCCTCTACCAGTCAGCAGTGAAGGAAGTTCAGACAAAACTTGAAATTTTGAATGATGAATTTCAGTATGTACATAAATATAATCCCATTGAACATATTAAATCAAGGGTAAAAACTGCGGAAAGTATTGCAAAGAAATTAAAGAGACATGAAAAGGAAGTTACCATAGAGAATATGGTGCGGTATGTGAAAGATATTGCTGGTGTCAGACTGATCTGTTCTTATACAACTGACATTTACAGACTTGCAGAAATGATTGGAAATCAGGGGGATCTGAAGGTATTGTCGATCAAAGACTATATTAAGAACCCGAAGCCGAGTGGATATAAGAGCTACCACATGTTAGTTTCTGTGCCGATTTATCTCAGTGACAGTGTGGTAGACACAAATGTTGAAATACAGATCCGGACGATTGCTATGGATTTCTGGGCAAGTCTGGAACATAAAATGCATTATAAATTTGAAGGACAGGCACCGGAATATATCAGTGACGAATTGAGAAAATGTGCAGAAATCGTTGCGACGCTGGATGAAAGGATGCTTTCACTTAATGAAGCGATTCTCGCATTCCAGACAGAGGGGCCGGAAGAAATAGCAGATAAAATGGGGATGGAAGATAATCCTCTTGAGCAGTTGAGATAGCATGGGATATTCCCGGTTACGTGGGAAAGAGAGCACATGTATGGAATTGACTTTTTAATTACATAAATATATAATAAAAAGAAATAAAGGAGGTTTTGTGATATGTGGAAGTTAGAACAAGTCATTCTGGTTACCAATAATGATCGTGTATTGGAAAAATATAATGATATTACAAATGTAATTTATATGAATACGTATGAAGAGGTGCTGCTTAAAGTTCGTGACCTGGTGTATGACAGACATATTCTTCTGACACACCCTCAGGCATCCAGTTTGAAACCAAATCAGACACCATATCGTTCCATTGCAGTTTATCCAAAAGGGGAAGAGGATAACATGAATGATATTATGCTGATTGAAAAGTGTATTGAGACATATCGGCAGTGGCAGGATATTGCGCCAACTCCGACAAACTATGAAGAAAGGGTGGCAAATGATTTTAAGACAATAGATTTATCCGTAGTTGATGGGTTCATGCCGCGTCTTTCTTAAGAAGCGGGAGAGGAAAATGAAAGGTATAGAAAAAGCAACCCCATATTTTAAAGGGTTGACAAAGAGAGATTATATTAAGAAAACACGTGAGATTATAGACAAAGAGGGAGTAGAAGCGGTTTCTATTCGAAGAATTGCGAAAGAAATGGGCTGCTCTTCTGCAAGTCTGTACAGACATTTTGAGAATCTGACAGAACTGATATATTTTGCAGAGATTCATACATTAACGGGATATATTGAGCGTTTGAATGAGGCAGAGAAGCAGTGGAGCAATATCTGGGATTACTATGTCGGTATCTGGGATTGCTACAGCAGAGAGGCTTTTCGAAATCCCCAAGCATACAATTTACTTTTCCTTAAATTTGAGAATCCAAAGTTGAATGCATGTTTTAAGGAGTACTATAAGATGTTTCCGGAAGAATTGAAGAATACGAACCAGTTCTTTATGGAAATGTTGGAGACGACAGATTTTATGGGACGAGACTTTGAAATATGCAAAAAATGTATTGCAGAAGGGGTACTCGATTATGATAATGCGGTTAGACTTAACCGTCTGGCCTGTCTTCTCTACGAAGGATATTTTAAATATGTTGTAGACCATAATATACCGGAAGAAAAGATAGATACATATGTAGAGCTGTATATTAATGATCTTGACTGGATTATTTTGAAGATGGCAAAAGATTTAAGAGGATATAAAGGATATGGAAAATAGCGGACTGCGTAAGCAGTCTGCTTTTTTTACGCGAAGGCACAAGGCGAGCGGAAATGCGTGCATTTCCATTCGTCGCCGCATGCGAACGAGTAAAACTCGCAAAGCGTGTTTTATCTCGTTATTAATAGAAAACAGCTATAACTTCTTGTTAGAAAATTGTCAAGTGAAATTTTAGGAGAAATGAAAATTTCGGAAAAATAACGAAAATTTGAACACAATTTTAGTGAAAATGAGAAAATATAAAATATTCAAAAAAAAAGCTTGAAAGTTATCGCGATAAGTTATATAATGCAAACATGAGGACGGAAAAAAGATTTATTTTTTTTGTCTATGAGTTATCGCGATTACAAAAAACCATAAGGAGGGAATGCATATGAAATTGGAACTCGGTAAATTTGAGATTAAAGACATCCAATTTGCAGACAAATCGTATATCGAAAATCATGTACTCTACGTAAACAAAGCAGAAGTTGAAGCTCTTGTATTGGAAGATGACAAGTTAAAAGAGTGTAGACTGGACATTGCAAGACCAGGCGAATCTACACGTATCACTCCTGTTAAAGACGTTATTGAGCCACGTGTAAAAGTAAGCGGAGGAGAAATTTTCCCAGGAATTGTTGGAAAAGTTACACCACAGGTTGGTAGCGGAAGAACACATGCATTAGACGGCTGTACAGTAGTAACAGTTGGTAGAATCGTTGGCTTCCAGGAAGGTGTTATTGATATGAGCGGCGTAGCTGCTGATTACTGTCCATTCTCTAAGACAGTAAACCTTTGTGTAGTTATTGAACCAATCGAAGGATTGACAACACATGTATATGAAAAAGCAGGACGTATGGCAGGGCTTAAGGTTGCAACATACCTTGGAGAACTTGCAAGAAATCTGGAACCTGATACACTCGAAGTTTATGAAACAAAACCAATCTTCGAACAGGCAGCACAGTATCCAGATCTTCCAAAGGTTGGTTACATCCATATGCTTCAGTCACAGGGACTTCTTCATGATACATACTACTATGGTGTAGATGCAAAACAGTTTGTTCCTACATTTATGTATCCAACAGAAATTATGGACGGTGCAATCGTTTCAGGTAACTGTGTTGCTCCATGTGATAAGGTTACAACATACCACCATTTCCATAACCCTGTAATTGATGAATGTTACAAACATCACGGAAAAGACATCAACTTCATGGGCGTTATTTTAACAAATGAGAACGTATTCCTGGCTGATAAAGAAAGACATTCAGACATGGTTGCAAAACTCTGTGAGTGGATGCAGCTTGACGGTGTTCTTATTACAGAAGAAGGATACGGTAACCCAGATACAGACCTTATGATGAACTGTCGTAAAGTAGAACGAGTAGGAACAAAAGTTGTTCTTATCACAGATGAATTCCCAGGAAAAGATGGAAAATCACAGTCACTTGCTGATACATGTGATGAAGCTACAGCTCTTGCATCATGTGGACAGGGTAATATGACACTTCAGTTCCCAGCAATGGACAAAGTCATCGGTACACAGGAATACATTGAAAGCCAGATCGGTGGATGGGCTGGATGTATTAACGAAGACGGTTCATTTGAAGCTGAAATTCAGATCATCATCGCTTCAACAATTGCTAATGGTTTCAACAAACTTGCAGCAAGAGGTTACTAGGATACTGAGAAGGAGGATACGGTTATGGCAAAATATAAAATAGTTCATTATTTGAATCAGTTCTTCGCTGGTATCGGTGGAGAAGATATGGCTGGCTATGAACCAGAATGCAGAGAGGCAGTTCTCGGACCTGGATTAGCTCTGAAAGCCGGACTTGGTGAAGATTACGAAATCGTAGCTACAGTAATCTGTGGTGATAACTATTTCGGTGAAAATCTTGACAAAGCAACAGATACAATCATTGATATGGTTAAAAAATATGAACCAGACTGCTTCGTAGCAGGACCAGCATTCAACGCAGGACGTTACGGTGTAGCTTGTGGTACAATCTGTAAAGCAGTAGAAGAAAGACTTGGAATCCCTGTATTATCTGGTATGTATGTTGAAAACCCAGGTGCAGATATGTTCAAGAAAGACGTTATCCTTGTTGAAACAGGTAACTCATCTGCTACAATGAAAAAAGTTGTACCGAAGTTCGTAAACTTAATTGAAAAAATGTGTAAAGGTGAAGAAATTCTTGGACCATCAATCGAAGGTTATCTTGAAAGAGGAATCCGTGTAAACTACTTCGCAGAAGAACGTGGTGCTGCACGTGGTATGAAGATGCTTATCAAGAAAATGGCAGGAGAACCATTCGAAACAGATCTTCCAATGCCTAAATTCGATAGAGTTGCTCCAGCAGATCCAATCACTGACATTAAACATGCAAAGATCGCTGTTGTAACATCTGGTGGTATTGTTCCAGTTGGCAACCCAGATCACATCGAATCTTCAAATGCAACAAAATTTGGCTACTATTCAATGGAAGGCATGGATAGATTATCAAAAGATGATTTCATGACAATCCATGGTGGATATGACCGTCAGTTTGTATTAGAAAATCCAAACCTCGTAGTACCTCTTGATGCTTTACGTAAACTGGAAAAAGAAGGCGAATTTGGTGAATTAGTTAACTACTTCGCAACAACAACAGGTACAGGTACAGCGACAGGATCAGCTGCTAAGTTCGGTGATTCTATTGGACAGAGATTCAAAGCAGAAGGCGTTGATGGTGTAATCCTTGTTTCTACTTGAGGTACTTGTACACGTTGCGGTGCAACAATGGTTAAAGGTATTGAAAAATACGGTATCCCGGTAGTACATATGGCTACAGTAGTTCCGATTTCTAAGACAATCGGCGCTAACAGAATTATCCCAGGTGTTGGTATTCCTTATCCACTTGGAGATCCTACACAGGGTGAAGAAGATTCATACAAGATTCGTGAAAGAATGGTTAGAAGAGCACTTAAAGCGCTTCAGACACCAGTTGATGAACAGACTGTATTTGAAAAAGATATTTAATATTTAAGACAAAATTTTCTCAGGTGAGGGTTTCCTCATCTGAGAAAAAAAGCTTCGACTCGTTAAAAGAAAGACAATCGGAGAAAAACTTCGGAGAAATTTATTCTCTGGGAAGGAGAGTGTTTTATGAGTAGTAATAATAGTGGTAATGGCCAATTTAATTCGCGTTTTGGTTATATCATGGTAGCAGCGGGGGCAGCTATTGGTTTAGGTAACATTTGGAAATTCCCATATCTGGCATATCGTGGTGGTGGAGGTATCTTCCTCATTACATATATCATCATTATCGCACTTATGGCGCATCCAATGGTTGAAATGGAAACTGCAATTGGTCGTCATGGAAGAGCCGATACAGTAACAGTTTTTGAAAAGATTAACCCGAAATGGGGTTTTGTTGGTTGGATGGCTAACATCTGTACATTCGGTATTAACATGTTCTACGTTGTAGTAGGCGGATGGGTACTCAGATACGCTGTTCAGTTTATTTTAAGCGGTGATTTCGGAACAGATGCAGGTACATTCTTCACAGACTTTATCAGCAGCCCGATTGAACCATTAATTTATACAGCAATTATTTTGTTTATTACTTCATTCTTACTGTTATTTGGTATTACAGAAATCGTAGAAAAAGTTACAAAGGTTATCATGCCTGCACTGTTCGTAATTTTGATTTTCTGTGCAGTATATGCATGTATATCTCTTCCAGGTGCAGTAGAAGGACTTAAATTCTACTTAATTCCAAATCCAAGCAACTTTAATTTCAAGGTATTTGCTGATGCAGCAACACAGGTATTGTTCTCAGTTGGTATTGGTTGGGGAATCTTTACAACATTAGGTTCTTCTCTTCCGGATGGAAATGACCTTAAAGGAGATGCTTTATTAGTATCTATTTGTGATACAATGGCAGCTATCGTAGCTGGTTTCGTAGTTATCCCGACAGCATTTGGTGCTGGTATGGAAGTTACAAAAGGTCCTGCATTGTTATTTGACGTTATGGCAGGTATCTATGGACAGCTTCCAGGAGGACGTCTCATTGGTGCGTTCTTCTTCGTAGGTGTATTATTTGCAGTATTCTCATCACTGTTCTCATTCTTTGAAATTGGTATCAAGACATTTGAGATCAAGTTAAAGATGGGTCGTAAGAAAGCCGTAATTGCAGCTTCAATTGTAATTGGTATTGGTAACATTTTATGTTCTCTTGGATGGGGCGTTCTTTCAGGCGTTAAACTTCCTTGGCCAAACGTACAGGGTATGGAATTCTATAACTTCCATGACTGGCTTGATTGCTTCACAGGTTACGTATTACTTCCACTTGGATGTCTCTTTACATGTATCTTTGTTGCAAAGATCTGGGGATGGGATGGATATGAAGCAGAAATTAACAAACACGGTGGAGAGAAAGTTCACAAATTATCAGGATTTGATAAAGCTCTCGTAGTGGCTGTTATTCCTATTTTCATGGTAATCGTATTACTTAACGTATTTGGATTCCTTGGATAATTTAGAGAGATATTACGTTGGTTTTATAGTAAAACATACACCCCTCTATACCTGAAAAAGTCCGCGTATTTAAGAGCGTTGACATAAGAAAACAAGCAAGAACCCAGTAAAATCAACGCTTTTAAGGGCAGTGGGCAAACAGGTTAGCTCAAAAATTGAATAACCAAGCGACAAAAGGGATGTTACCGCAAGGCAGCATCCCTTTTCGCATACCCTAACGCCGCAGATTTTGAAAGAAGTCTGCGGCGTTTTTTTCTGCCCAAATCCAGAAAGGAGGCGCAGCCGGAATGTACTTTATGAGCGGTAAAAGCCGCGCATTTGAAACGCTCATGCAGGGCAAGCCCGGATTTGACCGGTACGAGAACGGCTGCACCGAGCATGAGGATTGTAACACCTGCCACTTCTACCGTCCGCACTGGAAATATCGGTTTTGTGTATATGCCAAGTGTCCGTATGAACCGGGCAGACTGACCGCAATCCGGCGCAGCAAGGCAAAGTGAGCGAAAGGAGCTGATAACCTATGGCAGTATTTCGGGTGGAAAAAAACAGCGGCTACACCGTTATGTCCAATCACCACCTACGCAATCAGGAGCTTTCCCTAAAAGCAAAGGGTCTGCTGTCCCAAATGCTGTCCCTGCCGGATAACTGGGACTACACGCTGAAAGGTCTGTCCCTTATCAACCGGGAAAAGATCGACGCGATCCGGGAGGCGATACGGGAGCTGGAAAGAGCCGGATATATTGTCCGCAGCCGGGAACGCGACGAAAAAGGACGCTTGCGCGGCGCAGATTATATAATCTATGAGTTTCCCAAAAAGCCAGTATCGGATTTACCTACATTGGAAAATCCAACATTGGATAATCCAACACAGGAAAATCCTACGTTGGAAAACCCTACGTTGGAAAATCCAACGCAATTAAATAAAGATATATTAAGAACTGACTTATCAAAAAAAGAAAGATCAATTACAGATCTATCAAGTACCGATTCCATTCCTATCCTTTCCCCTTACCCCTCCCCTTTGAGCGTGGACGGGGAACAAGCGGCTGCGCCGCCGGAACGGAAGCGAAAGGAAACGGCAGCCAGCGAAAATGAAGCATATAGGATTTACCGGGAGATTATCTGCGATAACATCGAATACGACATCCTTTTGCAGGATAAGCGCATTGACCGTGACCGCCTGGACGAGATCGTGGACATTATTCTGGAAACGGTATGCAGTTCCCGCAGGAAGATCCGCATTGCCGGAGACGACTATCCGGCAGAGCTGGTAAAAAGCAAGTTTATGAAGCTGAACAGCAGCCATATCGAGTTTGTCTTTGACTGTCTGCGGGAGAACACCACTAAGATCCGCAACATCCGGCAATATCTCCGGGCGGTGCTATTTAATGCCCCCAGCACTATTGACAGCTACTATACCGCCCTTGTTGCGCACGATATGGCACAGCCGGATTGGGGCAAGCCCAAAAGCAGCATCCCGGATTACAGCTATGAGGGAGCAGACAGCCTATGAGGATTTGCCTGTATCAGCGGGTGCATCCACCTTAGAGAGGCACCTGTAAAGCTGCGAAAGGAGGTACATTTTGCAGGAAGAAGTAACGAGTAAGACCATTGCACTTGCAATTAAGACGGCAAAGCTGGACGGAAAGGTGCTGCAAGCAGCACTGCGACAGTTCATGCAGCTTTACCGAAAGAAACGGGATACGCCCCACCGTGGCAAACAAACGCTGAAACAGCTTATGCGTCACGGCACCGGCATTTCCAATATCGAAATCACCGACGCGAATATCAAAGCCTTTTCCCAAACTGCCAAAAAGTACGGCGTTGACTTTGCACTGAAAAAGACAGATGACCGCTACCTTGTGTTCTTCAAAGGAAGAGATGCAGATGTGCTGACCGCAGCGTTCCGCGAGTTCTCTGCAAAGAAACTGGACATGGAACGCAAGCCGTCTGTACGAAGGGATATTGGCGAGAAAAAAGCCGAAGCTGCAAAGCGGACGGCAGCACGGGATACGGTGAAGAAAATGGACAGGGGGATTGATCGATGAAGCCGGAAGTAAAAAAACTGATTCTGTTAAATCTCCCGTATCTGTTGTTTGTATATCTGTTTGGGAAGGTCGGACAGGCGTTCCGGCTGGCACAGGGTATCGATCTATCCGCAAAGCTGCTGCATATCGGGCAGGGCTTTACCGCAGCCTTTTCCAGTGCCGCGCCCAGCTTTCACCCCGTCGATCTGCTAATCGGCATTGCCTGTGCGGTGATTATCCGGCTGGTGGTCTATTCCAAGCAGAAAAACGCCAAGAAGTACCGCAAGGGTATGGAATACGGTACGGCACGTTGGGGTGCATAATTTTAAGTGTAAATGACACATACATGGACGCACAGGAGGTTATGCACATGACTGATTATAGCAAAATTACAGCCCTTTACTCCCGCCTTTCCGTGGGCGACGAGGACAGGGACGGCGGCGAGAGCAACAGCATACAGAACCAAAAAATATTTTTGGAGAACTATGCCAGAGGGCAGCACCTAACCAATATCCGGCACTACATCGACGATGACGAAAGCGGCAGGTTTTTTGACCGTTCCGCCTACTCCCGCATGATGGACGATGTGGAAAACGGGAAAATCGGTGTCTGCATTATGAAAGACCTTACCCGCTGGGGGCGCGACTATCTCCAAGTCGGCAACGCGATGGAGATATTCCGACGGAACAATGTGCGCTTTATCGCGGTCAACAACGGCATTGACAGCGAGAAGCCCGACACATTGGAGTTTGCGCCCTTTATCAATATCATGTCGGAGTGGTATGCAAAGGACATCAGCAAGAAAGTGAAAACGGGCATTAAGACCAAAGGCATGAGTGGAAAGCCGATTGTCACCGAAGCCCCTTACGGTTATGTCAAAGACCCGGACAACAAGGATTTTTGGATAATCGACGAGGAAGCCGCCGAGGTTGTCCGTTTGATTTTCCGTCTGTTTATCGGCGGGAAGAACCGCAATCAAATCGCCGTGCATCTGAAAAACGAGCAAATCCCTACCCCCACTTTCTATATGAAAGACCGCGGGCGGGGAACCTGTAAAAATAAGACGCTCAACGAGGATAACCGCTGCAAGTGGAACAAAGTCACCTTGACCAATATCCTCACACGGCAGGAGTATTGCGGAGATGTAGTCAACTTCAAGACCACAAAGCATTTCCGGGATAAACATAACCACTATGTAGACCGGAGCCAGTGGCACATCACAGAAAATGTGCATGAGCCGATTATCAGCCGCAGCGATTTTGAAACCGTACAGCGGATTTTGAAAAACGCGCCCGTCAAACGACCCAACGGGGACGGGGAAATCCACCCTCTGTCCGGCTTGCTTTTCTGTAAGGACTGCGGCGCAAAAATGCACATTCGTATAGATTACCGGAACGGCGGCAAGCGCCATGTTGCCTATTGCAGCGAGTACCACAAGGGAAAAGCCAAGAACCCTAAATGCCACTCCCCGCACATCATGGACGCGGACTTGCTCATGCAGACCATCGCGGAAGTGCTGAAGAAAATCGAGGACTATTCTATCAGCAACCGGGCGGAGTTTGAAGCCTTAGTGAAAAAGAACCTTGCCATGCAGCAGACCGACCAGACCAAGAAGCAGCAGAAGCGTATTCCGCAAATCACGACGCGCCTTGAACAGATTGACAAGGTGCTGAATAAGCTCTATGAGGACAACGCCCTCGGCACGATCTCACAAGACCGCTATGAGCAGATGTCGCAGAAGTATTCGGAAGAATACTACGCGCTGAAAGCGGAGCTTGCCACGCTCCAAGAGCAGCTATCCGCTTATGAGAACGCGGGAGGACGGGCGCAGAAGTTTTTGAGGCTGACGGAACGCCATGCCGCCTTTACCGACCTGACCCCCGCCATTCTCAACGAGTTTATCAGCCGGATTGAAGTGCATGAGCGCGACCAGAAAAGGGCGAGATACGCAATCCAGCACATCAGCATATATTTCAATTATATCGGCAAGTTTGAGAATGAAGTGACACAGCTTGCAGAGCCGACCGAGCAGGAAATCCGGCAAATGCGGGAGGAAATCGAAGAAGCCAAAAAGGAAAAGAGCCGCGCCTACCACCGGCAGTATTCAAGGGAGTACCGGGCGCGAAACCTTGAAAGGCAGCGGGAGTATGACCGCATGAAAGCACGGGAATACCGGGCAAGGCGAAAGGCACAGGCAGCCGCCGCACAGCCCACACAGTAAAGCAGAATAACCGTCAACCAAGAGGGATTTTCCGAACTACGGGAAATCCCTCTTTTGCGCCCAAAGAAAGGAGCCGCCTATGGCAGAACAGACCCCTGACAGTATCATCACAACCCAGAGGAACGGGCAGACCATTGTTGCGGAGTTATTTTTCAATCACAGCAGCACAGAAACATTCCGCGACAAGCTGCTCAAACTGGTGCTTGCCGACAGCTCGCGTTTATCCGCGTCTGACGGTCAAGAGCCGGAAAAAACAGAAATCTTGCGATAACAGCCGCCCCGACGATACACTCCCCGTCCGGGCGGTTTCTATTTGAAAATCCTCATTTTCCCCAAGTCAAGAGCCGGGAAAAACACCCGAAAAATGCCCCTATTGCGTAACAGGGGCGCAGAAAGGAGAGTTTATGAGAACAG
>Ga0129317_1001570_pt1 | contig 16047 bp, 12 predicted proteins | sample Cm1ome_FD_94430 | JGI IMG/M metagenome (GOLD analysis project Ga0129317, IMG submission 94430) | Eastern black-and-white colobus group fecal microbial communities from Wisconsin, USA - Cm1105 metagenome | ecosystem: Host-associated > Mammals > Digestive system > Large intestine > Fecal | place... | reverse complement strand
CCGGGTATAGCCTTTCTTGAGATAGGTTTCCAACGCCCGCTCAATGGTCAGCTCCGGATCCATGGTTTCCTCAATGCGTTCCCGGCCCACCTGAGCCAGCCACAGCTTGAAGGGCTCTGCTTTTGGGGAAGGAATCGCCTGAATAATGCGCAGGAGCTGTTCTGTGTCAGCTACATCCGTCAAGCGGCGTTTCCCATCTTCGGCTCTCATTTTCAACTGACTACAATTTGTAGGCAGTTCACTGCCCTCCTGCTTCAGCCTGGTTTTCAGGACGCTCCAATACTTTGCGGCATGACGGGTGTCCGGCTGATCGGTCAGAACCCCTACCACATCCACGATAGAGAAGTACCATTCCTCTTTTTTCTCATCCCAGGCGGTTCGGATTTGCTTGTCTTCAAATAATTGGAGCTGATCGCTTGTGCCCATTTGTTTCATCCCCTTTGCATGCGGTGTGATTCGCTACTTTCAGAAACGCTTTCGATTTATCAAGCAACGGACTACCCATAAACCTGCTCCCTTCGCATCCTACTTATTCACTATTCACTATTACCTCTTACTTCCCAAAAATCGGCCGTAAGAAAAAGTGAATAGTGAAAAGTGAAGAGTGAAGAAGTAAAAATCGGCAATCTTCTGACGAAGCTTGCCGATTTTTGGTGACCCGCCGGGGACTCGAACCCCGGACCCACTGCTTAAAAGGCAGTTGCTCTACCGCCTGAGCTAGCGGATCATATGGCTGGGATGGCCGGATTTGAACCGACGAATGCCAGAGTCAAAGTCTGGTGCCTTACCGCTTGGCGACATCCCAATGTGGAGGAACCCTTTGACCGGGCACACGGCGTATTATAACATGTCTTTCCCCGTTTTGCAATCCCCTTTTTTACGGATTTTACCCCATTTTCCAGGTACCTATCCCCAGCGGCACCAACTGGCAAAGCCCGGGTTCCCCGTTTTTCAAAAAACAGTTGATAAAGTCAACCAATATGTATATAATGGTTGACATAGGAAACTATTAAAAGGAGATACACCATGAACAAAGTAGACATCATCACAGAGATCAGGGGATTCAATCGGTTTTACACAAAGCTCCTGGGGCTGCTGGATCAGCATATCATCGATTCCGGCTATTCCCTCACAGAGGCCAGAATCATCTTCGAAATCAGCAAAACAGACACCTGCACCGCTAACCAGCTCTGTTCCGTCCTGGGCGTCCAGCGGAGCTATATGAGCAAGATCATCGGAAAATTCGAAAAGGACGGCCTCATCAGCCGCCGTGTCAGCCAAGCGGATAATCGGAATATCGAAATCCATATGACGGACAAGGGAAAGGCCGTTTTCCACGAGCTTGACAAAAACGCCAGCGCCCAGATCGACGCCCTGCTGTCCAAGCTAACCCCGGCAGAATGGGAAAAGCTGATTGCCGGTATCCGGACGGTGAAAAAATACTTCACAAGAGCCACCAAAAATATCCGCATCCGCCCCTGGCGGCAGGAGGACGTCCCCTATATCATAGACCGGCAGCTGTCCCTGTACGAGGCAGAACGGCATTTCACCACGGATATCTGGAAGCAATACCTTACCCAGGAGGTCGTTGCCCTTGTGGAGAAGTTCGACCCGGACAGAGACTGCATCTTTATCCTGGAGTGCGATGACAGCCCATCCGGCTGTGTGGCCATCACCCATACCGATGATCACACGGCCCAGCTGCGGTATTTCTTCCTGGAGCCGGAGCTGAGAGGATTGGGGGTCGGCACCGATCTATTGAACACCGCGCTGTCCTTCTGCCGTGAAAAGGGATATTCCCATGCCTTCCTGTGGACGGTCAGCGCCCAGGAGACCGCCCGAACCCTGTATCACAAGGCAGGCTTCACCATCACCGAAACCAGTGCAAACGAAACCTGGGGCATTCCCGTGCTGGAAGAGAAGTGGGAAATGGATCTGTAATTCCACAAACGCATACAAAGCCCAAGCCCGGAAGCCAGGCTTGGGCTTTTGTCATGTGAAAAGAGACTGGATTACACTTCCACGCCCAGCAGGTTCTTTGCCAGGACGCCGACCACAAAGCTCATCACCGCAACGCCGATGCTGATGCAGGCCATCTCCCAGAACCGCCGCTTGAAGGGCTGATCCTGGGCAACAGAGGTGTAGTAGGTAAAGCCAGCGATGATCGCGACCACGACCAGCAGCATGCAGATCAGGGCCGGGATGTACTGATGGACCCCGAAAATCAGATAGGGAGCGATGAGCAGCACCACCGTGATCAGGTAGGCAATGCCCGTGTAGGTGCAGGACTTCAGGGCGTCGCTGCGGCCTTCGCTTCTGGCGGACAGGAACTCGCTGGAAGCCATGGAGAAGGTGGCGGAAATGCCCACGATCAGGCCGGACAGGGCAATGAGCCGGTTGTTCTGCAAGGCGAACACGAAGCCCGCCAGGGAGCCGGTGAGCTCCACCAGGGCGTCGTTCAGGCCCAGCACCATGCTGCCCACATACTGAAGCCGCTCCTCGTCCAGCATATCCAGAAGGGCCTTCTCATGCTCCTCCTCCTGCTGCCGGATGTGGATGCTCTCCTCCACCTCGGATGCCAGCAGGGCGTACTCCTCCTGAGCGCCCTCCTCGCCCTTTTCCATCAGCTTCACCGCAAAGGTAAAGCCCAGAACCCGGGCAAGAAACACGAACTTGCGCACCTTGCCCATCTGGGGCTTCATCTCTTCCCCGGTGTATTTCTTCCAAATTTCGTAGTGGGCCTTCTCCTCCTGGGACAGGCGAAGCAGGGTCTGCTTGTTGCTTTCACCGCCGGCAAAGGCCGCGATCCGCTGATAAATCACACTTTCCGTCAGCTCATTTTGCTGCATTTTCCGGATAATGGCCAGGGCCTGGGCCGAAATCTGCTTTTCCATCCAAATATCCTCCTTTGATTCTCTCTTTCGGAAAGACCGAGGTCCTTCCAGGCGCTTCCATTATACTCCTTTTTTACAATTCCGCAAGTCCCAAAGCGGCGGTTACCAGGATTCCCAGATTATCCCGGTAGATTTTGTCGAACTGGCTCAGAGGCAGCGGGCTTTCCCCAAGGCCCACCTCAATGGTATACCCGGGACGGCGGAAGTCCTGGATAAACCAGTCCTTAAAACCGGCAAAGCTGGAGGTATAGGGAGTTTCCGCCAGCGCATAGCCGCTGAGCCGGGCGAATTCCTCTCCAAGCCTCTGGGCCCCGGGCACCACATAGTCCCGGAACTGCCAGTAGATCACCTGTCCCTGGGTGTGATAGGCCAGCACCAGGTCAGGATCGATTTCCTCCGTAAACTCCGCCAGCGCGATGGACTCCCGCTGGTTCAGGGGTGCCCGGCCCACATAGTCCCGGGGCCCGGGCTTTGTGAATCCCTGGGAGAATTTGATTTCCCGGGCCATCCGCCACCCGGCGGGGTATTGCAGGTTTAAGTCCACACCCAGCAGGTTTGCCTTCCAGCCCTCCGGGAAGGGAATGCCCGGGTAGTTGTCGGCAAGGCTCACAGCCGCTTCGTATTGCAGTGTCCCCGGCTCGATGGCCCCGGTGACCAGATCCACCCCATCGGGGTTTACCATGGGAACGGTGTAAATGGTGGCAGCCTTCAGAATATTCTCCGCCGGGACGCCGTAGAGCCGGCCTTTCGTGCGCTCCCCTTCCGCCAGCTCCTCCAGGAACTTCAGGATCACCGGGGTGGTAATCCACTCGTTGGCATGGTGAGCGGCGGAATAGAAGACTTTCCGCTCTCCCCGGCCGATGGTCAGGGTTTCCACCGGGCGGCCAAAGGCGGTGGTTGTCAGCACTTCGGTGCGGAAGGATGGGTAGCTTTCCGTCAGGCGGCGGATGGTCTCCCGGCACAGAGCCGAAGTCATGGGTACATTGGTCTGAACAATGGGCAAAGCGATCACCTCAGACAAGGGTATGCGGGGCGGAAGCAGAAATTGACCGGGACATATTCCATTGTGAATAGTATCCAGACCCAGGGGTCAAAATGGCCCCTGGACAGAAATAGTGTCCAAATTTCTGCATAACGCCATGAATATATTCATACTCCATTGACAAATCCTGTATGTGAATGTATAATCCTCTCACAATTGCGAATAAACAGCGAATATTATTCATTCGGAGGTAACAACCATGAGCCATGACAACATCAAGAAAATCGTCCTTGCCTATTCCGGCGGACTGGATACGTCCATCATCATCCCCTGGCTGAAGGAGAACTACAATAATCCCGAGATCATCGCCGTGGCCGGCAACGTGGGCCAGAACGATGAGCTGGAGGGTCTGGAAGAGAAGGCTCTGGCCACCGGCGCCAGCAAGCTGATCGTGGCCGACCTGGTGGACGAGATGGTGGATGAGGTGATCATCCCCTCTCTGAAGATGGGCGCCAAGTACGAAACCTATCTGCTGGGCACCGCCTTTGCCCGGCCGGTCATCGGCAAGAAGCTGGCCGAAATCGCCCTGGCGGAAGGGGCCGACGCCATTGCCCACGGCGCTACCGGCAAGGGCAACGACCAGGTTCGGTTCGAGCTGGCCATCAAGCGGTTCGCGCCCAACATGAAGATCATCGCTCCCTGGCGGGAGTGGGATATCAAGTCCCGGGAAGAGGAAATCGACTACGCCGAGGCCCACAAGATTCCCCTGAAGATCAGCCGGGAGACCAACTACTCCAAGGATAAGAACCTGTGGCATCTGAGCCACGAGGGCCTGGATCTGGAGGATCCCTCCAATGAGCCGGATTACGACAAGCCCGGCTTCCTGGAAATGGGCGTGTCTCCCATGATGGCTCCCGACGCTCCCACCTATGTGACCATCGACTTTGAAGCCGGCGCTCCCGTAGCCATTGACGGCGAGCAGATGAAGGCTTCGGGGATCATCGAGAAGCTCAACGCCCTGGGCGGTGCCAACGGCATCGGCATCATCGACATCGTGGAGAACCGGCTGGTTGGCATGAAGGATCGGGGCGTGTACGAGACTCCCGGCGGCACCATTTTGTACTTTGCCCACCAGCAGCTGGAAATGCTGACCATGGACAAGGAAACCCTGCACATCAAGCAGAAGCTGGCGGTGGACTACGCCGACATGATCTACAACGGCAAGTGGTATTCTCCCGCCCAGGAGGCCATGACCGCCTTTGCCAACAAGGCCAACGAGTATGTCACCGGCTCTGTCAAGCTGAAGCTCTATAAGGGCAACATCATCCCTGCCGGAACCACCTCTCCCTACTCCCTGTACTCCGAGAACCTGGTGACCTTCGGCGAAAGCGACTACGACCAGGCCCAGGCCGCGGGCTTCATCAACCTCTGGGGTCTGCCCACCAAGGTACAGGCCCTGCGGGAACAGGGCGCTCTATGAGCTTAGTGAATAAGTAATCGTGAAAAGTGAATAAGTGCGGAATCGCCTTCGGCGATGAATCAATATTTTCATTTTATCCCCGAAGGGGATACCACACTTCTTCACTATTCACTCTTCACTATTCACTCGATCCCTGTACCTCTGCCAATATTTACAGTAAGGAGAGATTTTTCTCATGCCTAAATTATGGGCCGGCCGCACCTCCGGGGCCACGGATGCCATTGCCGACGACTTCAATTCCTCCATCCCCTTTGACAGCCGAATGTACGTCCAGGACATAAAAGGCTCCATGGCTCACGCCGCCATGCTGGGCGCTACGGGAATTCTGTCCCAGAAGGAAGCGGATACCCTCATCGATGGTCTGCAAGGGGTTCTGGACGACCTGAACTCCGGGGCTCTGGAAATCGACATGACCTGCGAGGACATCCACATGTTTGTGGAGCAGGTATTGACGGAGCGGCTGGGAGACGTGGGCAAGAAGCTCCACACCGCCCGGAGCCGGAACGATCAGGTGGCTCTGGATCTGCGGATGTATCTGCGCTCGGAGGTAGATGAGATCACCGGGCTGGTTCAAAACTTGCTGGGCGCCATTTTAAGCCAGGCGGAGCGGAACAAGACCGTGATCATGCCCGGCTACACCCATTTGCAGCGGGCCCAGCCCATTCTCTTCTCCCATCACCTGCTGGCCTATGCCATGATGCTCCTGCGGGATCTTGACCGGCTTCAGGACTGCCGGAAGCGGATGAATGTCTGTCCCATCGGCTGCTGCGCCCTGGCGGGCACCACCTATCCCACCGACCGGTGGATGGAGGCCAAGGCTCTGGGCTTTGACGATGTGGCCAGGAACTCCCTGGACGGGGTATCCGACCGGGATTTCTGCGTGGAGCTGCTTTCCTGTCTGGCCACCCTCATGATGCACCTGAGCCGGTTCAGTGATGAGATCATTCTGTGGAGCAGCTGGGAGTTCCAGTTTGTGTCCCTGTCCGACAGCTACACCACCGGTTCCTCCATCATGCCCCAGAAGAAGAACCCGGACATGGCTGAGCTGGTGCGGGGCAAAACCGGCCGGGTCTACGGGGATCTGATGGCCATGCTCACCACATTGAAGGGCCTGCCCCTGGCCTACAACAAGGACATGCAGGAGGACAAGGAGGCCATTTTTGACGCCGTGGACACGGTGAAAATGTGCCTGAAGGTCTTCGCGCCCATGGTGGAAACCATGACCGCAAAGCCCGAAAACATGAAAAAGGCCGCCCAGGGCGGCTTCATCAACGCAACGGATCTGGCGGACTACCTGGTGAAGAAGGGCATGCCCTTCCGGTCGGCCTACAAGATTTCCGGCCAGATCGTGGCCCAGTGCATCCGGGAGGGGCTGGTGCTGGATACCCTGCCTCTGAGCGAGTACCGTAAGTACAGCGACTTGTTTGAAGAGGATCTGTACGAGGAAATCTCTCTGGAAACCTGCGTAGGCAAGCGCAGCAGCTTCGGCGGCACCTCCCTTGCCTCCGTGGAAGCCCAGATGGCTTATGTAAAACAGATGCTGGCATAAGGTTCGGCACGTTCTCTTCCGGAGGACGTGCCGTTTTGCCCTCTCTGGCTCTCTCCAGCCCTCTCAGTCAAAAATCTTTGATTTTTGCCAGCTCTCCCAAAGGGAAACACTGAATAAATCGTCTGCGGCTGAGCACCGGATCTTTTACCCATCCGGGCAGTTCTAAAAATGGGAAATACATACAGTATTCCTCCATTTTAAGAACTTTCGGCTTGGCCAAAATCTCTCGGTGTCAGCTCTTGCCGATTTAATCAGTGCTTCCCAAAGGGAGAGCCAAGTGGGTGGTTCCACGACTTTAGGGCTCTAAAATCTTTGTACTACGCCCTTGGCTCCCCCTACGGGGGAGCTGGCTCGCGAAGCGAGACTGAGAGGGCTTTCCCCAGAAAATTCCAACAACCTTAACATTTTCAGTCTTGATTCAGCTTACTGTGCTATCATATAATTTATACAAACGGAGGTGGCACTATGAAGATTCTGGTGATTGAGGACGAAAAGCTCCTGGCGGATTCCCTGAAGACCCTTCTGGAAGGCAAGGGCTTCCAGGTAGAGGTGGCCTACGACGGAGAAACGGGAGAAGAATACGCGGAGCTGGGCATTTACGACCTGCTGATTTTGGACGTGATGATGCCGGGCATGGACGGCTACCAGGTGGCCCGGAAGGTACGCGCCAAGCGGATCACCACTTCCATTCTCATGCTCACCGCCCGCAGCGATGTGGAAGACCGGATTCAGGGCCTGAAGGCCGGAGCGGACTACTATCTGACCAAGCCCTTTGACACCCGGGAATTACTCGCCTGCATCAATACCCTGCTTCGCCGCCAGGGCAAGCAGGTGGACGAGCTGGTCTACGGAAACACTGCCCTGGACTTGGAAACCTGTAACCTGATCTGCGGAGACAAGGAGGTGCGGCTGTCCGCCCGGGAGTTTGACGTGATGCGCTTTCTCCTTCAGTCCCAGGATCGGGTGCTGCCCAAGGAGATGATCCTGGCCCGGGTCTGGGGCTACGACTCCAACGCCGTGGAAAACCATGTGGAGGTCTACATCGGCTTCCTGCGGAAAAAGCTGAAGGCCATCGGCTCCAATGTGCGCATTGAGGCCATCCGGCGGCTGGGGTATCATCTGGAGGTGGACGAGGCATGATCAAACGCCTGCGGCTGAAATTCATCTGCGTCAATATGGTGATTGTTACCGTGATGCTGCTGATCATTTTCGGCATGGTATTCCATTTTACAAAAGTCAATCTGGAGGCCCAGAGCATCGGCACCCTGCAAAGCGTCATGGAAAACCGATACGCCCGGTTAAAGCCCTCAGGAGGGTCCAATGTCCGGCTGCCCTACTTCTACGTCAGCGTCAATCCTCTGGGAGAGGTCATTGCCGCTACCGGCGGGTATTTTGACCTCAGCGACCAGGAGGAGCTGGAAGCGGTGATTGCCCAGGTGCTCACCGCGGAAGAGAATATGGGCGTGCTGCGCTCCTATTCCCTGCGCTATCTGAAGCGCACCACGCCCTTCGGCCTGACCATGGTATTCGTGGACATGTCCGGCGAAATCAATACCCTGCGCAATCTGGTGAAAAACAGCCTTTTTGTGGCCCTGCTCAGTCTCACCGCCTTTCTGGGGCTAAGCGTGCTGCTGTCCCGCTGGGCCATTGCCCCGGTGGAGAAGGCCTGGAAGCAGCAAAAGCAGTTTGTGGCCGACGCCTCCCATGAGCTGAAAACGCCTCTGACCGTGATTATGACCAACGCGGAGCTGCTGGAAGACGAGGCTTCCACATCGGAGCAGAAACAGCAGTGCGTCTCGGGGATTCTCACCATGTCCCAGCAGATGCGGGGCCTGGTGGAAAGCCTTCTGGAGCTGGCCCGGGCGGACAACGGCACAGCGAAAATGGAATTCACCCGGCTGAACCTGAGCGAGCTGCTGACGGACGCCCTGCTGCCCTTTGAGCCGGTGTATTTTGAAAAGGGACTGGTATTGGAAAACGAAATTGAGGAGGGCCTCTTCGTCACGGGAAGCGCCGCCCATCTGCGGCAGGTCGCGGAGATTCTCCTGGACAACGGTGCCAAGTATTCCTCCGACCAGGGCAGTGTGAAATTCCGTGCGGAGCGGAAGGGCAGCCACTGTGTGTTCAGCCTGGCAAGTCCCGGGGAGCCCATCAGCAAGGAGGATTTGAAGAACATCTTCAAGCGCTTTTACCGCATCGACAAGGTTCGGGCCATGAACCACAGCTACGGTCTGGGTCTGTCCATTGCCCAATCCATTGTGGAGGCCCACGGCGGAAAGATCTGGGCGGAAAGCAGCGATGGATTCAACACCTTCTTTGTGCAATTGAATAGCGTATCCTGATACCGTTCCTCTCTCCTTCCCGGAGAGAGGAATTTTTTTCTTGACAAAGCCGCTGCCTTATGGTATCATACATTTAACAGTTAAGTTAATTGTTAAATGACAACAACAAAGGAGGGGACGCCATGTCCTTACAGCTTACCTTAAAAGCCCTGGCCGATCCCACCCGGCGGGAAATTCTGAACCTGCTCAAAGGCGGAAGGCGCTCCGCCGGGGACATCGCCGACCGCTTCGACATCACCGCCGCTGCCGTGTCCCGGCACCTGTCCGTATTAAAGGACGCGGATCTCATCACCGATACCCGGGAGGGAAAATACATCTTCTACGAGCTGAACGCCTCGGTGCTGGAGGAAATCATGCTTTGGCTCACCGACCTGAAAGGAGAATGACCTATGGTATCCACCGTTTCTATCCTCGGCTGCATCGTCACGCTGCTCATCAGCCTGATTCTGCCGGCAGCACTGCTCATGGTGTACGCCGCCCGGAACAAAGGACAGGGCATCGTATCCGCCTGGTTTCTGGGCGCCGCCGGGTTCTTTGTTCCCCAGATTCTCATTCGTCTGCCCATTTTGAACACCCTGGCCGTAACCCCCGGCTTCACCGCCTTTACCCAGAATCACCTCTTCGCGTACTCCCTGTCCCTGGCCTTTACCGCGGGACTGTTTGAGCTGGCAGGACGGTTCGCCGTGGCAAAGCTGCTGAACCGGAAGAATCTGACCCGGAAGCGTTCCCTGGCCGCGGGTCTGGGCCACGGCGGCATTGAGGCCATTCTGATTATCGGTATGACCTATATCAACAACCTGGTCATCATGCTGATGATCAACTCCGGCTCCTTTGACGCCCTGATCTCTCAGACCGCCAGCCTGGGCGGGGACGTAAGCCAGCTTCAGGCCGTCCGGGAGGCACTGCTCACCACCTCTCCCTTCCTGTTCCTGCTGGCAGGCTTTGAGCGGATTCTGACCATGATTGCCCAGGCCGCCATGTCCATGATTGTCTGCTGGGGCGTTCATGTGAAAAAGGCAGGAAAAGGAGCCCTCCTGTGCCTGTTATTCCACACGCTGATTGACACCTCCGCCGGAATTTCTCTGCTGGCCACCGACGCCGGCGGCAATGCGCTGTCCCAGACCACCGCCTATATCATCATCTATGCCATCCTCATTCTGGCCGCCGGACTGTCCCTGTATGTGCTTCGGGAGATCCGCCGCCGCTGGATGGCGGAAGAAAGGGAAGGTACTCTATGATCCGTGAAAATAAGAAAACATTGATTCTGGGCTCTCTGGTAATCCTGCTGCCCATTCCCCTTCAGCTGCTCCTGGGCAGGTCCTGGAGCATTTCCCTGGCAGCTCCCCTGGGCCTTCTGGCCGCCTACTGGGTGTGCGTCCTGGCCACCCTGCTGGATCCCAAGCAAACAGGCCAGGGAAAGAAGCCCCTGCGGCTGGTGCTGTGGATTCTGCCCGCCCTGTCCCTGGTGCTATGCGGCTTTGACTATCTAATGTGGAAGCAGCAGTCCTTTCCCATCAGCACAGTGTTTCTTCTTCTGTTTGGTGTGATGTTCATGTTCATCGGCAACTACCTGCCGAAGGTGCGGCAGAACTACACCATCGGCATCAAGATCGCCTGGGTTTACACCAGCGAGGAGAACTGGAACGCAACCCATCGCTTTGGCGGAAAGGTCTGGTTTCTCGGCGGTCTGGTCATGGCCCTGAGTGCCTTCCTGCCCCTGCAGTGGAGCATCCCCATAATGATCGTATCCATTCTGGTGCTGGTGCTTCTGCCGATTGCTTACTCCTACCGGTTTTACCGCCGCCAGAAGGCCCGGGGTGACCAGTTGTCCCCGATTCCCAAGCTGGCCTCCTCCAAATTGGGCAAATACAGCGGGGTGTTCCTGGTGGCAATCCTGATTTTTGTAGCCTGCACCCTGTTTACCGGGAACATCACTTACCGGTTTGAGGCGGACAGCTTCACCATTGAGGCCAGCTACTATGATGATCTGACGGTTTCCTATGAGGATATCGAGGACCTTTCCTACCAGGAGAGTAACTACCCCGGCAGTCGGGTCTGGGGCTTCGGCAGTCTCCGGCTGCTCATGGGCACCTTCCAGACGGAGAACCTTCAGTATACCCGCTACACCTACTATCGCCCGGACAGTGCCATCACCATGACGGTGAACGGCAAGCTTCTGGTGATCAGCGGAGAAAATCCAGAGCAGACGAAGGCCATTTATGATACTTTGCTCGGGAAGGTAAATCCGTAACGGCCCTCTCAGTCAGCCTTTCGGCTGCCAGCTCCCCCAGAGGGGGAGCCAAGAGGATTTCCTAAATTTCGAGCCGGTGCAAAAATCCGGCCACGCCCTTGGCTCTCCCTCCGGGAGAGCTGTCACGGCACATGTGCCGTGACTGAGAGGGCACACAACAGGGCTGTCCCAGTCGGGGCAGTCCTGTTTTTCATATTTTCCCCGGAAGAACGGGCAAAATATCCTTGACTATAGCAGCTTTTTCCACTATAATATCAAAAGCTATGAACATTTTTACATGGAAAACTTTTTTCTGAGAAAGGATTTTAGAATATGGCTAAGGAATTTAAGATTACTTCCCTCCGTCTTGCGGATCTGGAAAAGGAACTGAACTACCTGAAGACCACCCGGGAACGTGAGGTTGCCGCCATGATCGCGGAAGCCCGCTCCTACGGCGACTTGTCCGAAAACTCCGAATACGATGCCGCCAAGAACGAGCAGGCAAAGCTCTACGGCCGCATTGCGGAAATCGAGGACATCCTGTCCCACGCCGTGATCATCGAGGACGAGAACGAGGCCTCCGGCCGGGTTGGCCTGGGCTGCACCGTCACCGTGGAGGATGAGAAGGGCAACCGCACCGAATACAAGATCACCGGCTCCCAGGAAGCCAACCCCATGGAGTATAAGCTCTCCGACGACTCTCCCTTCGGCCGCAGCGTGGTAGGCAAGGCCGCCGGCGAAACCTTCACCGTCAACGCTCCCAACGGCAGCTACACCATGAAGGTCATTGCCGTCACCCGTGAGGGCTAAGATATGGCAAAGTTTGTACCCCAGGGCGAAATGTCCTTAAACGATCAGATGCAGATCCGCCGGGACAAGCTCTCCGAGCTGGTTGCCGCCGGTAAGGATCCCTTTACCATCACCAAGTATGGCGTGGATTCCTACAGCACCGAGCTGAAGGCGGAATTTGCCGAGCTGCCCGCCGAGGAAAACGCCGGGAAGGTCGTGTCTCTGGCCGGCCGGATCATGACCAAGCGGGTCATGGGCAAGGCCAGCTTCTTTAACCTCCGGGACGGCAAGGGCGACATCCAGATTTTCGTAAAGAAGGACGAGCTGGGCGACGAGAGCTACGCTGCCTTTAAGAAAATGGACATCGGCGACATTGTGGGCTGCAAGGGCGAGGTTTTCCGCACCAAGACCGGGGAGCTGTCCGTCCGGGTAAGCGAGCTTATTTTGCTGGCCAAGGCCCTGCTGCCCCTGCCCGACAAGTACCACGGCCTGACGGATCTGGAAACCCGGTATCGTCAGCGTTATGTTGACCTGATTGTCAATCCCGAGGTGAAGGACACCTTCGTAAAGCGCAGCCAGATTTTGCAGGAGCTGCGCCGATTCCTGGACAGCAAGGGCTTCCTGGAGGTGGACACTCCCATCCTGACGCCCTTCGAGATCGGTGCCTCTGCCCGTCCTTTCTACACCCATCACAACACCCTGGACATGGACATGGTGCTGCGCATCGAAACGGAGCTTTACCTGAAGCGCCTTATCGTTGGCGGCATGGACAAGGTCTATGAGGTGGGCCGAATTTTCCGGAACGAGGGCATGGATCCCAAGCACAACCCGGAATTCACCACCATTGAGCTGTACCAGGCCTACACCGACTTCCACGGCATGATGGATCTGGTGGAGGAAATGATGAAGACCGTAGCGAGGAAGGTCTGCGGCACCCTTCAGATCACCTACCAGGGCAAGGAAATCGATCTCGGCCACTGGGAGCGGATGACCATGATCGAGGCCGTCAAGAAATATTCCGGCGTGGACTTTGCCGCCATTTCCTCCGATGAGGAGGCCATTGCCGCGGCCCGGGAAAAGCATGTGGAGCTGCCGAAGATTCCCACCAAGGGCGCAATTCTCGCCGAATTTTTCGACGCCTTCGTGGAGGAGAACCTGATCCAGCCCACCTTCATCTATGACTACCCCGTGGAGAATTCGCCTCTGGCCAAGCGCAAGCCCGACGATCCCGCCTTTACCGAGCGGTTTGAGTATTTCATCAATGCCACGGAGTACGGCAATGCCTTCTCCGAGCTGAACGACCCCATCGACCAGAAGGGCCGGTTCGAACGTCAGGTAGCCGAGCGGAAGAGCCTGGATCCTTCCTGCCGGGCCCAGGTGGACTACGACTACGTCACCGCTCTGGAATACGGTCTGCCGCCCACGGGTGGCCTGGGCTTCGGCGTTGACCGGCTGGTCATGCTGCTGACAGACTCCGCCAGCATCCGGGACGTGCTGCTGTTCCCCACGATGAAGCCCACGGATATGCCCAAGAGCGACAAAACTGAGGAAAAAGTTGAGAATTCTCCTGTTTCCGCTCCTGTAGAAAAGGAAGAAAAAATCGACTTCTCCAAGGTGGAGATTGAGCCGCTGTTCGCCGATTTTGTGGACTTTGAGACTTTCTCCAAGTCCGATTTCCGTGCTGTCAAGGTTCTGGCCTGCGAAGCCGTCAAGAAGTCCAAGAAGCTCCTCAAGTTCACTCTGGATGACGGAAGCGGCGTGGAACGCACTATTTTGAGCGGTATTCACGCTTATTATGAGCCGGAAGAGCTGGTTGGCAAGACCTGTGTGGCCATCACCAATCTGCCCCCCAGACCTATGATGGGTATCGAGTCCTGCGGTATGCTCATTTCCGCCGTCCACCATGAGGAAGGCGAGGAAAAGCTACACCTTCTGATGCTGGATAACCACATCCCCGCCGGTGCGAAAATGTACTAAGGACGCCCCGTTTTTTGAAAGTCCTGCTGCAGTTTCTGCGGCAGGACTTGATTTTTCTGTCTGCTGGGCAATGCCCGGATTATCCCTTGCATTTTATAGGAAATTATGGTAAAATAACAGCACTTTTTCCCAAGGAAGACTGCTTATGACATTACGAAAAAAGTACATTCTTCTGGCACTGATCCTTATTCTGATTCTCCTGTCCCTGGCCCTTCTGGACTCCCATAGCCATGCCATACCCCTTCGATTTTCCACAGGACCGGGATTCTATCAGGAACCCTTTCCCCTGGAGCTTATTTCTGACTTTGGCTATGAGATTCACTATACCATGGACGGCAGCGAGCCAACCTTGGATTCCAGATTGTATACGGAGCCCATTTTGATCTCGGATCTTTCTTCCAAGGAAAACCGCTATGCCTGCCGGGATGATATCTCCGCCGGATTTCGGAAGGATCTGATTGAGCAGGTTGCCGAAAAACGGCCGGATGAGGAAGTGGTTCTCTCCAACTACGCGGTGCCGGACTACCCTGTGGACAAGTGCAGCGTAGTTCGGGCCACAGCCTTTCTGGACGGCGAGGCTGTCGCCTCTCTCACCGGTTCTTATTTTGTGGGCTTTCAGCAAAAGCATACTTATGATACGGTCAAGGTTGTATCCTTGGTCACCGACCCTGACAATCTTTTCGATTACAAAACCGGCATTTATGTCACAGGTGCAGCCCTTGACCAGGCAATTGATAAACTGGGCGAAGAGCCGGAGCCGGGTGAAGAATCCATTCCCTTCGAATGGGCCTTTTGGCCCGCCAATTATCAGTTCCGGGGCCGGGACTGGGAGAGGCCTGCCTACATCCAGGTATTCGGCGAGGATCGGCAGTTGCAGCTGGAAGACGGCTGCGGCATTCGTACCCAGGGCGGTGTCAGCCGGGGCTACGCCCAGAAGAATCTCAGCATCTTTGCCCGGAGGGAATACAGCGGCAAGGATACCTTCTCCTCATCTCTGTTCGCCGAAGGCACAGAGCCTCATAAATTTCTCCTATTTACCGGGAGCAACGACAATCTGTTTAAGCTTCAGGATGCCATAGTCAGTACCCTGGTTCAGGGTCTGGACTTTGCCGCCATGACCTACACGCCCTGCGTCCTGTTTTTAAACGGAGAGTTCTGGGGCACCTACTACCTGACGGAAAGCTATAACGAAAAATACATCCAGGATCATTACGGTGTCCAGCCGGGAAACATCATCATGATTAAAAGCGATGAGGTGGAGGAAGGGGAGCCTTCCGGCCTAGACATCTACCACGAAATGGTTTACTTCATTGGGGAAAATGACATGACCCTGCGGGAGAATTATATGAAAGCCCTAGAATGGATGGACATGGACAGCTATACCGACTACTACGCGGCGGAAATCTACATCGGCCGGTATAACGACTGGCCCAATCTGAATGAAGCTGCCTGGCGCAGCAAAAGCATTCGCCTCAGTAGCGCTTCCGATAACTTTGAGGACGGGAAGTGGCGCTGGATGCTCTTTGACGTCAACGGCTATGGTCTTACCGCGGATCTGATTTATACGGACACTCTGGCCGAGACCCGGGAGGTATGCGCCATGTTTGACTCCCTGTGTCGCAATCCGGACTTCCAGAAACTGCTGGCCCAAAAGCTTCGGTACATGGCCCAGGAGGTCTTTACGGAAGAAGCCTGCCAGAGCTATCTGAATGGCTATCTGGAAACCATGCTGGATCCCCTGTGTGCCAGCAACCGCCGGTTCTACGGAGAGGATTGCAGGGAGGAGATCCTCCAGAACGTTCGG
>Ga0129317_1001566_pt1 | contig 16107 bp, 14 predicted proteins | sample Cm1ome_FD_94430 | JGI IMG/M metagenome (GOLD analysis project Ga0129317, IMG submission 94430) | Eastern black-and-white colobus group fecal microbial communities from Wisconsin, USA - Cm1105 metagenome | ecosystem: Host-associated > Mammals > Digestive system > Large intestine > Fecal | place... | reverse complement strand
TTGAACAAAAAGAAAGAGAACGTACTGGTATTAAAGGATTAAAAGTAGGTTATAATCGTGTTTTTGGATACTTTATTGAAGTTACAAAGAGTTATTTACCTTTAATTAAAGATGAATTTGAATACACAAGAAAACAAAGTATTTCAAATGCTGAACGTTTTGTTACCCCTGAATTAAAAGAAATGGAATCAAAAATCTTGAGTGCTCATGATAAGATGGTTTCTTTAGAATATGAAATTTTTACTCAACTAAGAGAATATATAAAGAATGATGTCCATATGATTCAAGATGTTGCTCAAGTGATTGCTCAAGTTGATGTCTATCAATCATTGGCTTTTAAAGCAAGTCGTAATGGATATGTAAGACCACATTTTAATGATCAACATATTGTCGATATTGAAAATGGTAGACATGGTGTTATTGAAGAAGTCATTTCAAAACAAAACTATGTGCCCAATGATACACATATTAAAGAAAATGAACCTATTTTAATGATTACAGGTCCAAATATGGGTGGGAAATCAACATATATGCGTCAAATAGCATTATGTGTGATTATGGCACAAATTGGTTCATTTGTTCCTTGTGATCATGCATCATTACCAATCTTTGATCAAATCTTTACTCGTATTGGAGCAAGTGATGATTTGATTTCAGGTCAATCTACTTTCATGGTAGAAATGTTAGAAGCGAATAATGCTTTACGTTATGCAACTGAAAATTCATTGATTATTTTTGATGAAATTGGAAGAGGAACAGCAACTTTTGATGGAATGGCTATAGCTCAAGCGATGATTGAATATATTTCAAAACAATTAAAATGTGTCACATTATTTTCTACGCATTATCATGAATTAACAACAATGGATCAAAGTTTCCATATTCAAAATGTTCACGCCAGTGCATCAGTGGAAGGAGATCATATTGTTTTCTTATATAAAATTAAAGAAGGACGTAGTCAACGTTCATATGGAATCAATGTTGCTAAACTTGCAAAATTACCAAATGAAGTCATAGAACGTGCTAAAATTATATTACAATCATTAGAAAATAATGATGTTGAAACAGTTGTCAGTGAAAGTATACAACAACCACAAATCATTCAAAAAGAAAGTGAAGTAGAAAAAGCCCTACAAAAAATAGATCCAATGGCACTTTCACCATTAGATGCATTAAGTACATTAATAGAATTAAAAAAATTATTAGGATAAGAGGTTAGACCAATGGCAAAAATTAGACAATTAGATGATGTTTTATCAAATAAAATCGCTGCTGGTGAAGTTGTAGAAAGACCATCGAGTGTTGTTAAAGAATTGGTTGAAAATAGTATTGATGCTTGTGCGACTAGGATTGATATCTTTATCAAAGATGGTGGATTAGAAATGATTAAAGTGGTTGATAATGGTTATGGAATGGAAAAAGAAGATGCATTACTTTGTTTTTCACGTCATGCAACAAGTAAAATCAAAGATGATCATGATTTGTTTAATATCATGACTTTGGGATTTCGTGGTGAAGCCATTCCTTCAATTGCTTCAGTGAGTCAATTTGATCTTCGTACATCAACAGGTGATGGTGGATATTATGTAATCTATGAGTTTGGGAAATTAAAAGAAGAAGGTATCTGTGATTTAAAACGTGGGACACAAATGACAATTACTAAACTATTTCAAAATGTACCAGCTCGTTTAAAATATTTAAAATCTGTAAACAGTGAATTTGCTGCCATTCATCAATATGTAGAACGTATTGCATTGGCTTATCCTAAAATTGCTATATCACTTTATCATAATGATAAATCTATTTTTCAAACAAATGGGAAAGGCAATTTATTAGAAGTTATTGCCAGTATGTATGGAATTGCTACTGCAAAAAATATGTTACCTATTCATTTAGAAAATGATGAATTTCAAATCAGTGGCTTTATTAGTAAAATAGATACATCAAGAGCATCAAAAACTAATATTATTACGTTGGTTAATCATCGTTATGTTAAAAATGCAATGAGTATTGATGCTGTGAATAATGCTTATCGTATGTATTTAGCGGATAATCGTTACCCAATTGCTGTTATCAATATTGAAGTTGATCCTTATCTTGTTGATGTCAATGTCCATCCTTCTAAATTAGAAGTTCGTTTTTCTAAAGAATATGAATTAAGAGATTTAATTTTTGAAGGTGTTCAAGATACGTTACAACAAGCTAATTTAACATATCAAGTTAAAAATAAAAAAACAGAAAGAGAAACTTTTAAACCAGAATTAGAACAAGTGACATTTGATTTAAAAGAAGAAACGCCAGTAGAAAATATCTATAAACAACAACCTATTGAAAAAGAAATTGTTCAAGAAAAAAGAGAATACATAATTCAAGAACCTCAAGTTGAATATCAAAGCAAACCTCAAGTGAAAGTTCAAGAAAAACCAATTAAAGAAAAAATCTATGCCAAAGCACAAATTCATGGTACTTATTTAGTTGGTGAAAATGAAAAAGGGATGTACTTAGTCGATCAACATGCAGCCCAAGAACGTATTAACTATGAATATTATAAAGAACAATTTTCTCATTTAGATTTAACTATGCAACCATTGTTAGTACCATTACAATTAGAATATCCAATGAGTGAATTTTTAATTCTTGAAGAAAGAAAATCTGCTTTAAAAGAAGTGGGAATAGATTTAGAAGTTTTTGGTGAACATGGATATATTTTAAGAAGTTTACCATTATGGATGAAAAAGATTGATGAAAATATATTTGTAGATGAAATGGTACAAAGTGTATTGCATAAAAATCATTTAAATGTGGTTGATTTACAGGAACATGCTATTGCAACATTAAGTTGTAAAGCTTCTTTAAAAGCAAATACATATCTATCATTAGGTGATATGCAAACGATTTTAGATAATCTGATGCGTTGTGAAAATCCTTATGTATGTCCGCATGGACGACCAACTATTTTATTTTATAGTGAATATGAATTAGAAAAATTATTTAAGAGGGTGGTTTAATGAAAAAAAGTATTGGACAATTTATTATGGAATTAATACTAGGTGGTGGTGTTATTTTAGTTATGGCTTATTTCTTTGATGGTGTCTATATCAAAGATTATAAAGTGGCTTTACTAGTTGCCTTAGTATTATCTATTTTAAATACGGTTGTCAAACCGATTCTTTCTTTTATTGCATTTCCTATAACATTAGTCACTTTAGGTTTATTTCAATTAGTCATTAATGGCTTTGTTTTATCTATAGCAACGTCTGTATTTGCTCCTGATTTTCAAATTGAATCTTTTGGTTTAACAATTCTTTGTTCAATTTTTATATCTATTTTTTATAGTTTTCTAGGAATCGGTAAAGATGACTAAGGTTATTGTTGTAATTGGACCAACGAGTGTTGGGAAAACAAAAATGGGAGTAGAGCTTGCAAAAGTTATGAATGGTGAAATTATTAGTGGTGATTCTATGCAAATCTATAAAGGTATGGATATAGGAACTGCTAAAGTGACTTTTGAAGAAATGGAAAGAATAACACATCATTGTATTGATATTTTAAATCCAACTGACACTTTTAGTGTGAAGGATTTTCAAGATACAGTTAGAAAAAAAATCAAAGAGATTACATCTAGAGGAAAACTTCCTATTATTGTGGGCGGTACTGGATTATATATAAAAGCAGCTTTATATGATTATGAGTTTAGTGAAACTCAAGATAATCATGATGTTTTTAGAGAAAAATATAAAGAGTATTCTAATGAAGAACTTTATCAACATTTAAAAGATATTGATTTAGAGAGTGCTAAAGAACTTCATCCAAATAATCGCCAACGTGTTTTACGTGCTATTGAGATTTATGAAGAAACAGGACAAAGAAAGAGTGATATCTTAGAAGCCCAACAGCATATTTGTTTATATGATGCTTATTTTGTTGGATTAACATTAGAAAGAGATGTTCTTTATCAACGTATTAATCAAAGAGTTGATCTTATGAAAGATATGGGATTAGAACAAGAAGTCACTGATTTATATCATCATGGTTTAAAACGTGATTATCAAAGTATGAAAGCTATTGGATATAAAGAATGGTTTGATTATTTTGAAGGTCATATTTCTAAAGATGAAGTTTATGAGAATATAAAAAAACATTCACGTCAATATGCTAAAAGACAATATACATGGTTTAAAAATCAATTTGATGTACATTGGTATGAAGTGAATTTAGAATGTTTTCAAGAAACACTAAAAGCAGTTTTAAAAGATTTATCGCTATTTTAAAAGACAGATTGCAAAATCTGTCTTTTAATCTAACATATTTTCCGGATTGAGATAAATAATCTGATGAGGTTCTGGAGTAATTGGTTCAGGGGTTTCAATAATGAGTTGTTGACGATATTTTTGCGGTGTCATACCAGTTGATTTTTTGAAAGTTTGTGAAAAATAAGATTGTGATGAAAATCCTACAGTTTCTGATATTTCAGCAATTGATAAACTAGACATTTTAAGTAAAGATTTACATTCTTGAATACGACGATTATTAAGATAATTAATAGGAGAAATATCTAAGTTCTTTTTAAATTCATGTGCCATATAATATTTATTCATTTTCATAAAATCAGCTAATGAATCAAGTGTAATATCTTCTGAATAATTTTGATCAATATATTGACAAATCATTTTAATTTCTCTTTTCATAGGCTTTTGAGCATATCCAGCAAAAACATTCGTATTTTTCTTTCTAATAATTTTTAATAAAAGTAATTCTAATAGCTTTTGACAAACAGATTCAAAACCAAGCTTCTTATCTTCACTTTCCATTAATAAATGTGTGATATAAAATGTGATATCATCATTATCTTTATCAAAACTTTGATAAAGATAATCATTATACTTCATAACAAGATCAAATGATAGATTATCTACACCTAATACAATATACTCTAATGGTGATTCTCTATCAGAATTTTCATGATGATAAACATTAGGATTGACAATGATCATGTCATCTTTTTTTATATCAAAAGATTCATTTTCGATAAAAAATTGCCCTTTTCCACCCATAACATAAAAGATTTCAGAACAAGGATGTAAATGTATTAAAGATTGCCAATCATTTTCAAACTTTGAATATGTAACATAAAGGAGTTGAGGGCGACTATTAAAAAATTGTTCGTTTGATGATATATTAGTTCTATTGTTACTCATAATAACTTCCTTTCAAGCTTTTATACTTATATTATAAGTATTTTTAGAGCAAAAAACAAGATATATAAAAAAATAAACAAAACAAGCATAGATAAAGCGTTTACATTTAGATATATTGGTATTAGAAGGTATCATGAAGGAGGAAAACAACATATGAAAATGAAAAAAGTGTTATCTTTGGGACTTTCAGTTCTTATGTGTGCGACTCTTCTTGCAGGATGTGGTTCTGACAAGAATGAAGCAACAAGTGCTGAAGGAAAAACATTAAAAATCGCTGGATTAAACGGTGGATATGGAACTGCTGGATGGGAAGCAGTAGTTAAAGCTTTCGAAGAAAAAACTGGTGCAAAAGTTGAATTACAACTTGAAAAAAACATTGCTGACGTTTTAAGACCAGTTATTACTTCTGGGAAAGATGTGCCAGATTTAATCTATTTATCAGTAGGATCTGAAGGTGGTCTTGTTGATACAATGATCCAAGAAAAAGCGATTACTGAAATTACTGATGTACTTGATATGAAAGTATATGGAGAAGATATCAAAGTAAAGGATAAATTAATTCCTGGATTTACATCTTCATTCTCTACATCTCCATATGGTGATGGAAAATTGTATTTAGCACCATTTACTTATGATCCTTGCGGATTATTCTATAATGCAGGATTATTTAAAGAAAAAGGTTGGAAAGTTCCAACAACTTGGGATGAAATGTGGGAATTAGGAGATAAAGCGAAAAAAGAAGGAATCTCTTTATTTACTTACCCTACAACTGGATATTTTGATGCATTCTTTAGTGCATTATTAAACGAAACTGCTGGTCCAGATGCTTATAAAAAAGCAATGGAATATGATGTTGATACATGGAAATCTGCTGATGTGAAAAAAGCTTTTGAAATTGTTGGAAAATTAGCTAAATATACACACCCTGATACAGTTACAAATGCAACAACAGATAAAGCTTTCACAAAAAATCAACAATTAATTCTTGATAATAAAGCTTTATTCTGTCCAAATGGAACATGGTTACCAACTGAAATGGCTAAAGCTCCTAGAGCTGATGGGTTCTCTTGGGGATTTACTGCATTACCAAAAGTAACTGCTGATGGTGATTCTTATTCTTCTACATTTAGTGAACAAGTATATATTCCTTCTAAAGCAAAAGAAGTTGATTTAGCAAAAACATTTATTACTTTCATTTATAGTGATGAAGCTGCAAAATTATTTGTAGAAAAAGCAGGTACAGTTTTACCAACAACTACTGCTTCTGGATTTATTCCTGAAAAAGTTAAAGACGAATCTGGTAAAGAAATCGATAATGAAAAGAAATTATTCTATTCAATCTATGACAATGGAGCTAAGAGTGACATCGTTGGATTTAAAGCAGTTGAAGCTATCCCTGGTGTAACATTACTTACAGATAAAGGAATTTTATATGGTTCTGTAAATGCTGTTGTTAATGGAACAATGAGTGTTGATGAATGGTATAATCAAGTTGTTGAAGCTGTAGGAAAATATGCAGAAAAATAGTCTAGAAACAATTAATTAATATTTAGCGGTGTTCTGACACCGCTATTTTTTAAAGGAGGACATCTTATGAATAAGAAAAAACAAAAGAGAAATTTCGTCTTAATATGTCTTGCTCCTGCCGTTATTCTATTTACAGTTTTTATGATTTACCCTACTATTAACGTCTTCCTAATGTCGACATTAAAATGGGGAGGATTAAGCGGGAATAAAACATTTATAGGTTTTGCAAACTTTATAAGCCTATTTAAAGATATGAATTTTATTAGATCTTGCCAAAATACAATATTCTTAATTGCTATTGTTACTATTGTTACTTTAGCTTTAGCAATTATATTTGCATCAATTTTAGTTAGAGAAAAAATTAAAGGTCAAAACTTCTTTAGAGTCATATTCTACATACCAAATATTTTGTCTGTCGTTGTTATTTCAGCGATTTTCACTGCAATTTATGATCCTGCAAGTGGTTTGATCAATGGGTTTATATCTTTGTTCAAACCTGAAAATTGGGAAACTATTAAATTTATTGGAAACGAATCAATTGTTATATATTCAGTAGCAGGTGCACTTATTTGGCAAGCTATTGGATATTATATGGTTATGTATATGGCGAGTATGTCATCAATACCTGAACATCTTTATGAAGCTGCTTCACTTGAAGGTGCAGGAAAATTACAACAATTTTTTTCAATAACTTTACCATTGGTTTGGGATAATATACGTACAACTTTAACATTCTTTATCATCAGTACAATTAATCTTAGTTTCTTAATGACAAAAATTTTAACAACTGGTGGACCAAACGGAGCAAGTGAAACAGTTCTTGGTTATCTATATAATCAAGCATATACTAACTCTAGCTATGGTTACGCTATGGCTATTGGTGCAGTTGTATTTATATTCTCATTTATATTAAGTGCTGTTGTAAACAAAGCAACTGAACGTGAAGTATTAGAACGTTAGGAGGAACAGAGATGAAAAAAAATAAAAGTATGAATACAGAAAAACTATATAAAATCTTTATATATGTTGCTTTGATTTCTCTTGCGATTTCTATTATTATTCCTGTCGCTTGGGTATTTATGGCTTCTATTAAAGAAAACAAAGAATTTTATGGAAATCCATGGTCACTGCCTGCAGGATTTCATTTTGAAAACTTTATAACTGCATTTAATCAAGCAAAAATGGGTGAATACATGTTAAATTCAGTGATTACAACTGCTTTATCATTGGTTATATTACTTGTTGTATCACTTCCAGCGTCTTATGTACTTGCAAGATTTACATTTGTCGGAAAAAAGTTTTTCAACACTTTATTTATGGCTGGACTTTTCATCAATGTCAACTATATTGTTGTTCCAATTTTCTTGATGTTGCTCGATTGGGACAATGCGATTTATTCAATGTTTGGCATAGAATTCTTTTTAAATAATAAATTTGTATTATCACTTGTCTATGCGTCAACTGCCATTCCGTTTACAGTTTACTTATTAACAGGATATTTTAGAACACTTCCAAAAGCCTATGAAGAAGCGGCATTTATTGACGGATGTGGTTACTTTAAGACAATGATGAAAGTTATGATACCAATGGCAAAACCAAGTATTGTCACAGTTATTCTATTTAACTTTTTATCATTCTGGAACGAGTATATTATTTCTTTAACTTTAATGCCTGGTGCTTCTAAAACTTTACCTGTAGGATTAATGAATCTTATGCAAGCAGTAAGAGGTGCTGCTGATTATGGAACAATGTATGCAGGGCTTGTAATGGTTATGTTACCAACATTAATATTATATATAATGGTTCAAAAGAAACTCACTCAAGGTATGACACTTGGTGGTTTAAAAGATTAGAGGTGTAAATTGTGAATAGAAATATACAAAATATTATATTATTTGGTATCTTCATTTTATCTTTTGCACTTATTGTTATTGGGCAAAAAGATACTGGATATACAGGATTAAGTATGGAAATTATAGGATTATTTGGACTTATTGGAATCCTATATACTTATAATAAAAGATATAAATAAGGAGAATAATTATGGCAGGTTTATCATTAAAACATATAGATAAAATTTATGACAATAATGTACAAGCAGTTTTTGATTTTAACTTGGAAATTGCTGATAAAGAATTTATTGTTTTTGTAGGACCTTCTGGATGTGGGAAATCTACAACACTTAGAATGATTGCAGGATTAGAAGATATTTCTGCAGGAGAGTTATACATTGATGACAAATTAATGAATGACGTTGCTCCAAAGGATAGAGATATAGCAATGGTTTTCCAATCATATGCATTATATCCACATATGAGCGTTTATGATAATATGGCATTTGGTTTAAAAATTGCAAAAGTACCAAAAGAAGTGATTGATGAAAAAGTTCGTGCTGCAGCGAAAGCACTTGATATTGAACAATATTTAGATCGTAAACCAAAAGCATTATCTGGTGGTCAAAGACAACGTGTAGCTTTAGGTAGAGCTATTGTTCGTGAACCAAAAGTATTCTTAATGGATGAACCATTAAGTAACTTAGATGCAAAATTAAGAGTACAAATGCGTGTTGAAATCTTAAAGATTTATCAACAATTAGGAACAACATTCATTTATGTAACACATGACCAAACAGAAGCAATGACAATGGGAACAAGAATTGTTGTTATGAAGGATGGACGTGTACAACAAGTAGCTGCACCAACTTATTTATATGAACATCCTATTAATAAGTTTGTTGCAGGATTTATTGGAAGTCCACAAATGAACTTTAGAGATGGTGAATTAAGTGAAGAAAATGGAAAGGTTTATATTCAATTATCAGATATCAAATTAGAAATTCCTGATGATAAAGCTAAAATCTTAAAAGATAAAGATTATATTGGAAAAACAGTAACTATGGGAATTAGACCTGAAGATATTTCTACTCATCCACAATATATTCAACATCATCCTGAATTATCTTTCCAAAACAAAGTTGATGTTGTGGAATTAATGGGTGCAGAAAGCTTTGTGCATATGAATAAAGACGGGAAACCATTTGTTGTCAAAGTACCAGGAAGTACACCATTAAAAGCAGGAGATGAAGGATCATTTACTTACATTATGGGAAAAACTCATTTCTTTGATAAAGAAACTGAAATAAATATATTAGAAAACTAAGAGGGACATAAAATGAAAAATTACGGAAGATTGACTCTCCCTACAGATTTGGATGTTATTGATGAAACAATTGCTCTTAAAAACAGTTTAGGGGCAGATGCGATTAGAGATTGTGATGGGACAGAAATGCCGGCTGAGTTATTAGAGTTAGATGCAAAAATTTATGCAACTTATTATACAACTCGTAAAGATAACGATTGGGCAAATGCAAACCCTGAAGAAATTCAACAAGAATATTTAATTACAGATCGTTATACTGCAAAAGATACATCATTAACAATCACATTAATGAAAGGTTTTCATACTGAACAATTAAAACCTAACTTTATTGATGATCCAAAAGAATGGTGGGAAGTTATAGATAGAACTACAGGAGAAATTGTACCTGTAGATGCTTGGGATTATGATGAAAAAGAAGGAACAGTGACAATTCAAACAGTTCCATATCATGTTTATACAGTTAGTTTTTTAGCATTCTTAATATGGGATCCAGTGCATATGTATAACTTTATTACAAATGACTGGAAAGATGCTCCACATCAATTAACATTTGATGTGCGTCAACCAAAAACACAAGTCTTTGTAAAAAACAAATTAAGAAAATTCTGTGAAGATAATCCACATATCAATGTGATTCGTTTTACAACTTTCTTCCATCAATTTACTTTAACTTTTGATGATCAAAAAAGAGAAAAATATGTAGAATGGTTTGGATATAGTGCAAGTGTTTCACCATATATTTTAAGACAATTTGAAAAATGGGCTGGATATAAATTTAGACCTGAATTTATTGTTGATCAAGGATATCATAATTCATTGTTTAGAGTACCATCAAAAGAATTTAAAGATTTTATTGAATTCCAACAAAAAGAAGTTTGTAAATTGGCTAAGGAATTGGTTGATATTGTTCATAGTTATGGTAAAGAAGCTATGATGTTCTTAGGAGATCATTGGATTGGTACTGAACCTTATGGTCCATATTTTGAATCAATTGGTTTAGATGCTGTTGTTGGATCAGTTGGTGATGGTGTGACTATGAGAATGATTTCTGATATTAAAGGTGTGAAATATACAGAAGGACGTTTATTACCATATTTCTTCCCTGATGTCTTTACTGAAGGTGGAGATCCTATTGGAGAAGCACATACGAACTGGTTGAAAGCACGTCGTGCAATCTTAAGAAGTCCATTAGATCGTATTGGATATGGTGGTTATTTAAAACTTGCTATTGAATGGCCTGGATTTATTGATACAATCACTCATGTTGTTGATGAGTTTAGAAATATTCATGATACGATTCAAGGAACTAGTGGATATGTATCTCCATTTAAAGTGGCTATTTTAAATTGCTGGGGTGCATCTCGTAGATGGATGAATAACCAAGTCCATCATGCTATCTGGCATCGTGAAATTTATTCATATGTTGGTATTATTGAATGTTTAAGTGGTATGCCAATTGATATTGAATTTATTAATTTTGAAGATGTAAAAAATGGTGCTTTAGATCAATATCAAGTTGTGATTAATGCTGGTGATGAATATACATCTTGGTCTGGTGCTGAAAATTGGATTGATGAAGAAGTTGTAACAAGAATAAGAAAATGGGTAGATCAAGGTGGCGGATTTATTGGTGTAGGAGATCCAACAGCTTATCAATATCAAGGACAATTCTTCCAATTAAGTGATGTTTTAGGTGTTGATAAAGAAGTAGGATTCTCATTAAGTCATGATAAATATAATGAAGTGAATCCAAAACATTTCTTATTAGAAGATATTGAAGGTGACATTGATTTTGGTGAAGGTATGAATGGTATTTATGCTCATGGTGAAAATTACCAAATTTTAAATCAATATCATGGTTATGCACAATTAGTTACAAATACTTATGGTAAAGGTCGTAGTATTTATTTTGCTGGTTTACCATATTCACCACAAAATTGCCGCTTGTTATTGAGAGCTATTTATTGGGCAGCTGGTAAAGAAAATGAAATGAAAAAATATTATGTAAGTAATGTGAATACAGAAGTGGCTGCTTTTGAAGAAGTAGGACAAATTGCAGTTATTAATAATACTACTGATGAATTAGTAACTGACTTATTTGTTCATGGTGAAAAAGTAGAAACACTTCACATGAAACCTATGGAGTTACGTTGGGTAGAGTTGAATAAGGAGGGATAGATAATGGAAAAGCCAGTTTTAGTTATTATGGCTGCTGGAATGGGTAGTCGTTATGGTGGTTTAAAACAAATTGATCCAATTGATTCGGATGGTCATATTATTATTGATTTCTCATTATTTGATGCCAAAAGAGCAGGATTTGAAACTGTTATCTTTGTTATTAAAAAAGAAAATGAAGCTATATTTAAAGAAACAATAGGAAATCGTATGGAAGGTATAATGAATGTTCATTATGCTTTCCAAGATTTGTATGATTTACCTGATGGATATCAAGTCCCTCATGATCGCATTAAACCTTGGGGAACAGCCCATGCTATTTATTGTTGTCGAGATTATATTAAAGGGCCTTTTGCCGTTATTAATGCTGATGATTATTATGGTGTTGATTCTTTTCAAATCATTTATGATTATTTAACAACCCATCAAGATGATGATAAATATCGTTATACTATGGTTGGTTATCAAATTGAAAATACATTAACTGAAAATGGAACAGTTGCAAGAGGTGTTTGTGAAGTTAATGATCAACATCAATTGGTTCAAGTTATTGAAAGAACAAAGATAAAAAAATCTGGTGATGGTGCTGCTTATGAAGATGGTGAAGAATGGATTCCTTTACAAAAAGGAACAATTGTTTCAATGAATCTTTGGGGATTTAGTCAAAGCATTATTCAAGAGATTGGAAATGGATTTGAAGCTTTCTTAGATCAAGGTTTAAAGGAAAATCCTTTAAAATGTGAATATTTTATTCCAAGTGTTGTAAGTCGATTATTAGATGAAAATCAAGCAACTGTAGAAGTTTTAACAACTCCTGCAAAATGGTATGGAGTCACATATAAAGAAGATAAAGCTGAAGTTGCTAATGCTATTTCAAAAATGAAAGATAGTGGTATATATCCACAAAAGTTATGGGGGTAATCGCTATGGATAGAAAAGAATTGTTAAAAGAAGTCATTGGTCATTTTGATTTTACTGGACAATTATTAAAAGTTGAACCTTATGGTAGTGGACATATTAATGATACGTATTTATTAGAATATAAGATTAAACATATGGGTGTTGTTCCAATTATTCTTCAAAGAATGAATACAAATATTTTTAAACAACCTGTAGAACTTATGGAAAACATTTTAAATGTTACTGCATTTTTAAGAGAAAAGATTATTGAAAATGGTGGGAATCCTGAAAGAGAAACTTTAACAGTAATCTTAAATAAATCAGGGAAGCCTTATTATCTAGATAGTGAAGGAAACTACTGGAGAGCTTATCACTTTATTACTGGAGCAACAGGTTATGACGAAGTGAAGAGCGATGAAGATTTTTATCAAAGTGCATTAGCTTTCGGAAAATTTCAAAGCTTATTATCTGAATATCCGGCTGAAACACTTCATGAAACAATTCCGGATTTTCATAATACAAAAGCACGTTTTGCAGTTTTTGTACAAGCTGTTCAAGATGATGTATGCAATCGAGCTAAAGATGTTCAAGATGAAATTAATTTTGTATTACAAAGAGAAGATGTGGCTAATATCTTAGGAGATATGCTTTCATCTGGTGAGTTGCCTTTGCGTGTTACACACAATGATACAAAGTTAAACAATGTTTTGATTGATGATAAAACTCATCAAGGTATTTGTGTTATTGATTTGGATACGGTTATGCCAGGTTTAGCAATTAATGATTTTGGAGATTCAATTCGTTTTGGAGCAAGTACGGGTGCTGAAGATGAAAAGGATTTATCTAAAATTGAATGTGATATGCATTTATTTGAAGTTTATACAAGAGGGTTTATTGAAGGGTGTAACAATCGTTTAACAAAAGCAGAAATTGAAGCTTTACCAATTGGTGCTAAAGTTATGACTTTCGAATGTGGTATGCGTTTTTTAACTGATTATCTTCAAGGTGATACATATTTTAAAACAAAATATCCAACTCATAACTTAGATCGTTGTCGCACTCAATTTAAATTAGTTGCTGATATGGAAAAGAAATGGGATACTATGAATAAAATTGTTTCAAAATATACAAAATAAGTCTCTGGATTTCAGAGACTTATTTCTTTTTTTGATTTAATTCTTTTATTTGGCTTGTACGACCATGTTTTAAAATACGACGATAGTTTTCAGCAAGTGCTTTTTCGTAATTGCTTGTCATCCAAGGAATATAAAATTGTTCTTTTTTAATTGGATCAGGTAAATATTGAATATATTCCCAAAGTTCAGGTCGACTATAATCATATTTTTCATCTTCTTGTAAACCAACAGGGGTTAGACGTAGATAACGAGGTGCTTTATATGGGTGTTTTGCTAGTGAGGTTAAAGCAGCATCGATAGCGGCTTCTGATGATTTTGATTTAGGTGATAAACATAAATCTATAATGGCACTGGCTATTGGAATACGAGCTTCAGGAAAGCCGATAACTTTAGCGGCTTGAAAAGCAATAACTGTACGCATACAAGCATTAGGATTGGCTAAACCAATATCTTCATAAGCAGTAGTGATAACACGTCTTTCTAATGATTCAATGTCATTAGCTTCAATAAGTTTTACAAGATAATACATAGCACCATTAGGATCACTTCCACGTATTGATTTTTGTAAACCGCTTAAAGTGTCATAATACTGATCTTCATCTTTATCGAATTGAGCATTGGCTTTATGAAGTGAATTCTTTATAGTATCTAATGTGATAATATCATTATCTGTAAGAATACTCGCAGTTTCTAAACAATTATATGCATAACGAATATCTCCACTACTTAGTTTAGCAATATATTCAAGGACACCATCTTCAACTGTGAAAGCATTATTTAAACCTTGTTCACAAGTTAGGGATCGTGTTAATCCTTTTACAATATCTTCTTCTGATAATGGTTTGACTTCAAGGATTTGACATCTTGAACGGATAGCGGGATTAATTGAATGATAAGGATTAGCAGTTGTACATCCTGCAATAATTAATAAACCATTTTCAATGTGTGGCAATAAATGATCTTGTTTATCTTTATTTAATCTATGAACTTCATCAATAATTACAAATAATTCACCACTTAGTTTTGCTTCTTCAATAATCATATCCATTTCTTTCTTGTTTCCAGTTGAAGCATTAAAAATACGATAAGGTATTTGAAGATCATTAGCTAATGCAGTTGCTAGGGTGGTTTTACCACAGCCTGGAGGCCCATATAATATTGTAGACATTGGATGTTTCTTTTTTACAAACTGTGTAAAGATTGCTTTTTCTCCAACAATGTGTTGTTGTCCTAAAATATCTTTTAAATATTGAGGACGCATACGATGTGCTAATGTTGTTGCCATACTCTCTTTCCTTTTCTTATAAATTTGATATAATGATTATAACAGTTTTTTTAAAATAATGATAGGAGCGAGTTATGAAATTAGTTATACAAAGAGTAAAAGAAAGTTCTGTGACAATTGATGGTCATGTTAATGGACAAATTCAAAAAGGATTTATGGTTTTGGTTGGGTTTTGTCAAGGAGATAATGAAAAGATTATTGATAAGATGGTTGATAAGATGATTCATTTAAGAGTATTTGAGGATGAAGAAGGAAAGATGAATAAATCACTTTTTGATGTCAATGGTGAAATTTTATCAATTTCTCAATTCACTTTATATGCGGATTGTCGTAAAGGAAGAAGACCAGGATTTAGTGATGCAGCGAAACCAGATATAGCAATACCTTTATATGATTACTTTAATCAATGTATAAAAAATCAAGGAATACATGTTGAAACAGGAATATTTGGTGCTGATATGAAAGTTTCATTATTAAATGATGGTCCAGTAACAATTTTATTAGATAGTAAAGAAATATGTTAAAAATGTAGCAATAAACTACATTTTTTTAATTTTTAGGATAGTGAAAAATGTAGAGAAATAAATTTTTTTCAAAAAAAATGAAAAAAAGACTTTACAAGAAGAGGAGTAAGTGATATTATGAATAGGCACTCGACGAGAGATGCGAGAGAGAACATTGAAAACTGAACAGAAACACGTCAAAAAGAGAAAAGAAACAAAAGAGT
>Ga0129317_1001561_pt1 | contig 16151 bp, 10 predicted proteins | sample Cm1ome_FD_94430 | JGI IMG/M metagenome (GOLD analysis project Ga0129317, IMG submission 94430) | Eastern black-and-white colobus group fecal microbial communities from Wisconsin, USA - Cm1105 metagenome | ecosystem: Host-associated > Mammals > Digestive system > Large intestine > Fecal | place... | reverse complement strand
CGCTTCTGCTTCTTCTTTGGCTTTCTTCTCTGCCTCTACTTTTGCCTTCGCTTCTGCTTCTTCTTTGGCCTTCTTCTCTGCCTCTACTTTTGCCTTCGCTTCTGCTTCTTCTTTGGCCTTCTTCTCTGCCTCAGCCTTTGCCTTCGCTTCTGCTTCTGCCCTAGCCTTCTCCTCTGCTTCCGCCTTTGCCTTCGCTTCTGCTTCCGCCTTTGCCTTCGCCTCTGCTTCTGCCTTCGCCTTCGCCGCTGCTTCCGCCTTTGCCTTCGCCTCTGCTTCTGCCTTCGCCGCTGCTTCCGCCTTTGCCTTCGCTTCTGCTTCTTCTTTGGCTTTCTTCTCTGCCTCAGCCTTTGCCTTCGCTTCTGCTTCTTCTTTGGCTTTCTTCTCTGCCTCAGCCTTTGCCTCTGCTTCTGCCTTCACTTCTGCTTCTGTTTCTGCCTCAGCCTTTACCTCAGCCTCTATCGCCTTCACTGCTTCCGGCGTTTTCTTTACAACACTCTTTTTCGCTGCTCTTTTTCCTCTACTCATCTTTGTCTCCTGTTTCCATTCCCTGCCTCTGCCGGGAATTTTTCTGCCGCAGTTTTTTCAGACACTCTACTCTTTTTACGGCGGACACCTGCTTCGTCCTTTTCGGACTTATGCAGATGTGAGCACTCCCTTATTTCAGAATTATTACTTCATTTTTATTGCTTTTTATTGATTTTTATTGCTTTCCATTTTCAGATATTATGTTCCGATTTTTTACTTTTCTTCTCTTAGTGGAAGAGTGGACCCGCCTTCGATGAAGTTTACAGGAAGATCTATGATATCATCTACGCTTTCTCCGTTTAAAAGCCGCTCCAGACAATCCACACTCGTTTTTGCAATTAATTCCGTATCCTGATAAATACTGGAAACAAGCTGCCTTCCTGTGTTAAGCATTTTCAGACCATCGTAACCGATCACCTGAACATCCTCCGGAACCCGCAGCCCCATACTCCGCAGTTCTTCCATAATAACGACTGCCAAATGGTCAGTACCGGCGAAAATGCCATCCGGACGCGCGCCTTTTCCGTGATTTTCCATATGTGCACGCAGCACACTGTTGATCAGATTTCTTGCGGAGAAGGACGAATAAATACTTGGAACCTGCTGTTCTGAAAAAGATACACTGCCATACGCCACATCGTTTGCTTCGCAGCACGCCTCAAATCCATATCGCCTCTTGCGCACCTCATTTTCCACTGAACTGATTGTCTGGAAGAACAGCAGATTTCTGGCTCCTCGCCGGATCAGACTATCTGCCGCCATCCAGCCGCCTCCATAATTATCGCAGGAAACACACGGCACACCCGGCAGACACCGCTCAATTGATACGTAGGCCGACGAATCCTCAATATATTTTTCCACGTTGCTGAACGTGACGCCAATGACACCGTCTACCTTATTATACTTTGCCATTTCAATATATTTGATCTCTTTTTTATGATTCCCATCCGAGATACACAGTACCAGCTGCTTTCCGATATCGGTAAGTGCCTTCTCCAGATCCCGCAGGAGCATATTATAAAAAGGATTTGTAATATTCGGCAGCATCACAACCACATAATCTGTCCGCTGCGTCCGCATTCCGCGTGCAAGTCCGTTTACCTGATACCCAAGCCGCTGTATGGATGCCTCCACTCTGCTTCTTCGCTCTTTGCTGACATTTCCACCATTAATTACATTTGATACAGTTCCGACGGATACACCGGCATCCTGTGCTACATCCTTAATTGTTACCATTCCCCATACCTTTCCTGCCGCTGTAAATACCACAGTTTCTATAAGTTTCTATAGCTGTATATCGCGTCATCTGCTGTTCTTTTTTTAACTATATCATCATCCTTTTAATATAGTCCACCGGAATTCTTCCGGTTCTTCCTCTGCATTCAGACGCATTGTCTTCCCAAGTACGTTTTCTTCTGTCTCAATCGTGCCGCAGATCACACCACCCTGACCAAGTACATCAATCATCTCCTGATCAACCGTAATCTGCAGGTCAAGACCCTCTGCCGGATCAAAGACTGCCTTCAGCTCCGTGTCCAGCTCATGCAGTCTTGAAGTGCTTACATTCAGCTCGCCCTGTGTAAAATCAATGCGGATTACTGTCTCGCCGATTGCAAGATCTGCCTTTCCCGCTGTTCCCGGTTTCCAGGAAAGCTGAATCTCTCTCGCCTCATCTGCGATCGCAAGATCTGTTTCCAGAGGAAGTTCTGCCCACTCGCCGCGGAGCGCTTTCATCTCTTCCGGCATATGGAATGCGATACGGTCACCGTCTTTCGTGCGCTTCAGCGTAAGCACCTGCGGAATTCCCATCGCTCCGTGATAATTGCCAAGCGTGCTGTCCAGACGGATCCACGGAACCATAATGACACGGTCACCCGTATTGTCATACGTCTGCGCCGCATACGCTCTTCTGCTGAAATATGCCATCAGACGATCCGTCTGCGCCGTGAACTGATATCCGTCAAAGGTTCCGATCACATAATAACCATCTGCAGACCAGAATACCCAGCGCTTTTCATCCGTACCTTCCACCGGAAGCTCCATCAGTGCCGGGCACTCCCACATTCCCGGTACGCTGAGCTTCTGGCTTTCTTTCCAGTGACGCAGGTCTTCGGAACGCAGGATCAGGAAATCATTCCCATCCAGATATAATACCATAATATACGCTTTTGTGGAATCATGCCAGAAAACTTTCGGATCACGGTTTTCTGCAGTCATCCAGGGAATTATTTCTCCTGCGTCATGTATCGTCATCCCCTGATCATCCGACCAGCGAAGACGCTGCGAAAAAACATTTCCTTCCCGTACAGACCAGTCATTTCTTCCGCCTGATGCCGTATAAAAGAATAAAAGCGCATCCTGACCGCAGCCGGCCGTATTTTTACGGTCTACTAACCCGCAGCCGGAATACGCTGTGCCGTACTGATCCGGAGTCATTGCGACATCCAGCTCTTTCCAGGAAAACAGATCATTGCTGACGGCATGTCCCCAGCTCATGTTCTCCCATCCCGTTGAATACGGATTGTGCTGATAAAACAGATGATACACGCCATCTGCATACACCAGTCCGTTCGGATCGTTGACCCATCCGTACGTTGCCGTATGATGCAGTTTCGGGCGATACGGATAATCATTTCCCGGACGCTCCATCTCCTGGCGGATCGGGCTGGTTGTAAGAATTTCTTCTTCATCGAATACCAGTTCGATTTCTTTATCACGATATGCTGCACACTTCCATGCACCATAAAAATCATAACGGTCTGCTGCCAGACGGATCCGAATCTCCTGAACCAGCTTTCCGTCTGCGTAAATATTAAGTGTTTTCTCTTCTCTGGACATATCCACCGGAAGCCAGAGATAATCTCTCGTAACTTTCAGTCGCATGGTACCTCCTTATTCACAAATAATATAGATTCCCCCGAAGCATCCGGCACCTGTGCCGGAGACATGCCACGGGAGAATATGATTTTCGGAAGGAGCCAGTACATCGTTATCGATGTACCAGACAGCCCCCTCCGTCCTTTATTTTTTCACAGGCATAAGCCCGTACCTGTCAATGTGCTTCCAAAGTATATCTTCTCAGCACATTTCTCTGCGCAGTTCTGTATCAATCAGCCCTTAACTGCACCGGAGGTAACACCCTCGATGATGTAACGTTGCAGGAATACATACAGGATCAGGATCGGGAGCATTGCCAGAAGCAGTGCTGCCAGAATCAGTCCGATATCGGTTGTATACGTTCCGTAGAAAACCTGCATTGCAATCGGAAGTGTATACATCTCCTTCTTACGAAGTACCAGGCTCGGCAGAAGGTAGTCATTCCAGAATGCCATTGCATCGATAACTGCTACGGTAGCGATGGTCGGTTTCAGAAGCGGGAATACAACGCTCCAGAATGTTTTCCATCTGCTGCATCCGTCGATCAGTGCTGCTTCCTCAAGCTCCAGCGGGATATTCGTATGAATTGCGCCGTGGAACATGAACGTTGCCATAGAAAGTGAAAATCCAACGTGCATGAAAATCAGTGTGATTCTGCTGTTCAGAATCGGGATAGTAGCGCCGTACAGAGATACGAGCGGAATCATCAGTACCTGGAACGGGATAACCATGGAAGCGACCATACCGGAGAACAGAAGCGCACATGCTTTCCACTTATTACGGACAATCACAAATGCTGCCATAGAAGAAAACAGCATGGTAAGTACGGTCGCACTAACTGTGATAATCAGTGAATTTTTGAAGCAGCTCCAGAAATTCATCTTTTTGATTGCATTCGGGAAGTTATCCAGTGTAAAGCCATGAGAGCCGACAAGTGCCAGCGGTGCAGAGTTGATATCACCCTTTGTCTTGAATACATTAATTACTACGAGAATGAATGGGAAGACAAATGCGATAAATACGATGACCAGAATTAGCATCATGATCGCATGGGAAATTTTTTTATTTCTCGCAGCCTTTGCATTATCTGTCATTATGCTGCCACCTCCCCTTTCTTACCAATATAAACCTGAGTAACACCTACGATCGCGCAGACAATAAACAGAATGAGTGCCTCTGCCTGACCGGTTCCGTAGTTCTTATAAGCAAACGCCTGATTGTAAACGTGCATAGCTGCCATAACGGATGAGTTGAACGGCTCGCCTTTTGTAAGTGAAAGGTTTACATCGTAAACCATGAAGCATCTTGTGATCGTCAGGAACAGACACTGTACGAAAGAAGAACGCATCAGCGGGATCGTAACATTGATCGTCGCCTGAGTCTTTGTACATCCATCAATCTGTGCTGCTTCCATAAGACTCTTGGAAACGCTCATGAATCCGGCCACATAAATCAGCATCATATAGCCGGCGTACTGCCATACAGACACAAGGATCAGACAGAACATTGCGCCGTTTGTCGTGGAAAGCCAGGAAGTGGAGAGTGCTCCGATTGAAAGAGACTGTCCGATCGCAACGATTGCACGGTTAAATACGAATTTCCATACATAACCAAGAACGATACCTCCGATCAAGTTCGGAATGAAAAAGCCTGCACGGAAGAAATTCTGTCCTTTGATACCGCTTGTTACCATGTAAGCCAGCAGGAACGCTACCACATTGACCAGAATAACGGAAATTACCGAATAGAGAATCGTTCTTCCCATTGCCTGCCAGTAAGCAGCATCCTGAAATGCCGCGATATAGTTTGCCACTCCTACGAATGGCTTTGTCGTTGAAATACCGTCCCAGCTCGTAAAGGTCAGGTACAGACCGTAGACAAACGGGAGGATTACGACTGCACAGAACAGGAAAGTGGCCGGTCCTGCGAATATAAGGTATTGCTTTACCTTATAGGACATCGTATTTTTTTTCATGTTTACTCATCCCCCTATAAACAAAGTTTCAGCCATACGCCTCCGCCTGCGAGTGCGTATGGCTGCAGGAAGTTCAGAACGGCCGCCGCCCCGCTTCGGGAGCGGCTGTCGGTTTCTGCTGTGTCAGATAAGTTTTAGTGCTCTACCAGAGTTGCTGTCTTCCAGTAAGCCTCGATCTCACTTGCGAAGCCTGCACGGTCGATCTGGCCTGCAAGGTACTTCTGCATAGAAGCGCCAAGCATCGGATACTCATCATCCGGCATGTAGTTGTAGTTCGGGATCAGCATGTCAGCGTCTGCATACTCTTTTACAGATGCGCCAAGCGGGTCAGCTACCGGAAGAGTGATGTTGGAGTAAGCCGGGATAAGTCCGCACTGGTTAACGATCAGGTCCTGACCCTCCTCGTCATATACCAGCCAGTTCAGGAAATCCTTTGCTGCCTGACGCTGCTCATCAGAGGTTGCATCAGAATTGTCGATGAAGAAGAACTTGGAACCGCCGCCTACAAGCTTGGTGTTTGTGCCGTCTTCTGTGTTCTGCGGAACCGGCATCATGCCCATGTTCTCTGTGTAATCATATGCGTTGATAACGGACCAGTCCCAGTTGCCGCCGAACATGAATGCGATCTCGCCTTCAGCCAGCTTCTGCTCGGTAACTTCACGCTCTGCAGCGATTGCAGAATCCTTTGCGTAGTTGTACTCCATCAGTACGTCAAATGTATCCATCAGGGAATTGAATTTTTCGTTGTTGATCAGGTCTCCCTCACCAGCCTGCAGCTTTGCAAGGTAAGCGTCTGTATCTTCCTGCTCCTCAAATACCTGTCCAAGGTAATGAGCTGCCAGGGACCAGTCCTCTTTCATGATACCTGTCGGAGACTCCATGCCGCCTGCTACCAGCTGATCAAGCAGTTCTTTGAAGGAATCCAGTGTCTGATACTTGGACGGATCGAAATCTTCGCCTGTGATGTTCTTGATTGCGTCTGCATTGTAGATAATACCACGTGCCTCAACGCAAACCGGGAAGCCGTAAACCTTATCATTAACGCTGATTGCCTGTGTGGTATCTTTTACCCAGTCCTGATCACTGAGGTCAACTGCATGCTCCTCTGCCAGAGAGTAGATATCCTTTGCATCAACCATGCTCAGTGTATACGGGTCGTTGGAAGCGTATCTTGTTGCCATATGAGCCGTTACCGGGTCGTTGCTGTAGTAGATTTCTACATTTACGCCCTTCTCTTCGGAATACTCTGCAGCTGCTTCTTCAAGCTGGCTCTCTACCTCTGTCTTAGAATTGAATACTGTAATCGTAACATCGCCATCAGCAAGAACTGTCATGGAACCTGTGGTTGCAAGAGATGCTGCCATAAGTGCAGCCATTACAAAAGAAACACTCTTTTTCATTTTGCGCTTTCCTCCATTATTGTGGTGTCTTTTTACTTTTTACTTTTGATCCGTCTCCGAACCTTTCACGCAGTGGACCCGGCCGATGCCCTCTGCGAACCGTACATAAGTTGTGCCTTTTGGGAACCTGTACGCCATTCCCTCCATGATGCTTATCTTATCAGTAAGCTCTTCGTTGAATTACCTGGAACTTCCTGCCTGAAACTTTATTCGTCTTCAGAAATAAATCATAATTTCTATGCAATTTATCCATTGCTTCCTGAAAATGAATCGTTTCATTTGATAATTGGATATTAGCACGTTTCTTTCCGGCTGTCAACCTGCCTATGCATTTTTTCTTTGAATCGATTCATTTTTGGCAGTATGTACAAATTCAGGGGGGCGATTTTTGTAAAAAATCAACATACACAAGGGTTCTCTGTATTTTTCGGTCGTTTTGACGGTTGAATTCAGGCTGAAAAAGCCTTCGTTTTTTTGTGTTTTGAATGTACAATTCAAAATTTTCAGGAAATTTCAGGCATAAAAATGAGGTGTGTTCATTTTCTGTTAAGAAAATCAGGCGGCAGAGGTCTGTTTCTGTCCTCCGCCGCCCTGTAGATTTGTGTTTCTTCTATATAATATATCCGCCGCAGCCACGCATTCTTTACAAGCCCCCATCAAAATGTTATGATGTGGGACAAAAGGTAAATTTTTCGGAGGATTCTTTTTATGTCTGACTTATCATTTGAAATTTCGCAGGAGGAGTTTTCTGCCCTGCCTGAAAATGACCGCCTGCTGATCGATATCCGTGACCAGGCAAGCATCTCCTACGGCATGATCCCGGGTGCGCTCCATGTGCCGCAGGAGAACGTGCCAGAATGGGCAGACACGCCAAAAGCGTTTTCAAAATGCATCGTTCTCTACTGCTCCAGAGGTATTTTCAGTCTGGAGCTTGCTGCAAAGCTTCAGGAGCGCGGGCTGAACGCGCGAAGCCTGCAGGACGGCTACAACGGCTGGCTTCTCTTTTCCATGAAAAAGGAAAAGGAGCTTGAGGCATCGGATGATGGCGAAGCTTACCGTCTTTCCCGCCAGCAGCAGATCGAGGACAGTATCCGGCGCAAATTCCGCAGGGTTCTGTTTTCCCGTTTTGCAAAAGCCGTCTGTGAGTATCAGCTTGTCGAGCCGAATGACAAAATCGCCGTGTGCATCTCCGGTGGAAAGGATTCCATGCTGATGGCGAAGCTTTTTCAGGAACTGAAGCGTCACAACAAATTTCCGTTCGAGCTTGTGTTCCTTGTCATGGATCCCGGCTACAACCGCGAAAACCGCCTGATCATCGAGCAGAATGCACACACCCTCGGCATTCCGGTCACGATCTTCGAAACACAGATCTTTGAGGCCGTCTACAACGTGGACAAATCCCCTTGCTATCTGTGTGCCCGCATGCGCCGCGGCTATCTTTATAAGAAAGCACAGGAGCTTGGCTGCAACAAGATCGCGCTCGGCCACCACTACGACGACGTGATCGAGACAAACCTGATGGGCATGCTCTATGCAGGCCAGATTCAGACCATGATGCCGAAGCTCCACAGCATTCATTTTGGCGGCATGGAGCTGATCCGGCCGATGTACCTCATCCGCGAGGAAGATATCATTCACTGGAGAGATTACAATGAGCTGCGCTTCATCCAGTGTGCCTGCCGCTTCACCGACACCTGCACGACCTGCCGCCCGGACGGCTCCAGCGTTTCAAAGCGCATGGAAATCAAAAAAATGATCGCCGAGCTGAAAAAGACAAATCCGTACGTCGAGGGAAACATTTTCCGGAGTATGGAAAACGTCAACATCGACACAGTCATCGGCTATAAACAATATGGCGTCCGCCATTCCTTCCTCGACAACTATGAGGAACTTGGTAAAGTGGAATTTGATTGAAAAAAGCATTCCATTATTTTGTAAAGCGGACATTCGCAATCCGCTTTGCTGCTTGTAGGATCATAAGGAATCCGGGCTCGTAAGGAATCCTCCCGTAAACGGATCCCTCCTTACGAGATTCCGCAAGCGGGTTCCCCTTATGATATTTCACGAACGCAGCCGCTTTGCGCCCTGTCAGTAGGAGCTTTCAACTCCCACTCACATAAGCATTCACAATCAATCGCATAACCATTATCATAAAATCCTGTTGTCACCGTATTCTCACGGATAACTTACCCGACTCATAGCAACATGAAAACGAAAAAGGTTCATCCGCACTATGAGATGAGCTCTGCCTGTCAGGCAAATAATCCAACAGGCCGATAACCAAATACATCGATGCAAATAAACCTTTTTCTAATCCCTTTTCTTTTTACCGGAGGGTTTTGTGGTCTCTCTTCCCTTATACAGACCCAGGCCGCTCCGTTTTATATCGTCTGACTATTTTTATCTGTGGAACTTTTTCCGGCCTCCAAGCAGAAGAGCTGCTGCGAGGGAAAGAACGCATACCACCGCGTAACCCGCAAGCGGGGTCGTATCTCCGGTGCGCGGGGTCGTGCCGGATGTCGGAGTCTGTTTGTTCGTCTCGGTCTGTTTCTTTGTCTCGCTTTGTTTCTGCGTTTCGGTCTCTGTCTCTGCCGGAGTCTCGGTCTCTGTTTCGGTCGGCGTTTCCGTTTCTGTTTCCGTTTCAGACGGAGTTTCTGTTTCGGTCTCTGTCTCTGCCGGAGTTTCTGTTTCGGTCTCCGTTTCTGTTTCGGTCTCCGTCTCCGTTTCGGTCTCCGTCTCAGCTTCGAGAATCTCGAATTCTTTTTGAACCGCCCCGGTGTAGTTGCCGCCGTCTTTTGCGCGGATCGTCAGGGTATAAGTGCCAGGCTCCGTTCCCGTGTTGTTCTCAACGGTGTAAACATCTGCCGGGAGCTCTTTGCCGTCCAGCACTACTTTTTCTACGGTCTGCATCTGCTCGCTTCCATTTGCGCGCAGGGACGGGCCAAGTACCACCTCGGCGCCTGCGATTGACTTCTGGGTGATGGTGAAGGTCAAAACCGTGTCTGCCTTGCCGCCTTCTTCGTTTTCCCATTTATAGTTCACCGGGTCGGTGAGCGTCAGCTTCACGTCGTAGGTGCCTGCGTCGATTCCGCCTGCGTTTTCTGTTACTGTGTAACCGGCTTCTCCAATCATTCCATCGGTCAGGTCGGAGATCAGTGTCTCGCCTGTGTATTCTTTGCTGCCGCCATCCGGTGCCTGTACTTCCTTCCAGTTCACGGTGATATTTACTGCGGATGCGGTGTTGCCGCCCGCGTCGAAAGCTTCGATCCGGTAAGTACCATTTTTCGGGACGAGTGTGAAAGTGCGCACGGTCTGTACCGCAGCTCCACTCTCTTCAAATACCGGTTCACCATCTACCGTCACCTGCGTCAGATACTCGTCTTCCACGGTAAACGTGACACTTCCTGTGTACACACCATCCGTCTCCACTCCGACGATCCGTGGGGCTGTGATGTCGGCTACGCCTTCTACGGTGATCTGCGCGTCCGCCTCAAGATCTTTCAAAGTGCAGGTATTGTCTTCGCCAAGTGTTACTGCCACACCGTTTACCTTCAATGCAAAATTCTCTGTCTTTGAGTACCCCGGTGCAAGCGTCAGGGTCAGGTTGACTTCCTCGCCCCAGGCTGCTTCCTCCCGGGAAGCGGTCAGGGTGTAGCCCTTCTGGTCAGACGGCAGGATGATCTGTGCCAGCTTTCCTTCTGCGATTACTGCTGTAGTATCCGGGGAAGCGGTGTGGTTCGGATCCTCCTGACAGCGCACATAATACGTGCCCGCTGCAAGGTCTGTCACTTCTTCGCCGGTCACTGCGGTGTAGGACGTGTCACTCTCCGCGCGGTACTCCATCGTTGCAGTCAGGCCAGTCAGCTTTCCATCGCCGCGGCCTTTGATCGTCTCGTCTGCGGTCTGTACTATCGGAGCCTGCTGCGCGGCTTTCTTGATCGTGAATTCGGCCGTTTTAAATGTGTAGCTGTAGTTCTTGTTTGCGGTATCCTTCGCAGATGCGGTGATCGTGTAGGTGCCTGCATCTTCCCCGGCTTCGCGGGTAATCGCGATGTCGTCCTCGCCAAGCTCTGCCCGGGCAACAGTATCTTCCGTGTGCCAGCTCAGCTGCGGGTCTGCCTCACCGTAGATCTTGCCTGCCGGGTCGGCGATGATCTCTGCCGAGCGCTGGGCGATTGCGGCTTCTTCGGTGAGCCGAGTCGCTGCGACATCTTCATAATTTTTACCACCGGATACGCGGTAATAGATCTGATAGGTACCGGCATCTTTTGCCTGCGGTATATCCTCCGACCAGTTAGTGCCATCAAGTGAATACTCTAACGTGCCGCCCGTCGTGCTTCCCGCCGCGATCAGATCCTGCGTGGTTCCGTTGTACATCAGATCTGTGATGATCATCGGCGGCGTTACTGCCGGGGTGGCCTGGCTGATCGTGAATTCGGCCGTTTTAAACGTATAGCTGTAGTTCTTGTTCGCGGTATCCTTCGCGGATGCGGTGATCGTGTAGGTGTCTGCGTCCTCTCCGGCTTCGCGGTTGATCTCGATGTCATCCTCACCAAGCTCTGCCTGCGCTACCGTATCTTCTGTATGCCACGTCAGCTGCGGGTCGGTCTCACCATAGGTCTTGCCTGCCGGGTTGGCGATAATTTCTACCGTACGCTGGGTGATTGTGGCTTCCTCGGTGAGCTGTGCCGCCGTGACATCTTCATAATTTTTTCCACCGGATACTCGGTAATAGATCTGATAGGTACCGGCATCTTTCGCCTGCGGTACATTTTCTGACCAGTTGGTGCCATCAAGCGAATACTCCAGCGTGCCGCCTGTCGTGCTTCCGGCTATAATCAGATCCTGCAATGCACCATTATAAACCAGGTTTTTGTTTATGGTCGGCGCAGTCACCGTCGGGGATACCCCGGTAATCCGGAAGGACTGTTCTGCTTTATATTCCTTCCCATCTGCTGTCAGTGTCACTGTTGCCTTATAGTTTCCGGTATTCACCGGCGGCTCAGAAGCCGGACCATACGCGGTGCCGTCTGCCTGCGTACCACTGTAGGTGAGAACCGCCGTTGCTCCCGTTGCAAACGTGATTTCATTGCTCACAGTTGCCCCATATGGCTCTCCATTGTAGATTCCGCCTGCCGCATTTACTGACAGAACCGCCCCACCCCTGTTATAATAAGGGCAATTCTCTTCTTCGCACGCTACAGTAATCTTATTCCCATTCTCCGCATAATTCCATATATGTCCACTGTCATCATGTGCACTCGTACACCAGTACTTACCAGGCCAGTAGTATACAAAATAATACATAGGATTGGCACTTTCCAAATTGAGTCTGCTCTGATAGTGGGGATCCTGCATATCCGTCGAAACAGCCGTAATTTTCCGTCTGTATTCTTTCGTTCTAGACTCAAAATACACCCTCAACGTTCCAGTAAATCCTTTATCAATTTGTATCGGTTCCAGACTCTCTCCAGCAAATGATGAATAGAAGACATCTTGATCACAGGAGGAAAACTTTGCAGTACCGCCAATACGAAGAAGAGCTCCCGTTTTGGCACAATTTATTCCTATTTTGAAGTTTTTTATCTCGCCCCCTGAAACAGTTACGTTACCTCCACCTATTCCAGCAGTCATTCCGTTACCTTCCAGCGTGCCAGACAGGATCTGAGTGTTCCCTCCCAAAAACATATATTTTCTGCCTGAAACATCATTTCTATATAATCCCCCATTCACTATGAGAGTTCCACTGTTATCTGTCAAACCTTTACTGCGATCCCCTACGCTATATGAACTATAAGTTATATTTGCCCCGGCCAGCGTAAGTGTCCCGGCATTTTTTATATAGATATCCGCCCCCTTTGCCGTCATGCCAATCGCACCCACGGTCACATTCGAATCTGCGCTTATATCAATCAGTGTTCCCTGATCAGAAGTAATCTGCGCGCCGTTCTTTCCTGTGAACTGTACACAGGAACCCTTGATCTGAAATACCGCAGATCCGCTTCCGTTCAGCGTCACCGCCCCGTCAATCGTCACCACATAAGGCTTCGCCTGCGTCCCCTTATTCTGGATCACCCACGGACCTTTATCCTGATTCGCTGCGCTGATCGTCAGGCCATTTTCGTCTGCAGCCTGCATCATCGCCTCATTGAAGTATTCCATCAGCGCTTCCAGCTTTGTGGTATCGAGCAGCGCCTGGTCTTCCTCGGAGAGGGCGTCGTATGCGTCGCAGATGTCCTGCGCTTCCATATAGATGTCATACTGCTTTTGGGTAAAGTTCGTATCCTCCACCTTCTCGCCGTCTGTCATCTCCTTGAATTCCTCGACGGTCGGCAGGGCATCAATGCGGTCCTGAAGTGCCTGAAGCTCTTCACTCAAGGCCTCTGTTTCGGACTCGGATTCCGTCTCGGTCTCCGTTTCAGACTCCGCCTCGGATTCTGTCTCTGTCACCGGCTCAGTCTGAGGTTCTGTCTCGCTTTCGGTCTGCGGCGCTTCGGTTTGAGGCTCCGTCTCACTTTCGGTCTGCGGCGCTTCTGTCTGACGTTCTGTTTGCTGCTCTGTCTGCGGCGCTTCCGTCTGACGCTCTGTTTGCGGAGCCTCGGTCTGAGGTTCCGTTTGCGGCTCCGTCTGTGGGGCCTCGGTCTGCGGGGCTTCCGTCTGACGCTCCGTTTGCGGCTCGGTCTGCGGGGCTTCCGTCTGACGCTCCGTTTGCGGCTCGGTCTGCGGGGCTTCTGTCTGTACCTCAGTCTGAACCGGGGCTTCTGTCTGTAATTCTGCCTGTACTTCCATCGGCTGCGGCCCCGAAAGCTCGGTCTGCGGCTCCGCTGTTTTTTCAGCCTCTTCCGCCATCTCTGTCTCCGGTGCAGCCGCCAGCACATATCCCGGCAGTGCGCTGTTCGCGATCACGGCCGCTGCAAGAACCGCCATCAGACTTTTCTTGCCTCTTCTCAGTAATTCCTTTTTTCTCATTCCGGCATCCCCTTTCGTTCACACTTACTGTTCCAGACCTGCTTTACTACACGGCTCCAAATCCATAACAATGTAGCAGACTTCTTCATCCCACTGTTTATCTGGACGCAGCGTCCCTGTTTTCCGTTTCCATTCGACCTTTATTGTGCTTTTATTGCGCATTCTTTGTTCGATTTCATTTTCAGTTTTGATTAAAGTCAATTATATCACAGATTCATTTTCACAACAATACATAAATGGGAAATTATCACCTTGCACTCTCCTGCAAAAGTTCATGGGGTAGCAGAACGCCAACGGCGGTCTTTCCTGTAAAGCAAAAAACTGCCGTACAGAATTACTTCCATACGGCGGTAACTATCATTTGTAAAGCGGACATTCGCAATCCGCTTTGCGACCTGGCCTCAGATCCCCTGCAGCGTCTCATTCATACTTCCGGTACGGTACCCGCCCAGGTCGAGTGTTACATACGTAAATCCAAGCTCTTTCAGATAATCGTATACCTTTGTCCGGCAGGATTCCTCCATGAATTTACCGAATTCTGACGGCAGCAGTTCGATCCGCGCCATCTCTCCGTGGATGCGCACACGCACCTGATGAAATCCAAGATCAAGCAGCAGCTGTTCTGCCCGATCAACCATGCCAAGCTTTTTCTCATTGATCGTTTCCCCGTAAACGAAACGGGAAGCCAGACAGGCAAAGGACTGCTTGTCCCAGGTCGGAAGGCCGAGCTCTTTGGACAGCTCACGGATCTCCGCCTTGGTCAGCTGCGCATGGCGCAGCGGACTCTTGATGCCAAGCTCTTTAACTGCCATCAGACCCGGACGGTAATCACCATTGTCATCCATATTTGATCCTTCTGCCACGGCTGCAATTCCGTTTTCCTCTGCAATCTTTAAGATCTTCTCAAACAGTTCGTGCTTGCACAGGTAACAGCGGTTCTTCGGATTGCTTCGAAATCCATCGATATCAAGCTCTTCTGACTGGCAAAGTACCTGTCTGATGTGATTCTCCTCGCAGAATTTCTGCGCTTCCTTCCGCTCACGCTCCGGGAACGAGCAGGACACGGCCGTCACCGCAATTGCCCGGTCGCCAAGCACGTCGTGCGCCACGCGCAGCAGAAAAGTGGAATCCACACCGCTTGAAAATGCAACCGCAACGCTGCCAAGCGAGCGGAGATATTCTTTTAAATCGTTATATTTTTCCTGTGTTGTCTTCATTCTGTAAATCTCCCTTATTTTCTTTTTTCCTGTCAATATGGATAATCAAACCCGCTTCCTGCACTTTTTTTACGGGCAATCCTCTTTCTTCGAATACACCTTTTTTCACACCAAACGATCTCACAGCTGAATCATTGCTCCGGCTGCTTGTTGTATATAATTCCCAGTATTTCTCTAGGTCTTTCATCAAATGATAACCTACCTGCTCTGCTCAAGTCAAGCGCACCCGATATCAGTTTTTCTGATAGCAAAGTGATCGTTATTATCTTTCGTATTTTTCTTTGCAAAATGTTCCTGATCTTTCTATAATAAATATGCATTCAGACTACACAAAACGATCCACTGCTCATTGCTTTGCGCAACCACGCAGGGGACTTGCTTGGCTCGGTTAAAAAAAGGAGGACGCACCATGAAACGAACCAACAACTACCTGATCATGCGCGATCAGGCGAAATCTTATTTTCTGAATTTTGACCAGCAGATGCTCGCCGAACGCTGGAATCTTCCCATGGACGGCCAAACCCTGTACGTTTCCTTTTTTGAACAGCCTTACCGCATCGACCGCAAAAGCGGCAGTGTTTTCCGGCTGGAAACAGGAGAGGAGGCCGGTTTTGAGGAGGTACTCTCCATCTTTGATCTGCTTTGCTATCCAAAAAGCCGACCGCAGGTCAAGCCGGAATTTGCCCCGGTCAACAGCCTCGACGGAAAACCAGCCGGTGCAGGTGTCTCCACTGCAGGTACGTTCGACAGCTACGCCGCAGCGTTTGGAAAGGATTCGGACGCGTTCTGCCGCGCCTGTGAAGCACTGCACGGAATATGCGTACCAATCGGTGATATCGGTTATGAATTTACCGTTTTTGCGGATTTAAAAATGCGGCTGAAATTCTATGAAGCAGATGAAGAATTTCCGCCGCAGCTTACGGTGCTGTTTCATACAAACGCGCTCTCCTATGTGCACTATGAAACGATTTTTTATATTATGAATTTTCAAATGGATCAGATTATGGAGAAAATGAAACGAGGCGAAAACTTCTGAGACTTTACCTCATTCCATCACCATAAAAATTTGTAACTGTTCAGAGCCAAGCAGATTTTCATGCAAAAGTGTGAATCATGCTTGCATGAATGAACACTTTTACATGGAAATCTATTTGGCGGATACGCCACACCGACGAAATGCGCAGCATT
>Ga0129317_1001560_pt1 | contig 16156 bp, 16 predicted proteins | sample Cm1ome_FD_94430 | JGI IMG/M metagenome (GOLD analysis project Ga0129317, IMG submission 94430) | Eastern black-and-white colobus group fecal microbial communities from Wisconsin, USA - Cm1105 metagenome | ecosystem: Host-associated > Mammals > Digestive system > Large intestine > Fecal | place... | reverse complement strand
AGTATCCTTTTGATAGTTAGTTGGGGCCTTTTTCCGGGTCTTTGTTTTGCTTTGCCTTTTTCAAACCATCTTTTTGCCGCCACCATTCTTTTTGAGGGATTGACTTTTAATAGTTAATCTCTCGCATCTTGGTTGTTTACACTATAAAGGAAAAACAAGAAGCGAGTTTTTGTTGAAAAAAAACACTTGAATTCTATATCGAAAAATAATATCATATATTTGGAAATTATAATTTCGGAATATAAGATATTATTTTTCCAAATACCCGGCTGATTGCCAAAGGAGGAGTAAAAATGTTAGATGCCCGTCTGATCGAACAGGAATTTGGGTACATGAAGGGACATGTCTATCTCAATTCCAGCCTCGTGGGAATGCCTCCCGAGAGGGTCAAGGATGCCTGCCGCGTTTTCATGGATGAGTATGTCGCCACCTTCAACGAAAGCATAAAAAGTGATCTGCTTGCCAAGCGGGTGGTGGCCAAGGAAAACTTTGCCAAGTTGATCAACTGCAGTCCCGACGATATCAACTTCCAGAAGAATGCTACCGAGGCCAATGCGACTTTTGCAATGGGCTATGCTGAGCTCAAGCCCGGGACCAACGCCATTATTGTGGATTCGGATTTTCCCAACACCATCTTTCCGTGGATCAACGCCCACAAGCAGCGTGGCTTTGAGCTGAAGGTCTATAAGACCACCCGCGGACAGATTCCGGCCGATGAGATTATTGCCATGATGGACGAGAACACCAAGGTTGTTGCACTGGCTGCCGTTCAGTCGGGCTGGGGGTACTTCGCTGACCTTAAGGCGATCGGCACCGAATGCCGCAAGCGGGGTATCGCCTTTGCGGTGGACGCCTTCCAGGGTCTTGGTCGGGTCAATATTGACGTACAGGATTGCTGCATCGACTATCTGGTTTGCGGTGGTTTCAAAGCTTTGATGGGTACCTGGGGTGCTTCTTTCGTTTACTGTCGTCAGGAAACCGCCCTGAAGCTCTTCCCGCCGACCGCCGGCTATCAGGGGGTCAAGAGCCACAATCTGGCGCCCAAGGTCACCACCGAGTTTGATGAACTGGACTTCTATGACAGCATCCGCAGGATTGAAGCGGGCGGGCAGTGTACTTACGCCATCCACGCGACCAGCAAGGGTATCGAGCTGATCCATGAGCTGGGCAAGAACAATGTGGAAAAGCATGTTCTCAGACTTGAAGCTTATCTTCGTGCAAAGCTGGCTTCTCTCCCGCTTGATGTCATCACGCCGGATGATCCTGCACGCTGCTCGGGAATGGTCGTCCTGCTTTACCCCGAGGAGCTGACTGAACGCGCAAAGGAGCTCTTCAAGAAATATGTTATCCATGCAACGATGCGCAACGGCTATATCCGAATGACCATCGCCCTCTTTAACACTCAGGAGGATATGGATATCGTTTATCAAGCTCTCAGTGAGCTCTGTCGGGAAATCAAGGGTTAAGATGAGAAAGGAGAAGACTTTATGGTAAAATTTGAAAAGTGCATTCCGCCCCTGCTCGCCCAGCGCGACCACAAGACGATGATCGGCCGTATTCAGACTGCCATGAAGGAGAAAGGACTTGAATACTTGATCCTGACCCATGTGCAGGATACCTTCTACGCCACCGGCTATATGCCGCTGATGCCGAGCGCTGTTTCGGTCGTCCCGGCTGAGGGTGACGCACTCCTGATCGTCAGCACGTTGGAAAGCGAAGCCGCCTCCTGCCTCACCAACGAAGAGGTTGAGGTTCGCGAGGTCCGCTCCTGGGTCTTTATCGACGATGGTACCCCTGAGTCACGGACCGAGAAAGGCACCATCATAGACCCAGACGGAGCGGTTGGTGTCACGATCGATTACCTCTCCCGCAAGCCACTGCAGGGAAAGGTCGGCATCAACATGGGGATCGTTTCCAGACATTTCTGGAATAAGCTGATTGCCAAGTTCCCTGAGAGTACCTTTGTGGACTGTGCCCAGATGATGCTCGATCTGCGCATCTTCAAGACACCGTGGGAAATCAGCATGCTGCGGCTGGCCGCACAGGAGGCCGAAAAGGTTTATAAGCAGGTCGCTGATGAGCTCAAGCCTGGTATGCCCGCCTGGAAAATCGACGCGCTGTATGTCTATTATTCGGCTAAATCCAACCTCGATCACGGTGCAATGAGCCGCCGCCATGTCTTCCTGACCTCGCAGGGTACCTATTACGGACTTTCCGGGATGCCGCGCGGCTATATCCTCAAGAAGGGTGACGTCATCAAGTTGGACGCCGGCTACCGCTATCTTGACCACAGCTCGGATATCGCCCGAACGGTGGTGGTCGGCGGCGAGGCCAGCGATGACGTGCAGGAGCTCTACAACACCCTTTATAAGGCCTACCGCATCGGCGTTGAGATGCTCAAGCCCGGTGTCGTCTTTAAGGATCTCTATTGGGCGATCCGCAACGAGGTTGAAAAGTCCCGCCTGATTCCCCAGTATCCGCGGGGAAATATGGGCCACTCGATTGGCTCTGGCCACCACGCCGAGGAATATCCTACCATCTCCCGTGACCGCGAAATGGTCTTCCAGCCCGGCATGGTCGTTTGTGTCGAGACTCCTTATTCCGGCATCGGCGGAGCTCCGGTTCATGGCGGCTTCAATATTGAGGATACCTTCGCTATCACCGAAGATGGCTATGAGGCCTTCACCACTGCTCCGGACAACATCTTCTGGAAATAAAACTCCGTCCGGGCAACTCAACCAAATGAAAAGGAGGATTTTGTAATGGCAGAGGAAATCAAAACCGGTACACAAATCGTCTATCAGCCAGAGCCGCCGCCCGGCTCACTCAAGCTATTTGACCTTTACACGATGGGTCTTGGCTGTGTGGTTGGCGCCGGTATCGTCAGCTTGACCGGGCAGGCACTTGCGCTGACCGGCTATTCCGCCTGGCTGGCCTACGTCGGAGCAGTTCTATTCGGCGTCGTCCTGACCATCCCTTACTTCATTATTGCTGCGACGCTGCGGCTCGGCGGCGGCGAATATTCTACCACGGGTGCTCTGCTTGGGGAAAAATACGCCGGTATCTTCATTGTAGCAAAATATCTTTCGCCGGTGTTTTACGCATCCTACGGCGTTTCGTTTGGCTCCTACTTTGTCTCGCTCTTCCCGGGCGCCGACGGACGCATCGCAGGTGTCGCTATCCTGCTGATCTTCTTCCTGATCAACTACTTTGGGATCAAGGCATCTTCGATGATCCAGAATATTATGACAGTTATCCTGTTTGTCGGCCTGACCGCCTTTATCGTCTTTGGTTTTGGCAAGCTCTCCAACCCGGTGTTCCAGTTTGCCAATAACCCACAGATGTTCTCCAACGGTTTTGAAGGCTTCTTCGATGCGATCATCGTCCTGTCATCGATCAGTGCGGGATATTATGTCCTGCCGCAGTACGGGCGTAGCTCAGCCAACGCCAAACGGGATATCCCCAAAGCAATGGCACTGGTCGTTCCGAGTGTCATCGTCCTCTACGCCGGCTGCGCAATCGTAGCCGCCGGCGTCCTCCCCCTCGAGGAAGTTGCCGGTCAACCGTTGACCGCTACTGCCAGGGCCGTTCTGCCCGGTGGTCTGTTCCTGCTCTTTATCGTGGCGGTCATCATGGCAATTCTTACCTCGCTCAACTCAATCATGGTGGGTATGATGCAGGTGTTTTCCCAGTCGGTCGATAACGGTTGGCTGCCCAAAGTGCTGGGCAAGCGCAACAAGCACGGTGCTCCCGTCTACATTCTGACCTACATGACCCTGATGGCTCTGATTCCCGTGCTGCTTGAGGCCAACGTCGCCACCATCACCCGCTTCCTCAACCTGACCAACCCCATCTGCCTGGGCATCTTCACCATCTCGATCTTCATGCTGCCCAAGAAGTACCCCGAGGCGTGGGCCAAATCCAGGTTCCACATGCCGACTTCCATCCTCTATATGCTGCTGAGTGTCTCGCTGATCTGTCGGTTGCTCATGTGGATCAACTCGATGACCAAGCTGCCGCTTAGTGTAGTAGCTCCGACCCTTGCTCTGCAGGCCGCTTTGATCGTCTATGCAATCTTCCGTACCCGATATATCAAGGAGATCAAGGTCTCTGTTTGGGAGTAAAGTCAACCTCCGTGCCCCTTCTCCCTACCGGAACAGCCCCTGCCGAAAAGTCTTTCGGCAGGGGCTGGCATTTGTTTTAGCAACGCAATTTTTGAGCGATATTGTTGCGATTGCCTCGCACCCAAAAGGCGGAGCCGGAGCACTTGTTCAGCCAACGGTGTTTGGTGGGGCAGCGGCTTCGGGCAGTGTCCAGACAAACGCGACACTGATTCCCCCTTTTTTCTTATGGGATGATTCTTCCTTACGCTACCAGCGAAGTATTGCATACCATGTTCAGATGTGGAGCTCCAGTACGATATATATTCACTGACGCTTCTTTTCAGCGAATGGTCTTTTTAGGCGCAAACAGATAGAATAGAGGCTAGCAAGCAATAATAAAAGTGCAGGTCAATCTTGTTTGTTTAAGGAGAATTGCGTTATGAAAAGAAACACCATCCCGTTTGAAACGCTAGAATGCTTTGGAGCATATTTACGGCAGGAAGAAAAATCGGCTTCGACAATAGAGAAATATATGCGAGAGATCACAAGATTTGCTGATTGGCTTGGAGCGAGCAAACTGGACCGCGAGGCGGCTTTAAATTGGAAGAAGCAGCTTTTGTCGCAGAAGTTGTCTCCTGCAACGATCAATGCAGCTTTGTCGTCGCTGAATAAGCTTTTCAGTTTTATCGGCAGAAACGACTGCCGCCTGAAATATCTCAAGATACAGCGGAAGATGTTCCGAAGTGACGCACGGGACTTGAAAAAGGATGATTATATCAAGCTTTTGGATACAGCACAAAAGCAGGGAAAGCTGAGGCTTGCCCTGCTGATAGAATCAATCTGCGCCACCGGAGTAAGGGTGTCCGAGGTGAAATATATTACGGTTGAAGCAGCGAAAACAGGGCGGACCGATATCAACCTGAAGGGAAAGATACGCACGATCTTGCTGCCGAGTAAGCTGTGCCATAAGCTGGTGAAATGCGCTAAAAAACAAAAAATCACTTCCGGCGAGATTTTTCTCACCAGAAGCGGAAGAGGTTTATCCAGACGTCAGATATGGGCAGAAATGAAACGGCTTTGTAAGGATGCGGGAGTTTTGCCGACAAAGGTGTTCCCGCACAATTTAAGGCATTTATTCGCCAGCAGATTTTATCAGGTTTGCCGCGATATCGTCAAGCTTGCCGATGTGCTGGGGCATTCCAGCATTGAAACGACGCGCATCTATCTGATTGCCACCGAAGAAGAGCATGTGCGCCAAATAGAAAGGCTGGGGCTTATATTATAGTCGGAATGATAAAACGGACTAAAGTGACTGGCACAAAGTTGCCATTTGGACATAAAAATGCATATTATTTTATTGATTTTATCACATAAAGCAAATGATTTCAATATATAATTGCATTTTTGCGTAGCATAAAAAGCCGATCATTGTGATCGGCTTATTCGCTGTTCTTTCCCAAGGCCTCACACCTACGGTGTGAGGTTTTTTGATGTCTGCAACATTCAATAAGCTGAATTCCGCGGGAAACAAGTAAATGAAATTATCATTCTGTATACAAAACGAGGCGGTTATGGGAGAGATCGTTCAAATTGAATCCCAGTGGCGGCGTGAAATATCACATCGCCTGGAGATAGCAGAAAAAGGAGCCTCGATATCCAGCTCGGAGATCGAAGGCTATATGCAGCATCTCGAAGACAAAGGGTGCGTGGACGCGACGATAGAAGGTTACCGACATAACCTTATGAGGCTATACAGGACGCTTCCAGATTATGACAAAAACATCTACCGCGATACGTTGGAGAATTTGAGGAAGCAGATGCTGTCTGAGGGGTATGCTCCTTCTACCGTAAATGGAAATGTGCTCATTGCCAACGGATATCTGGATTATATGGGCAGGCGAGACCTGCAGCTTGTTGGACAGCTTGAGCGGCCAAATGGAATCCAACCGGAGATCAGCCGCGCCGAGTATCTTCACCTGCTGCAAACGGCAAAACTGCTGGGGCAGGAGCGTACATATCTTCTGGTCAAGCTGTTCGGAAATACGGAGTTTCCACCGCAGGAGTTGGCTGCCATGACGGTTGAGGCGGCGAGGGAAAGAAAAGCAAATATCGTTAGCTTTGGAACAAAGCAGGTGATCCGGCTGCCGGAGTGCCTTTGCAAAGAGATGCTGAGCTACTGTGAACGCAAGGGCATAGGTTCTCGATACCCTTGTGCCATCCGGCCGGGTGTGGCTGTAGAGTTCTGAAGCTTCCTCTGCCCGGATCATGGCCAGTTTCATCATGCTCTCATCCAGCTTGACCGGCTCCAGCCCATGCTCGATCCGTTCCTCGTTGGCAAGGTCGAGCATCTTTTGAGCGAAGGCATCAGCGTCCAGTTCAACCTTTCGGTGCAGCGTACCTTTCTCCATCGGTACGCTTCCCCCGACGCTGCGGTAGTCGTTGAAGGCGTCGGCCAGCCAGAATTCCCATTCTACATTGTCTGTGCCGTCTGTTCGGGCGATCTCCATCACCGCGCTGTTGGGGATGCTGCCAAGGGTGTTGCCGTGTTCATCGAAGAAGTACCAGCGGGTGATGGGCCAGTCTTTGCCCAAGGCGTAGGCTGCGGGGGTGGTGCTGTCGTGGATGGTGATGGGATAGCCGTCTAGCGTGTTGCCTGTGGGTGCTGCTGCCTGAGCGGGGATCGCTGCGGCGGTCAGCATGGTGCCTGCCAGCAGGGTTGCGATGATTTGTTTTTTCATGGTGAACTACCTCCTTACTGTTCCTTGCTCAATGGTTCTCCCAGAGCTTCCGACATCATCCTTACACCTATGCGGAAGCTGTGTTGAAATAACAGGCACTCCGCAATGGTCTGGCACTCCATCACGCAATCGATATAGCGTGAGAAGAGTTCCTTCTGTTCGTCCGTAAAGGTGGCTTGGAGCTTTTCTTCGTTCTTTGTGATTAGCCGAAACGCTTCTTTGTATTCCTTGCAGGATGATTTGTCGTACTCCCTGGGATCGATATTGCCATACCAAAAATCTTCGAGTAATCTCATGGTGTACCTCCTTTCAGCCAACAAGCATACTCGAAAGGCGCTGCGAAAGCTATCACCAAACCCAACAACAATTTAGTCTAAGACGCAGTAAAAGCTCGGAGATTATCTCCGAGCTTTTACTGTTCCGTACCGGCTGCCCCCATGGTTCACTTTTTGTATCTGTGGGGTAGCCCAGTTGTGTTTTCTGCTTTTTTATTTTTTCAAGTCTATTCACATCAAAAAACTGACAGTTTATACGCTTTGAAAAATTCGGGCAAAAAAATCTGCTAAACTGTAACCATAAGGAGAAAAGCTATGAACGAAGAAAGAATTAAAGAAGTATTTTCTGACGAAGCGTTTGTTAAAGAGCTTTTCAGCAAAGAAACACCTGAAGAAGCACAGGAACTGCTGGCGGAAAAAGACATCGATGTTTCCATTGAGGAACTGGTAAAACTGAAAGATCTTATCATCGCAAAATTGCAGGCAGCAGAAAGCGGCGAATCAGCCGAACTTACAGAGGAAGAACTGGAAGATGTTGCAGGCGGCGTAATTCCAACTCTCGTATTCTTCGGGTTCTTTGCATTTGTTGCAACTAACATTGCTCTTGTTGCAAACGGCCATGAGCTCAGATGGTAAAAGTGACCGGAAGCTGTTTCAAATCATAACATAACAACAAATCCCTTCCTTCACCATTATGGTGGAAGAAGGGATTGTTTGTTTTTCATGGCAGTACCATTTAAAGGATCACGCGTACAGAAAATTCCTTGTCATCTGCCGAGAACATACAGTTGCCGCCAAGCTTCTCGGTATGCAAAAACGGTATCGAGAGAGCGGCTTGGCAGTCAGGTAGACCAGATAGGCGACATTGCCATTTACAATAGGTCGAACAGCTATCGTGTATATGATATAGACTTCGGTTGGTATACAGCTGCTCTTTATACCGGAAAAGTAATAGCCTTGCCCAAAAACAGTGAAAAGGGATACGTTATAGGAAAATACGATACTGACGTAAGAAAAGGATGGGGTGGTGCAGGATTTGTCAACGAGGATGTTTTCTGCTGGTTTTATGGAAATGAGATAGCATTCTACGACAGAGACAGTTTTGAGATATTAGATTTTCCATTGGAATTCAAAACACCGCAGCAGCCTGAATATCAGATACATAATGTGTGGTATGATGCGGCTTCCGAGGAATTTGTGATACTTTATCGGCCTTGGACGCCCATGAGCGAAGAAAGAATGAAAGAGGTACGTTATTTGCCTGATAGGTGGGAAGAACAAAATTCACATCTTGAAATACAGCGTTTTACCAAAGATGGAAGATTTATCGATATGATAGATACCGGTATTATGTGTGGTGAAGATGTTATCATCAGTAATGCCGATTACAATAATGGATTGCTTCGTTTTTGGCATAAGGATTTAGATGGAGAATACTTTGCTTACAATTTTAAAACCGGGGAGCAGACAAGCTTTGAAGGTGACTCATTGCTTGTGGTTGATGATGTAATTATCATCAACAAGCTTGAGCGCAATAACGAAAGCGGACTCACATTGGTAACCTCAATGTGGATAGAGGAACAGAAAGCATACAACGCTAAGGCAAGCTTCGATTTTAACACTGAGTTCTCAAGTAGTGATAGTTGGGAAGTGATAAATATTGATAAGCAAAACCGCACAGCTTCTATTAGACGAGATAATGTGATTTTTGATTTTAGTTATACCAGTGGAAGAGGAGTTATACCCCACGTGTTATAACTGGAATATCTGTCTTAATATAAAATTTCAGTGCACCAGCAAGATCATAAACAGCCAACAAATAGTGAATCCCATTATTCTCTTTTACATCGTCTGAAAAAGCTGATTCAGTTACTTCAGACATCAGCAATGTAACCAGCCTATTATCCCTGTCAAAAACATAGTCAATGACAGTATAATTATAACTGCTGTCAAATCGCTCTTTTGCCGTTTTTGAAGCAGCCGAATAAGGTATGATAACATTTTTCACACCGTTTGGAAGCGTTCTTGTACTTATACCCTCCAAATAGAGACTGCTGATCAGTATAGATTCTCCGTCAATATCAAGTATCGGCTCATAACTCCACAGCTCCCCCATCGGATACACCTCTCCGGTAACTGCATCAAGGCAGGCGTACTCTCTTAGATCTCTGCTGTAGTTTCCAACGTCGTATATCTCATAACGTCCATCGGCACTTTTCGTAACCGGCCTTTGGTCAAACACCTTGGGTAACGGGGAATAGTCTATATGGACCTCAGGGATATCTTGAAATGAGAGATAATGAAATGTACATATATGGCCAGCATATATCTGCCTATTCGGATACTATAGCTGCTGCAGTTAGTGCGGAATAATACATGATACATTTCTTATTCTGCAAATATCCGTTTCATTGTAGCTTGGAAAGGCGAAGATGACACAGAAGAAACTGCCGTTGTACTACCAGATATTTATTTGAGGAAGCATAATTCTGATAAGGATAAAGGCTGAAATGTTTTAAATAGTTTGACTTTAATTTGTTCTCCTTCGTCTTGTTTATATATTTCCACTACATCTGGTGCAGGGGGATTGGCACATCTGGTGAGTGCAAAATCAGCGGAAAAACCCTCTAAAAAGAGGTCTCACATCATCAATTTATCTTCAGACTTATAAATGAGTCGAAAAATCTAAACATCATCAATAAAGCATCAAACGGCACGCTTATCTTGCGTGCCGTTTGCAATAAAAGGCTTAAAATTGCTGATTCCAATGCGGGTTTGCGGCGATTCACATCCGCTCCAAAACCGCGTGCCGAGGGTTCGAGCCCTTCTGCCCCTGCCACAGAAAAACGGCTTAACCATGCGGGTTAAGCCGTTTTTCTGTGCGTTGTTAGCTTCAGCGTAAGACAACCCCGGCTCTGGAGGGGAGCAAAAGTGTATCACAAATCAAGGGGTATCTAAAAGGGAAAAGCAGCCTGATGATTTTCGGCAGACATGCCAATCTGAAATACAGGTATGGGGACAGGCATTTCCGGGCAAGGGGATACTGCGTCGATACGGTAGGATGCAACAAAAAGCAGATACAGGAATACATCAAATGGCAACTGGAGGAAGACCGGATGAGTCTGAAAGAGTTTATAGACCCGTTTAGAGACCGCGGAAAATTCCGTGTAATCGACAGGAGATGACAGTATGAATCCTGGCGACAAAAGCAGGGGTGTTATGGATGTTTATCTGTTCTGCACGGATGGTCTGTGTGGCATGATGCAGGCCATTGAGGCGGTTTATCCCAAGTCCTGTCTGCAGCGCTGCATCGTGTATCAAATCCGCAGTTCTATCAAGTATGTCAGCTACAAGGACATCAAGCAGGTTGTGGCTGACCTGAAGAAAGTCTACACGGCAGTGACGTTGGAAGAGGCCGAGGCAAACTTGGAAACAAGTGGCGGAAGCAGTACCCTTCCTGTGTGAAGAGCTGGGAGGAAAACAGGGAAGTTCTGAGCACCTTCTTCGAATATCCGCAGAAAATTCGGAAAGTCATATACACGACAAATATTATTGAGGGCTTGAACCGTCAGCTCCGCCAGATCACCAAGAACAAGACGCCGTTCACCAACGGATGATTCTCTGTGCCGGATGCTGTATCTGGCGTCACAGCGCATCGTGACGCACTGGCATGCCCAGTGTCAGAGCTGGGACCTGGTGCTCAGTCCGTTGGAGATCATGTTCGCCGACCGGAAGGCTGGCTAATTTCCTTGGGCTAGTATTCCCCGGCGGGCCGCGACGGTATTCACACCGTCCCGGTGCGCATACCGTAACAGCCCGCCGGGGAGCGAGGCGGACAAGGGTAGTAAGCCAAATAGTGCGTATTTTCTACGCGAAATTCTTGACCTTGTCGAAAATCGCTTACACAAAATTTTCTTCCGGGCCGGCAGAACCGTCTATCGCAGAAAATCACACAGTAATTTGTTCTTCATACGCCAACGCGCGATCTTATACGTCTGATCGACGGCTAAATTTCTTGGCATCGCTTCTTCCCACTATTTTTCAAACAAGGCCTAGTTTTTTTCGATTTCTCAAATATAAAAAGCGGGCGCTTAAGCAAGTACCCGCTTTTTATATTTGAGAAGGAGTTATCTTAAAATTGAATCAATCATTGGAATAGTGAGCTATAACAAGGTCGAGTAATCCTGCTTTTTCCAACGTGTTGCTGTCAAGCATTACCGTAAGATAAATACAGCCGCTGGTGCGCCCTATTCTTATTTCACCGCCTACAGTGGTGCGATTCTTAAGTTCATCGATAGAAAGGCCGGTGAGTATAGCTGCACGTTCAAGCGCATTGTCAAATGCTGTATTCATGCTGTCTCCGGTGCCAACTATCTGAATGGGATAGCTGCATAAAAGTTTGCCGCCGCCATACTGCTGATAAAGTTTTTCGGCATTTGCGAATTCCTCATCGGAGAAAGGGCGGAAACGTTTGTCCAGCTCGTTAACAGCAGGAAGAAGAATGGGGCCTTCTACTTTGAGTCCTTTTAGTACCTTAACCTTTACCGTTACGTCGGCGCAGATATCCAGTGTATGGCCTGCTATTTCTCCGCAACCCTGCGTAAGGTGAACATCGCCGAAATAAACGCCGGCTCCATCGACCAAAACAGGGGAAATTACAACACAGCCTTCTCCAACCAGATTAATATCCATGTGAGCGTCAGTTATCTGGCTTGCTGTGGGAACAGGATACAAATCGGTTTTGCTAAGAGATCCGGAAAAGTCACCGGTATTTTTGCTGGACGGGATAACAACAGAGGGTACACATCCGATGTTTCCTACCATGGGACGACTGCGAATAGGCAAACCATCAAAATCTGCGCGGCCGATTATGGTGGCAAGATGCTGCTTTGAGTTTTCGGGCAGGAATACTTCTCCCTTACCGGTCATCTCAGCAATTTGTGCCGCACCTTGTGGATTTACTGCGACAGCAATGTCGTTTTCCTTGGAATAAGCTACAGTATAACCGTTTTTATAGGTTTGTGGCATTATCGGATTGCCGCACTTAACGCATCTGATTGCATCTTCACCGCTGCCTTCCAGATATGTTTCGGGGTGACTTATGCCGCAATGCGGGCAAATTGCCTTGACTGAAGGATCGCCGTCAAACCGTCCCTCGTTGGGGCGTCCGGTACCGGATGAGCAGAACTTAGAAACAACTTCTACCTTTTCGATAAAAATGGCAACGCTGTCTCCAGGCTGGGCACCTTCGATATAGACGGGCCGGATAACCTCATGTCCGCCGAATATTCTGGGGGTTATCATGGGGCCCCAACAACCCGGCGTGGTGACGGCGGAGATTCTACCGCCGTCACAGCATACCTGATCGGTGTCTACGGAGCCGCCAATGACGCTGACATATTGGTCAACCTTTATAAAGTCACTGGCTTTTTTCATAATGGAGTCCTCCGCTTATTTAAAAAGTTCGGACAGGAAAGCTTCATCCTGCTTGGGAGTACACTTGCTGACAGCTACCATAACGATAGAGGAAACTATATATGCCCAGATGAGGGGGTTAAAACCAAGAAGGTTAGTGGGGATGGGCAGCAGATAGAGTCCTGCAATGGTAAGGAAGCCTGCGATCATGGAATAGAGCCCGCCCTTGGGAGTAGAATCCTTCCAGAAGAATCCAAACAGGATCGGGATAGTAAAGGATCCTGCAAATCCGTTGATAGCCAGCATAACGATATCTTGGAGGAATGCGGGCGGATTAACAGAAAGGATTACTACGATGAGAGCGATAACAAAGGTGGCGATATAGGTAATCTTTTTAAGCTTATCGGCAGAAGCCTCTTCCTTGGCAGTGCGCTGATATATATCCTTGATAAGTGCGCTGGAGCATACCATTGTCAGCGAGGATACGGTGGACATAACTGCCGCAAAAGGAGCGCACATCAGTATGCCAGCCAGATACTTGCCGCAGTAGGTAAGAACGATAGTGGGGAATATCTGATCAGAAACTTCGATGCTTGGAATAAGAGCACGGGCAGCCTGCGCACTGATGAACAGAGCAAAAAACCAAACCATGCAGATGATGCTGATAAGGGCGCCTGCACGCTTTAGGGACTTAACATCCTTAACCGAGAACACGCGGGTAATAACGTGAGGCTGAGCCATAACGGCTACACCCAGAGTAAAGAAGGTAGAGAAACCAGTGGCAAGAGGCAGATAGTTCTTGGGACCGGGGGGAACCAGCAGCGCGGGATCGATGGCAAGCTGAGCCTGGGTGATAGCGGGAATTCCGCCGGCCTCCTTGACCATGATCACTGCTATGATAACAGAACCGCCAAGCATGATAATACCCTGAAGCAGTGCGTTATAGGCAACGCCACGGATACCGCCAATGATGGTGTAAACAGCAGTGATAACTGCAAACAGGATAAGTGCGGTGGTATAGTCAAAACCGAAGAAAGTTTCCACTATACGGGTTGCAGCAGTATACTGGGAAACAATGTAGGCAATGCCGAAAATGATGATGGAAACAGCAGCCACTATTCCCATAGTACGGCTCTGGAAACGCTCTACAAACAAGTCGGGAAGGGTAATACAGTTATGTTCGGAAGCGAACTTGGAGATTCGTCGGCCGATCATCAGCATGCCGCAGATACCGAGGATAGCAGCACCTGCCTGCCAAAGGATGGTGGTCCAGCCATAGCTGTAATAAACAGAAGGGGTACCGATAAAGGTGCCGCCGCTGGTCCAGGATGTTGCCCAAACGAATGCTACGATCCAAGGTCCGAAAGAGCGACCAGCAACGTAATACTCTTCTTGGAAATTCTTGGCGTTTTTGCGCTTTAAGTATGCATAAACAGATATAAGTATAAGAACTACAAAATATGAGAAGAATAATATCTTAGTTACAGCTGCAACTTCCATTACTCGTCATCCCCTTTCATGATAAAAAGGCCATAGACGGTGGTAATAACTACCATAATGATCCAGGGAAGGAAAACACCAATGGCAGCCCAGGAGGGAATGCCCATGATAAAGGTGGTTTGAGTGCCATCAAGGCCATAACCCAGAAAATAACTCAGAGCACAGCAAACAGCTATGTAAGCTAATGTGAAAATACCACCGATTTTGAACTCTTTTAAGCAAAGCTCGAAATGTCCGAGTTTTTTGCCGTTTTTCTTGTCCATAACATACTCCTTACTTAATTGGGAAACAGCAACGTTGTCCGCGCTTTTTATGGAAGAGTTTACAGTGCAGAATACGGACAACATGCACAGCAATATCCGAAGATTTTAAATGTGGATATATGCCTATCCCTAGGTTGTGTTGTGAACTCTAACTTTTAGTGTTCATTTTTAGCTCAAACTATGATATAATAGAAATGTAGTCGCTTTTTTCGGTGTGGTCGGCAAACCCCTATGAGAAATCATAGGCTGAAACAAGCGGCTATTTTTTATGCTTTGGAAAATCCAAGCTTTGATGAAATTATGCTGGAAGTATTGACGGTAAGAGTGATCATATTGCCAATCTGTTCTTTGGTAAGGTTATATTTTAGTGTAGCCATGGCTATGCCTGCCGTTACCTTGCCTTGAGAATCGAAAATGGGTGCACCTATTGCAAAAACTCCGGCATCTACTTCCTCATCGCTTATGGAATATCCGTTTTGTCTGATTTGAGGCACTTCCTGCATCAACTCATCCCATGACCTTGTGTTATCGGTAAATCTGTGCGAGGGTTGTTGTATGATATTCTCCTGTTCCTCGTCGGTAAGATTGGCAAAAACAACTTTTGCTGCTGCTCCGCTGTTGTAATAAGCCACTTTTCCGATATCGCAGTAAAATCTTACATTTTCACAGCCATCTACACGGTCGATGAACACTAGATGTTCCTGCTTTCTAAGGGCAAGGGTTATGGTTTTGCCCGATTCGCTTGCAAGGCGTTCTATCCATGGGTGTGCGATGGTTTTAAGATCTGATTGCTTCAAAAAGATGCTGCTCAACTCTAAAACCCCGTAATCGATGCGGTATTTCTTTGTATCCTGATCCAATGAAACCAAATGATGATTCTGCAGCGAGATCAATATTTTATACACTGTGCTTTTATTGATCCCGGTAATGCGGCTGATTTCGGTAAGGCCAAGATCTTTTTTTCCGGTTTTGCTCCAAACAAACAAAATATTAAGCACATTTTCGGCTGAATTAAGTGGTCCTAACATAATCACCTCCATTTCGGTTACTATTTACAACCGACATTTCTATTAGGCAACTATATTATATATGAATAAATTGTGTCAGTCAACATGGTTTTCGACAAATTGCGTCAAAATAGCAACTTGCGAACTAACTTTGTGAAAACTATAATTCACTGCAACCGAAATTTTGAGCGATAAACACATGCATTATATAGTGCTTTTACCAATAGGAACGCAGACAGCAGAATTGCTGTCTAATTCAAAACAGAGGCAGACGCTTCTCCTGGAGGAGAGAAATCATAACATCATCAATAAAGCATCAAATGGCACGCGGTTTAGCGTGCCATTTGCCACTAAAGGCTTAAAATTGGCATAGCAATGCGTGCCTGAGATATTCAACATCTGCTCCAAAACCGCGTGCCGAGGGTTCGATTCCTTCTGCCCCTGCCATGTCGGAGCAAGCGATACAAAGCTTGCTCCGATTTTTCTTCGGAAAAATCGGAGCGCCCTCACGCCGCCGCTCATCCCTCGCCGCAAAAGGTTACATTTCGTGTCGTCTGCCCGGTTGCAAACGCTCCCGCGACGGTTTCGGCACACTGCCAACCTCTTGTGGGTTGCGGAGGTTTGAATTTCTCCGTGAAAACTCCAAACAACCTTTTTCATCGTCCTTTCAAAAGAATCCCGAAGGTTTTACCTTCGGGATTCTTGTTATATGCTTTAGCGATGTAAGAACCGCCAGCTCTGCTGGGGAGAGTAAAAAAGCTTTCGCTTCAAGCATCGAGCGAAGCGAGAAACGAACGACAACTTTACGATTATCAAAAAGTTGCCGTTGGAACAGTAATCGCCTGTTTACGGGCT
>Ga0129317_1001559_pt1 | contig 16158 bp, 12 predicted proteins | sample Cm1ome_FD_94430 | JGI IMG/M metagenome (GOLD analysis project Ga0129317, IMG submission 94430) | Eastern black-and-white colobus group fecal microbial communities from Wisconsin, USA - Cm1105 metagenome | ecosystem: Host-associated > Mammals > Digestive system > Large intestine > Fecal | place... | reverse complement strand
GAAGAACACGAGGTAGATAGGACAGAGGTGGAAGTACAGTAATGTATGGAGCTGACTGTTACTAATCGGTCGCAAGCTTATCCAAAAGCGGAGAAAGAAATTTCGAAGCAAGGTTAGGGTTAATCAATCGGAGAACGATATTTATAATAAACTGTATGTGGTTTTGAAGGTACATAAAGTACCTGATTTACATAAGAAAACAGGTACAAAGGAATTTGAAAAGTACAAAAGAGAAGTTTAAGGCATTGGAGAGATCCAGTGCCTTTTTTATTGGAAAAAGATGTAAGAAAATCACTCAATAATGGTTGAGCCTGAGAGTTTTTTTGTATATACTATTTTTATGACAGATTCATTACGTTGAAGATAACGAAGATTCTTATATTTTGTTTCATAGAAAACCGAAGCAAGAAGGAGGAAAACAAAATGGCAAATCACAAGCAGATAAAAGGACTTTGTAAATACTGTGGAAAAGAATACGCAAAGAGTGGGATGTTGCGTCACCTGGACAGCTGTAAAGAGCGACAGAAGGCATTAGCGGAAGAAAAAGGACGGAAATGTGGATATTATGAACTTGTAATAAAGTCTGCTTTTTCCAATATTTACTGGTTGATCGTTGAAATTCCGGATACGGCAACGCTGGCGGATTTGGATCAGTTTATTCGGGATATCTGGGTAGAGTGCTGTGGGCATTTAAGTGCGTTTTACATAGGTGATGAGACGTATGATTCCATGCCAGAGGAGGATTTTGGATGGGGAGAGCCATCGAAAGACATGAAAATTCAACTGAGAAAAGTATTGTCAGAAGGCATGGAATTTCAGTATGAATATGATTTTGGATCGACCACGGAGCTTGCGCTTGAAGTAAAGGGGTATCGTACCGGAAAGAGTGAAGGCAAAGGAGTGACGATTCTTTCGAGAAATGAGCCGCCAGAGTTTGTCTGCAATGTTTGCGGAAAGAAGCCTGCGAAGTGGATTGATGTGTATGAATTGTATGAGGGCGGCGATGCATTCTGGTGTGATGACTGTGTGAAAGAAGCAAAGCAGGACGGAAATGATGAAAAATTGGAAGAACTCTCGAAGCTTTGTAATTCACCGCGCGCAGGAGTATGCGGATACAATGGAAGCAGTGTTTATCCAGAGGTGTTTGTACCGGATAAGATTGCAGATGCAGAGAAGAAGAAAAGCAAAAAATCAGAAAACAAGCGCACTTTAATTGTCATCGACATGCAGAATGATTTTATTGACGGCTCTTTAGGTACGCCGGAAGCGCAGGCGATCGTGCCGAACGTAAAAGCGAAGATTCAGGAATATGCAGATCGTGGTGATGAGATTATTTTTACACGGGACACACATCAGAAAAATTATCTGGACACGCCGGAGGGCAGAAAGCTTCCGGTAGAGCACTGCATTGAGGGCACGCACGGCTGGCAGATCGCAGACGGACTGATGCCGAAAGGCTGCGAGGTTATTAATAAGCCGTCTTTTGGATGGACAGGCTGGGGCGGACGGACATTTAAAAAGGTGGAACTGGTAGGGCTGTGCACCGATATCTGCGTAGTTTCAAATGCGCTGATTCTGAAAGCAGAATATCCGGAAGCAGAAATTGCTGTTGATGCGAGTTGTTGTGCAGGTGTGACGGTAGAGACGCATCAGGCGGCACTGTTGACGATGAAAATGTGTCAGGTTAATGTGACGGAGATGTGACAGAGACAAAAAACGGAGCAGATCATGAATGTCCGCTTTACTTGTCTGTACAACAGGTTGGAGATATCTTCTGCCTGCTATACGCTCCGCGAGGATGTGCGGAAATTCGGATAAGAATGATATCTGCAAAGAAGACCTGGATTTTGGGGAAAGAAAGGGTTAGAAATACAGAAAATGTGTAAGTTAAAAAGAATCTATCAGGCGCTGTTTGCAGTAATTTTTTCGATTGTTATGGTACAGGTTTTGTTGGTCATGATACAAAAATCACTTGCCGGAGCACTCCTTTTTGTACCGGTGGTCCTTTCTGTATTTTTGTTTCTGCCAAAACAGCTGCAAAAACTGTCTTTTCATTATCGGCGGGCGTGTTTTTTTCTGCAGCTTCTTTCCATCGTTGTTATGGTTTTTGAAATGCAGAAAATGGAGCTTGGACTTTCCTGGGATTGGGGAGCCGTCATTGAAAATGCATATCGTTATGCGTCCGGACAGAACGATGAAGTGAATCTTCGGTATTTTGCAATGTATCCGAACAATCAGTTCTGGCTGGTTTGCATGAGTGCGTTTTTTAAAGGTGTGCTGGCGTTTTTTCCTGAATTCGGAGCACACGAATGTAAACTGGCATCTATGGTGCTTGGCGGGATTCTGACGCAGGCGACGCTTTTGCTGATCTATCAGAGTGCAAGACTGCTTATGAGTGAAAAACATGCCTTTTGGACCGGAGCGCTTGCAGTTTTCTTTCTGCCATTTTATTACTATGCACAGATTGCTTATACCGATGTTCCAGGTATGTTTGCATTGGCGCTGATGGTGTATTTATATGTATTTGCAAAAAAGACGGAAAACTGTAAAAGCAAGTATATATGTCTTATTTTATTTGGTTGTGTAGCTGGAATTGCATATAAGATAAAGGTGACGACTGTAATTTTTGTTATCGCACTTTTTATTGAAGAATTTCTGAATAAAAAAGCGAGCCTGGAAAAATGGAGAAAATTTGCAGTTTGTGTGTTTTTGACTGTGCTGCCGCTGCTTGTGACAGTCAAAGGACTGGATCTGATAGTGGATCATACTCTTTCAATTAGTGAAGAACTCAGCAATCAGCTGGAATTTCCGGTCACACACTGGGTGATGATGGGGCTTGCAAAAGGAAGCGGAGGTTACCGGGAGTCGGATGTAAAATATACGGTAAAACAGCCGGATTATGAGGCGAAACAGCAGGCAGACATCGCAAAGATTAAAGAGCGTGTGGAACATTATGGAGCGGTTGGCCTTGGAAAGCATATTTTCGGAGAAAAATTGCGCTATGGCTGGTGTAAAAGTGCACTGGCGGGAGATTTCTATGGCACCAAAAATCCAATGCGGAAAACAAGAACGTGGGAACTCCTATCTGTAAATGGAAAATGGTATTGGATTTTACTGTTGTATTCGTGGCCGTACTATGCGATGCTTATGTCTGGGGTGCTTCTTTCCGCATTTACTGCTTTTGGGAAAAAAACGGAGAAGAGCTCTTTGTTTTCTGTCGGTCAGCTGACGCTGCTTGGAATTTTTCTGTTTCTATCGATCTGGGAGAGCAACAGTCGATATCTGGTTTGCTTTTTGCCGGTAATGGTACTTGTAGCAGCGGATGGGCTGATGGAAGGTCAGAAGATTCTGGAGAGGCGGAAAAAGAAAAAATTGATATAGTAGATATAGTAGATATAGGATTTCACTGCCCGGAGAGCATATTATGCTTTTCGGGTATTTTTCTGTCCAATTCTCCTATTTTTTTTCTTTAATTCCTACCAAATTCGTCGGATTTTTTTCTTGCCATAACAAGAAAAAAGAATTATAATCAAATCGCAGTAAAACAGTGGGAATTAAACTGCATCAGAAATCCACGAACTGGGCATTCAATAACAGGAGTAGATTAAGAAAATCTGGCCGATTTGTGAAAAGAGAAGTAAGCGGTCTGACAATGGAGGTAGAAGAATGGCAGCTTCATTATTAAAGATTGATCAGTTGCATGTAAACGTAGAGGAGAAAGAGATTCTTCACGGCGTTGATCTGGAGATAAATAAAGGTGAGACACACGTCCTGATGGGACCAAACGGAGCAGGAAAATCGACGCTTGGCTACGCGTTGATGGGAAATCCACGCTACGAGGTGACAGAAGGAGTGATTTATTTTAATGGAAAAGATATTACGAAGGAGACTCCGGCACAGCGCGCGAAGGATGGTATGTTCCTTTCGTTTCAGAATCCGATCGAGGTGCCGGGAATCACGCTTGGCAATTTTATCCGTACGGCACTGGAGCAGCGGATCGGAAAGAGGATTCGTCTGTGGGAGTTTAAGAAAGAGCTGAAGAAAGCGATGGAGGTTCTGCAGATGGACGAGTCCTATGCGGAGCGTGACCTGAACGTTGGATTTTCCGGTGGTGAGAAAAAGAAGGCTGAGATTCTGCAGCTTCTGATGCTGCGTCCGTCACTGGCAATTCTTGATGAAACGGATTCCGGACTGGATGTCGATGCGGTGCGCACAGTATCGCGCGGTGTGGAGGAATATCAGAAAGACAAGAAGGGAGCGCTTTTAATCATCACACACAGCACTAGGATTCTTGAGGCGCTGAAGGTAGATCAGACACACGTGCTGGCAGAAGGCCGGATGGTGGCTTCCGGAGACAGTTCACTCGTAGATGAGATTAACGAAAACGGTTTTGAGAAGTATACAGAGCAGTAAAGGAGGCGGAAAAGTTGAAGGAAAAGACATACGTGGAAGATATTGACCGAAGCATGTATGATTTCCGCAACGAGGAGAAGGATGCATATCGTGTGAAGGAGGGACTGACTCCGGCGATCGTGGAGCAGATTTCGCGCGAAAAGCATGACCCGGTGTGGATGCAGAATTTCCGGCTTCAGTCGCTGCAGATTTACAATGAAATGGAAATGCCGGATTGGGGTCCTTCGATTAAAGGATTAAATATGGAAAATATTGTGACGTATGTGCGTCCGAATACACATATGAGTGCGAAGTGGTCGGACGTACCGGAGGATATCAAGGATACGTTTGAAAAACTCGGCATTCCGCAGGCAGAGCGGAAATCACTGGCCGGTGTCGGTGCGCAGTACGATTCCGAACTGGTTTACCATAACGTGCGCGCTGAGGTGGCGGCGCAGGGCGTGGTATACACGGATATGGAGAGTGCGCTGACCGGAAAATATGAAGACATGGTGCGCAAACATTTCATGAAGCTGATACCGCCGCGTGACCACAAGTTTGTGGCGCTGCATGGGGCAGTCTGGTCGGGCGGTTCTTTCGTTTACGTGCCGCCTGGCGTATCAGTAGAGATTCCGCTGCAGTCATATTTCCGGCTGAACGCACCGGGAGCAGGGCAGTTTGAGCATACGCTGATCATCGTGGATGAGGGTGCGTACCTTCATTTTATCGAGGGGTGCTCTGCACCGAAATATAACGTAGCAAATCTGCACGCTGGCTGTGTGGAGCTGTATGTAGGAAAAAATGCAACGTTGCGCTATTCGACGATTGAAAACTGGTCTAAGAATATGTACAATCTGAACACAAAGCGTGCAAAAGTTGCCGAGGGCGGTAAGATCGAGTGGGTATCCGGCTCATTCGGTTCCCATGTATCCTACCTTTACCCAATGAGCCTGTTAAACGGAGAAGGTGCACGGGCAGAATTTACCGGCATCACGTTTGCAGGAAAGGGTCAGAACCTCGATACCGGAGCAAAGATCGTACACAACGCGCCGAATACTTCTTCCTATATAAATACAAGATCAATTTCAAAAGACGGCGGAATCAGCACGTTCCGAAGCGCGGTAGTTGTGAAACCAAAGGCGAAGGGAAGCAAATCGGCGGTATCATGCCAGTCGCTGATGCTGGATGATATTTCAAGATCCGATACAATCCCGGCTATGGATATCCGCACAAACGATGCAGATGTCGGACATGAGGCAAAGATTGGAAGAATCAGCGACGAGGCGGTATTTTATCTGATGTCGCGCGGCATTTCCGAGGAGGAGGCAAGGGCGCTGATTGTCAGTGGCTTTGCAGACAATGTTTCCAAGGAGCTTCCGCTGGAGTATGCAGTGGAGATGAACAATCTGATCCGGCTGGAAATGAAGGGAAGCATCGGATGAGACGGGATGAAGCACGCAGCAGCTGTCAGAGAAAAAGATAGCTGCATGGATGCAAGAAAGCAGAAATATCCAGACCATTTACAGGATTTTGCAGAATATGTTGCAGGAAGGAACAATATGAATCAGGAATATGAATTAAACATAAATCCGCTGCCGGCGAAAACGTGGAACTGGCTTCATATGAATAAAACCAGTGTGAAAGCTCCGGCGCTTTTAGAAAACGGCACGGTGGAACAGACAGTACCGTCGTCTGTCGTATACAGAACTGCATCGGAAAATGAATCAGATGCGGTATTTTCGGAAATACAAACCGGAATGGGAGACGAAATGGATGGCTTCCTGAAAAACGGAGAGACGGAGCTTCACTTTTATACAACGAAATTGCAGAACTCAGAAAAGCAGCCGCTTGTTCTGGATTTTACGTATGAGAAAAATAGGCATATGGCAAACCGTCTCGCGTTTCATCTGCTTCCGGGCAGTGAACTGACCGTTCTGATGGATTTTTCAGCAGAGGTCGAAAGTGATGGCACGGCGGCAATTCAGACGAAGGTGTATGCAGAAGAAGGTGCAGTGCTGCATCTGGTTCAGGTACAGCGGCTTGGAACAGGATTTACATTCTACAATGACATTGGTACAAAGTGCGGCAAAAACGCACGTGTGGAGACAATACAGCTGGTGCTTGGCGGAAAGAACACATACCTTGGAAGCAGGACTGCGCTGGAGGGAGAGAGCAGTGCACTGTCTTCTGATGTCGGTTATCTTGTCGGGGCAGATGAGCATCTCGATATGAATTTTGTGGCATATCACACCGGAAAAAAGACGCAGAGCCGCATGGACGCGTCCGGCGTACTGCGTGAAAATGGCTTCAAGCTGTTCCGCGGTACGATTGATTTCCAAAAGGGCTGTGCTGGTGCGGTCGGCAATGAGAAAGAGGATGTGCTGCTGCTTGACGATGCAGTGGTAAATCAGACCATTCCGCTGATTCTCTGCGAGGAGGAGGATGTCGAGGGAAACCATGGAGCCACGATTGGAAAACTGGACGAAGAGCTGTTGTTTTACCTGGAATCCCGCGGAATGTCAGAAGAGGCTGTCTACGAGATGATGGCACGGGCACGTATTGATGCAATCGCCGGAAAGATTCCAGATGCGGATGTGCGGGAGAAAGTGCGCACGTATCTAGGGGATGTACCGGAGAAAGAAAAATAAACAGTGAATGATTTGCAGAGATCGGTGCAAAAAGAAAGGACAACGCGATGAGCACGAATTTTGACGTAAACAGGATCCGCGAGGATTTTCCGATTTTTAAAAATCATCCAGACCTTATTTATCTGGACAATTCGGCAACCTCCCAGAAGCCATTTCAGGTGATCCGGGAGGTGACGGAGTTTTACGAAAAAAGCAATGCAAATCCGCTGCGCGGGCTGTATGACCTTGCGCAGACGGCGACAGAAGAATACGAGCAGGCAAGGGAAAAGGTGCAGAAATTCATTCACGCGGCAAGAGCGGATGAAATCATTTTTACGAGAAATGCAACGGAGAGCCTGAATCTTGCCGCATACAGTTTTGGTGATCTGGTGCTTCACGAAGGCGATGAAGTAGTTGTGAGCATCGCGGAGCACCACAGCAACCTGCTTCCGTGGCAGGCGGCAGCTGCGCGTCATGGAGCAGTGCTGCGCTATCTGGAATGCGATGAAAAGGGAAAGTTTACAGAGGAAGCATTTCGGACAGTACTGACAAAGCGGACAAAGCTGGTGGCAATCACGCAGGTCTCAAACGTGCTCGGAAGAAAAAATGACATTAAGGCGTTTGCGAAAATCTGTCATGAAAAGGGCATTGCGATCGTTGTGGATGGTGCTCAGAGTGTACCGCATATGATGGTCGATGTGCAGGATCTGGATGTGGATTTTCTGGCATTTTCCGGTTATAAGATGCTTGCGCCGATGGGGATTGGCGTACTGTATGGGAAGCATAAGTACCTGAAGAAAATGCAGCCTTTTCTTAGCGGCGGCGAGATGATCGAATCAGTGACAAGAGAAAGAACCGTCTTTGCACAGCCGCCGCACCGTTTTGAGGCGGGAACAGTCAATGCAGGCGGAGCAGTTGGACTTGGCGCGGCAATTGATTATATCAGTGCGATCGGTTTTGAGCAGATTGAAAAGCAGGAGAGCATGCTCACGCAGCTTGCGGCAGAGCGATTGCAAAAGATCCCGCATGTGCACCTCATCGGATCGGACGATCCGGCTGAGCACCACGGAATTCTGACGTTTTCCGTCGATGGTGTGCATCCGCACGATATCGCAGCCATTCTTGATGCGGATCACATTGCGGTGCGTGCCGGTCATCACTGTGCACAGCCGCTTCATCAGCATCTGGGCGTAATGTCGACGACGAGAGCGAGCCTTGGATTTTATAATACCGAGGAGGAAATCGTGAAATTTACAGAGAGTGTTGCACAGATCAGGAGGAAAATGGGTTATGATGAGTAATACATTTTATAATGAGATTTTGACAGACCACAACCTGCATCCGGGCCACAAGCATGACCTTCCGGATGCAAATCTGGTTCTGGAGGGCGTCAATCCGAGCTGCGGAGATGATATCTGGCTGAAGCTGAAGGTAGAAAATGACGAGATCGTGGACGGTGCCTTTGTCGGGGACGGATGCGCGATTTCGCAGGCCTCTGCGGATATGATGCTCGATCTGATTATCGGAAAGAAAAAGGACGAGGCGTTAAAGCTTGCGGATATTTTCCTGCGGATGATCAGAGGCAGTGTGAAAGACGAGGAGCTGGACGAACTCGAGGAAGCATCTGTTTTAAAGGATATCGCGCATATGCCGGCAAGAGTAAAATGTGCGGTGCTTGGGTGGCATACGATGGAGGAACTGCTCGGAGGCGGAGAGGACGAGGAATAAGTCGAAGATTTTTCAAACACGTTCTATGCAAGGAAGTCAATCAGGAGCAGGACGGTGGATAACAGACTCAAAATAGAAGGAAGATGTGGAAAAACACAAATACAGGTTTTTCATTTTCAGATAAGATGATATAATCAAAATAACGATTCCGGATGTTCTTTCTATGCAGCTGCAGAGAATGTGCGCGGAGAGGATTGAGGAGTGGCAGGAAGCGTGAGAAGGGTGATGGAGCATGGCACTTGAAAATAAGCTTGGGATTACAAATTCAGCAGAACTTGCACGGGAAGAAGAGCGAATCAGTAAGAAAAAGGCCGTGTGGCTGTTTGAAAGCGGACGGCTTTCTGCGCTGTCGGTTGGAACGTTTGCAGCACTGAAAGAGATACACAAAAGTCTCTTTGAAGATATCTATGAATTTGCAGGCAGTTTGCGCAGTGTGAATCTTGCAAAGGGCAATTTTCGTTTTGCACCGGTGATGTATCTGGAAGCAGCAATTGCGAACATTGAAAAAATGCCGCAGTCTACTTACGATGAAATTATCGAGAAGTATGTAGAAATGAATATTGCGCATCCGTTTCGGGAAGGAAACGGCCGTGCAACCCGCATCTGGCTTGATCTGATGCTGAAAAACGGAATCGGACAGGTTGTGGACTGGAGTCGTGTCGATAAGGAAGATTATCTTCTTGCAATGGAGCGAAGCCCGATTAAAGACGTGGAGATCAAGGTGCTGTTAAAATCAGCGCTTACCAGCGAGACGGACAGTCGTGAGATATTCATGAAGGGAATTGATCACAGCTATTATTACGAAGGATATAATACGTTTCAGACAGAAAAATTATAAAAGAAAAGCAGAAAGCTCTGTGTCAGGGAAAGCTTTTTCGTATCAAAAGTCCGAAGCGGTTCAGCGACCGTCGTCCAGTCCGGATCATCATCCCGGAGCATACTAACCAGAAATTCATCCGGCGTCGTATCGAGCGCGGCAGCGAGCCGCATAATCACCTCAAGTGAGGGAATCGAAACACTGCGTTCAATGTTGGAAAGATATTTATAACTCAAATCTGCTTTTTCTTCTACTTCGGACTGTTTCAGCCCCAGTTCTTTTCGCCGTCGGGCAATACCGGCGTATGGGTCGCTGATAATACGGTGCGCGTGTTTATTTCTGAAATGAACTGGACCGTTGGAAGCAAAGTGTTTGTGCTTGAGTATACGTACAGCAAGGGTACATTAAAGCGGAAAGGATACGGTGGAAACATCATTGGAAAAAATGAATATCTCTATACGGCGAAGGCATTTGGCATCTATAAAGCACCGGGAAGTAAAACAAAAGCGTTTACTTTAAAGGCAGGAGCAAGGGTCAGCGTGACTGGCTACTACTTAAAGAAGAATGTATTGTATCTCAAACTGAAAAATGCACAGGGAAAGAGCGGATGGATTAAGACTTTGACCAGAAGACAGAGCGGTCCGGGAAGAAGTCCGTTATTCTGGAATGCATACTATGCAGGATAGAGCAGGATAGAAATAGTATAGCCGTTTATGTATGATTTGCAGCAATGCTGTCACTTCCGAAGTAAGAAAAATTACATTCCAATGTGCTATCTGCATTGCATCTTTTGCTGAAATTTGCTATTATATTTGTATAAAAATGGTCATTTTGTCCCAGTCGTGAAGCTGCCCGTTTTATTGGAAACAGGGACAATGACGAGAGCAAAGGAGGGAATGTAAGATGAGAGCTGGAAAAAAACGATGGGTACTACAATTTTTCATGGTATGCTGCCTGCTTGGCATTTTTCTGCTGCCGGTGCAGGCTGCCGGGAAGAGCTCCGAAAGTGAGAAGAAGGACAATGAAGTGACTTCGATCACAATGGAAAAAACAAAGTCACTCAGAGTAAATCAGACGGTCACACTGCGGACAACGGTGCTGCCTACGGCGGCCGCAGCCAGGGAAAAGCTGTCCTGGAGCAGTTCAAATGAAGCAGTTGCTTCCGTCCGAAACGGAAGGGTGACCGGATGTTCTGCCGGAGAAGCAATGATCACAGTGCGCAGTGCAAGTGGAAAGCAGGCATTCTGCAAAGTGACAGTCGGAATCACAAAGACTACAGATTTTGAATCATTTGCCAAAGCAACGTCTGCGCTGGTAAAGGCAAATCAGACGGATAAGAATCTAAATGCAGCTGCCGGAAACCGTTTTTTTGCAAAGCGTCTGATTGTCAAAACGAACGGAAGAGCGCTGGATGTTTCAAAGCTTAAGGCATCTGCGGTTGTAAAAGGACCTAACGGGCTGTACATCGTACAGTTTTCAACTGTTCCGGCAACGGAAAGCGCGATGAAAACGATCAGTCAGTGGTCTGGAATTGAGTTCGTGGAGCCGGATCGTCTGGTGCAGGCAGACGGAGCAAAAAGTCAGGGATCAGAGCTGCGGAATCCGGGTGATCGTCTTATACTGAACGGACCGGGAACGGTGGAGGATACTTCCGATAAAACCGGGAGTGCCGGCTTTGAGCTGAATATCACAGATGTGTCTTATAGTACGGCGTTGGATGCAGCTGGGCTTGGGACGGCAAGCTTTAATTCCTGGGGTGTAAAAAGGATCGGAGCGGACGCATATGCCAAGAGAATAGCAGAACGGACTTCCGCATCCATCAAGGTAGCAGTCGTAGACAGTGGTGTGGATCATACACATCCGTTCCTGAAATCCAGGGTTACATCGGATGGTTATGATTTTGTGGATAATGACAGTAATGCATATGATTTGTTCGGGCATGGAACTCATGTAGCCGGAACGATCGTGGATTGTACGCCGGGCCTGAATGTAAAGATTCTTCCGGTACGTGTGCTGGATTCAGATGGAACCGGCTGGAACTCTGTGATCAGCTGCGGAATTTACTATGCGGTGGAGCGCGGAGCCAAGGTCATCAATATGAGCATTAATGGCGATTGCAGCGAAGACGAAGAAGGTGCAATTGACTATGCGGTGCAAAAGGGCGTTACGGTAGTCGTAAGTGCCGGGAACAAAAACCACGATGTGGTAAGGAATAATAACTGCCCTGCACATAAGAAAAATGTTATCTGTGTCGGTGCAATTGATTCCGGTAATGTAAAGGCTGACTTTTCAAATTATGGCAGTACGCTGGATGTTGTGGCACCTGGTGTCGGAATTTACAGCTGTGTTCCGGGTGGCTATTATGAGAGCTGGGACGGAACCTCAATGGCAACACCGCATGTGGCGGCTTTAGCGGCGATGATCAAGCTGTTAAATCCATCGATGAGTCCGGCTCAGATTGAGAATGCAATTAAAAACCGCTGCAAAGATCTGGGAAGTGCAGGCTGGGATAAATACTATGGATATGGAATTCCAAACTTTACTACCAGCAAAACCATTGCGGTTACAAAGGTGACGCTGAACAAGACAGTAGTTTCTGTTGAGGTGGGCGGAAAATACACCTTAAAAGCAACGGTTTCGCCGACAAATGCCACAAATAAAAAAATTACCTGGAGCAGCAGCAATACGGGTGTCGCAACGGTAAGCGGAGGTGTCGTGACTGCTAAAAAGGTGGGAACGGCAGTAATTACAGCGAAAGCTTCAAATGGGAAAAAAGCAACGTGCAAGGTCACGGTTACTACAGTGGCAAAGCCTGCAGTACCGACATTTACGTATGGCTTTATGAATGAAGACGGAAAGATTGACCTTGGCTGGACAGCTATTAATGGTGCTGCCGGCTACCGGATTACAATCTATAATTTCGCGACAGGCACAACCGGAGTAAGGCATATAACCTCAAGGACCAAGACAGACTGGAGTGCATCGCTTAACCGCAATGTGCTGTATCGGCTTTCGGTGTGTGCGTATAAGCTGCAGAACGGTACAAAGATTTACGGCGATGCGAGATTCGTCCATGCTTCTGCACCGAGACTGATCCAGAGTGTAAATGTGACCAGTACGGCACGTACCTTGAAGTGGACAAAGCTGACAGGAATCAGCGGATATTATGTATATCGTTCAAATAGCAGCAATTCCGGTTACAAGATGATCAAGAAGCTTCCGGCGACCGCAACTTCCGTACGGATTACGGGACTTGGCTCCGGAACTACGTACATTCGTGTAATTCCATATAAAATTGTAAATGGAAAAGACTGGATGCTTCCGTATAAAACGACAGTAATTAAATAAAGCGGATCAGACAGAAAAGGCCCTTTGGATAACGAAGAGCCTTTTCGAGTATATTTTGCCTTTATTTTGGAATATGTATTGTTCATTTCAATTATATTTGCTACAATAAACAAAAGGAGCAATATATAAAGGAGGAATAGGTATGAAGGCAATAAGAAAAGCAGCAGGATATCTTTTGGTCCTGTGCTGTATGCTGATGCTTTGTGCGGTACCGGTGCAGGCGGCGGCCCCCGGTAAAACCAAAATCACAAAGATCAGTGTCAAAAGCACATCCGCACTGGAAGTAGTCTGGCAGAAAGTAAGCGGGGCATCCGGTTATGAGGTATATCGGAAGACCGGAGCCGGAACTTTCCAGAAAGCGGCGTCTGTATCAGGGGCAGGTTACTGCGCGTATACGGATAAGAAGCTGAAGGCGGATACGCTTTATACGTATCAGGTAAGAGCGTATCGCAGCGAGAACGGGAAGAAGCAGTACAGTGAATTTTCTTCTGCGAAGAGTGCAAGGACTGCAGCAGAGGTCACATCGATTGCACTGGAAAAGGCAAAAACGATCAGAACCAATCAGACCGTAAAGCTGCGGATGACTGTATACCCGGCAAATGCGTCCAGTGCCCGGCTTACGTGGAGCAGCTCCAATCCGTCTGTTGCATCTGTTTCCGGTGGAAAGGTGACAGGACTGTCGGCAGGCGATGCGGTTATTACCGTGCGTTCTTCTAATGGGAAAAAAGCGTTTTGTAAGGTCACGGTCGGAATCACAAAGACGACAACGTATGATGAGTTTGGCAAAGCAATCGCAGAGCTTTCAAAGGAAAGCCGAGGACAGGGCATCAGTGAGCAGGCTGCTGCCAGCAATAAATATTGCCTGAAGCGGCTGATCGTAAAAACAACAGGAGGAGTACCTGATTTTTCAAAGGTAAAGGCACGTGCAGTTGTAAAAGGACCGGAGAATACGTATGTTGTACAGTTCGGTTCTTCTGCTGCAACGGAATATGCACTGAAAACAATTGAAAAGTGGTCCGGTATCGTGTATGTGGAACCGGATCTGTATGAAAGCATTTCATCCGGAGAATCAGGAAATATTGAGTTTGATAGTTTCAATGATCCGGGAAGCCAGACATTTAGTGAGGGATGGCTTGAGCAGGAGGCTGCAGAGGAGGACGATGCATACGTCTATGCAGAACTCAGCTCGGCAGCTTCAGATGCAATGGACAGTGCTTTATCGAATATGGCACAGTCTCGTTCCTGGGGTGTAGCAAAAATCGGTGCAGCAGCGTATGCAAAGCGTGTGTCATCGAAGACCTCCGCAACGATCCGGGTGGCAGTCGTGGACAGCGGCGTGGATGCAACACATCCGTTTATCCGGTCGAGAGTTATTTCCGGAGGCTATGACTTTATCGACAATGACAGCTATCCGAATGATTATCATGGACACGGTACACACGTATCAGGTACCATCGTCGACTGTACGCCGGGACTGAATGTCAAAATTTTACCGGTTCGTGTACTTGACGAGGAAGGAAGGGGTTCCAGCTCAGCAGTTGCAAGTGGAATCCGTTATGCGGCGAACCACGGAGCCAAGGTTATTAATCTGAGCCTTTCAGGAGGACACAGTCATCTTAAGGATGATGCAATTAACTATGCAATCAGAAAAGGCGTTACAGTAGTCGTTGCTGCAGGAAATGAGTATACCAATATTCAAAATGCTTCCTATGGAGAACCGGGATGTCCGGCACATATGAAAAATGTCATCTGCGTCGGTGCGGTAGATTCCAGCAATAGAAGAGCAGACTTTTCCAATTACGGAAGTACACTTGATCTGGTTGCCCCGGGCGTTGGAATCTCAAGCAGTATACCGGGCGGCTATTATGATAGCTGGGACGGAACTTCCATGGCGACACCGCACGTTGCGGCGCTGGCAGCAATTATGAAGCTTGCAAATCCGTCCATGAGTCCTGCAAGGATTGAAGCGGCATTGAAAAATCACTGCAAAGACCTCGGAAGCCGTGGATGGGATCAGTATTATGGATATGGAATCCCGAACTTTGTATCTTCAAAGAGCATCGCAGTTACGAAGGTGACCTTGAGTAAAACAAGCGTTTCTATTCAGAGAGGTAAAAAATGTACACTGAAGGCCACAGTAGCTCCGTCGAATGCAACGAATAAAAAAATCACTTGGATCAGTAGTAATACGAGTGTAGCTACGGTGAGCGGCGGCGTTGTAACAGCCAAAAAGGCAGGAACGGCAACGATCACAGCGAAATCATCGAACGGAAAAAGGGCAACGTGTCGGATCAAGGTAGTAAACGCAGCTCCGACAAAGCTTCCTGCACCGGTTACAACCTTAAGAAGAATGGATCAGGATGGCTGGATCAATATTATGTGGAACCCGGTAAGTGGTGCCAGTGGCTATCGTGTGAAGATTCTTAATTATTCAACCGGAAAAACAGGAGTACAGTATCTGTCAGGAAGAACAAATACGGACTGGTATCGTTATCTGAGTCAGAATACGGCATACCGGATTGCAATCTGTGCATACAAGGTACAGTCCGGACAGCGTGTCTATGGCGCAACGAGACTGGTTTATACGGCGACAAAACCGAATATATGGGGAACAAACGGAACGCCATCGGCAATCACACTGAACTGGTCAAAGATCAAGGGTGCCAGTGGATACCGGTTATATCGTTCCTCCAGCCAGAATTCCGGATATAAACTGGTTAAAACATTTTCTGCTGGTACCAGCGCTTATCGTATCACAGGAATCGGAATGGCGAATATTTATATACGGCTGATTCCATATCGTACTGTGAATGGAAAGAAAGTCAATTACCCGTATGCATCCGGAACGATACATCATTAAATATTGGAATGCTTATCTGTGCTAACCGGCGTCAGGCTAGAAGGTTAGGTAATGTGTCAGTGTTCCAAAGACAGCAAAAATACAGGTTAAGAGAACAGTAATTCGGAATCGCCGGCTGCATTTTGCGGCCGGCGATTTTTTGGTGCTGCTTGACCTGGCTTAAAAATGTGAGTATACTTTAATCGAATCAAGCAAGTAGCGAAGCGGATTGCGAATATCCGCTTTGACAAAAATGTACTCTCAGAGTCTTTCTTGCACTTGCCTTTGTGGCCGATTTTCTGCCAGTTGCACCCGAATTTCATCAACGTACACACCGTGTACGCCTCAGAAATTTGGGCACAGCTGACAAAAAATCTTCTCACAAAATCAAGCACAAAAAGATTCCG
>Ga0129317_1001557_pt1 | contig 16168 bp, 15 predicted proteins | sample Cm1ome_FD_94430 | JGI IMG/M metagenome (GOLD analysis project Ga0129317, IMG submission 94430) | Eastern black-and-white colobus group fecal microbial communities from Wisconsin, USA - Cm1105 metagenome | ecosystem: Host-associated > Mammals > Digestive system > Large intestine > Fecal | place... | reverse complement strand
TAAAGCTTATTGCCGCCTGGATTCAGGCGGCAGCCCTGTGGGGCTGGCTGATGACAGAAAACCAGTCAATCTGATGACAGTTCATGTGAGCAAATCCGTGACAGTTCATGAGGTCAGTAACATCTTTTGTCTAGTGGTATTCGAGAAGATGTGGCAAATAAAAAAGGTGTACAATATTCCACCTGAAATAGCGGTTTTAGTCACTCTGACAACTATGTATCATGATGTACAATAAATACTGCTTGAGCAAATACATAGACGTCGGAAAAGAGTGAAAGGTGTATTACGATATTGTCAAAAGTGGAGAACGCATCAGAAGATTAAGGGAAAATGCTGTCATGACCAGACAGGAACTTGCAGAACAAATCGGTTTATCAGTGCAGGCGTTGAAAAAGATAGAGCTTGGAATGAACGGAACAAAGATTGATACATTGGTGGAACTGGCAAAGTTTTTCCATACATCCCTTGATTATCTGGTATGCGGAATAGAAAGAAACTCCAATGCAGGGGTGGATGTGCTTTGTCAGGAGCTTACGGAAAAGGAGCTGCTGTTTGTACGCAGGCTTGTAAAAAGTACGATTGAAAGTATGGTGGTATTCCGATGAAAAACATTGTCAGATTACCCGATATGGACTCGTTTTTATAAGCATAGAGTCAGAGAAACTTGAATATTTATGAGGATGAGGTTAAAATGAAGCTGACGGAGAAGCTGGATTTTACATATCTGCTCATAAGTGGCAGAGTATGCTTTTTAGAGAGAAATGGAGGAAAAATAGTGAAGGCAGTCGGATTAGTGTATGATTCTCTTGGAGTGAAGAAACATCTGGAGGAGCAGAAAAGACAGATAAATCAGTATTGTAGTGATATGAAGATTGAACTGAAAGAGATTTATGTAGGTACGAAAGACGAAATGAAAGATAGAAGAGAGTTTTATCATTCCTTTATAGAAGAAAAAATGACAGATGCAGAGGTATTTGTCATTCCTTCTATAACCAGAATCAGCAGACATTTTGATGAATTTAAAGGAATTGTTGATGAATTTAAGCAACATGGAATTGAAGTAGTTACCCTTACGACATCTGAAATTATGTTTTTGGATTCTAATAATCCAATGTATGAACTGGCAAGAGGTGCAGCAGCAGGAGAAATTGATTTATCCGGCGGATATGAGGAAGAAGATTATGAGGAAGAAATTACAGATATTCCGTATGGATACAGACTTGAAGATGGAAAGCTGGTTGTAAATGAAAGCGAAAAAGAAGTGGTTGTCTGGGTTTTTGAGGCTGTTGAATACTATATGGAAAATGTTCCTGAGGTTCTGGTACAGAGGATTCAAAGGGATTCTGATGAAAAGTATGGCGTTAAATTGAACCATGATGAAGCAAGAGAAAAGGTTTCCTTTGATATGGTAAAGGAATACATCACTATCGAGTTAAATGTCCGTATCTATGAAATGTTTAAGGAACATAAGAAAATTAGAGAGTGTTTAGAAGCACCGTTAAGTGAGAAACAACAAAAACTGATTGCAGACAGGATTTTAGGTGATGGTGAAGAATACAGAGAAAAAATTGTTGATCAAATGAATGGGAGAAAAACAGCCAGAACAAGCAGACCATATGAAATGTATTATGGCAAATATAAAGAAGGCAAAGGTGGGAAGCCAATCTTAGACGAGAATGCTCCAAAACGATAATAATTTGATAGAGAAGGATATTGACAAGAGTACGGATACGGACTATACTTATACAGTCCGTGTACGGACTCTTGTTTTTAATTGGAGGTGTCAAAATTTGAATATTAGAAATTACATAGAACTGATAGAACAGCAAAGGAAAGAACAGGATTCCATTTATCATAATGTGGCTGTACAGTATGGGCTTTCTGATACAGCAATGTGGGCATTGTATAATATTTATATGGCAGAAGATTTTATAACCCAGCAGGAATTATGCCACCAATGCTTTTTATCTAAGCAGACGGTGAATACTGCAATTACCGGTTTAATGAAAATGGGGTATGTCGAATTAGAAAATATGGAAGGCAGACGCAACTATAAAAGAATATTACTCACAGAAAAAGGAGTAAGACTTGCAGATGCGACCATTAAGCCATTGATGAACGCAGAAGAGAAAGCATATGCGATACTTGATGACGCAGAAATAAAGGCATATTTGGATATTACAACAAAACTGACGGCTTCATTGCGTAAAGAAACAGAAAAATTGGAGGGCGAAAAAGCATGAAAATAATTACAATCAGCCGGGAATTTGGCTCCGGTGGCAGGGAACTTGGAAAACGATTAGCAGGTTTTATGGAATATGATTATTATGACAGCGAAATTATCGCTTCTGTTGCACAGAAAAGTGGAATGGATGAAAATTATGTAAAAGATACATTATCCAATCACGGGTGGCAGAATTTTTCTATTTCATTTAGAGGAACGCTTGGATCTTCCGTATATATTCGAGACTCGAAAATTAATTTGCTGCTTGAACAGAAAAAAGTAATTGAAGAAATAGCTGCGATGGGAAAAAATTGTGTTATTGTTGGTCGTAATGCAGATATGATTCTGAAGGAATATCATCCGTTTAATATCTTTGTTTGTGCTACAACCGATGCGAAATTGAAGCGTTGTATGGAACGCACACCGGAAGGGGAAAAACTTACGGAAAAGGAATTGCTGCATAAGATGAGAGAGATTGACAAAATCCGTTCTCAAACCAGAGAACTTATGGCAGGTTCTGCATGGGGAAAAAGAGATTCTTATCAGATTACTGTAAACACGACAGATTGGAAAATTAAAGAATTAGTACCACAGGTAGCAGAGTTTGCTTCCTGTTGGTTTAGGAGGAAATAATGAAACAGAGGATACAATTATCAGATCATTTTGATTATGGTCGCTTGATTCGATTTACATTACCGTCTATCTGTATGATGATTTTTACATCCATTTATGGTATGGTGGACGGTTTTTTTATTTCAAACTATGTTGGAAAGACGGCTTTTGCGTCAGTGAATATCATTATCCCATACCTTCAGATTCTTGGTGGTGTAGGAGCTATGCTTGGTGTAGGAGGTAGTGCTCTCGTAGCAAAGACATTAGGTGAAGGTGATACAAAAAGAGCCGGAAGATACTTTACAATGATGATGTATCTGATGGTAGGAACAAGTATTTTCTTTACGATAGTGGGTATTGCAACTCTTCGTCCGGTTGCTTATCTGTTTGGTGCAACGGATGCAATGATTGGTGATATTACGACATATGGAACAATATGTTTGGTGTTTAATATTGCACTTCAGGCACAGTATACATTCCAAAGTTATTTGATTGTAGCAGAAAAACCTAAATTTGCATTGAAAGTTGTAATTGCTGCAGGAATTTCCAATATGGTATTGGATTATCTGTTCATGGTTCCTTTTCAAATGGGAATTGCCGGTGCAGCTCTTGCAACGGGACTTAGCCAGTGCGTTGCAGCTATATTACCGCTTCTTTGGTTTATGAGCAGGAAAAATCAGTCGGCACTTCATTTTACTAAGACTAATTTTGAAGTGAAACCAATGTTACATGCCTGTGTCAATGGTTCTTCTGAAATGATGTCCAGTGTTTCAGCATCTATTACCGGTATTTTGTATAACTTACAGTTAATGAAGTATGCCGGGGAAGATGGAGTGGCGGCATATGGTGTGGTGATGTATTCAGCATTTATTTTCCTGGGTGTATTTAATGGATACTCGCAGGGAAGTTCCCCGATTATGGGCTACCATTATGGAGCACAGAATCATAAGGAAATGAAGAATATATTAAAGAGAAGTCTGATTATGCTTGCGTCAGCAGCCGTTGTTTTGACAATGCTGGCAATGATTCTTGCACGAATTTTAGCGTCAATCTTTGTTGGATATGATGCAGGACTTCTGGATATGACAACACATGCTTTCAGAATATGTGCGATTCCGTTCCTGATAATGTGGTTCAATATGTATACTTCATGCTTCTTTACTGCATTAAATGATGGAGTTATTTCAGCATCTATTTCTTTTATGAGAGCATTGATTTTACCTGTTATTTGCATCATCTTCCTTCCGATGATATGGAAACTGGATGGTGTATGGTACTCACTTGTCGCAAGTGAAATACTGGGAGCTTTTGTTTCCTTGGGCTTTTTGCTTGGAAAGAGGAAGAAATACAAATATTGATACAGGGTGCAGCCAGTCACTTATATTTTATATATCAAGTAATTGAATAACAGACAGCAATAGAGCGTATGGAATAATCTGTATGCTCTATTTTTTGTGAAAAGAAATGAGTGGAGTCATGCAGGCAGATATGTTCCTGTACGGAATATTCTTTGTATCTTTATGGGGAGAACAATTACACGGAAGGGGTAGCGTGTGTTTCTTTAGAACGAATGTTAATTCATTTATACTGTGTACAGGCTTTGGAAAATAAGCCGTTGATCTTTGACAAACTGAATAGGACACGCATACATCTGATTTTATTTTCGCCTTTATCCGTAGCATTTTGCAGAAGGACAGGGGTGGCAGAAACCCATTTCGTGCGATGAAGCTCCTCGGTATGGACAGCCTGCTGACAGGTTATCAATCTGTCAGTATGAGTGGCTGCCCGGTATCGTGCCTGTGAAGGTTCTAAGCAGAGGTTTGTGCCTACCGGAGTGGCAGCCGGGGATAATGAGATAAAACAGCACCGGGATTTCAGCGAAACGTATTTTTCGGGAGTGGCTTCCTGTAGATTCTGTCCGGATGGGCATGACAGAGGTACAGTGTGAGGTGAGCCGCCTCAATGTATGTTACCCGGCTGGGGGTACTGATGAAGAAATCAGCTCAAAGAATCTTTTTTGATTTTTACGGATAAAGTGGCATTCGTGCCACCTTGTCCTTTGAGATAAGCAGGCTGCTATGAGATGAAGAATAGAGCAGTCTGTTTATTTCAGAGGATAAAAGCCGGCATATCTTTCTGTAAAAATCTATGAAAGAGCAGGTATAGAGAATATGTGCAATATTGGAATTGTAGTAAATGGCATGGAGGTTTCTTTACCAACCGCTATCCTTTTTATGAATACAAACAAATCTGAGCGAAACATCCGAAAGAAAATCGCTAAGATTAGAGAAAAATGTATTCCCCATGGCATTGTGGTGGGACATGATACCGTCATCTGCAAAGGTCCGGACAGAGATATTGACCGTGAGGCGGTTAATCTTCTGATTTCATTTCTTATGGATGGAAATTATCAGGTGGTAGTAGTGGACAAGCTGACAGATATAACACCTGACTTGTCTGATCTGGAGGAATTCATAAATGATGCAGCCGCCATTGGTGTAAGCGTTTTTGAACTTTCCACCATGCAGTTTAGAGAACATGTGTATATGGATGGCTGTCCGGAATGTCCCTGCGACAGCAATGTAGTAAGGTTGTGATCCTGATATGAAGATCAGACGAGGAGACATCTTGTTTGTTGATCTGGGTGTGCAGTATCAGGGAAGCATTCAGGGCAGTTTGCGTCCTGTGGTGGTAGTCAGTAACAACATGGCGAACAGGCACAGCACTGTTATAACGGTTGTTCCATTATCCACCAAAATAAACAAAAAGAGAAATCTTCCCACTCATGTATTCGTATCCGCTTACAGGAGCGAGGGGTTAAATCAGCACAGTATCGCACTTTGTGAGCAGGTAACAGCACTTGATTATGGCAGAATCATTGACTATATGGGAAAGGTGGATAAGGATACCCTTGCAAGGATTACCGAAGCGGTACAGGTGCAGGTCGGGGTGTTTGATAAATACAATTAAGTGCTGCCGGAAGGGTATTACTGGAAACTGACCTTTTTTGGTGTTGTGTTGTTTTATAAGGGAAGATTTGTAAGACTTTTTGCAACGAAGGCAGAAATGCTGGAGCATTTTGAAGAAGAGTAGATTAAGAGGGAAGCCGGGCATATGTGTCCGGCTTTTTACATAACAGAGTTATTTGTCATAGGACAATCTGCAAATGAAATAAAATAGGAAAGAGCAGGTGCGGAAAGGTTTTGGTATGAATTTGTCAATAGAAGAATTGAAGCGTATGCAATCCATGAACATCATGGACTTAAAGAGAGAAGAACTTGCCAATGTGGAAGATATTGTGATAGATACTGAAAAATGTGTGGACAGTCGCATGAAATCCTATATTGACCAGACGGGAAATCCATATGCGGTGAATGTAGGAGATTATATTTTGCAGATTGGTTTTATGGAAGGAACAACTGATTCAGTAGATGACCGTATGATTTTGCTTACGAGAAGGAAAACACAGATTATGGTCTGAAAAAGTGAAAAGTCCTTTACAGAAAACAGAAAATATGCTAACCTATAAACAGGATTATTTCAGTGGGAATCCTGATTGTAGGTTTCAATGCCCCGTAGGACGGGTTTTGCTAACAATATTTAATCAGGAGGAACGCAGATGAAAGCAAAAGAGTTTTATAATGTAGCCATTTATCTCCGTTTAAGTCGTGATGATGAGGATATTGATGGCAGCAAGACAGAAAGTAACAGTATCAGTTCACAGAGGGATATGATCCGCAGCTTTATCAGAAAGCAGGATAACATGGAAATCTACGATATATATGTAGATGACGGTTATTCGGGAGCGAATTTCGACAGACCGGAATTTAAGCGTATGATGAAAGATGTGGAAGCCGGAAATGTGGATTGTGTAATAGTAAAGGATTTATCCAGATTAGGACGAGATTATATAGAAGCCGGGCGGTTGATTCAAAAGACCTTCCCGGCTTTTTCTGTGCGGTTTATTGCACTTACGGATCATTTTGATTCCCTGACGGCAGACTATAATGAAACATCTTTAGTGGTTCCGGTAAAGAATTTTGTAAATGATTCTTACTCCAGAGATATTTCCAACAAGGTAAGAAGCCACCAGCAGATAAAAAGAGAAAACGGTGAATTCATTGGTGCATTTACGGTGTATGGTTATAAGAAATGCGAGGACAACAAGAATGTACTGGTGCCGGATGATTACGCAGCAGATATTGTAAAAAAGATTTTTGCATGGAAGATAGAAGGATACAGCAACCTTGCGATAGCGGAAATGCTTGATGATATGGGAATCCTGTCTCCTATGGAATATAAGAAAATGAGGGGAGAGAAATTCCAGACCGGCTTTGTGACCGGAGTACAGGCAAAATGGTCGTCTGTTGCCGTAAAAAGAATACTGACCAATGAGAGTTATATCGGAACCTTAGTGCAGGGGAAAGAGGAAAAAGTCAATTATAAAGTAAAGAAATCAGTAAGAAAACCGGAAGAAGAATGGACGAAAGTGCCGAATGCACATGAAGCCATTATATCAAAAGAAGATTTTGAAATTGTGCAGGATCTGTTAAAGATTGATACCCGTCCGGGTGTAGGAGAGAAGAAAGCTCACATTTATGCAGGATTGTTATTCTGTGGTGACTGCATGGAGCCAATGATACGCAGGGTAAACCGTTATAAAGGAAAGACAACAGTGTCTTTTATCTGTTCGACAAAAAACAGAGGCGATAATTGCAGCAGACACATGATTTCGGAAGAAGAGTTGAATCATCTGGTATTAACAGGACTTCAGACGCAGATTGCTTTACTGCTTGATAAAAGCCGGGTTCTTAGTTCTATTGAGCAGATGGAAATCAATTTTGAGGAAGTGGTTGCTTTTGATAAAGAAATTGAAAGGCTGCACAGTGAGCAGGACAAATATCTTGGACTGAGAGCCGGATTATACGAAGATTTAAAGAAGCAGATTATAACGGAGGAGGATTTCAAGAATTTCCGTGAGATTTATGAGAAACGCTATCAGGAACTTCAGCAGGCGATTACCAGTCAGGAAGAAACCATAAAGAAGCTCTTTAAGTCAGGTGTGACAGCAGGAATGAATCTGGAACGGATGAAAACGGTCATGCAGGTGACAGAGCTTGACCGCATGACACTTGTTTCGTTTGTAAAGAGTATTCTTGTGTATGAAGATAAGAGAGTTTATTTGGAACTTAGGCATAAAGAAATGTTTTCAAAGGTTGTCATGCTTGCAGGATATGTAGAAGCAGAACAGCTTAGAGGGGGAGGCGATGTAAATGGCTAGAACCTCGAAAAGAAAGCAGAATGATATGGCAATGGCAGCAAACAGGACACCATCGAAAATATACTCTGTAGGAATTTATGCGAGACTGTCCGTGGATTCAAATGAAAGGAAAAATGAGTCGATTGAGACGCAGATAGAGATTGCAAAGGCATATATCGGCAGGCATAGCGATATGGTCATATATGACTGCTATACGGATATAGGAAAAACAGGAACAAATTTCAAGCGTGAAGGTTTTGAACGCATGATGCGTGATGTGCGGATGCGTAAAATAGACTGTATTATTGTAAAGGATCTTTCACGATTTGGCAGAAATCATATTGAAACGGGAAACTATATTGACAAGATATTTCCATTTATGGGTGTGCGTTTTATTGCTGTTACGGATGATTTTGACAGTATGAATATATCCGGTCAGAATGAAACATTAGGTGTAAATCTGAAAAACCTTGTAAATGAGATGTATGCAAGGGACATTGCTGTGAAAGTAAAGTCCAGCAGACAGGCAAAGTGGGAACAGGGGAGCTATACAGGCGGTGTGCCGCCGTATGGTTACAGAGCTGAATGGATAGAGGACAAAAAGTGTCTTTTCATTGAGGAAACAACATCGGACATTGTGAGAAAGATGTTTGAGCTGTTTCTTTCCGGTAAGAATATGAAAGAAATTGTGGTATGGCTGTATGAACAAAGAATTGTCAGACCTACCTTATACCATCAGACAGGGCAGGTTTATTGTACGGCTGGCGAAAAACTTCAGGAGTGGTCAAAGGGAACGGTTAAAATGATTTTAACAAATCCCGTATACATCGGTTGTCTTGTGCAGGGAAGGACCTGCGGAAAAGATTACAGGATGCGTAACAGACATGACATTGATTCTGAGGACTGGTCAATCAAAGAGCATACGCATGAACCGCTGGTAAGTGAGGATATATTTTTCAAAGCAGCAGCTAAATTTGAAAAATCTTCGGTCTACTGCAACAGAAAAGGTTATTCTAAAACGGTCCCGATAGATGAGGACATATTTGCAGATGTTCTTTTCTGCGGAGACTGTGGAGCAAAAATGAGGCGTATAGCTGCCATAAAACAGTTCAGTTCTAAGACAAAAGTGAGGACATACAGCTATAACTGTTCTAAAGCAAATCGTATTGATGAAGAAAAGTGTGTTGATAAAAGCATAACTTTACAGACCTTGAGTGGAATAGTGAAAGAAGCAATCCGTCAGGAGTTTGCATTGTCAGCCATGCGACCAAAGGTGCTTGTTGAGAGAAACACTATGGAAGCAGAGAAATTGAAAAAAGAATGGCGGCAGGAACTTTTGGATCTGGAAAAAAGAATTGATAATACGAAAAAGCTTGGAAGTGAGCAGTACCTGAAATACCGCATGGGCGAAATGGACGAGAGTAGTTTTAAGCGTTTGAAAGAAGAAAACGATAAGAAAATTAGTGGCTGTCAGAAAGCGTGTGTGGATATTACAGAGAAGCTGCGGACGATTGAGTATGAAACAATCCGGAAAAATCAATTCCTGCGTACTCTTGTAAAAGGCGGCAGCAAAGCAGAATTGACGACAGAAGTGGTAAATACGCTGATCAGCAGAATTGAGGTATACCAGGATCACAGGATTAAGGTTATTTTCCATTTTAAAAGAAGTGACATACAGGTAAGGAAGGAGGGCGTTTAGAATGGAAAAGTATCAGATTGCCATGTACATCCGTTTATCGAAAGAAGATGATAAATTCAAGGAAGAAAGTAACAGTATCGGAATGCAGAGAATGCTTCTGAAAGGATATGTTGCAGAGCATTTTACAGAGTATGAATTATCCGAGTTTTGCGATGATGGATATACAGGTACAAATTTCAAGCGTCCAGGTATGCAGAGTCTTTTGGAACAGGTCAGGGAATCTAAGATAAACTGTATCGTGGTAAAAGATTTTTCGAGATTTGCAAGAGATTATATTGAGCTTGGTTCGTATCTGGAACAGATATTTCCGTTTATGGGAGTGCGGTTCATATCCGTAAATGATCATTATGACAGTGAGAATTATCAGGGAAGTATCGCTGATATTGATGTAAATTTCAAGAATCTGCTTTATGACCTGTATAGCAAGGATTTGTCACAGAAAGTGCGTTCTTCCCTTGCGGTGAGAAAGGAGCAGGGACAGTATGTAAGTGGAAGCAGTCCTTTTGGGTACGAAAAAGATCCAAATGACAGACACGCATTAATAATAGCGGAGGATGAAGCAGAGATTGTAAGAAAAATTTTCTCTTTAACTGTGGAAGGGTATACTTCCACACAGATAGCAAGGCTGTTTAATGCAAATCATGTAAAGACACCGATTGAATTTAAGATTGAAAAAGGAAGGACAAGGAGAGAACCAAAAGGAGACAGATTCTTGTGGAATACCGGTACAATATGCCAAATACTGCGGAATGAAATCTACATTGGTAATATCGTTCAAAAGAAATACGAAAGAGATTTTGTGGATGGAAAGAATCATTTAAAGCCTCGTGATGAATGGATAACTGCATATGCTCACCATGAACCGATTATTGAACGGTCTGTATTTGAGAAAGTGCAGGAGGGGCGTGGCAAAAAGAGGAATCCGCAGCACAGGGTAACGCATCCGCTTACAGGAAAGCTGGTATGTGGGTGCTGCAAAAAGAATCTTCTTGGAAGAAGCGGATTAAATCCTTATTTTACTTGTCACAATCGTTATTCAAACACACTGAAAACCTGTGTGGATAAGGTAAATACGATGTTTTTGGAACAGTATATCCTTTACAAAATGCAGGAAAAACTAGAGGCAGAGGGCGAACTTCAAAAGCTCCACGAAGGCAGGGTATCCATGCTTGAAAGAGAGATTAAGGAGCTGAAAGAAAACAGCCGGGTGTTAGATGAAAGAATGCGAAAAGAGAAACAGCGTAATTTTGAAGCATATCAGAATTATGTGCAGGGAAAGACAGATAGTTTCTATTCCGGTGAAGCTATGGTAAAATCAATGGAAAAAGAACTGGCTTCCTTGAATGAGGAAATTCAACAGAAGGAAAGCTCATATAAGAAGCTGAAATGTGATCAGGAGAGTTTCGGCATGGGTAGTCAGTTTGCAGAACTGTCGAAAGAAATGTTAGACCGTTATATTGACAAAATCGTAGTTTATGACGAACAGAATATACAAATCGTATGGAAAGAAAAGGTGAGTGTGGCATAGTCCACTTTTATGATTTTGCAGTAATTTAACAAGAGCACCTTGTGTTTCTGACAATCGTTCGACAGTAGGTATCTGTTTTTAGTGAAAAAGTGGTAGTAAACTTGAAAAAAAATCAAAAAAAGTAGTTATGGGCACTTGACAGGAGAGGGAATTGCTTATCATCCGGATCTGGTAGGACGGCTGCTTGCTTTTTCCGACTTTGTAGAAGGCCGTTCCTTTCCGTATGACGATAATGGACACGGGACACATGTCTGCGGGATTGTATGCGGAAGCGGAGAACTGTCCGGAGGAAGATTTCGCGGAATGGCACCGGAGGCAAAGCTTGTGGTGGGAAAAGTGCTGGACAGACAGGGGGAGGGCTCCTGTGATTCCATGCAGGAAGCTCTGGAATGGGTACTGCGGATGAAAAACAGGTATGGAATCCGTGTCCTGAATATCTCTGTGGGGATCGGAGACCTGAAGGAACGTTACAAGGAGCAGATGTTGCGAAAATCTCTGGAATTGTTGTGGGATCATAATATTCTTGTGGTCTGCGCTGCAGGTAATACCGGTCCGGAGGACGGTAGTATTTCGGAGATGGCCAGTAGCAGAAAGGTTCTGACGGTGGGTTGTCATGACGGAAGATACTGTAAAAATGATCCCGGAAGGTGTGAGACGTACTCCGGCAGGGGCAGAAGATATGATGTGACCCGTAAACCGGATATTGTGGCTCCGGGGACAAGGATTCTGTCCTGTAATGCTTTCTGGCAGAACCGGAACGGCAGAATCTACAGACCCTATGTAGCAAAAAGCGGCACATCCATGGCAACACCCATTGTATCCGGGGCGGCAGCCCTTGCTATGGAAAAATATCCGGGAATTACCAATGAAGAATTTGTTCGTCTGCTGTCCCTTACAGCTACCGATCTGGGAGAGTCGTGGAACAAGCAGGGCTTCGGCATGCTTAATGTACGGAGATTATTAGAAAACAAGTAAAAGGATAAAATCACTGGGAAAAATAAAAAATATGATTAAAATAAGTCAATAAAATAAATACCAAAGATATTGACACAAATGGTATGATTGTATACAATGATACGAGAACTGCAAAATGTATTTTTACTGCGCAGAGTAAAAATTATAAAATCTTGCAGATATCGAATGTCAGGGAAGAGAGGTATACCAATGAGAGAAAGTGATGCATTTCAGAATCGTCCGGTCTCCATGAATCCGAAGAACAACCTTTTGGAGATTGAAGAGCATATGTACATACTGGATGATGTGGAGAAGCCGAACGTGTTCCGTAACATGTTCCCTTATTCCGAAATCCCAAAAATACCTTTTAATGATCGTATCGTGCCTCATAACATGCCAAAGGATATCTGGATCACAGATACTACCTTCAGAGACGGACAGCAGTCCAGAGCACCTTATACCACAGAGCAGATCGTAAAGATCTATGACTATCTGCATGAACTGGGTGGCCCCAACGGAATGATCCGTGCCAGTGAATTTTTCCTGTACAGCAAGAAGGACAGAGACGCTGTTTATAAATGTATGGAGAGGGGATACAAGTTCCCCGAAGTTACCAGCTGGATCCGTGCCAGCAAGGAGGACTTTAAGCTGGTAAAAGAGATCGGAATGAAGGAGACTGGCATTCTGGTCAGCTGTTCCGATTATCATATTTTCCTGAAATTAAAAATGACCAGAAGACAGGCCATGGATCACTATTTAAGCGTTATCCGTGACTGCCTGGAGGAGGGTATCAGCCCCAGATGTCATCTGGAGGATATCACCAGAGCGGATATCTACGGTTATGTGGTTCCGTTCTGCCTGGAACTGATGAAACTGATGAAGGAGTATCAGATCCCCATCAAGGTCCGGGCCTGCGATACCATGGGATACGGTGTCAACTATCCCGGTGCCGTTATTCCCCGTAGTGTACAGGGTATCATTTACGCAATCCATACCCATGCAGGTGTGCCGCATGAGCTGATCGAATGGCATGGTCACAATGACTTTTACAAGGCGGTGTCCAATTCCACCACAGCATGGTTGTACGGCTGTTCCGGTGTAAATACCTCACTGTTTGGTATCGGTGAGCGTACCGGTAATACACCGCTGGAGGCAATGGTATTCGAATATGCACAGTTGAAGGGTGATCTGAACGGTATGAATACCCGTGTCATCACGGAGCTGGCAGAGTACTATGAGAAGGAGATCGGCTATCAGATCCCGCCCAGAACCCCGTTTGTCGGCAAGAATTTCAACGTGACCAGAGCCGGTATCCATGCGGACGGTCTGCTTAAGAACGAAGAGATCTACAACATTTTCGATACCGAGAAATTCCTGAATCGTCCGGTATTGTGCGCTATTTCCAACACCTCCGGTCTGGCAGGTATCGCACACTGGCTGAACACCTATTATAAGTTAAAGGGAGACAAGCAGGTACAGAAGACTTCCGAACTGGTAGCGGAGATCAAAAAGTGGGTAGACGAGGAGTACGCCGGCGGTCGTGTTACCGTGCTTACGGATGAAGAGATTGTGGCATGTGTCAATCGGATCTGTCTGGAGAAGAATCTGAAGATCGGCGAGTAAGTATAGAATGAGCATGACAACGGTAACAGCGTTGTCTGGAATCGAGGATTATAGTGAGTAAGTATGATGTAAAGCAGGAAGTAACGGACAAGTTCTCCCTGCGGGGACGGGTATTTCACAAGCTGAGAGAGGACATTTTAAGCGGAAAATACCAGGAACATGAAGAATTGAAGGAAGTGGCTATCGGCGAGGAGATGGGAGTCAGCAGAACCCCCGTCAGAGAGGCGTTCCGTCAGCTGGAGCTGGAGGGACTGATTCAGATCATCCCCAACAAGGGAGCCTATGTCACCGGTATTACTCAGAAGGATGTGAAGGATATTTACATGATCCGTTCCCTGCTGGAAGGTCTGTGTGCTCGTTGGGCTACGGAACATATCACCAAGGAGCAGATGGAAGAGATGGAAGAGAATGTCTATCTGTCCAAGTTCCATGCCCAGAAGGGGCATCTGGAGCAGCTGGCGGAGTTAGATAATCGTTTCCATGATATTCTGTATGAGGCATGTGACAGCAAGATGCTGGAGCATCAGCTGAAGGACTTCCATCAGTATGTCCTGCGTGTCCGCAAGAAAACATTGGCCAGTGCCAACCGCGGTCCCAAATCCAATGAAGAGCATGAGCAGATCATGGAGGCCATCAAGGCAGGCAATGCCGATCTGGCAGAGCAGCTGGCACACCAGCACATGATCAACGCCTATGACAACATGGTGAAAAACGGTCTGAACGAGGCCTATGCACAGCAGGATAAGCCGCAGGAATAGGTTGCCTGTCTGTGAAAATTACTGTAGAATGTAATTATTCAGAGCCAATGGGCGAAGTAACCACATGAGCAAATAACATGCAGGCATGTTATTCGGTGAAGCCTTGCAGAAGCGATTTTGCCAATGTGGTTCTGGATAGCTATTGCAAAGTAAAAGAATAAATACCGGAAAGGAAATCATTATGGAAAAGATCAAAATGACAACCCCTCTCGTAGAGATGGACGGAGACGAAATGACCAGAATCCTCTGGCAGATGATCAAGGATGAACTGTTACTGCCTTACATCGATCTGAAGACAGAGTACTATGATCTTGGACTGGAGCATCGTAATGAGACCGATGATCAGGTAACCGTGGATTCTGCCAATGCCACATTGAAGTACGGCGTTGCTGTAAAATGTGCGACCATTACCCCCAACGCTGCCAGAATGACAGAGTATAATCTGAAGGAAATGTGGAAGAGTCCCAACGGAACCATCCGTGCGATCTTAGACGGTACTGTATTCCGTGCACCGATTCTGGTAAATGGTATCGTTCCTTATGTCAAGAACTGGACCAAGCCCATCACCATTGCCCGTCATGCTTACGGCGATGTGTATAAAAATACTGAGATCAAGGTACCCGGCCCCGGTAAGGCAGAGCTGGTATTCACCGCAGCAGACGGCACCGAGACCCGTGAACTGATCCATAATTTTGATGGAGCAGGTATCATTCAGGGTATCCACAATACGAATAAGTCTATCGAGAGCTTTGCAAGAGCATGCTTTAGCTATGCCGTAGATACGAAGCAGGATCTGTGGTTCTCCACCAAGGACACCATTTCCAAAAAATACGATCATACCTTCAAGGATATTTTCCAGGAGATCTATGATAACGAGTACAAGGCAAAATTCGAGGAACTGGGCATTACATATTTCTATACCCTGATCGATGATGCCGTAGCCCGTGTCATCCGTTCTGAGGGCGGATTCATCTGGGCCTGCAAGAACTATGATGGTGATGTAATGTCCGATATGGTAGCTACCGCTTACGGCGATCTGTCCATGATGACTTCCGTACTGGTATCTCCAAGCGGTGTCTATGAGTATGAGGCTGCTCACGGAACTGTACAGCGTCATTACTACAAGCACTTAAAGGGCGAAGAGACCTCCACCAACTCCATCGCTACCATCTACGCATGGACCGGAGCTCTCAGAAAGCGCGGTGAACTGGATCAGATCCCCGAGCTGTGCAACTTCGCAGACAAGCTGGAGCAGGCATGCATCAAGACCATCGAGGACGGCAAGATGACCAAGAGCCTGTCCCTGATCTCTACCTGTGAGCATCCCGTGATCCTCAACAGCCTGGACTTCATCAAGGCGATCAGAGAGACACTGGACAGCCTGCTGTAAATTGAGAGTTAGTGAAATACATTGGCAAAATCCACGAACTCCCGGAGCATGCGATACACATGTCTCGATGTAAGGTCTCCAGATGTGAATTTTCTACGAAAAGTGATGAGTGGTTCTCGT
>Ga0129317_1001553_pt1 | contig 16214 bp, 14 predicted proteins | sample Cm1ome_FD_94430 | JGI IMG/M metagenome (GOLD analysis project Ga0129317, IMG submission 94430) | Eastern black-and-white colobus group fecal microbial communities from Wisconsin, USA - Cm1105 metagenome | ecosystem: Host-associated > Mammals > Digestive system > Large intestine > Fecal | place... | reverse complement strand
TCCGAACGGCTTGACCATATTGTCCATCTTGTCCCGGCATTCAGACCGGAACATCCAGACCAGGCGTCCGAAAAGTCGGGCTCCAAGGTTTGGGTGGGCTTGGTGGCCATAGCAGAGTGGTAATACCCGTTCCCATCCCGAACACGGAAGTCAAGCGCTCTCACGCCGATGGTACTGCAGCGATGCGGGAGAGTAGGTAGCCGCCAAGCCCTTTTTTTTCGCCCTTCGTCGGCCTGCGGGCGCTTCGCTTCGTCCGTTCGTGCGAAGCCGTGCACGCAGCACTGTCCCCGCACTCCATCCTTCATGCATCCTCGTCATCCCTTGGAGCATCCTCCCCTCACCATTCGCAATGCATCCGTGGCCGTTCCGTAGCATCTGTGGCGTCCGTAGTGGTTGTAGCATCCGTAGTGTCCGTCACGTTCGTCCCATCCGTTGCATCCGTCGTGCATGCCCATTGTCCGCTTTTCCCCAAAAAACAAAAATGCGGACATCCCGTTGGTGGATGGAGCTGCCTTTTGATGCTATGCCGCTGATTTCAACCATTTTGTCATTTTTTTGCTTTTTGGTTGAAATGACGCTCAACCGAATCTAAGTCTTGCAAATAAAGAACCGCTGCAAAGGTGTGGACACCAAGCAACGGTTCTTTTGATTTCGACTATAGATTTATATGAATCAAATGTCTTGTCAATCTTCGCTTTCTCCCAGGGCTTCGAGGCCCTTTGCATTGGCGACTTTGCTGGCCTTGATGTTCTTTACAAGGAAAGTGAAAACAAGACAGCTCAGAACCATGAGGGATGAAGCGTAGACAGGAAGGGCTCTCCATGCACCTGAAAGGTCGAATACAAGACCAAGAAGGATTGGAGTGATTGTCTGGGCCGCCATGCTGGACGTGTAGTAGTATCCTGTGAACTTTCCAATCTTCTTCGAAGAGCAAAGCTCAACGACCATTGGGAACGAGCAGTTGTGGACAAGTGCCATTCCAAAGCCCTTGATTGCCCATACTCCATAGAGAAGGACAGGGAAGGAGTATTCTCCGTTTGAGCCAACGACGTTGTGGGTAGGTGCTACGAAGCACATTATGACAAGAGCTGCAAATGTAATGAGAAGACCGCTTGAAATCGTCCATTTGCGGCCAATGCGGTCTGCAATGGATCCGGCTGTTGCAAATCCTATGACCGATGCGGCACCGCCGATTATAGTCAGAAGCATCGTTGCGCTTGAAACTGAGTTTAGGTAGTAGATGACGTAGTTGCCTATGTACGTTCCAATTGCGTTGTCAGCCATGAACCAAAGGAACTCGGCTCCAAGGATTGCAAGGAGCATCCTCTTGTTCGCCTTTGACATTGGCTTGTCGTCGTCTATAGGAGTCTCTATTGCGGCAAGCCGTTCGCCTTCCTCCATCTCATCCTTCATTTCCTCTTCGATCTTGTTCTCCTTTATAGTGAGGAAAAGAACAAGTGCCGACACGACCATCAGGAGAGAGGCGATTATGAACGGAATCTCGATTATCCAGAGCTTTCTTGCCTGGTCTTCTACATTGATGTAGTCGCTTAGCTTGAGGAATATTCCAAGGACTGTGGCGAACGCTCCTCCAAGGTATCCCATAATGTTTATGATTCCGTTCGCCCTTGCTCTGAGAGGCTTTGGAGTGATGTCAGGCATGAGTGCGACAGCCGGATTGCGGTACATCATCATGAATATAAGCACTATGGCCATCATTGCAACCATGCCTGCTATGTTGTTCTCATGGAAGAACAATGGAATGAAAGGGAATGCTATTGCAGACACCAATGTTCCAATGATTATGAAGGGCATTCTCTTTCCAATCGAAGTATGGGTCTTGTCAGACAGGTTTCCAAAAAGGGGTAGGAGAATGAGAGCCGCAAGGTTGTCGCATGCCATGATGATTCCAACTATCCACTGGACGTTGAGTATCTTTGCAGGGTCTCCAGCCTTGAGGGCTGCAGATGAAATCCCATACATCCTGCGTGCAAAGATATCGGTCAGGAAGGTTGGACACCATGAATCGTATACCTGCCAAAGAAGCAGTATTCCAAAGAAAGCGAATCCAATGAGGCAGGTTCGCTTGCGGTTGAGCTTGAGCATAATAGAAAGCCTCCTGAACCTTCATTTTATAACATAGGTGCACAATCCTCAATTGCAATATTGTCAAATGGTTTTGAATCATTTGTTTTAAAAACATGCCAAAAAGTGTTTACATTGTTACATATTGTGGCTAATATGTTGCTCTCGTTTCCCATTGGACAACACTAGGGAACGATTCCAATGTAAAGGAGACGAAGATGATTCCAAAATGGAAGATATACCCTCGCAGTCAGGGACATAGCACTGTATACCTTAACAACGTAGTGGACGATCCAAGCATAGAAGTGGGGGACTACACCATATACGATGACTTTGTGAACGATCCACGGGATTTCCAAAGGAACAACGTCCTATACCATTATCCAGAGTGCAACCATGACAAACTCAGGATAGGGAGGTTCTGTTCAATAGCCTGTGGTGCAAAGTTCATCTTCAATGCCGCATTCCACTCCCTCAAGGGGCTTTCATCATATACTTTCCCAATATTCTTCGAAGAATGGAACCTTCCAAGCGATGTAGACTCCATTTCAACCGCATGGGACAACAGAGGGGATATAACGATAGGAAACGATGTCTGGATAGGCTACGAAGCTGTGGTATTCGCCGGCGTCACCATAGGAGACGGAGCTGTGATTGGAACCAGGGCGGTTGTGACCAAGGACGTGCCTCCATATACGATAGTTGGAGGTGTTCCCGCAAAACCAATAAGAAAGCGCTTTGATGACAGGACCATTGAGAGGATGGAAGCCCTCAAATGGTGGGATTGGGACGAACGGACCATAGCAAAGGCCATCCCAGCAATCCAAGAAGGCGATATGGATGCTCTTGAACTGATTGGACACGGGAGAAGAGAATGAGCAAGCCTGTATCGATAGACCCAAACAAAACCACAAGGGCTGAAGCGTTCGGCTTTTGGATGAACGCTCCAAATCCAATGGTGACTTTCTTCAAGACCTTGGATGTATCGAAGATCATCAAAGTCAGTCATAGAAAGGGCCTCAGGTTCAATATGCTCCTGTGTTGGTGCATTGGAATGGCTGCAAGCGAAATCAAGGAGTTCTACATACTTCCTGTGGGAATGGAGCTTCTAAAATACGACTGCATTGCAGTGAACACCATAGTCAAGAACGACAAAGGGGAGGTGAGTTCCTGCGATGTTCCGTTCAGCGAAAACCTCTCCAGGTTCAATATAGACTATCTAAGGCTTACACGGCAGGTCGCCCATAGCTGTGAGAACCATGATTTGCCAGGCAGCATGGTGATTGGGACGTCTGCCATTGTGGACACTGAAATAGATGGTGCAGTTGGCATGAACAGCGGCATATTCAACAACCCATTCATGATCTGGGGCAGGTACCGCAGGCATAAAGGTTTGTTCTCAAGAAGAAAGACCACCCTTCCAATCTCGTTCCAGTTCCATCATACGCAAATGGACGGCGCACATGCAGGACGCTTCCTGGGACTTGTCCAGAGCTGCATAGACGATCTTCCAAAACAAGTGGAAAGGGTACAAATCGATTCAAAAGCGGTGTAGACTTGCATTATGGATACAATTCTGATAGTCGATGACGATGTAGCTATTGGCAACCTGGAGCAGCTTGTCCTTGAAAGGGCGGGATACAATGTACTTAGGGCCTATTCCGGGACCGAGGCGGTGCTTCTTCTTAAAGAAAAGCATCCCAACCTCATCCTTTTGGACCTCATGCTGCCGGGTCTTTCCGGAGAGGAGATCCTGGATGCAGTGAACGCCCGAGGCATACCTGTAATCGTCGTAAGTGCAAAGGTGGCGGTCGATGACAAGGTCAATCTCCTCATGGGAGGGGCCGTGGACTATATGACGAAGCCTTTCGATACGAAGGAGCTTCTAGCCCGCGTAGCCGTGCATCTTAGAAGGAACGACGCGACCCAAGCAACAAAGGAGACAAGGGCATCGGTCTATGAATGCGGGGATATCGTTATGGATGTGACTTCACGTACAGTGGTGATTTCAGGTCGCCAGGTTCCCCTTACGAGGACTGAGTTTGCCATTCTCAAGCTGCTGATGCAGAATCCTGGGCAGGTGATTGCCAAGTCCATCATGTTGGATCGTATATCGGGCGACACTCCTGATTGCACGGAAAGCTCACTCAAGACGCATATAAGCCATCTTAGAAGCAAGCTGAGGGAGGCTTCAGGAATGAATTGTGACTATGTGGAGGCTGTATGGGGCATTGGTTTCAAGCTCAATGTCGAACCAAAGGCTTGATTCAGCAAAGGGGTTTATTCAGCCAAGGGCTTGAAATCTCAACCATTTCTCAACCTTTCGCTCAACTGGTTTCTCAACCACTTCAAGATACTCTGTGGCCATCAAGCGACAGGAGGAACAAGTCATGGAATATGTGCTTGAAACGAACGGCCTTAGCAAGAGCTACGGGCATTCGATGGTCCTGAATGGACTTAGCATGCATGTCCCAAAGGGATCCATCTACGGATTCGTAGGACGAAACGGTGCTGGAAAGACGACCCTTATACGTCTTGTCTGCGGATTGCAGAACCCCACCAGCGGAGAGTACTCAATATACGGCGTGAAGGGGCCGTCTAAGGAAATTTCAGACAGTAGGCGCAGGATGGGTGCCGTGGTTGAGACGCCTTCCATCTACATGGATATGACGGCATACGAGAACATAGAGCAGCAGTACAAAGTGCTGGGAATGCCATCGAACCACGGGATAGACAAGCTTCTGCATCTTGTGGGGCTGAGCGGGACGGGCAGGAAGAAAGCTAGGAACTTCTCCCTTGGAATGCGTCAGAGGCTTGGCATTGCGGTGGCTCTAGCCGGCAATCCCGATTTCCTTGTCTTGGACGAGCCTGTGAACGGACTTGACCCACAGGGTATTGTGGAGATAAGAGAGCTTATCCTCAAACTCAACAAGGTACACGGCATCACCGTCTTGATATCAAGCCACATCCTGGACGAGCTTTCAAGGCTTGCAACCCATTATGGCTTCATAGAAGACGGTCGCATGGTCAGGGAGATGAGCGCACAGGAGATAGAAAGCATCTGCCGCAAACGCACAAGGCTTGAGGTCTCCGACACGAAGGCCCTACCATTGGTGCTGGATTCACTTGGCATGGAATACCGCATCGTGAACAATTCAAAGGCCGATGTCTTTGGAAACGTCAAGGTGACGCAACTTGTCGATGCCCTTTCAAAGAAAGGCTGCATCGTCATGAACATAAGGGAGATGGACGAGAGCCTTGAGAGCTTCTACATGAACCTTGTTGGTGATTTTGCTGGAAGCAGTGCAGGGAAGACCTGCAAAGGAGGGTGCAATGCTTAAGCTTCTCAGAGCCGATTTCTCACGTCTTTTCAAGGACAAGCTGTTCTATATCCTGATTCTTGGAATGTTCGCATTTGGAGCGGCTGTTCCAATAATCCATAGCATGGATGCTTCGTATGAATGGTCAATGGACAGCGGGCTTTTCGCATATGTGTGCATCGTTCCAATCGCGGCATCCCTTCTGACATCCCTTTTCGTTGGCTGCGAGTACAGTGATGGCACATTGAGGAACAAGATCGTCGTAGGCCATGACAGGGTTGGCATCTACCTTTCGAACCTAATCGTATGTACGACCGCCGCACTTGCGCTGTGCATTGCCTACTTGGTTCCGTTCGTCTGCTTTGGAGCGACTCTCCTTATGCCGTCCACGGTGCCAGTACTTGGACTTACATGCCTTGCATTGCTTGGTTTCATGGTTGCGATCGCCTTCGTGGCCATCTTCACTTTGGTCTCAATGGTGTGCAGAAACAGGGCGTACACGGTTGCAATCTGTATCCTTTTGGCGTTTTCTCTGCTCTTCATGGGGATAATGATAAACTCAGCCCTAAACGAACCTGAATTCTACAGTGCATATTCGTATACTGTCGATGGTGTTACTCAGGAAGAGTCGGCCAGCCGCAATCCAAACTACCTTTCAGGAACGAAGCGCAAGGTCTATGAGTTCATGTACGACTTCACCCCAGGAGGACAGGTCATACAGATCGTTTCCATGAAAGCCAAGGCCCTGTATCTACTGGCTTTGTATGATGTTCTTATAATTGCACTTTCAACGGTGTGCGGTACGCTGCTGTTCAAGCGCAAGGATTTGAAGTAGGAGGTTTTTCCATGGAGGTTTGGATTTTTGTGTCCGCTGCCGTGTTCTTTGTTCTTGCATTGGTCCTTTCCCTTAGACTGGTGTCGATAAGGCATTCGCTCAAGGAGATATCCAGGGATCTTGATGACAGGCTAAGTGCGGACACCAACACCCTTATTGCCGTATCCTGTGGAGATAGAGAGGTGAGGGCTTTGGCCTCAAAGCTTAACACCCAGCTTGAGACTCTAAGAGCCCAAAGGCTTAGATACGAAAGCGGAGACTCCCAGCTCAAGGATTCGATGACAAACCTTTCCCATGATATCAGAACTCCTCTTACGGCGATATGCGGATACCTTGACCTTCTTGAAGTTCAGCCTCTTACTGACGAACAGATCAGGTACCTTGCCACCATAAGGGAGAGGGCCAATGCCATGAAAGACATTACGGAGGAGCTTCTTCAATACTCTGTGACGACTTCATCCATAGGTTCACTTGAAATGGAACCTGTATGCCTGAACGAAGTGCTTGAGGAAAGCCTTGCAGGCTTCTATGGAGTGTTCACAAGTGTTGGGATAGTTCCAAGGATAAGGATTCCAGAGATCCCTGTGGTTCGCTCATTGGATAGAAAAGCCCTTAGGCGTGTATTTGACAACATACTTTCCAATGCCTCCAAGTATTCGAAGGGCGACTTGGAAGTGGAGCTTTCATGCAATGGCGAGGTGTCGTTCTCCAATCTTGCCCCTGATCTTGACAGCGTTCAGACCCAACGTCTTTTCGACAAGTTCTTTTCAATAGAGAACGCCCGTGGTTCCTATGGTTTGGGGCTTTCTATAGCACGCCTTCTTACAGAGCAGATGGGCGGCTCCATCAATGCAACGTACAATGGTGGGGTCCTTTGCGTCTCCGTGCGCTTCTAGGTGCGGTTCCAAGTTGAAAAAAGGGCCAGCTTTGGGTAGAATCGAGGCATGATTCGTTTCTACAAGCCAACTTTGAAGCGCAAGGACATGGATAGCGTCCTACAGACCATGGTGGACGAAAAGATAGGACCTGGAGAAAAGGTCCTTTCCTTCATGCAGGCGTATTCCGATACCGTGAAGGCCGCAAGTTCGTCTTCATACAGGACCTATCCCGATTGCCTTGAGTCTGCGCTTCGCATGGCTGGAGCTGTGGAGGGCACAAAAGTGGCGGTATCTCCGTTGTCTCCTTCCGTATACAGGGATGTCATTTCCAGAATAGGCGCCCAAATCGTGTATGTGGATGTGGAAAAGGAGAATGGATGCCCAAAGGAGGACATCGTGGTGCAAAGCGGTGCTGAGATCCTCCTTCTCTATGAGAACTATGGGACCCTCCCTGTGAAGTACAACGAACAGACCACCTTTGCAGAACCCTGCGACTATGGAACCGTCAAGGTGATAGAGGATATAAGCGACAGCATTGGAAGCCGCATGAAGGACGAAAGCTACGCAGGCCTCATTGGCCAGTATGTCGTGTGCGCCTTCGAAGAGGACAGCGTCGTGTCAGCAGGTGGTGGAGCCGCCGTTGCGGCCAAGAACGAAGTCCTTGCCACACTTAGGGCCAGGCGCCCATCCAAGTACGTGAAGATGCCTGACTTGAATGCAGCCCTTGGAATGGTTCAGCTTGTGAACCTTGAGGCCAACTCCATAAAGAGAAGGGAGATAGTCAAGGTCTATCAGCAGTCGCTTTCAAAGACGCGGCACAAGCAGTTTGGCTTGAACTTCCTTGGGTTTGAGTCCAACTGCAGCGGGTTTGCAGTCCAGCTTGATTCAAAGCCGGACGAAGCAATCAAGTTTGGAGCCAAGCATGACGTTCCAATAAAGATGGCCTTTGAGGACTGCCTTGTAAAAGGCTACGATGGGGATCCCTTCGAGGCGTTCCCTATAGCCGCTTCGTACTATTACAGAACCGTTTGCTTTCCAGTCTATCCGTTTCTCAAGGGAAGCGAGATGGATATGGTTTCAAAGGTGATATCCCATCTTCCTTGATGGATGCCTTGGTGGATGCCTTAGTGAATGTTAGAGAGAAAGGGGACTGAAATGAAGGAAGTGAAAAGGGTCGTTCTGTTTGCAAACTCTACAAAGGCGTCAGTGGACGGCCTTGTGGAGGATATGTGCGCTTTCTTTGAAGAGAGGGGCATACAGACATGCGTCCTTCATCTTTCGTCCACGAACGACGACTCCAACATAGACGTCCCTGATGCTGACCTTGCCATATCCCTTGGCGGTGATGGCACTGTCCTCACATGCGCCGCTGCGCTCAAGGGCAGGGACATTCCAATAATGGCTGTGAACCTTGGAACCTTTGGGTATATCACAGAGACATCGGCCTACGAGTACAAGGATGTCTTTGAAGACTACGTTGGCGGGCGCACGTGCGTGCTTGAGCGTATGATGCTGCATGCCAAGGTCCTGCGTGGTGGACATGAGGTGTTCTCTTCAACCGCCCTCAACGATATGACAGTGTGTGCGTGCGCCATGTCAAAGCTTGTGAACATACGGCTCAAGATAGACGGGGTGCTGGCTGCGGACCTCAAGGCTGACGGGCTCATTGTGGCCACTCCAACGGGTTCCACTGCATACAGCCTTGCTGCCGGAGGACCAATCCTTGATGCCTCCCTCAATGCAATAATCGTCAATCCAATATGCCCGTTTGCAATGAGCGTGAGGCCTTTGGTGGTAAGCGACTCATCCGTTCTGACGCTTGAAGTCCCGTCCCAAAGGACGAGCATTGCAATTTCATCAGACGGACATGAGATGTTCGAGCTCATGGAAGGTGATGTGGTCGTCATTGAAAGAAGCCCCTGCAATGCGCTGTTCGTCGCAAACCGCAGGAGGAACTTCATAGAGGTCCTTAGGGACAAGCTTGGTTGGGCGGGGGCGTTCAATGCTTGAGCATCTTGAGATAAGAAACTATGCCCTCATCGAGAACCTGAGCGTTGACTTCTCAAGTGGTTTCAATGTCATAACAGGCGAGACTGGGTCCGGAAAATCCATCATACTTGGTGCTTTGGGCCTTCTTATGGGTGAAAAGGCCGATGTCTCCGCCGTCCGTGCAGGAACTGACGGCATCGTCATAGACGCTGTTGTGTCAATTCCAGAGAATCATGAGATACTGCCATGGCTTTTGGAGCATGGCGTGGAGCCAGAGGACGGGGTGGTCTATATACGCCGCACCGTGAAGGCCAGCGGTGGCAGGTCTTTGATCCATGTCCAGGGGCAGCTTTTCTCAAGGCAGGACCTTTGCCATTTGGCTGACAGCATAATAGACATGCATGGCCAGAGCGAACACCAGAGCCTGCTTCATAGCGAAAAGCAGCGCTCCATCCTTGATGCGTATGCTTGTGATGGGGTATTGCTTGGGGAGTGCGGAGCATCCTTCCATGAACTTTCAAGGCTTTCGAAGATGAAGGCTGATCTAGTGTCCCAGCTTGAAGAGGGGCGCAGACAGGAGGACTACCTTAGGTTCGCCTTGGACGAGATAGAAAACGCAGGCATAGTTGACGGTGAGGACGAGGAGCTTTCAGAGAAGGTCAAGGTCCTAAGCCAGTTCGAGTCCATATACGAGAACGTGAATGTTGGTTTGGAGCGTTTGAAGGATTGCCGTAGTGCTTTGTACGATGCATCCGCCTCATGCGCCAAGGCTTCCAAATGCGACTCTGCATTGCAGGACTTCACGGCCCGGATAGAGGGTTCACGCATAGAGGTCGAGGACATTTCCCAGGGTCTTAGGGACTATCTTGGATCTGTGGACTATTCGCAGGATTCCATAAACCGCATGCAGGACCGCTTGGCTGTGCTTCAGAAGCTCAAGCGCAAGTATGGGCCTACATTGGAGAACGTTAAGGCGTTCGCTTCCAGGGCGCGCGAGACGCTTGATGTAGCTTTGAACTTTGAGGATAGGCTTGCTTCATGCGAGGAGGCCATTGATGTTGAGAAGAAGCGGTTCACGTCTTTGAGCGGAAAGCTGTCTTTGGCCCGCAGGAAAGCCGCAAAGGAGCTGGAGAAGGGCATATGCAGCGTTCTTAGGCAGCTTGGGATGCCAAATGCGCAGTTCTCAATTGCCGTAACTCCTTTGGAGAGGCCAAATTCATTTGGCTGTGACAGTGTTTCGTTCATGATCTCTGCAAATCCCGGCGAGCCTTTGAAGGAGATTCGTCTCATAGCTTCAGGTGGTGAGCTGAGCCGTGTCATGCTTGCCCTCAAGACGGTGTTGGCTTCTCAGGATTCAATCCAGACGCAGGTGTTCGATGAGGTGGATTCCGGCATTGGAGGATCCGTTGCAGTGAGCCTTGCCTCATGCATGTCCAATCTTGCTTCCAAGAAGCAGGTAATTGCCATAACACACCTTGCAAGCATAGCCTGCCATGCAGACACCCAAATGGTCGTCTCCAAGTCAGTGGAAAGCGGTAGAACATACACCCATTTGGCAGTCGTATCCGGAGAGGAGCGCGTGCACGAGATAGCGCGCATGCTCAGCGGCGACGAAAGCGAGGTCTCCCTTGAGCACGCAAGAAGGATGCTTGGGGAGTAGTGAAGTAGGGCGATTATGCTCAAGTGATTCGTGAAGCGGACAAAACGAGCAACAACCGCACTTTTGATGTGTCGCTATTGGGTTAATTGTTTCCACCTTTTCTGATATGAAGCCACCATCGCCTTTCTCCAGGGATGGTAGGGAGCCGGCTTCCACCTTTCCTTCTGCCGGTCGGATTCGGTTGCAGTTCCGATTTCCGTGGTCTCTCTGATTCCAGCGGGTTTCGTTTCATAGAATCTGCCGTTGTGGACTGCTACGACGGTTTTGTCGAACGTAAGATAGACGTCGACGATCTCCCTTCAATTGATTCTGACGACCCTCCCACCGGAATCAACGAGTTGAAGTTCCTTTCCAAAGAACTTGAACGACGCCCCGGCATCGATCGATCTGTGGTGGAGGACCGAAAGATAGTAGTTGATCTCCTTCTCTGATGGTACTACCAAAACGAAGAATTGATTTTTCATGATTTAAGTTTCTTTTTTTTGGCCGCTTGGCATTTGATGCTGGGCGGCTCATTTGCTTTTGAAAGTATGTACCCTGCGTTTCAGTTTCTTCATAAAGAGGCGAAAAGATCGGGTTATGAAGAAAGTTTTCTTCCTAAACTCTCAAAATGGCACCTGACTGAAGAAAAATGGAAAAGCATTTAGACAAGTTCTTGGTTTTTGAAGGATGTTTGCAGACATTTTGCTGCCGCTGGGGCGTTGAGCGGCGTTGTAGGGCGGAGTATGGCGTTGAGTGGCGCTGTGGGACGCTGTGGAATGCTTGGTTGACTAATTCCAAAGCTTTATCTAAAATTTTCAGACATAGCAACTAGGGGAGCTTGTATGGTTCTTATAAACATTGACACCCTGTCCGACTCCGAGCTCAGATGCATAGCGCAGCAGGAAGGTGTAGAGGATTGGGAGGACCTCTCCAGAGAGGACCTCATAGATTCCATAGAGGAGATATACGAGGATGAAAACAGGTTTGAGCCAAACCACTCTTCGTATACAGGTCATAGGTACGTCAAGACCCTCGTGAATGTGGACCGCCAGGGGTCGTTTGGACTTCCTGGCGTAGCAGAGCTTCCAACCTCATACAATGAGACATCTATACATGCAATAGCAAAGGATGCGAACTGGGTCTACGTGTTCTGGAGCCTTTCTCCTCAGGATCAAGCGCAAATGGAGGAGGACGGTTGCACACTCTCCATAAGAACTATTGTCATTGCCAAGGACGATTATCCTGAGACATCGTTTGACATCGATGTGCTTGGAAGCGACATGGAGTGGAGTCTTGAGCTTCCGTGGCAAGGCCGGCAGTACAAGGCGGTGCTTGTCAGAAAAGACCATTCCAACGAAAGTGAGCGCATACTTGCAGAAAGCAATTTGGTCTCCATTGAGGAAAGCTGGCTTTCCAAAAACCCTGAAGCACTCAAGGATCGTAATAGGTTCAACGTCCTTGTGACATCTCTTGTAACCAAAGGCGGGGAGCTTATAAACAACAGACAGGTCCATGAAATACTCGAAGAAGGCAAGGAGGGCTTGGCATGAAAAAGAACAGGATAAACTTCATATTCAATGCGCACCTTCCTTTCGTGAGACACCCAGAGTATCCAAAGTTTCTGGAGGAGGACTGGCTGTTTGAGGCCATAAACGAGTCCTATCTTCCAATGCTAAGGATGATGTATGCCCTAAGGGACGAGAAGGTTCCGTTCAAGCTTACGTTCTCCATTTCTCCCACCCTGTGCTCCATGCTGGACGACCCCCTTCTTAGGGAGAGGTTCCTCAACTACATGAACGAACACCTTGAGCTTGGACAAAAGGAGATGGAAAGGCTTTCCAACGACCCTCACAAGCTCAGGCTCGCCAACATGTACCTTGAGGGGCTTTCCAAGAACCTGGCCTTCTACAGCGGAAAATGCTCCAACGACATACTGAGCGCCTTCAATCAGCTTTCAAGCGAGGGTTACCTTGAACTCATAACCACAACGGCCACCCATGCCTTCCTTCCCGCCTACAAGGACTATCCAATAGCCGTGAACGCACAGGTGGAGACCGGCATGATAGAGCACCTTAGGACGTTCGAGAGGATGTCCGAGGGTTTCTGGCTTCCTGAATGCGGCTATTATCCCGGGTTGGAGGACATCCTTGCCCGCCACAACATAAAGTGGACATCTTTGAGCTCCCAGGCCTTCTTCCTTTCGCAGGACGAGCCAAAGACGGGGTGCTACGCCCCTGTGAAATGTCCCAACGGGCTGTATTGCTTTGCAAGGGACTACAACCTCACCAGCCTGATCTGGTCATCCACGGAGGGCTACCCATGCGATGCAGACTACAGGGAATTCTACAGGGACATTGGCTACGACCTACCACTGGACTACATAAGGCCATACATCCATGAGCCCGATGTCCGTGTGTTCACAGGCTTCAAGTACTGGGCCATTACAGGCAAGACGTCTGACAAGGTGGTCTACGATCCAGACAAGGCCGCAATGAAGGTTGACGCCCATTCGAGCAACTTCCTGTACCACATAAAGAGTGTAGGGGACTTGGTTGGACCGTCGCTTCCAAACGACCCAATATACACCCTTAGCTTCGATGCCGAGCTCTTTGGACACTGGTGGTTCGAAGGCGTGAAGTTCCTTGAAGCCGTCATACGCAAGGTGGCTTTGGACGACTCCATGGTCCTTACGACGCCTGGTCAGTGCATAAAGCTTGGAGAGGAGGTCCAGACCCTTAGGCCTGCGTACTCCACATGGGGTGATGGCGGCTACTCTCAGGTATGGGTGGACAGCAGCTCCAATGCATGGGCTTACAGGCATGCATTCAAGTCCTTGGAGAGGATGACGGAGCTTGCGGAGCGCTTCCCTGACCAGAAGTCGCTCAAGCAAAGGTCCCTAAGCCAGGCTGCAAGGGAGACTCTGCTTCTTATGGCAAGCGACTGGCCTTTCATAATCCACAACCATTCGAGCGAGGAGTACGCAAGAAAGAGGCTTACGGGGCATATCCAGAACCTCAACCTTGTGTACGAGAACATGTGCCGCAATGCAGTGAACACCGAGTGGCTCGTCAAGGCCGAGCGCAGGGACAACCTGTTCCCATGGCTTGACTACAACGTGTTCAACTCAAGGCATTTGGCTGAGCCTAGCCTTATATTCACAACAGACTATTCGAAATGATCTGAAGAGGAACTTCCAAAAGGAGTCTACAGATGAAAAGACATCTTCTTTCAGGAGTGGGGGCTTCGTTCGTGGAGCCTCTGTGCCCCAAAAGGGGGCAGGTCGTCACAATTCGTTGCAGAATACTGTCAAATGACGTCAATTGGGTGCGTTTGGCAGAGATATCGGACTACAGTCCTGATATAATGCTGCGCCATGAGATGAAGCGTGAAGGGGATGTGTTCTCCGTGGACATGAGGATGGACGAACCCGTGCTGCGCTACTGGCTTGAGGCCAATGTCTCGGGTATGGGCTCCTTGTATCTTTCCAAACGGGGTGAAAGCCATGTGTGCCCATGCAATAGGGATACCTTTGAGATAATCGCGGACCTAGATGTCCCTTCGTGGATCCCAAACGCCGTGTGCTACCAGATATTCCCGGACAGGTTCGCAAATGGCGATCCCTTGGTTGGAGCAAAGACCGGTGGATATGTCTTTGATGGACATGAGCCTGTCGTTATGGATTGGAACGATGAGCCCTTGCAGTACAAGGACGGCCATTGCCTTGATTTCTTCAATGGAGACCTCAAGGGAATTGCCCACAAGGTGGAGCATTTCAAGGAACTTGGGGTGACTACGTTGTATCTGAATCCTATTGGGTGCAGCATGACGACCCATAGGTACGACTGCACGGACTATTTCCATGTGGATCCAAAGCTTGGTGGCGACGATGCGTATGCCTCAATGATCCAGACCATGCATGAAAATGGCATAAAGGTCGTGACCGACATCTCCATAAACCATACAGGGATAGAGCATCCTTGGTTCAAGAACGCTCTCAACGGCGGCGAGGAGAAGGAGTTCTACTACGAAGATGGAAAAGGGGGTTTCGACTACTGGTTTGGTGTCAGGACCCTTCCTCAGCTCAACTACAAATCCAAGCGCCTTAGGGATTTGGTGTTCGCAGGAGAGGATTCCGTCCTCAAAAAGTTCCTAAGACCTCCGTTCTGTCAAGACGGTTGGCGCCTGGACGTTGCAACCTGTGTTGGCGTGAACGGCAGCGACAGGATGTGCCATGAGATATGGCAGAAGGTCAGAGAAAGCGTGAAGGCCGTCAACCCTCAGGCCTACATCGTTGGCGAGTGCTGGGAAGATGCAGGTCCTTTCCTTCAGGGCGACCAATGGGATGCAACCATGAACTATGCTGGCTGCTCGCGTCCTTTGAGAAGCTGGATGGGAGAGGAGGACAGGTATTTCTGCCGCAACATGAACGACCCCGGCGTATGCAGGCCGTTCACTGCAAAGGAGCTTAGGGACGACCTTTTCAATCAGCTTTCGTCTCTACCTTCACAAATGGTATACCAGCAGATGAACCTCGTAGACAGCCATGACATCCCACGCCTTTACAACCACATGCAGGTGTTCGACAGGGACCTCTATTTTGGCGCTGTAATGATGCAGTTCGTCCTGCCTGGTATGCCAAGCATATACTACGGAGATGAGATTGCTCTCTCCGGACCCATGGGTACTGCGGAGAACTGTCGCTATCCAATGCAGTGGGACAGATCAAAGTGGAATATGTCGTTCTATGACCTGTATTGTTCCTTGGGACGTCTTCGCGCTTCGTATGGGGATGCATTGGGCACTGGCCTTTGGGAGTTTGGATACTGCGACGACGATGTGCTTGAATTTACAAGGACATCTGGACTTGGTGTAGGTCAGCAGGTCAAACTGGTGATGTTCCGGGGTGATTCAAAGCGCATTGTCTCTGACATTGGCATTTCAGGCTATGCGGATTGGTTTACTGGAGAGGTTTTCTCTACTGGAGATTCCCTTGTGCTTTTGCCAAAGCAAAGTAGGGTTCTTGTAAAAGGTTAAAGTTTAGGTCCTTTACGTTTTTTTCTAGGGACTGATGTGGCGCTTGTGGCTGTTGTGGCTTACGTGGCGGTTAAGGCGCTTATGGCTCTTGAAGACGGTTGAGTTTCACAATGGTAGAGCGCTTTAGAGCGTTCCTAAGCGTACCTGATGGTACCTGATAGCGCCTGAGCGTACCTGAACGTCCTCTTCAAGTATGGTTTAGACCGTTTTAGAACGGCTGGAACGGCTAGAGTGGCTAGAACGACCAGAAAGGCCAGTTCGTCTAGACCGTCAAGAGCGGCATGACGTGCAAATGTATGACCTTTGTTTGTAAATGAGCGTCAGCTGTTTTTGAGAATCATGCTCATGGCAAGCGATGCAAGGTGCCAGCGCATGGAGTGGAGGCCGTTCTTTGGGTAGAATACACGGCAACGGCCAAATCTATACGGCAG
>Ga0129317_1001552_pt1 | contig 16231 bp, 14 predicted proteins | sample Cm1ome_FD_94430 | JGI IMG/M metagenome (GOLD analysis project Ga0129317, IMG submission 94430) | Eastern black-and-white colobus group fecal microbial communities from Wisconsin, USA - Cm1105 metagenome | ecosystem: Host-associated > Mammals > Digestive system > Large intestine > Fecal | place... | reverse complement strand
CCTTGGTCCTAAACCTTTAACCTTGATTAGTTTGAGAAAAACTTCCTTTTCCTCAATCGTTTTAAAGCCGACAAGATATTGTTCATCTTCTCTAACTACGTTATACGTATAAACTAAAACGTCATCATCGACTTGATAATCCTGAGGATGGGAAACAAGAACTTCATATCCAACATTATTGACATCGATGATGACAGTTAAATTATCAATAATAGATACTTTGCCTTTTAAAAAATAAATCATAGTAAAAACCCCTAATTAAAAATCAAGATGAACAAGATAATAATAACAAGTATCGCTAATGAAGCCACTAGACCACAGAGAACACTGGTATCAATCTTTTCCTTTTTATCCATAATAATTATTAATCTCTATCAAATGGAATTGGTCGAGGAATTGGAGCACGTTTGTGCTCACTAATTCGATGAAGATACTCAATTCTTTCCTTAGAACGTTCATTAATCTCTCTACCTAATAAATAGGCGTCAACTTCCTTATAAGTAACACCCATTTCAGTTTCATCTGTTTGATTTGGAAAAAGTCCAGCGGTAGGAACTCTTTCCGCGAGATGATTCTTCACTCCTAAAAGTTTTGAAGCTCTAACAACTTCTTCTTTTGTAAGATAAACAATCGGTTGAAGATCAACTCCACCATCACCATATTTAGTAAAATAACCAGTATAGTTTTCACAGGCGTTATCAGTTCCAATTACTAGAGCTCTATTATTTTGAGCGTGAGCATATAGGATACACATTCTGATTCTAACTTTTAAATTGCTCTTGCTCATTTTATCTAATTCAATCCCATTAGTTTCAAATTGTTTGAGCAAAGCGTGATAAGATTCGCTTCCATCGATAATGATGTAATTCAAATTTAAATCTTTGGCTAGCTCAGTAGCGTCTTTTAAATCGTCAGGATTGGAATCGATTGGGATCATGACACAAAGTAATTTTTCTTTACCCACTGCTTTTGAAGTTAAGGCAGCAACCAAAGATGAATCAACACCTCCACTTAAACCTAAGACATATTTCTCCATCTTGCTTTCGCTAAGATAGTTCTTAATGAATTCTTGAATCTCCACTAAATATTCTTCTAATTTCATAGTAGCCTCCTGCTTCTTTTTCTAACGAACAAACTCAAAGATGAAATCATCGAGGATAACAGTGTCGCCATCATTAGCGCCCATCATTTCTAATTCATCATCAATTCTTAACTCCCTTAATTTCTTCATGAGGACCATCATTCCTTCATCTGTAGAAATATTGGTCATCTTATAAAATTTTATAATTTTATCTCCAACAATTTTAAAGGTATGAGCATCGAGCCTTTTAATCTCAAATTCTTTTTCTTCTTCAAGGGTATAAACTTTAGTTTCTAACTCCCTTTCTTCCTCTTCATAAAGAGAAAATGCCGGAGTGCTCTTCAACAAATCTAAACACTTGTAAAGAAGTTCATTAATTCCTTGATCTGTTAAAGATGATAATTTGATTGGATGAAGATTTGTCTTTTTTTCAAATTCCACTAGTTTTTCTAATGCTCCTTCTTCATCCATCTTACTAGCTACTAAAACGATAGGACGTTTATCTAAATTAAAACCATATTCTTTTAATTCTTTATTGATTGCTAAGTAATCAGAGTAAGCATCTCTTCCATTCGTGGACATATCAATCATATGAACGATTATTCGACATCTTTCAATGTGCCTTAAAAAGGTTAATCCTAATCCTTTTCCTAAATGAGCACCTTCAATCAATCCGGGAAGATCCGCCATAACGAAAGATTCATTATTAAATGAAACAACTCCTAAGTTAGGAACAAGAGTGGTAAAAGGATAATCAGCAATTTCAGGTCGAGCAGAGCTGACAACACTCAGTAGAGTTGATTTTCCAACACTTGGAAATCCCACTAAACCGACATCCGCTAATAATTTAAGTTCAAGTATTAATCTTTTTCGTTCACCAGGTTCACCATTCTCAGCAATCTTAGGAGCACGATTGATGGAGTTTTTAAAGCAGGAGTTACCCTTGCCACCCCTTCCGCCTTTAGCGACTAATAAAGTTTTACCATCCTTATCTAAATCGCCTAGAAATTGATGACCATCCTCTAAGAAAACAACGGTCCCAACTGGAACATCAATATAAATATCATCCATCGATTTACCAAATTGAGTCTTATTTCCACCTTTTTCCCCATCCGGTCCAATAAAGGTTTTTGAATGTTTAAAATTAAATAAGGTATTAATTCTTGAATTGGCTCTTAAAAAAATAGAAGCTCCTCTTCCACCATTCCCACCAGCGGGACCACCTTTAGGAACAAATTTCTCACGAAGAAAAGCGATAGCACCATCGCCACCTTTTCCACTTCTAACTTCAATAATAGCCCTATCGATAAACATAATTTTTCTCTAATTTACATTATACGCGCATATGATAAAAAAGACCACAAAAAGTGGTCTTGATTATCAAATTTCAGTTATCCTAATTATTCGTCAGCGACAACTTTAACACTTGTTTTATCCTTGCCTAATCTTTCGTAGCGAACTACGCCGTTAGCGGTTGCAAAGATAGTATCGTCTTTACCTCTTTTGGTATTCACTCCTGGATAAATTCTAGTTCCTCTTTGACGGTAGATAATGGAACCTGCATGACACCATTGACCATCAGCGACTTTCGCGCCCAATCTACGTCCAGCGGAATCACGTCCGTTTTTAGTAGAACCGACACCTTTTTTAGAAGCAAAGAGTTGTAAGTTTAATTTAAACATCATAAGATGGTACACCCTTTCTAATTAATTTCTTTTTTAATTTTGATGTATTCTGGATATTCTTCCTCAATAGCGGTTAAACCATTGATAACTGTTTCCAGAACAATTTGATTGTGTTTAGTAATATTATTTGAAGCAATTAGCACGTTACCTTCCTCAAAAACAATCTCATAATTATCGATATTTTCTAGTGAATTGAGACCCGCAGTGATGAGAGCACTGACAGCAGCGCAGATTAGGTCTTTTCCATATTCAGCGCTTTTAGCGTGCCCTTTAATTGATAGATAGGTCAGTTCACAATTTTGAGTTTTAATAAGAACGTGAATCATAATTAACCATTAATAGCTTCAACAACTAAACAAGTATAAGGCTGACGGTGGCCGATGGTTTTGTGATAATTCGCTTTGCTTTTGTACTTGTAGACACGAATTTTCTTTCCTAAACCTTGTTTCTCAACACGTGCGGTGACGGTCGCGCCTTTAATGTAAGGGGTTCCCACTTTGGCTTTTTTGTCTCCGATTAAGAGAACTTTGTCAAAGGTGACAACACCATTCACATCAGCATCTAGTTTTTCAACATAGATTTTAACGCCGACTTCAACACGAACTTGTTTTCCACCAGTTTCAATGATTGCGTACATAATGTCCCTCCTTTATTTTAAAAATTCACCAATTACTCGCTTTTAAGGTAAGTATGAACTTTTAAGAACCTTTTCAAGGCGGTTGTAGCTAGTGAGGCGACAACGCTAATAAAATAACATAGTTATTAATAAGGGTCAAACATTAAATGACAATTAATTATTAAAAATACGTTTTTCAACAATTGAATAGTAAGAATTCTTGGTAATAATGAGGTGATCAAGCATAACAATACTAATTCTTTTGAGAAAATTAACTACCTTCATTGTTATCGATAAATCGTCCACTGATGGAAGACAATTCCCACTTGGGTGATTATGAAGCAAATAGTAGTATTTTCCATTACAATTAATAATCTCTTTGATTATTTTTTTAGAGTTAAATCTGACCAATGCTTCATAACCATAATTTAATAGTTTCTCCTGAATAATTTTCCTATTTTTGTCCAATACAATAATGTACAATTTTTCTTCATTTTCATCCCCTAAAATATAACGATATTTCTCGAACAAGGAAGCAGGAGATATTTCGCTACTCTCACCACTTTTTTCTTGAATAAATCGATTGAAAATTTCACTTATCGCTGATATTTTAAGAGCGAGAACTTCCGATATTCCTTTTACGCTTATTAAATTTGAATAAGAAGCATGAAATAGATTTGAGAATGTATAATAATTTAACATTAATTCATGAGAAATATCTAATGCGCTTTTCCCTTTATAACCTTTGGAAATAATAATCGCTAAAAGTTCCTCATTAGAAAGATATGTCACCCCATAACGAAGGGCTTTTTCTCTTGGTCGAGCAGCGATTGGCAATTCCTTAATTTTCATTTATGCCCAGGAAAATTTCCACCCACCAGGTATTGTTGCTCCACCTTTTTTAGAAGTGAACAATTTGTAAACGACAACCGCGACAATTGCAGCACATAAAATAGCCATTACCGCAGTCAAACTAATCGCTGCACCGACAACTTCATTTTCTAATTCTTCATTAGACAATATTTGAATTTTCATAAAATGACCTCCCACATCTATGTAGGAGGATCATTCTAGATTTTATTTAGCTTTTCTAATTTTTCTTTCAAAGAAGCAAGATTTTCTCTATGTCTTAATAATTTTTCTTTTTCAAGATTGACCTTTGCTTCAGGAGCTTTGCTTAAAAAGTTTGGATTTGAAAGCATCTTTTCTCCCCTATTTATTTCATTAGTTTCGAATTCTATCTCTTTAAGAATCTTTTCAATAGTTTCCTTTTTATCAGTGGAATTATTTATTAATAAATCAGCTTTATCAAATATAAATACTTCACCTTGTTTATCGACAAGTTCTTCTTCACTGATATTGACATTACTAAAAGTAAATCTATTTAGATAACTGATAAAACTATCAAAAACTGGAGTTTTTAGTTTTAATGAAATATCTAAAGCGTAATTGGGCGCTAGTTTATTAGTAATCTTATAGTTCCTTATAGTTTTAATTAAATTGAAGAGCAATTGAATTGTTTCATCATCCTTATGAGAAACTAAGTGGTTATCTGCTTTTGGATAAGTTTCTAGCATAATTGATTCTAAATGTTTAGGAAGCGCTAAATAGAGTTCCTCTCCAATGAAAGGAGTATAAGGATAAATCAATAAAATAATTGTCTTTAAACACTTATAGAGCACTTGATAAATTGTTTCTTTTACTTTTGTATCATTAGAATTCAAACTAACTTTGCTTAACTCTAAATATTGGGAACAAAAATCGTCATATACAAAGTTATATAGGTATGAAGAAGCAGCATTAAAATCGTACTTTTCCATATTTTTAGTTACTTCAGTAATAGTGAACATCAATCGATTAATAATCCATTGATCAACGCTTGAAAAATCCTTCTTATTTAAAGGAGCTTCACTAAAATCTGAAGGAAGAACACTTAATACATAGCGCGCACTATTCCATATTTTATTTAAATAATTACTAGCGGAAACAACTTTTTCATCGCTGTAACGCATATCCTGTCCTGGAGTGCTATTAGTGGTCAAAAAGTATCGTAAAGCATCAATTCCATATTTATTAATAACTTCGATTGGATCGATTCCATTCCCTAAGGATTTTGACATCTTTCTCCCCTTTTCATCCCTCACTAATCCATGAAGAACAACTGTCTTAAATGGTCTTTTCTTAGTGGATTCAAGCGATTGGAATATCATTCTCGAAACCCAGAAGAAAATGATGTCGTAAGCAGTAACTAAAACGTCAGTAGGAAAATATCTTTCAAAATCTTTAGTTTCATTAGGCCAACCCAAAGTGGAAAACGGCCATAGCCCTGAAGAGAACCAAGTATCGAGAACATCGTTATCTTGAACATAGTTTTCAATATCTTTAGGTGGATCCATACTGACCACCACTTCACCAGAAACTTTATGATAATAAGCAGGTATTCTATGTCCCCACCAGAGTTGTCTGGAGATGCACCAGTCCTCACAATTTTCCATCCAAGAGGTGAAAGTATGCTCAAATCTTGAAGGAATAAAGTTAACCTTCGTTTTTAAATGTTGATTGTTAAGAGCTTGTTCCGCGAGTGGTTTCATTTTCACAAACCATTGTTTAGATAGCATCGGTTCAGCGATGCAATTACTCCTTTGAGAATAACCGACTGCATGAACTATTTTTTCAATTTTGACGAAGTTACCATCATGTTTAATTTGTTCCACTAGTTCTTTTCGGCAGACAAATCTATCCATCCTTTGGTAGCGACCACATTTCTCATTCATCGTCGCATCTTTATTGAAAATTATCGGCATTTCTAGGTTATATTTTTTGCCAATGAGAAAATCATTAGGATCGTGAGCGGGAGTGCACTTCATCGCTCCAGTTCCAAAACTGATGTCAACATATTCATCAGCGATGATTGGAAGTGTTTCTCCATTCGCTGGATTGATTACCTTTTTACCGATATATTTTTGATATCTTTCATCGTTTGGATTGACCACAACACAGACATCTCCAAACATTGTTTCAGGTCTTGTTGTCGCCACTATTAAATAATCATTTTCTCCTACAATTGAATATTTAAAATAGAACATCTCACCTTCAACTTCTTCGTGAATGATTTCGATGTTACTGAGTGCTGTTTGTTGAATAGGATCCCAGTTAATGATTCTTTCGCCTTGATAAATTAAACCCTTATTATAGAGATCGACAAACACTTTTCTAACCGCATAATTCAAGCCTTCATCAAGGGTAAATCTTTCTCTAGAATAGTCTAAAGACAAGCCTAATTTTGCCCACTGTTCATGAATTGATAGAGCGTATTCTTTCTTCCATTCCCACGCCCAATTTAAAAACTCTTCCCTTGATATTTTGGTAACATCCACGCCTTTTGAAACCAGCTTTGCCATTACTTTCGCTTGAGTGGCAATTCCGGCGTGGTCCATTCCTGGAACCCATAAAACATCGTATCCTTGTAATCTTTTATATCGTGCGATGATGTCTTGAATGGTTGTATCCCAGGCATGTCCTAAATGTAATTTACCAGTCACATTCGGTGGAGGAATAACCATCGTAAAAGGAATCTTTTTATAATCTTTTCCAGCAATAAAATATCCTCGATCTTTCCAGGTTTGATATTTTCCTTCTTCCACTTTTACGTGATCATATCTTTTTTCCAGCATAACAATCTCCTTAACAAATAAAAAACGTCCCATCTAAGGACGCAATATGCGCGGTACCACCTTAGTTCATCTCATCGATGCCCTTAATTATATCTTTTAGGATAAGATTACCAGTCTCCAAAGCGACCTTCACTAGTTCTTCTACTAAGCTTCCACCATCCTTAGTTCTCTATCAGAAGGAGTCTAGTTACTCCTCTTTTTCATCAACTGTAGTCATTATATTGTATTAATAGGTTGTTATCAACAAACAAAAACACTATAAATGTTTTTCGATAATGCCTTTTAATTGGTTCAAATTAGTTTTAATAAAACTAGATGTAAAGATAACTTCATCTAAACCAATACTTTTATCTTTTAAATGCTTCAATAGTTTTGCCTTTTCTTTTTGATTGATTTTATCACATTTTGTCAATACGATCTGAAAAGGGATTTCCATTTCCATTAGGTAAGAAAGAATTTCTTCATCATTTATTGATAATTCTCTACGAGAATCAATAAGGAGCAAAACTAATTTTAAGGATTTAGACTTTTCGAAATACTCATTCATCATCTCGTTAAAAAGCCTATCTAGATCAACTCCCCCTCTAGCGTAGCCATATCCAGGAGCATCCACAAGATAAAAGGCATTATCAACATTGTAATAATTCAACAGTTTCGTATGACCTGGTTTAGAAGAGGTGAATGCTAGTTGCTTTCGATTGGTCAAAGCATTAATTAAAGAGGATTTCCCAACGTTTGATTTACCAACAAAAAGCACTTCCCCCAAGGCTCCAGAAGGAGCTTCTTCAATGGAGGGAGCGCTTTTTATGAATGTTACGTTTGAAAAATTAATCATTTTCCTCAACAAGAATATGTTTTATCGCATCATCAACTTTCTTCATGAAAATGATGTTTAAGGAGTCTTTAACTTCTTTTGGAAGTTCTTCAACATCCTTCTTGTTTTCAAAAGGAACGATAATTGTTTTAATTCCGCATCTTAAGGCAGCGAGAGATTTTTCTCTTAAACCACCGATAGGAAGAGCGTTGCCTCTTAAGGTCACTTCGCCAGTCATCGCAATATCAGGTGAACATGGTCGATGCGATAAACAAGAAATAATCGCACAAGTGATAGCCACTCCAGCGCTTGGTCCATCTTTAGGAACAGCACCTTCAGGAACGTGAATGTGAATATCATTCGTCGCAAAAATATCTGGATCAATCAAATATTTTGTTGCATTTGCTTTCACAAAATCTAGAGCAATTGAAGCACTTTCTTTCATCACGTCGCCGAGATGCCCAGTTAAGACAAGAGAGCCTTTGCCTTTAAAATAGGTCACTTCAATAGGAAGAATGTCTCCTCCATATTCGGTGTACGCTAAACCGGTAACAACACCAACTTGAGGCTCACTTTCTTTTTTAGAATTTTCAAAGATTTCAACACCTAAGTACTCTCTAACCTTAGCTTCATCAATCTTTATGGTTTTGATAGTTGGATCTTTTACGATTGCCACCGCTACTTTTCTTAAGCAAGAAGCAATCTTTCTTTCCAACTCACGAACACCAGATTCCCTTGTATAACATCTGATGATGTATTTAATAGCACCTTCGGTGAACTTTGCTTGAGTAGATTTAAGACCATTGAGAATGATTTGCTTTTTGACTAGGTGATCTTTAGCAATGTGAACTTTTTCAATTTCTGTGTAACTAGAAAGTGGAATTAATTCTAATCTATCCCTTAATGGAACTGGAATATTTTCTAGATAGTTAGCGGTGCAAATGAACAAAACATCGCTTAAATCATAGGGTTCTTCAACATAATTATCATTGAAAGCTGTATTTTGTTCTGGATCCAATACTTCAAGTAATGCACTAGCGGGATCTCCTTTGTAGGAGGAGGCCAGTTTATCAACTTCATCGAGTAAGAAAACAGGATTAGTTACTCCAACTTTTCTCATTCCTTGGATGATTCTTCCAGGTAATGAGCCAACATAGGTTCTTCGATGGCCACGAATTTCTGCTTCATCTGAAATACCTCCTAGTGAGGCTTTGAAAAACTTTCTTCCAAGAGCTCTTGCAATGCTCTTGCCCAAAGAAGTTTTACCAGTTCCAGGTGGACCATAGAAACATAGGATTGGAGATTTTAAATTTCCTGTTAATTTCTTAACAGCGAGATATTCAATGATTCTCTTTTTAGGATTTTCTAATCCGTAGTGATCCTCATCGAGTACCTTAGAAACATTTTCTAAATCATCGTTATCTTCAGTTTTTTGCCACCAAGGAATGGACATGATGACATCTAAGTATGAAAGAATTAAGGCTGCTTCAAGCGAACCCTGTGGCATCATTTCATACTTTTTAATCTCTGATTTAACCTTAGCTTTGATATTTTCAGGATAAGGGAATTTATCCAATTTTTCTAAGATAGCATCTGGGCCGCCTTCACTAGAGTCTTCCCCCAACTCCTTTTTAATCGCTTTGATTTTTTCTCTTAGATAATATTCCTTTTGACTCTTCTCGGCAGATTCTCTAACGGAATCATTGATATTATTATCAATAATATCCTTTTGTGCTTCACCCGCTAAAAATCCGAAGACAAGATTAGCGAGAAGATCGATATCTTCTGTAGAAAGCATTTCGATTTTCTTTTCAATAGGAGCTTCAAAATAACTCGCTAAAGCATAGAAAGAATCAACTACACTCTTAGCGCTTCCAATTGAGCTAAGTGCTGATTTAGGTAGTTTGTTGACGAAAGAAGGAACTCCTTCTAAAGCTTTATTAAATAAGGCTTGATACTTGGTTTCATCTTCTTTTGATAGTTCGATGTTAGGCATTAATTCGCCTTCAGCAACATAATATTTATTGGTTTCATCAAAGGCGATGCTTAAATAGTGAACGCGCATAAAAGCTTCGACTCGAATTTTCATCGTGCCATCGCGTTGACTTGCCGTTAATATTCTGCATAATGAGCCGTATTCAAAGACATCCTCTTTAGTGGGATTATCTGTTTCAATTGATCTTTGAACGACCGCAAAAATTAAGGAATCATTTTGTTTTCTGGAAACTTCTACAGCATTAACGGAGAATTCTCGACCAACTTGAATCAGTCTAGAATTACCAGGGTAGAGAACAATTCCTTTTGTTATAAGTAAAGGGAGCGTAAATTTATCACGTTTTGCCATGATTAGTCCTCCTTAAATTTTATTTATTTTCGTCAAATAAGAATTCTTCGATCCTTCTCATACGAAGATTGCCACGGAACTCAAGAAGTTGTTCTTTTAAAGCTTCTTTGACTTGTTCAATTGTCATGTTGTATTGTTCACCTAATTTAGCTAATTCAAACTCAACTTCTTCGTCTGTAACTTCTATTTTCTCAACTTCACCAACTTTATTAATAACTAAATAGTTAGTAATATCCTTGATGGCGTTTTCTTTTAATACTTTTACAAAATCTTCTTCGCTTTGACCGACATATTGAAGATATTGTTCAAGAGTTAAACCGGATTGTGACATACGATTAATCATATCTTGTTTTGCTGATTCAACTTGGCTTTCAATAATTTCTTCTGGAATATCGATCTTTGAGCCTTCTGCAATCTTAGCGTAGAGCTTTCTTAAATATTCTTGTCTAGCAGCATTTTCTTTACCACTTCTAATTTCTTCTTTTTTAACCGCTCGTAATTCTTCTAACGTATTCACATTTGGAATTTTTAATTCCTTGACAAATTCTTCATTTAATTCTGGAAGAACTTTCTCTTTCACTTCGTGAAGAGTGATGGTAAATGTTGCTTCCTTATCCTTTAGGTGTTCAGCATATTCGTGTGGGAAAGTGACCTTGATATCGAATGTTTCACCGGCTTTATGTCCAACAAGAGCTTCTTCAAAACCAGGAACGAATGAATGAGAGCCAATCTCTAATTCGTAATTAGTAGCGCTTCCACCTTCAAAAACTTCTTCGCCAATCTTCCCAGTATAGTCCATAACCACTGTATCGCCAACTTTAACTTCTCCTTCTTTAAGAACTAGAGAAGCACTGCTACTACGTAAAGCAGCGATTGCGTTATCAACATCCTCATCAGTGACTGTAACTTCTTCTTTTCCAATCTCTAAACCTTTATAAGCGCCTAATTCCACTTCTGGTTCTGTAACAATGGTAAACCTAACCTTTAAACCTGTATCACTAATTTCGGTGACATCAACTTTTGGTCGAGCATATGGTTTAACACCATCTTCTTCGATAATTGCTTTATATACATTTGGCAATAAACTATTGATCGCTTCATCTAAAACCTTAACTTGATCAATTTTACCTTTGACCAAATTCATCGGTGCTTTTCCCTTTCTAAAGCCATCAACAGTGACGTTTTCTGCGAGTTTTTTAAAAGCGTCTTCTTTTGCTTTTTTCCACGCTGCTTCATCGATTTCGACATCGACTTGAACGTGTGAATGCTCTAATTTTGTAATTTTTCTTTCCATATCATTAATAACTCCTTTATATTTGACATGCGAAAAAAATTATAAATATATTTATACTCCTTTTCAAGTAAAACGACTCACTAGAGAACTAAAAATCGAGTAATGAATCTTCTAGAGTTTGAATATTTTTCTTGAGTTTATCGATATTTAATTCATTTTGAATAGCATATTCTTCTAGGGAAGGTAAATCTTCCACTTTTAAGAAGTGGGCAGTAACGTAATATAACCCAAAGGATAACTCTTTTTCTTCGAAATTAATTTGTTCAGGATAAACATAAACAACATAAGTTGAAAAAATTTCAACAGCCATTTGAGAAATAGTCGAATTCTTACTCCTAGTTTCAAAGTCATACAAAAACTTATTAAATGCTTTGCCAACAAAAGGCGGCGTTAATTGTGAAGGAGTGACTTCGATAACATTACCAAGCTGATTAAACGAGACTAATTTTGAATATTCCATATGGACTAAAAAGATTAAAGCAAGTGACCTAACAGTTTGAAGTGGAAAATTAAGTAAGATATTTTGAATCTCAGCCATATAGTCGTTAACATTTCTTTCCTTCAAAGTGTCTAAACCAATAACAACATCTTCCCTTTTATCACTTTTGAGTAGTTTTTTAAGTTCTTCTTTTGATAAAAATTTTACAGAATTCACTCTTCTTTCTTCAGCGGAAATATAATCAGGTAAGCGATGCAATAATTCCTCAAAATTTTGAGAACTATACGGGTAGTCTTTATAATAATCTAATTCCTTTCTAGCAAGATCAAACTTCCCTAAAAAGCAAAGAATCTCGATATGTATTTTCATGATTGCGGCTGGGTTATAATTGATGATAAAACGATTGTTATCAATTACACTCAAAGCCTCTTCAGCGTTGTTATTAGCAAATAGGGCAATAACCCGGTAAATAAGGGATGTAGCGTCGTAAGATTTTTCAGTCATTTCAATGACCAAATCATATTGTTTATTATCTATTAAACTCTTTAGATTGTCCATTTTATTATCCTTCACTTAGTTATTTTTTAGTAGTTTTATAGTTTTCGTAACTTTGTTAGTTAATTGTAGGTTATGAATTGATGAGCTATTATAATATTCAAAATTTTAACTTTTATGTAGGAGGCTCATTTAATGTAGATGAAATAAATTTGTCCATTTCAAATTCAATTAAAATTGCTTCCAATATTCTAGCTGACCAATTAACCTATCTCTCATATGTCTTGGCTCGCTTTTGTTAGAGATTATTAATAGTATTTCACTAGCGATTGAGATAGCAATATCCTCAGGTTTTGATGTTCCAAAGTCAAGTCCAACAGGAGCGTACAAATTCTTCAATAAAGCTCTTTGAGACTCATCTATTTTTAAATTAGAAATGTACTCGGTAATCTTTTTAGTGGAACAAAGCATTCCAAGATACTTTAATGGAATTTTGTCCATTATAATTTTGTTTAAAACTTGGAAGTCATATTCATGGCTAGGAGTGGCCACGACCACCATTGAATTATTCTTTAATTTATGAGTGGTTAGATAATCTTCAAAGGGTAATTGGACTTTTTCATCCACTCCTATGATATCATCTAGTATTTCTTTTCGAGGATCGATCACAACAATATAGACTCCTATGGTTTTTAAGATATTTACCAAAGCCTTCCCACAGTGACCACCACCGAAAATATAAATGGTTTGCCTTGGACCGATAAATTCATAAAAAAGAGTCACCTTTCCACCACAGGCCATATTTAATTTAATATCTTCCTTAACAATTTGAATCTCTTTATCATCACTTAGGAGGTAATTTTCTTCCATTGAGGTTCCAGAATTTAGAACTTCTCGCGCTCTTGAAATAGCAAAGTTCTCTAAAGAACCACCACCGATAGTTCCATAGGTTATCCCATCATCAACAATAAGCATTTTCTTAGCGACATCGACTGGTCCGGAACCTTCTTTTTTGATAACAGTGATTAAGACCATATCATGTCCTTGTTTTAATAAAGTATCTAAGTTTTGATAAATATTATCCATAATTCACTCCTATTCTACACTTTTAAGCGATTCAACCATACTTACTTTTTTAATTCTCGTTGTTAATATTAAATTAACAAATAAAGCGGTTAAAAAGCTAATTAAGAAGCTTAGTACATATGTAACATTATAAACGATGTACATATATTCAACAATTGGGGTTTGGTTGATAAAAAGAACTAAAATTTCTAAAGGTTTACCAAGAAGAAGTCCTAATAATGCTCCTAAACTAGTTAAACTCATCACTTCAAAAATCAAGGAACGTGATATCTCGAGTTTTGTAAAACCGAGTACTTTCATCGTAGCGATATCCCTAATCCTCTCCTTAAAGTTTAATAACGTTAAATTGTATAGAACTACAACAGCGAGGAGGATAGCAAATATTTTAACAGTTAAAGTCATAAGAGAAATTGAATCCATATAAGTATTAATTCGATCCCTGTTTCCCTTCCTGGTAAAACAAGTGGACATATCAGGAATCTGTTCTTTTAATCTTTTAGCGACATCATCGACCTTATATCCATCTTCAACTTCGATCCAACCATTGTATGTTTTATCTTGAATATCATTAAAAGAAGGATCATCTAAATTAGCGAATATTCCGTGAATATAGAAGCAATCAAAGATTGCTCCTATTTCCTTTGTATAAGTATTATTTAAAACGATAAACTTAATATTGTCTCCAACTTCAACATTCAATGCTTTTTGAACTTTTTGAGAAATAGCAATCTTATCTGAATCTAATTGATATCCATTATCACCATTAAAGAAACCATTATTCTTATGGAAAGCGTAGAAGGTGGTAAATGAAGAAGTTAAATCGTTATCGATTCGATAAGCGGTTGTTGGTAAACTAGCGTAACTAGAAACCTTTTTAACTCCTTCAACACTATTGATTTCAGAGACTCGATCGTACCCACTTCCGAAACCAAAGGTGATATCAGCATCATAAATCATTGCCATATCATGATCGATTCCATAATCCAAAGTATCATCGATTCCAAATCCACACACTAATAAAGATGTACAACCACATATTCCAATGATAACCATGATGGATTTTACTAGATTAGCTCTAATATTTCTCAATGCCATTTTTAAAGAAAGCAATCTAGTCGACTTACTCGTTGTACTCCTCTTCGCTTTAAAAGAAGTTATCGCTTTTGGCCTCATCGATTCACTTGGCTGCAATTTTAATTCGCTTCTAATCACTAAGAAAGTCACTAAAAACGCTGTTAGAAGACAGACTATTAAGGTGATGACTGCTTCAGGGATTGCTATAGTGAATGAAGCTTTTGGAACTGTATACAAAATAGCGTACTTTTTATTCATCACTCCAGGCAATATAAGCGGCCCAACAACAATGCCTATAATAGTGCCAATAAAGACCACTAGCATTGTTAAGGATGAGTACAAAGCAAGTATCCTTTTTTTGCTTAGTCCTATCGCTTTTAAGGTTCCAATTTGTATTCTTTCCTTAAGAATAAGCTGAGAGGTTGTTGTTAAAACAACAAGAAGACCCACTAAAAAGAAGACTAGTGGAAAAACGTATGCGAGTTGATTGGCTTGTTTAATATCGTTTTGAATGGTGATATTGCTCTGAAGGTGGTCAATATCCACTGCCATCACAAGATTGCTATTTTCCTTTTGAGAATAGTATTTATTAATCTTATTAATTACAGATTTAATTGAATAAGAATCGTTTACTTTCAACAAGTATTGATTGATTGAAAAATAGTTGGATGAAATAAGATTATAAATGAGTGATAAAGTATTTTGATCGATAGATTCATTTGCAACATAAGATTCATAAAAAGATTTTTGAAAACTGTTTTCTAAGATAGATTTACTCATTAGATAAGAAGACTCATTGACCATCGAAGATTCAACATTCTCCGGAAAAATCATTCTTCCCGTCACAGTGGAGGAAAATGAATAAGTCTTATCATCGAACAAGTAGTAAGTTTGTTCTGTCTTTTTGCACATATTTAAAACATCATAAATTGAATATGAACCCAATCCAGGAATTATGGTATTCCTCAAAGAATCAATTAATAGACTGATATTCAAATCAATTTGAACTGTTTTATAGTTATCATCTTCATCGACCCATTTCTCATAATTGGCTTCAAGCAAACGCTCATCAATGATAAAAAAAGAATCTTCATCTTTATTATCAGTTTCATAAGGTTTGGAGATGGTTGGATATTCATCCAATAGTAATAATTTTCCATTTCTTCCCGCGATAGAGGAAGAAAGAGAATTTCTTGTAAAGACATCTCCATATTTTTTAAGTTCACTTTCATCATTTGTATCATATGAAGAAACATTGACCCAGATATCCGCCATATTGCTTTTCTCATACAAGTCATTAACACGGTTATTAATACTTGTCGCGTTACTTGTTAATCCAACAAACAAAGTTACCGCAATACCCATGATAAAAATAACAGATAAAAACTGCAGCCAAGAATGATAAAACGACCTTACTATAATCTTAATAAATAACTTTATGTAATGCTTTTCTTTTACCATGATATGACATCGACATCTTCGACATTCTGATTCATCTCATCACTGATGATTTTTCCATCTTGAAAACGAATGACTCGATCAGCAATAAGAGCAATTTTACTATTGTGGGTAACAATGATGATTGTTTTATTGTAATTCTTACCAACTTCTTTCAGTAATTTTAAAATT
>Ga0129317_1001551_pt1 | contig 16238 bp, 11 predicted proteins | sample Cm1ome_FD_94430 | JGI IMG/M metagenome (GOLD analysis project Ga0129317, IMG submission 94430) | Eastern black-and-white colobus group fecal microbial communities from Wisconsin, USA - Cm1105 metagenome | ecosystem: Host-associated > Mammals > Digestive system > Large intestine > Fecal | place... | reverse complement strand
TTCGTATTCAACGTGAGACGTGTTAATCGTAATACCGCGAGCCTTTTCTTCAGGAGCGGCGTCAATTTGGTCATAAGCACGAGCTTCACCGCCGAATTGTTGGGCGAGAACCGTCGTGATAGCGGCCGTCAACGTGGTCTTACCATGGTCGACGTGGCCGATCGTGCCCACGTTAACGTGGGGCTTGGTACGTTCAAACTTACCTTTTGCCATTTTACTTGGTCCTTTAATTGGGTAAATTAGTTAATAAAACTCTTAAAGTTTACGCTTATTTTGCTTTTTCAGCGATCACTTCATCAGCCACGTTACGCGGGGCTTCTGCGTAGTGCTTGAATTGCATGGAGTACGTTGCACGACCTTGCGTCAAAGAGCGAAGGGTCGTAGCGTAGCCAAACATTTCAGCCAACGGAACTTCAGCGCGGATAGCCTTACCACCACCAGCGATGTCATCCATACCTTGGATCACACCACGGCGAGAGGACAAGTCACCCATGACGTCGCCCATCTTTTCTTCAGGCGTTTCAACGTCAACAGCCATGATCGGTTCGAGCAACACGGGGTGAGCCTTACGCATACCTTCCTTGAAAGCCATGGAAGCGGCCATCTTAAAGGCGTTTTCGTTAGAGTCAACTTCGTGGTAAGAACCGAAGTGCAACGTCACCTTGACGTCAACAACCGGGTAACCAGCCAAAACACCAGCCTTCAACGTGTCTTCAACACCCTTTTGAACGGCCGGGATGTATTCGCGAGGAACAACACCGCCCTTAATGGCGTCAACGAATTCAAAGCCCTTGCCAGCTTCTTGCGGTTCGAGCTTAAGCACAACGTGACCGTATTGACCACGACCACCAGATTGCTTAACAAACTTGAATTCTGCGTTTTCTTCGACAGAGCGGATCGTTTCACGATAGGCCACTTGGGGCTTACCGACGGTGGCTTCAACACCGAATTCACGACGCATACGGTCCACCAAAATTTCCAAGTGCAATTCGCCCATACCGGAAATAATCGTTTGGCCGGATTCTTCGTCCGTGCGAACGCGGAAGGACGGGTCTTCTTGAGCCAAGCGGTTCAATGCGATACCCATCTTTTCTTGGTCAGCCTTGGTCTTGGGCTCAACAGCTTGAGAAATCACCGGTTCCGGGAATTCCATACGTTCCAAAATAACAGGAGCGTCAATAGCGCAGAGCGTGTCACCAGAGGTAACTTCCTTCAAGCCAACAGCAGCAGCGATGTCGCCAGCTTCCGTTTCCTTGATTTCCTTACGTTCGTTAGCGTGCATTTGGAGCAAGCGACCGATACGTTCTTTCTTGTTCTTGACAGAGTTCAAAACCGTTTCGCCGGAGGTCAAAACACCGGAGTAAACGCGCAAGAAGGTCAATTGACCAACATACGGGTCCGTCATGATCTTAAATGCCAAAGCAGAGAACGGAGCGTTGTCATCAGCGATACGTTCAACTTCGTTGTCATTCAAGTCAACGCCCTTAACCGGCGGAATATCAACCGGAGACGGCAACAATTGAACAACTGCGTCCAACATACGTTGAACACCCTTGTTCTTAAATGCGGTACCGCAGAACATCGGTTGAATTTCGCAGGCGATCGTACGAGCTCGCAAGCCAGCGATGATTTGTTCTTCGCTCAAATCACCGTTTTCAAGGTATTCGTTCATGAGATCTTCATTAGCTTCAGCAGCAGCTTCAACCATGTTCTCACGCCATTGTTGTGCGTCGGCTTCGAGTTCGGCCGGGATCGGCTTGTACTCGAACTTCATACCTTGGCTTTCTTCGTCCCAAATGATGGCACGCATCTTCAAAAGGTCAACCACACCTTCAAAGGTGTCTTCAGCGCCGATCGGAATAACGATAGGCACAGGGTTAGCCTTCAAGCGAACGCGCATTTGTTCGTAGACCTTGAAGAAGTTGGCACCGGTACGGTCCATCTTATTCACGAAGGCCAAGCGCGGCACACCGTACTTGTTAGCTTGACGCCAAACGGTTTCAGATTGCGGTTGAACACCACCGACAGCGCAGTAAACCATACAAGCGCCGTCCAACACACGCATGGAACGTTCCACTTCAACGGTGAAGTCAACGTGCCCCGGGGTGTCAATAATGTTCAAACGGTGTTCCGGGAACGAACCATCCATGCCCTTCCAGAACGTGGTCGTGGCAGCGGAGGTAATCGTAATACCCTTTTCTTGTTCTTGTTCCATCCAGTCCATGGTGGCAGCGCCATCATGCACTTCACCGAGCTTGTGAGTGACACCGGTATAGAACAAAATACGTTCAGTGGTCGTGGTCTTGCCCGCGTCAATGTGGGCAGAGATACCGATATTGCGATAACGCGAGATCGGAGTGGTACGAGCCATTTTCATCCCCTAGTTGGAGACGATGCGCAGAACGATTGTTCAACGCATCGAGTTAATCAAATTAGAAACGGAAGTGAGAGAAAGCCTTGTTAGCTTCAGCCATGCGGTGAACTTCGTCACGCTTCTTCATGGCGCCACCACGGCCTTCGGCCGCATCCAACAACTCACCAGCTAAGCGTTGGGGCATCGACTTTTCAGCGCGCTTCTTAGCCGATTCGCGCAACCAGCGCATGGCAAGAGCCATACGACGGACAGGGCGAACTTCAACAGGAACTTGGTAGTTAGCACCACCAACACGACGGCTCTTAACTTCCACGATCGGGCGGACGTTATTCAAAGCGGTCGTGAACACTTCGAGAGCGTTCTTACCAGTCTTGGCTTCGATTTCTTCAAGGGCGCCATAAACGATGCGTTCGGCGACGGCCTTCTTGCCATCGAGCATGATCACATTCACAAATTTGGCGATTTCAACAGAGCCGAACTTAGGATCCGGCAAAACTTCACGTTTCGGTACTTCGCGACGACGGGGCATTTTTTCCTCTTTTCGTAGTCTTCAGTCATTAACATTGCGATCACTCAATTAGGATCGCGACTTACTCGGCCTTGCCACCAAACAAACGGGAGGCTCGGTCCGTTCACGGCTACTAGTGCCGCGAAATTAAGCTGCCTTCGGGCGCTTGGCGCCGTACTTGGAGCGAGATTGCTTACGATCCTTAACACCTTGGGTGTCCAAAGAACCGCGGACAACGTGGTAACGCACACCAGGCAAGTCCTTAACACGACCGCCGCGGATCAACACGACGCTGTGTTCTTGCAAGTTGTGGCCTTCACCACCGATATAAGAAATGACCTCAAAGCCGTTGGTCAAACGCACCTTAGCGACCTTACGCAAAGCGGAGTTCGGCTTCTTCGGGGTCGTGGTGTACACGCGCGTGCAAACGCCACGCTTTTGCGGGCAGTTCTTAAGCGCGGGGCTCTTGCTTTTATCGTGCGTGAGCTCACGGGGCTTACGCACCAATTGGTTAATAGTAGGCATAAAAGTCCGTATTAAAAATTCATCAACCACGCAGTGCATGGAAGAGTGAATGCTGGTTTTTAAAACGTCCGTTGCTTAAACGCAAAACGCCCTTCTTTGACTTTTTTAGTAGTCAATGAAAGGTTTAATCTCACGAAAAAGCGATCGGAGAGTCGAGAGTATCGTATTTTTTTCTCTTATTGTCAAGACCTTAAGAGAAAAATGATTAAGGACTAGTAAGCGTTTACTCTCTAAAAACGCCTACCAGCCCTTCATTTTGTGGCTTGGGGTTATTAAAACCCCAAGTCAATCAAATTTGTCTTATTCAGACAACGGTTTGTCATCACCGGAGATCGCTTCAATAGCATCTTCAACGACTTCGCTTTGAGCAAAGTCAGAAGCAAAGTTGCTTTCTTGAGCTTCCATCTCTTCGTTATGCTTAACCGTACGATGGTATGCCAAACCCGTACCAGCCGGGATCAAGCGACCAACGATCACGTTTTCCTTCAAGCCGCGCAACTCGTCCTTCTTGCCCATGATGGCAGCTTCGGTAAGCACACGCGTCGTTTCTTGGAAGGAAGCGGCGGAGATGAAGGAGTCCGTCGACAAGCTAGCCTTCGTAATACCCAAGAGAACGTTTTCGTACAATGCAGGACGCTTACCGGCAGCGATTGCCTTATCGTTTTCGTCCAACATTTCAGAACGTTCAACTTGTTCATCACGAATAAACGGCGTATCACCCGGATCCGTAATCTTCACACGACGCAACATTTGGCGAACGATCACTTCAATGTGCTTGTCGTTGATCTTCACACCTTGCAAGCGGTACACGTCTTGAACTTCGTCAACGATGTAACGAGCCAAAGCTTCGATACCTAACAAGCGCAAGATGTCGTGCGGATCAGCCGGACCGTCAACGATTTCTTCACCCTTTTGAACGACTTGACCGTCGTGGACCAAAACGTTCTTATCCTTAGAGATCAAGAATTCGTGATCTTGGCCTTCGCTATCGGTAATCACCAAGCGTTGCTTACCCTTGGTTTCCTTACCGAAGGTCACCGTACCCGTCACTTCGGCCAACATGCCAGCATCCTTCGGAGAACGAGCTTCGAAGAGTTCTGCCACACGCGGCAAACCACCAGTAATGTCACGCGTCTTTTGAGATTCAACCGGAATACGTGCAAGCACTTCACCACGACCAATCTTTTGACCATCGCGAACCACAATCAAAGCACCGACCGGCAATTGAATCGACACACGGTGATCCGTACCCGGGATCTTCACTTCGTTGCCATCTTCGTCAACCAAGCGAACGGCAGGACGCATCACTTGCGTCGTACCCTTCTTACCCTTAGCGGACGTACCGACAGAGTGCTTCGGATCGATCACAACGAGGCTGGACAAACCGGTCACTTCATCGGTTTGGCTCATCACGGTAACGTTATCGATAACGCCTTCGAATTGAACCGTACCACCGTATTCAGAAATAATCGGACGGGTCATCGGATCCCAGTTGGCCAATTGAGCACCAGCCTTGACTTCATGATCCGGTTGAACCAACAACGTGGCACCGTAAGGAACCTTATGGCGTTCACGTTCGCGACCGTTATCACTGATGATGATTTCGCCAGAACGAGAAATCACAACCAAGTCGCCCTTAGAGCTCGTCACATAACGCATAGCGGAGGAGTAGCTCACAACACCGTTGACCTTAGCTTCAACGGAGCTTGCAACAGCTGCACGGCTAGCGGCACCACCGATGTGGAACGTACGCATCGTTAACTGCGTACCCGGTTCACCAATGGATTGAGCGGCGATCACACCAACGGCTTCACCTGCGTTGACCAAGCTACCGCGACCCAAATCGCGACCATAGCACTTGGCGCACAAACCGTAACGCGTTTTGCAAGTCAACGGCGTTCTGACCATAACTTCGTCGATACCCAATTTTTCAATGAGATCGCACTCGTCTTCGGTCAACATCGTACCGGTTTCGATAACCACAGAACCCGTTTCCGGATCCACAACGTCAGCGCTCGTCACACGACCTAAAACGCGATCGCGCAAGGATTGAATAACGTCACCACCTTCGACCAAAGCCTTCATGCTGACGCCTTCGGTCGTATGGCAATCGTCTTCCACAACCACCAAGTCTTGCGTCACGTCAACCAAACGACGCGTCAAGTAACCAGAGTTAGCGGTCTTCAAAGCCGTATCGGCCAAACCCTTACGAGCACCGTGAGTAGAAATAAAGTACTGTAAGACGTTCAAACCTTCGCGGAAGTTTGCGGTAATCGGCGTTTCAATAATGGAGCCGTCAGGCTTAGCCATCAAACCACGCATACCCGCCAACTGACGAATCTGAGCTGCAGAACCACGAGCACCGGAGTCGGCCATCATGTAAACAGAGTTAAAGGACTCTTGCTTGGTAGCCTTACCATGGCGATCGATCACCGGTTCGGTAGACAATTCTTCCATCATCACCTTACCGACTTGATCGGAGGTGCGACCCCAAATGTCCACGACCTTGTTATAACGTTCGCCTTGCGTAACCAAACCGGAGGCGTATTGAGCTTCGATTTCCTTCACTTCTTGTTCAGCGGCGTTAACCAACTTCACCTTTTGTTCCGGAACCGTCATGTCGCCGATGCAGATGGACAAACCACCGAGCGTAGCCAATGCATAACCACGATTCTTTAAGTGGTCAGCGAACATCACCGTAGCGCGCAAGCCGCACTTACGGAAACAGACGTTGATCAAACGAGCAATTTCCTTCTTCTTCAAAGTACGGTTCAATTCAGCGAAGCTCATACCTTCAGGAAGGATTTCAGACAACAAAGCACGGCCAGCCGTCGTTTCGTAACGAACGATCTTGGCAGTCTTTTCACCCGTTTGCTTGTTCAATTCATATTCTTTGATACGAACCGTACAACGCGTTTGGAGTTCGACAACCTTGTTATCCAAGGCACGACGCACTTCAGCCACGTCAGCAAAGAACATGCCTTCGCCCTTGGCGTTAACACGTTCGCGCGTTGAGTAGTAAAGACCCAACACCATATCTTGAGACGGCACGATGGACGGATCGCCGTTAGCCGGGAACAAGACGTTGTTGGAGGCCAACATCAAAGAGCGAGCTTCCAATTGAGCTTCCAAGCTCAACGGAACGTGCACAGCCATTTGGTCACCGTCGAAGTCAGCGTTAAATGCTGCGCAAACGAGCGGATGCAATTGAATGGCCTTACCTTCAATCAACTTCGGTTCGAAGGCTTGAATACCCAAGCGGTGCAACGTCGGAGCACGGTTCAACATCACCGGGTGTTCGTAAATCACTTCTTCGAGGATGTCCCACACCACCGGTTCTTGATTGTCCACCATCTTCTTGGCAGCCTTGATCGTCATGGCCAAGCCACGACGTTCGAGCTTATTGAAGATGAAGGGCTTGAACAATTCCAAAGCCATCAACTTCGGCAAACCGCATTGGTGCAAACGCAAGTACGGGCCGACGGTAATCACGGAACGACCAGAGTAGTCCACGCGCTTACCCAACAAGTTTTGACGGAAGCGACCGCTCTTACCCTTGATCATGTCAGCCAAGGACTTCAACGGACGCTTGGACGGACCCGTCATGGCCTTACCACGACGACCGTTATCCAACAAGCTATCCACAGCTTCTTGCAACATGCGCTTTTCGTTGCGGATGATGATGTCCGGAGCCTTGAGCTCGAGCAAACGCTTCAAGCGGTTGTTACGGTTGATCACGCGACGATACAAGTCGTTCAAGTCAGACGTGGCAAAGCGGCCACCATCCAACGGAACCAACGGACGCAAGTCAGGCGGCAACACCGGCAAGACTTCCATGACCATCCATTCGGGCTTCACGCCAGAGCGTTGGAAACCTTCCAAAACCTTCAAGCGCTTGGAGAACTTCTTGATCTTGGCGTCAGAAGACGTATCTTCCAATTCCTTGCGCAAGCGTTCCACTTCATGATCAACGTCAATCGTACGAAGCATTTCACGGATGGCTTCAGCGCCCATCATGGCCTTGAAGTCAGAACCGAATTGTTCAACCTTTTCGAGGTATTCGTCTTCGGTGAGCAATTGACCGCGCGTCATATCCGTCATACCCGGATCGACAACACAGTAAGCTTCAAAATACAAAACGCGTTCGATATCGCGCAACGGGATATCAAGCACCATGCCCATACGGGACGGCAAGCTCTTTAAGAACCAAATGTGTGCAACAGGGCTGGCCAACTCAATGTGGCCCATGCGTTCACGGCGAACCTTCGAAAGCGTGACTTCTACGCCACACTTTTCGCACACGACACCACGGTGCTTCAAACGCTTGTACTTACCGCACAAACATTCGTAATCCTTCACCGGGCCGAAGATCTTGGCACAGAACAAACCATCACGTTCCGGTTTAAAGGTACGATAGTTGATGGTTTCCGGCTTCTTTACTTCGCCATAAGACCAAGAGCGAATTTTTTCCGGCGATGCAAGACCAATCTTGATCGCGTCAAAATGTTCGTCCTGATTAAGTTGCTTAAACAGATCGATAAGCGGATTCATCAGTTCTGTCCTTAGTTACGTTCGAGGTCGATGTCAATACCCAACGACCGGATTTCTTTCACCAACACGTTGAACGATTCCGGCATACCGGCTTCGAGTACGTGTTCGCCCTTAACGATGTTTTCGTAAACCTTCGTACGACCCGTCACATCGTCGGACTTGACCGTCAACATTTCTTGCAAGATGTAAGAAGCACCGTAAGCTTCCAAAGCCCAGACTTCCATTTCACCGAAACGTTGACCACCGAATTGAGCCTTACCGCCCAACGGTTGTTGCGTCACGAGAGAGTACGGACCCGTGGAACGAGCGTGCATCTTGTCATCGACCAAGTGGTGCAACTTCAAGTAGTGCATATAGCCGACCGTCACAGGACGATCAAAGGCTTCACCCGTACGGCCATCGTACAAAGTAGCTTGCGTCTTCGACGGCGTCAATTCCAAGCCCTTGGCCACATCTTCCGGGAAGGCCAATTCGAGCATCTTGGCGATTTCTTCTTCGGTAGCACCATCAAAGACCGGCGTAGCAAACGGAACACCGTTTTCAAGATTCTTAGCCAACACCATGATGTCATCATCAGAGAGGCTGGACAAATCTTCGCTCTTACCCGTTTCGTTGTAAATCTTTTCCAAGAATTCACGCATTTGAGCAGCCTTAGCCGTCTTCATCATTTCGCCGATGCGCCAGCCGAGACCCTTAGCAGCCCAACCCAAGTGAACTTCGAGCACTTGACCGATGTTCATACGGGAAGGCACACCCAACGGGTTCAAGACGATGTCTGCGGGACGACCGTCAGCCATGTACGGCATATCTTCGATCGGGCAAATCTTGGAGACCACACCCTTGTTACCGTGACGGCCTGCCATCTTATCGCCAGGTTGCAAACGACGCTTTTCAGCGATGTAAACCTTGACCATCTTCAACACGCCCGGGGGCAATTCGTCGCCTTGCGTCAACTTCTTGCGCTTGACTTCGAAAGCATTGTCAAATTCGTGACGCTTGTCATCCAATTGAGCACGCAAGTCTTCGAGCAATTTTTGGTCGGCTTCTTCAACCATGCGAAGTTCAAAGATTTCATAACCCTTCAATGCTTCGACATAGTCCTTCGTAAGAACAGCCTTCTTCAAACCATTGGGGCCGCCTTCAACCTTCTTACCAACCAATTGGTGGCCTAAACGGGCAAAAGCGTCAGCTTCCATAATGCGAAGCTTTTCGTCCAAGTTTTGGCGATAGCGCTTCAACACGTCTTCAATGATAGAGTTGGCGCGAGCATCACGTTCCACACCTTCACGCGTGAAGAGTTGAACGTCGATCACCGTACCGGTCATACCAGACGGAACACGCAAAGACGTATCCTTAACGTCGCTAGCCTTTTCACCAAAGATCACACGCAAAAGCTTTTCTTCCGGCGTCAATTGGGTTTCACCCTTCGGCGTCACCTTACCGACCAAAACGTCGCCAGCCTTCACTTCAGCGCCGATTTGAACGATACCGCAGTCGTCCAAACGAGCCAATTGGCTTTCGGACAAGTTGGAGATATCGCGCGTAATTTCTTCAGCACCTAACTTCGTATCACGAGCAACAACAGAGAGCTCTTCGATATGAATAGAGGTATAGCGGTCATCAGCCACAACACGTTCACTGATCAACACAGAGTCTTCGTAGTTGTAACCGTTCCACGGCATAAAGGCGATCAACATATTTTGACCCAATGCCAATTCACCCATATCAGTGGAGGCACCGTCAGCCAACACGTCGCCACGAGCGACTTGGTCACCACGATAAACGATCGGACGTTGATTGATGTTGGAACTTTGGTTGGAGCGCGTGAACTTTTGCAAGTTATAAATATCGACACCAACTTCACCAGCAACCGTTTCTTCGTCATTAACGCGAATCACGATACGGTTTGCGTCAACGTAGTCAACAACACCACCGCGCTTGGCTTGAACAGCGGTCTTAGAGTCAACTGCGACCGTACGTTCAACACCCGTACCCACAACCGGTTTTTCCGGGCGCAAGCAAGGCACACCTTGACGTTGCATGTTGGAACCCATCAATGCGCGGTTTGCGTCATCGTGTTCCAAGAACGGAATCAAGGAAGCAGCAGCAGAGACGATCTGCAACGGAGCCACGTCCATGTATTGGACACGTTCCGGGCTCACGAGAACCGTTTCACCATTTTCACGGGAGCTCACCAAATCTTGCGTCAAACGACCTTCAGCGTCCAACTCAGAGTTAGCCTGACAAATCACATACTTGCCTTCTTCAATTGCAGACATGTATTCGATTTCGTCGGTCACCTTGCAATCAACAACCTTGCGGTACGGCGTTTCCAAGAAGCCATACTTGTTCAAGCGAGCATACAAAGCCAAAGAGTTGATCAAACCAATGTTCGGACCTTCAGGCGTTTCAATCGGGCACAAACGACCATAGTGAGTCGAGTGCACGTCACGCACTTCAAAGCCAGCACGTTCACGCGTCAAACCACCCGGGCCCAAAGCGGAAATACGACGCTTGTGGGTAATTTCAGACAACGGGTTCGTTTGATCCATGAATTGACTCAATTGGCTAGAACCAAAGAATTCACGGATAGCAGCGGAAATCGGCTTGCTGTTGATCAAGTCTTGCGGCGTCAAGTTGTCAGATTCGGCTTGAGCAAGACGTTCACGAACAGCACGTTCAACACGCACCAAACCAGAACGGAATTGGTTTTCGGTCAATTCGCCAACGCAGCGAACACGACGGTTACCCAAGTGGTCGATATCGTCGACTTCACCGCGGCCATTGCGCAATTCAACCAAAATCTTGACCGTGTCGATAATATCGTCATTGGTCAACGTTAACGGGCCTTCATCACCTTCGTGGCCCAAACGTGCATTGACCTTCATACGACCGACGCGAGACAAATCGTACGTTTCTTCAGCAAAGAACAAACGATTCATCAACATTTCAACAGCTTCTTCCGTGGGCGGTTCACCCGGGCGCATCATGCGATAGATAGCCACTCGAGCGCTCATTTGGTCAGGCGTTTCGTCGATACGCAACGTATCGGCGATGTAGCTACCGTGATCCAACTCATTGGTGTAGATCGTTTGGAAGCCCTTGATCTTGGCGTCACGAAGTTTGCCGAGCAATTCTTCCGTGATTTCATCATTGGCGCTAGCCAACAATTCACCCGTTTCGGTATCAAAGATATCCTTAGCCAAGACGCGACCAATCAAGAAGTCATCGGTCACAGACACAGACTTCATATCAGCCATCATGCGAACATGACGAGCCGTGATACGCTTATCCTTGGCAACAATCACTTCGCCATCACGATTGGTAATGTCAAAGCGAGCAACTTCACCCTTCAAGCGTTCCGGCACAAGCGTCATGGAGGCGCTGCGGGAAGCAAGCTTAAAGGTATCGAAATCGAAGAACGTTTCTAAGATTTGTTCATTATTCATGCCCAAAGCTTTGAGCAACACCGTAGCCGGCATCTTACGACGACGGTCAACACGGAAATAAACAATATCCTTAGCGTCAAATTCAAAGTCCAACCAAGAACCGCGGTACGGAATCATTCGGGCAGAGAAAAGCAACTTACCAGAGCTGTGGGTCTTGCCTTTGTCATGCTCGAAGAACAAACCAGGAGAACGGTGCAATTGGCTGACGATCACACGTTCAGAACCATTGATGATGAAGGAAGCTTTTTCCGTCATGAGCGGAATTTCGCCCATGTACACATCATTTTCGCGAATTTCTTTGATACGGGTCTTAGCCGGATCATCGCGATCAATAATTTCCAAACGAATGCGTGCACGCAAACGGCTCGAGTAAGTCAAACCGCGCAATTGGCATTCCGGCACATCAAAGACCGGCTCATCAAGTGAATAGCTTTCAAAAACTAAACGAGCCAAGCCATTGTGGCTGGTGATCGGGAAAATAGACGTAAAAGCCGACTGCAAACCACTATTGGGATTACGTTCGGCGGGGGAAACTTCGGCTTGTAAAAATTCAGAATAAGACCGAAGTTGCATTTCCAACAAGGAAGGCACTGCAAGAACACTCGGGCGAGTCGCAAAACTCTTACGAATGCGCTTTTTTTCAGTGAACGAGTACGACATGGACACTCCGTTCGACGTGAGGTTTAGAAAAGGAATAAAAAGTTCTGGGAACATTAAAAACACAAAGACGCCAAAAGCCGCACCGTTATCTTAGATATTCGGGCGGCATATTGACAGAAAATGTTTTAGCGTTTGTATTTTTTCAGCTCTCTCAGAAGACTTCGAACTAAACTCGATCTTTCAAGTCAAGTTCGAAATCCTCTCAACGAGGATTTCACGGGCAAAATACCGATTATGATATCTTGCCCGATTTTTCTTGCATAAGCAAGATTACTTGAGTTCGACCTTAGCGCCAGCAGCTTCAAGCTTCTTCTTGGCTTCTTCAGCGTCAGCCTTCGGCAAAGCTTCCTTAACAGCCTTCGGAGCGCCTTCGACCATGTCCTTGGCTTCCTTCAAGCCCAAGCCCGTCAATTCACGGACGGCCTTAATAACGGCGATCTTGTTAGAACCGGCTTCAACGAGGACAACATCGAATTCCGTCTTTTCTTCAGCAGCGGCAGCAGCACCACCAGCAGCCGGAGCGGCAACTGCAACAGCAGCGGCAGCAGCGGAAACACCGAACTTTTCTTCCATCATCGTGATGAGTTCGGAAACTTCGAGAACGGTCATGGACGCAATTGCGTCGAGGATTTCTTCTTTCGTAAGGGCCATTTTATTTAGCTCCAGTAAAAAATTTCGTTTAAAAAAATAGGTTTAGGCAGCAGCCTTTTCCTTAGCATCGCGAACAGCAGCGACAGTACGCACAAAGCGTGCAGGCACTTCATTGAGCGTGCGAACGAACTTAGCGATCGGTTCGTTCATCGTAGCCATCAACTTGGCCAACAATTCTTCACGGCTCGGCATCGTGGCGAGTTGTTCAACGCCAGCAACGTCCAAAACGTTACCGGGCATTGCACCACCCTTGATTACGAGCTTGTCGTTCTTCTTGGCAAAGGAGACTAACACCTTGGACGCAGCAACCGGATCAGCAGAGAAACCGTAAACGAGGGGACCGACCATCTTGTCGGACAAACCTTCGTACGGCGTACCTGCTACGGCGCGACGAACAAGAGTGTTTTTAAGCACGCGCAATTGGACACCTTCCTTGCGAGCGTTAGCACGCAATTCGGTAACCGCTTGAACGCTCAGCCCACGGTATTCGGCAACGATGATCGAACCAGCTTCAGCAACCATGCTGGAAACTTCTTCGATAACTGCCGCTTTATCTTGACGATTAAGACCCACGGTCTGGCTCCACTCAGAGGTACCTTAGAAAAATTCCAAGGCACCGGTTTTAAAATAACCGGCAACACCTGAGAGTATCTCCGTTGCACAACGAGTTGTAGCAAACGAAACTTTCTCTCTTCGGTAGCCGTCTGCGCTGGATATCTTAAGCGCACCCGTTAGTACGTTTTAAGACTTTTAAAATTCGAGCAATCTCAAATTTCCAGCGGTCTTTGACAGCAGAAGGTTTCCCTTCCACCCAAAGCCCTCGAGGCCTCACGACCTCTTTTGCAAGACCGACCGAAATCGGTCTCGCGGGATTCTTTTAATTAGGCAACAACGGTGCCCATGTCAACGCGAACGCCAACACCCATCGTGGAAGAAACCGACATCTTGCGAAGATATTGGCCCTTAGCACTTGCGGGCTTAGCTTTGTTCAAAGCGTCGATCAAAGCCTTAACGTTCGTTTCCAAACGAGCAGCGTCGAAGGAAGCACGACCGATAGAGGCATGAATGATACCAGCCTTGTCAGCACGGAATTGAACTTGACCAGCCTTGGCATTCTTAACAGCCGTAGCAACGTCAGGGGTAACCGTACCAACCTTCGGGTTCGGCATCAAGCCACGCGGGCCCAAAACCTTACCCAATTGACCGACGATACGCATTGCATCCGGGGAAGCAATGAGGATGTCGAAGTCAATTTGACCGCCCTTGATCGTGGCAGCCAAATCGTCGAAACCGACGATGTCAGCGCCAGCAGCCTTGGCTTCATCAGCCTTAGCGCCTTGAGCGAACACGGCCACGCGAACCGTCTTACCCGTACCTTCGGGGAGAACAGCAGCGCCGCGAACAGCTTGGTCAGACTTACGGGGATCAATACCCAATTGAATAGCAACGTCGACAGATTCGTCGAACTTGGCACCGGCACATTCCTTCACTAACGTGAGGGCGTCGGTCAAAGCATACAACTTTTGAGCTTCAACCTTGGCGTTAATAGCCTTCATACGCTTCGTCATCTTAGCCATCTTAGATACCCTCCACCGTGATACCCATGGAACGAGCGCTACCAGCGATCGTACGAACAGCAGCATCCATATCAGCAGCCGTCAAGTCAGGCATCTTCGTCTTGGCGATTTCTTCGGCTTGAGCGCGCGTAATCTTACCAACCTTGTCCGTGTGCGGACGTGCAGAACCCTTAGCAACCTTAGCAGCCTTCTTGATCAAGATGGCAGCAGGCGGGGTCTTCATCACAAACGTGAAGCTCTTATCTGCATAAGCGGTGATAACGACAGGAATCGGAAGACCCGGTTCGACGCCTTGCGTCTTAGCGTTAAAGGCCTTGCAGAATTCCATAATGTTCAAGCCACGTTGGCCGAGAGCCGGACCAATGGGGGGCGAGGGGTTAGCCTTGCCGGCAGGAACTTGCAGCTTAATATAGCCGACAATTTTCTTTGCCATTTTAAGATTTCCTTTTAGGTTCAATCGCCTTGCTAACTTTCGCTAACAAAGCTCCCTAGTAGTTGTTTGATTAAGAAAGAGCGGGATTATGCCACTAAAATTTGTAAAATGCAAATTTTAGTTATATCTCGCTAAAAAATTTAGATTTTTTCTACGCCGCTGAAGGAAATATCAACCGGCGTTTCGCGACCGAAGATCTCAACCGTCACACGCAAACGAGAGCGGTCATAGTCAACTTCTTCAATGCGACCATTGAAGTCAGCGAATGCACCTTCTTTAAGACGGACCACTTCGCCAATTTCAAAGCTAATCTTGGGACGCGGCTTCTCTGCCGTATCTTCTTGCGTTTGCAAGATCGTAGCAATTTCGTGATCAGCCAAAGGAGCCGGACGATTGCCACCCAAGAAACCCGTCACACGCGGCGTGCTCTTAACTAAGTGCCACGTGTCGTCATTCATCGCCATTTGCACCAAGACATAACCTGCGTACATACGGCGTTCACTGACATAGCGACGGTTATTGCGCGTTTCGACCACTTCTTCGGTCGGAACTAAAACTTCACCAAATTGCTCAGGGAAAGCACAACGACCGATTCGTTCGATAAGGGTTCGTTGAACATTCTTTTCCATGCCTGAGTAAACATGAACGACATACCAACGCATTTTCGGCGCTGCTACCGGTGCTTGTTCTTGCATTTCAGTCATCTTATGACTCCCTGGCTTCGGTTATTAAAGGCTGAGCTTGAGCAAAAAGTCGTACAAACTCCATTCAATGAGCTTGTCAACGATGAATAAGAATACGGCAACTGCCACAACAAAAGCCAAGACCATGCCAGAAGAGCTCATCGTTTCCTTGCGAGTCGGCCAAATCACACGACGCAATTCATCGTAGGACTCACGACCATAAACAATAAAACGTTTGCCGGACGGACTAATCCAAGCAGTAATAACAGCCAAAGCCAAGCCGCCCATCAATGCCACCAAGCGGAACAACAACGTTTGTTCGCTCATTAAGCTAAAGGCACAAACACCGGCAAGTGCAAAAACAACAGCCACGGACACCAAAAGGATGTCAAGGCTAGAAGAACTTTCTTCAGGTTTCGCGTTTTGCGTACTCATAATTTTCAATCCAACCACTAATTGTATTAGGGTTATTTTTGCAGACTAAAATTCAGTCTTTTTAAACAACATCAAGCCGCGATCAAAGACCGCGGCCTGGATGCACTATATCTTGTGTGGCAGGGGCAGAAGGAATCGAACCCTCAACCTACGGTTTTGGAGACCGTCGCTCTGCCAATTGAGCTATACCCCTGTCATTCTTCGTGCCCGCTCTTTAGCGAGCACTCTGAAATCGATATTATTCGAGGATCTTGGCAACCACGCCGGCGCCAACCGTACGACCACCTTCACGAACGGCGAAACGCAAGCCTTCGTTCATAGCGATCGGAGCGATCAATTGAACCGTCATTTGGATGTTATCGCCAGGCATCACCATTTCGACGCCTTCCGGC
>Ga0129317_1001550_pt1 | contig 16244 bp, 16 predicted proteins | sample Cm1ome_FD_94430 | JGI IMG/M metagenome (GOLD analysis project Ga0129317, IMG submission 94430) | Eastern black-and-white colobus group fecal microbial communities from Wisconsin, USA - Cm1105 metagenome | ecosystem: Host-associated > Mammals > Digestive system > Large intestine > Fecal | place... | reverse complement strand
CTGAACTCCATCGACACCGACGGCGTGAAGAACGGCTTCGACCTGGAGATGCTGGACGAGCTGGCCTCCCGGGTGTCTGTGCCCATCATCGCCAGCGGCGGCGCGGGGAATATGGAGCACTTCGCCGAGCTGTTCACCCACCCCGGCGTCGACGCCGGTCTGGCAGCGTCCATTTTCCACACGAAGCAGGTGGATATCAAGGATTTGAAGCGCTTCCTCCGCGCCCGTGGCGTGGAGATGCGCGTATAAGATAAGGGAGTAAAGGAAGCTATGGAACTGAAATTTGACGAAAAGGGTCTCATTCCTGCCATTGTGCAGGATCACTATACGAAAGAGGTCCTGACTCTGGCCTATATGAACAAAGAGAGCCTGGCCATCACCATCGACGAGCGGCGGACCTGCTTCTGGAGCCGCAGCCGCCAGGAGCTGTGGCGCAAGGGCGACACCTCCGGCAACGTGCAGCACGTGGTCTCCATCACCGCCGACTGCGACGGCGACGCCCTGGTGGTGGAGGTGGTCAAGGACGGCCCCGCCTGCCACACCGGCGCGGAGAGCTGCTTCTTCAATGAGATTTACCTCTCCGAGGAGCTGAAGCAGTTCAGCTATGAGGGCCTGTACCACCTGATCGAGGGCCGGAAAACCAGCCCCAAGGAGGGCAGCTACACCACCTACCTCTTTGAGAAGGGCCTGGATAAGATTTTGAAGAAGGTGGGCGAGGAGTGCACCGAGGTTATCATCGGCGGCCGCAAGGAGGACAAGGAGGAGACCATCTACGAGATCGCCGACCTGACCTACCATGTCATGGTGCTGATGGTCCAGATGGGTATTACCGTAGAGGACATCACCCGGGAGCTGGAAAAGCGCCACGTGGTGGACCACAAGGTGAAGCAGGAGCGGATGCAATGACGCCCTTTGCCTGTTCCGTCCACACCCACGCCACCTGCTGCGACGGGAAAAGCACCCTGGAGGAGATGGCCGCCGCCGCTTACGCAGCCGGCGTGAAATACTTCGGCGTCTCCTGCCACAGCCACACGCCCATCGACCTGGACGTGGGCTATGTCCTGCCCGCCGATATGACGCAATACCGGGAAGCGGTGCTGCGCCTGCGGGAACAGTATGCGGGCCGGATGGAGGTGCTGCTGGGCCTGGAGTGGGACAGTCAGTCCGATATTTCCCCGGAGGGCTTCGACTACTGGATCGGCAGCGCCCACTACCAGCGGCGGGAGAACGGCGTCTGCTATGCCGCGGACTGGGGCGAGGAGGCCTTTACCGCCTGCCGGGACGAGGCCTGCGGCGGCGACGCCCTGGCAGTGGCGGAGGGCTACTTTCAGGAGGTCCGCCGGGTGGCAGCCATGAAGCCCACCATCCTGGGGCATATGGACCTAATTACGAAGCTCAACGCCGGGAACCGATTCTTCGATGAAGCGTCTCCCCGCTATGAAAAGGCGGCGCTGGAGGCCCTCCATGCGGCAGACCCCCAGGCCACCGTGCTGGAGATCAACACCGGCGGCATGGCCCGGGGCTACCGGGACACGCCCTATCCGGCCCTGTTTCTCTTAAAAGAATGGCGGAACATGGGCGGACGCATTATTCTGACCTCCGACAGCCACGGCGCGGACACCATCCTCTACGGCTTCGGCGATTCCATCGCCCTGGCAAAGGCGGCGGGTTTTGACCACACGGTGCTTCTGACTGCCTGGGGCTTTGTGGATTGTCCCCTGTAATTGAACGAAAAAGGCGCGGCGGAAGCCGCGCCTTTCGGCTTTTTCGCCACTTGTGAAGCGGATCACAAATTGATACAATAATGGGGCGACAAAACGACAAAGGATGGGTGGATCATGTATCAAACCGTAATTTTCGACCTGGACGGCACGCTGCTGGACACGATCCAGGATCTGACGGATGCCGGCAACTGGGTCTGCCGGAAAAACGGCTGGCCGGAGCATACCGTGCAGGAGTTCATGGCCATGGTGGGCCATGGCGTGCCCAACCTGGTCTATAAATTTTCTCCGGAGGAGTGCCGCAGCCCCCTGCTGCTGGCCAACACCCTGGCCCAGTTCAGCAGCTATTACGGTGCCCACAATCAGGACAAGACGATGCCCTATGAGGGCATCCCGGAGCTGCTGGACCGGCTGAAGGCGGACGGCGTCCGGCTGGCGGTCTATTCCAACAAGGCGGACGAGTTCAGCCGGGCGATTGTGGAGCATTATTTCCCCGGTGTGTTCGACTTCGTGCGGGGCAAGCTGGAGGGCGTTCCGGTAAAGCCGGACCCAGCGGGAATCCATGGTGTCATGGAGGAACTGGGTGCGGACGCCGCCACTACGCTGTTCGTGGGAGACAGCAGCGTGGACATCCGCACCGGCCGCAATGCCAGCACCCGTACCTGCGGCGTCACCTGGGGCTTCCGGTCCCGGAAATCCCTCATGGAGGCCGGTGCCGACTTCCTGGCCGATACCGTGGAGGAGCTGGAGCGGGTCATCCGGGAGGGCTGAGACATGGTGCTGACCTTCGACCGGGTAGGCGAGACCCTGGACGGGATCGCGGAGGGCTTTCCACAGGCCCTGTTTGACGGACTCAACGGCGGTGTCAACCTGCTGGAGGATGCCGTCTCGGACCCGGACTTTCCCGAGGGGGAAATGTATATTCTGGGGGAATATTGCGACGATCTGCTGGGCCGGTATATCAACCTCTATTACGGTTCCTTCGCCGCCCTGGCGGAGCGGGAGGACTGGGACGAACAGGTCTGGCGGGAGGAACTGCGGATCACGCTGTCCCATGAGCTGGCCCACCACATGGAGGCCCGGGGCGGGCTCCACGCCCTGGATGACCGGGACGCCGAAGAACTGGCGGCCTGGCGGGCGGAATACGGCATCGAAAAATAATAAAAGGATGGGAGGTGTGCCTGCGGGCATGTCTCCCATCCTTTTATTGTGGATATGGACTGTTTGCCTCTGAAGAGTGGAGGGGGTTATTCTTCCAGATATGTTTCACCCCACTTTGCCAGTTCGAAGAAAGCTGGCAGAAGAGCCTTCCCCTTTTCGGTCAGAGAATATTCCACATGAGGGGGGATCTCGTTGAACTGCTCCCGGTGGACGATCCCCAGACTTTCCAGATCCCGCAGGGTGGAAGTCAGCATGGTGTTTGTAATACGGGGAACGGCTTTTTTCAGCTCGCCAAACCGGCAGGATGGTTTTTTGCACAGCGCGTATATAATATGTGTCCGCCATTTCCCGCTCAGCAATTCCAGCGTCCGCCGCATGGGACAGTCATCCCGCACCTCGGCTGATAAAACTTTCTGCAGATATGCTTCTGCCGTCATGTCCTTTTTCATCTGGCCCTCCAGTATCGTTCGGGATACCAAGTATGTTAAAACTGCGTACTTGTACCTGTTTTTCGTATATAGTATACTTTATATACCGAAATAAAGCAAGGAGAAGTATTGATGAAAACAGCAATTATTTATTATTCCAGGCATCATGGCAATACCAAAAAGCTTTTGGACGAGATCGCCCGGAAGTTTGAGGTGACGCTGATCGACGCGGCGGAAACGGGCAGCGCCGATCTGACGGAGTATGACATGATCGGATTTGCCTCCGGCATTTATTACTCAAAATTTCACAAAAGTGTTCTCCGGTTTGCGGAGCAGCATTTGCCCAGAATGAAGAAGGTCTTTTTTATCTATACATATGGAGCGAAGAAAACAGGCTATACAAAGGCCATTACCAAAGTGGCCGACCTCAAGGGAGCTGATATTCTCGGTGAGTACGGCTGCTTTGGGTTCAATACCTTTGGCCCCTTCAAGCTGATCGGCGGAATTGCCAAGGGCCATCCCAATCAGGCGGAGCTGACCGGCGCAGTGGAATTTTTTGAAGGTATTATGCGGTGAGGCATGACGGCTCTGTATTTGAGCCAAGGAGGACATCCGTTGGTATGTCCTCCTTTTTGCATAGCTTTGCGCCTGTCCGGACCCATGTCCTGAGAAACAGCCAGCCCGATTATTCACAAAAAATTAACGGTGCCGGGGGCGGGACAGCGATTGACAGCAACAGTCCGCCTGCGTATAATAAATGACAGCTTGTCATAAAATGACAGGCTGTCATTTGGAGGGACCTATATGTGTACAGATACCTTCCTCCGGCTGCCGGAGGAAAAACGAAACCGCTTTCTGGAGGCGGCCTGGGAGGAATTTACCAGCGTCCCCTTTGAGGAGGCGTCCATCAACAAGATCGTCCGCCGGGCGAAGATTCCCCGGGGGAGCTTTTACCAGTACTTTTCAGGCAAGGAAGACCTGTTTTTCTACCTGCAGGGAAGTATGCTGGAGCATTGCATGGAAGAGTACATCAAACTGCTGATGCAGTCCGGAGGGAACTTTTATCAGACGCAGCTGGAATGCTTCGACCGTGTGATACGGCAGGAGAATCCGGACCCTCTGTTTCTCCGGGGCATGAAGATCCTGCGGCTGAACCCGGTGTTTTTGATGCAGGCGATTATTGAAAAGCAATTGGCGCCCCATATTTGGGAGACTGTTTTGGGATATGTAGACCTGAGCGGTTTTCAGGAGGACGAGGAGCTGGCCGAGCAGACCTTCATTATGTCCCTGATGGCATTGGTGATGTCCCTGACCGACACCATGGTGAGGCCCCAGCGGGCGGCAGACTACCGCCAGGAGCTGCTGGTACGGCTGAATATTTTGAAAAAGGGAAGTCTGAAACAAGAAGCGGCGAGAGGTGAAAGAATATGAAAAAGAAATTGGCCGCATGGCTGCTGGTGCTGGCGCTGATGCTGACCCTGGGTGCCGTGACGGCGGCTGCCGGAGAAAAGGCGGAGGAAGCTGAGACCGGGACAGAGGAGACCGGGACCGAAGAGACGGCTTCCGTGGAAGACGAGACCCAGGAAGGCGAGGACCCGGAAGAATCGGAGCCGCCTTCCCTGGCGGGGCCTGATGCGGAACCCGAGACCGACCCGGAGACGGGGGAGATCGTGGAGAGCGCGCTCATGGAACCGGATGCCCTGGGTACGGTGAGCTTTGCCAATGTGGAGCGGAGAATGCGGGAGAACAATCTCAGTGTGCTGGCCCTCCAGGAGAATATTGATTACATCGACAGTATCGACTACGATAAACTGTATGACGATCTGCGCAAGCAGATGAACGACATTGCCGACATGCAATGGATGATGGTCCTGACGGACCAGACTGGTTCTTATGCCTACGAGCAGCTGAATCAGACCTATAAATCCCTGCAGGAGCAGTTCGACGCCATCAAGGAGGGAGAACTGCAGGAGGACAACGCGGGCGTCGTCCGCCAGTTGAAGAGCCTCCAGGACCAGATCATCATGGGCGGCGAGATGCTGTATGCCACCCTGGCGGGGCTGGAGTTCCAGGAGGCGGCCCTTCAGCGGCAGCTGGCATCCCTGAACCGCACCGTGGAGGAGATGGAGCTGCGTTATCAGATGGGCCAGGTGTCTGCCCTGCAGCTCCAGCAGACCAAGGCGGGCCGGACACAGCTTTCCAGCGGCCTGGAGACACTGCGCATGAACATCCGGAACACAAAGGCCCAGCTGGAAATGATGATCGGCGCGGAGCAGACCGGTGAGATCGCTCTGGGGCCGGTGCCGGAGGTGACGGAAAAGCAGCTGGAGTCCATGGACCTGGAGAAGGACCTGCTGACCGCCAAGGAGCGGAGCTATGAACTGTACGCCGCCGCCAAGAAGCTGGAGGAGCCCCAGGAGAACTACAAGGACTTGGGCAGGCAGTACAATTATAATGAAAAGAACATGCAGTTCCGCCAGGCGAAGCACAACTGGCAGGCCGCCCAGTATACATACAACGATACGGTCCAGAGCTATGAGCTGAAGTTCCGCACCCTGTACGCCCAGGTCCAGGATTACAAGCAGATTCTAGAGGCCGCAAAGGTATCTCTGGAATGTGAAAAGACGTCCTGCGCCGCCGCCGAGCTGCGGTATCAGCAGGGGACCATTTCCGCCAACACACTGCTGGACGCCAAGGACAGCCTGTGGGAGGCGGAGGAGAAGGTGCAGATCGCCTCCAACGACCTGTTTTCTGCCTATAACACCTACTGCTGGGCTGTGGAGCACGGCGTTTTGAATTGACGAGGAGGGACCTCTTATGAACCATCAGAAATTTTTGGCCGGACTGCTGGCCTGCGCCATGGCCATGGCCCTGAACGCTTGCGGGGGTGAGGAGCCGGTGGAAGAGACCGGCCCTGACGGCGTCGCCGTCCAGGTGGAGGCGGTTACCCCCGGGACCATCGCCACAGAGAACAAGGTGTCCGGCCAGGTCAGCGCCGACAACGAGTCCGTCATCCTCATCGCCTCCACCGCCAAGTGCACCGCCGTCTACAAGAACGCCGGCGACCAGGTGCAGGCGGGGGATAAGCTCTGCACCCTGGACCTGGGCAGCACCCTGTCCAGCTACAATGCGGCCCGCATCAGCTATCAGTCCGCGGTCCAGAGCTATCAGGACCAGAAGGGCATCCTGGACAAGCAGGTGTCCATGGCGGCGGACAATGTGAACAATACCAAGGCCCTTTTTGACATCGGCGCCGCTTCCCAGATGGAGGTGGACCAGGCGGAACTGAACTATGAAAATGCCGTGGCCAGCCGCAACTCCGCCCTGTCCCAGCTAGAGGCCGGCATGCAGAATGCCAAGAGCGGCGTGGAGCAGCTGGACACCGCCCTGGAGAACGTGGACTCCGAGGGCAATGTGCTGGCGCCCCAGTCCGGCACCCTGGTGACCATGAACGCCACGGAGGGCAGCTATATCTCCAACTCCATGCCCCTTATTGTTATCGACGGCGCGGAACAGATGAAGGTGACGGCCTCTGTCTCCGAGACCCTGGTGCCCAAGCTCTCCGCCGGGGACAGCGCGGAGGTCTATGTCAGCGCCATCGACCAGACCTTTACAGCAACCATCCGCTCCGTGGAGCGGGCCGCCAATATGCAGACCAAGCTCTATACCGTGGTGCTGACGGTGCCCGCTGACGTCAGCGGGCTGCTCAGCGGCATGTTCGCCGACGTGACCTTCCATACCGATGTGGCGGAGAATACCATCGTGGTGCCCACCGAGGCCATCCTCACCAGCGGAGATGTCCAGTATGCCTACGTGGTGGAGGACAACACCGCCAGATACACAGAGGTCACCGTGGGCCTTACCGGCAGCGGCGTTACGGAGGTCACCTCCGGCCTGAAGGCGGGCCAGAAGCTGGTGACGGTGGGCCAGGCCTACCTGTCTGACGGCGACCCCGTCCGCATCGTCAGCGGGGAGGAATAAGGGCCCATGAGTACGGCGAGATTTTGCATCCGGCACAAGGTCACGACCCTCCTGGCGGTCATTATGATCGCTATCTTCGGCGTGGTATTCACCACTCAGCTCCAGATGGCTCTGCTGCCGGATATGGAGGCGCCCATGGCCATCGTGGTGAGCTATTACAACGGCGCTACTCCCAGCGACATGGAGGAGCTGGTGACCCGGCCCCTGGAGACCGCCGTCATGTCGGTCTCCGGTGTGGAGGAAGTGTCCTCCACATCCTCTGACGGCCTTACCAATCTGATGATCACCTATGAGGACGGCACGGACCTGGACATCGCGGCCACCAAGCTGCGGGAGAAGTTCAACGCCCTGTCCCTGCCGGACGGTGCCTCCGAGCCCGTCATCATCAATATGAACATCGGTGACCTGCTGCCCACCGCCATGATCGCCCTGGTGGGCGACGACCTGGCGGAGCTCCAGACCTTGGCGGACGACACCGTGGGTCCCGCCTTGGAGCGCATTGAGGGCGTGGCCTCCGTCACGGTCAGCGGCGGCGTCACCCAGCAGATCAGCGTCCGGGTAGACGCCACCCGGGCGGCGGGCTACGGCATCTCCAACAGCTATGTGGGCCAGTTCCTGGCGGCGGAGAATCTGCTGTATCCCGGCGGCGACATGCAGAACGGCTCCAAGACCCTGACCGTCAGCACCGACGCCCGCTTCCAGAGCGTGGAGGACGTGGCCAATATGATCCTGACCCTGCCCACCGGCGGCACCGTCCGTCTGGGAGAGGTGGCGGATGTGGTTCTGGAGAACAGCGAGAGTGATTCTGTCGCCAAGGTGGATGGCACCAACTGCGTGCTGCTGCAGGTATCCAAGCAGTCCGGCGCCAACGAGCATTCCACGGCCCGGAAGGTGGCGGCGCGCATGGAGGAACTCCAGGCGGAGAACCGCAGCCTCCAGTACTCCAACGTCTATCTGGCCTCTGATTTCATCGACGTCGTGGTACATTCCGCCCTGCAGAACATTATCCTGGGCGTGCTGCTGGCGGCCATCGTGGTGTATCTGTTCCTGCGCCGCTGGAGCGCCACCATGACCATTGCCATCTCCATGCCGGTGTGCATCCTGTCTGTGTTCCTGCTGATGAATCTGTTCGATCTGACGCTGAACATGATGAGCATGGGCGGCATCGCCATGGGCGTGGGCATGATCGTGGACAACTCCATCGTGGTGCTGGAAAACATCTACCGCTACGCGGCGGAGGGACACGACCGCATGACCTCCTGTGTGGACGGCACCAAGGAGGTCACGACTTCCGTTCTGGCTTCCACGCTGACCACTGTGGCGGTATTTGTCCCTATCGGTCTTTCCGGCGGCATGGCGGGCATGCTGTTCGACGATTTCTGCCTGACCATCGGTTTCCTGATCCTGGGCTCCATGGCTATTGCCCTGACTCTGGTGCCCCTGCTGTGCTATATGATGCTGGACGAGACCAAGGCCCGACAGAAGCAGCTGGAGAAGGCGAAGAAGCAGCCCGGTGCGCTGAGCGTCAAGCTCAAGGTCTGGGCCGGCAAGCTGTACGATACCTACCTGCGCTTGCTGGATTACTTTGTCCATCACCTGAAGGCGGGCATGCTGGCCTCTGTGGCGCTGGTGGTTTTCTTCGCGGTTTGCTGCCTGTCCACCGGAACGGTGCTGCTGCCTTCCATGGATATGGGGCAGGTCTCCATCTCCGTCAGCATGCCCACCGGCTCCCAGGTGGACGAGACCACCGCCATCGCGGACCGCATCGGCCGCATCGCGGAGGAGCATGTGACGGAGCTGTCCGATATGTATTACAGCGCGGCGGCGGAGTCCGCCAGCATCACCCTGAACCTGGTGGACAAGAGCGACCGCAGCCGCAGCAGCCAGGAGGTGGCCGACGGCCTGCGGCCCTGGCTGCAGGATATTGCCGGCTGTGAGATCAGCGTCACCGCTGCTGACATGACCTCCATGATGAGCAGCAGCGATATCAGCGTCAACATTATCGGCGATGACTACGCCACCCTGGCGGCCATTGCCGAGGACCTGGCCCGGGAGATTGCCCAGCTGGAGGACGCCGTGGATGTCACCAGCTCTGTGGCGGAGCAGGTGCCCCAGGTGGAGATCACCATCAACCGGGAGACCGCCTCCCAGTACGGTCTGACCGCCGCCAGTATCGGCGCGGCGGTCCGCTCCCAGCTCACCGGTGAAACCGCCACCACCGTGTTCCTGAACAACAAAGAGATCGACGTGGTGGTCAAGGGCGACGGCAGCGCCGGCGCCAGCCTGGACGCCCTGCGGGCCATGCCCATCTCCACCGCCATGGGCGGCTATGTGGCTCTCAGCGATGTGGCGAACGTGGAGATCGTGCAGGCGCCTCAGAGCATCAGCCGTGTGAACCAGTCCCGCCAGGTCAGCGTCACCGGCTCCACGCTCAGCGGTGACGCCACCGCCATGAACCGGGCCATCCAGGAGATCCTGGCGGGCTATGACATGCCGGAGGGCTACACGGCGGAGACCGCCGGTTCCTACGAGGACATGATGGAGAGCTTCAATGACCTGCTGCTGGCTCTGGTGGTGGCTCTGGGCCTGGTGTATTTCGTGCTGGCGGCCCAGTTTGAGTCCTTCCTGATGCCGGTCATCGTCATGATGATCCTGCCGGTGGCCTTCAGCGGCGCCCTGTTTGCCCTGCCTCTGACGGGCCGGGACCTGTCCATGATCTCCCTGGTGTCCCTCATCATGCTGGCGGGCACCGTGGTCAACAGCTCCATCATTCTGGTGGATTACATCAAGGTCCGCCGGGAAATGGGCGAAAGCCGGGAGGAGGCCATCCTGAAGGCCTGCCCCCTCCGTGTGCGGCCGGTCCTGATGACGACCACCACCACGGTGCTGGCTATGGTCCCCATGGCCCTGGCTATGGGCGACACGCTGGAGATGATGAGCGACATGGGCATCACTATGATCTCCGGCATGGTGATCTCTACCATCGTGACCCTGCTGTTCACCCCTGTGTTCTACTCCGTGATCGACGAGCTCCCCAAAAAGCTGCGGCGAAAGGGCGGACGGAAAGCCCTGGAAGAGGCTGTGGTCAGCGAATGATTCTGAATCCTTCCGGATGCCGTAGGCATCCGGAGGGATTTTTTGTATCCCCCTAACAAAAAAAGCGTCAGAGGAAAGCACGGCGGGGACTTGACCAACGCGGGAGGAGATGGTATCATAAAAGCATCGTTAATCTCAAGTGAGAATCACGAAGGGAGGTGCCGGTATGCGGGATGGCTGCGGCCGTACCATTGATTATCTGCGGCTGTCGGTGACAGACCTGTGCAATTACCGCTGCCGGTACTGTATGCCGCCGGAAGGCGTCTGCAAGCGGGACCACAGGGACACCCTGTCCGTGGAGGAGTGCGCGGAAATCGCAGAAGCCGCCGTCCGCCTGGGTGTGAAAAAGATCCGCCTCACCGGCGGCGAACCCCTGGTGCGTCGGGGAATCGTGGAGATCTGCCGCCAGCTGCGGGCCATCCCGGGGCTGGAGGAGCTGTGCCTCACCACCAACGGAAGCCTGCTTCCGGAGCTGTCCGCGCCTCTGCGGGAGGCAGGCGTGGACCGGCTGAACATCAGCATGGACACTCTGCGGCCGGACCGCTTCCGGGACATCACCCGCCTGGGGAGTCTGGAGGACGTGATGGCGGGCATCGAAGCGGCGGAGGCCGCGGGCTTCCGGAATCTGAAGCTGGACACCGTCCTGATCGGCGGCTTTAACGACGATGAGATCGGAGATTTTCTGAACCTGACTATGGACCATCCCTGGGAGGTCCGTTTCATCGAACTGATGCCCATGGGGCCCTGCGCCTCCTGGGACAAGAGTTGCTTCCTGCCGGGAGCGGAGGTTTTGAAACGCTATCCGGCCTTACAGGAAATTGAACCAAACGGCGTGGCCCGGCGGTACCGGCTGCCCGGCGCAAAAGGGACTGTGGGCCTGATTTCGCCCCTGAGCCATGAATTTTGCAGCGAGTGCCGCCGCATCCGGGTAACGTCGGACGGCAAGCTCAAGGGCTGCCTTCACAGCTGGGAGGAGATCTCCCTGCGGGGCATTCACGGTGAAGCGCTGGAGGAAGCCATTCGCCGGGGTATTTTGCAGAAGCCCCGGCAGCACCACCTGGGGGAGCGCCCCAGCGACACCCCCCGCACCATGAACCAGATCGGAGGATGAACCATGGGTGATCTGACCCATTTCAATGAACAGGGCCGGGCCCGGATGGTGGACGTGACCGAGAAGGCCGTCACCCACCGGACGGCCATCGCCGCCGGAGAGATCCATGTGTCTTCGGAGACCATGGCCCACATCAAAAATGGCACCATGAAGAAGGGTGACGTGCTGGCGGTGGCCCAGGTGGCGGGCATCCAGGCCGCCAAGCACAACTGGGAGCTGATCCCCATGTGCCACCCCCTGCCCCTGACGGGCATTGACATTGCGTTCCATCTGTCGGACGCCCCCTGCATGGTGGAGATTCAGGCCACCGTCACCTGCACCGGCGTCACCGGGGTGGAGATGGAGGCCCTGACCGCCGTCTCTGTGGCGGCGCTGACTATCTACGATATGTGCAAGGCCGTCCAGAAGGATATGCGCATTACCAACATCCGCCTGCTGCGGAAATCCGGCGGCAAGAGCGGTGACTACATCGCGGAGGAATGACATGGCAAAGGTCGTATCGGTGAACATCAGTGCGCGGAAAGGGGATCAAAAGCACCCCGCTCCGGAGATTCAGCTGAAGCTGCGCCACGGCATCGTGGGCGACGCCCATGCCGGGGACTGGCACCGCCAGGTCTCCCTGCTGGCGGAGGAGAGCGTGGACACCATGCGCGCCGCCTGCCCCATTCCCTTAAATGCCGGTGTGTTCGCGGAGAACATCAATACCGTGGACATCGACTTAAAACACCTGCCTGTTGGCACCCATCTCCGCATCGGTGAAACGGAAGTGGAGGTCACCCAGATCGGCAAGGAGTGCCACAACGATTGTGCCATCAAAAAGGCGGTCGGCAAGTGCGTCATGCCCACCGAGGGCATCTTTGCCGTGGTGGTGAAGGAAGGCACCGTCCGGGCCGGAGACGAGATTGAGATTTTGGAGGCGGAAGCATGAAACTGATCAGGACCGAGGAAGCCGTGGGCCACGTGCTGTGCCACGACATGACTCAGATCATTAAGGGCGAGTACAAGGACGCCCGGTTCCGCAAGGGCCATGTGGTCCAGCCGGAGGACATCCCCGTGCTGCTGAGCATGGGCAAGGAACACCTCTACGTCTGGGAGATGAATCCCGGCATGGTCCATGAAAACGACGCGGCGGGGCGGCTGGCCGCCCTATGCGGCAGGACCAACATGGCGTGGAGCGGCGTCAAGGAGGGCAAAATCGAGCTGACTGCCGCCTGCGACGGACTGTTCCGGGTGGACAGCCAGCGGCTCATGGCCGTCAACTCCCTGGAGGACATCATGGTCGCCACCCGCAAGGGCAACACCGCCGTCCGCAAGGGTGACAAGCTGGCGGGCACCCGGGTCATTCCCCTGATCATCGAGGAGGAGAAGCTCCGGGCCGCTGAGGAGGCCGCCGGGGAAAAGCCGCTGCTGGAGCTGCTGCCGTACATCAAAAAGACCGCCGCCATCATCGCCACCGGCAGCGAGGTGAAAAAGGGCCTGATCAAGGACACCTTCACCCCGGTGGTGAAAGACAAGTTGGCGGCGTATGGCATTGCCACCGTGTCCATCACCTACTCCGGTGATGGCGTGGTAAACGTGGCCGCCGCCATCGCCGAGGCCCGGGAGATCGGCACGGATATCATCCTGTGCACCGGAGGCATGAGCGTGGACCCCGATGACAACACCCCCGGCGGGATCAAGCAGAGCGGCGCCCGCATCGTCACCTACGGCGCTCCCGTGCTGCCCGGAGCCATGTTCCTGCTGGGCTACTACGATGGCGGCACCGTTGTCATGGGCTTGCCCGGCTGCGTCATGTACGCCGGTGCCACCATCTTCGACCTGGCCCTGCCCCGCGTGGCCGCGGGCGTGGAGATGACCCGGGCGGATTTCGCCGCCATGGGCGAGGGCGGATTGTGCCTGGGCTGCAAGCCCTGCCACTGGCCCGTCTGCCCCTTCGGAAAATAAAAAACTGCCGCAGCGTAAGAGCGCCCGGGTGCGCTCTTGCGTTTCCCGACCGTTGACCTCAAGCGAGTATCACGTTATCTTCTCCTTGCGGAGTATGGATAAATATTGTATGATTCAGAATGGAAGCATCAACATGAAGAAGTACCTGTCTCTTTTGCTGGCCCTGTGCCTTGTCCTGGCCCTGACCGCCTGCGGCGGCTCCAAGGAGGAGTCTGCCAAGACCGAAGAACCCGCCAAGACGGAGGAACCCGCCCCCGAGACCCAGGAGCCCGCTGCCGAGCCGGTGGAGATCACCGTCTTTGCCGCCGCCTCCATGCAGGAATCCCTGAACGCTGCCATCGAGCAGTACAAGACCGTGGCCCCGGAAGTGACTGTGGTCACCACCTATGACTCCTCCGGCACCCTGCTGACCCAGATCAAGGAGGGCGCCTCCTGCGACCTGTTCATCTCCGCCGCCCCCAAGCAGATCAACGCCCTGGACGGCTCCCTGAAGGATGACGCCGAGAAGAACCCCGACGGCCTGGACGTGGTGATCCAGGGTTCCCGCCTGAACCTGCTGGAGAACAAGGTCACCCTGGCGGTTCCCGAAGGCAACCCCGCCGGCATCGAGAGCTTTGACCAGCTGGCCGACCTGCTGAAGAACGGCGAGGTGGCCCTGGCTATCGGCAACAGCGATGTGCCCGTGGGCCAGTACACCCAGAAGATCTTTACTTACTATGAGATCGACGAGGCGGCCATTGCCAGCAAGCTGACCTACGGTTCCAACGTGAAGGAAGTCACCACCCAGGTCTCCGAGGGCGCCGTGGACTGCGGTATCATCTACGGCACCGACGCCTTCTCCGCCGGGCTGACCGTGGTGGACAGCGCCACCGCCGAGATGTGCGGCCAGGTCATCTATCCCGCCGCCGTCCTGAATGTGGGCGATCAGCCCGAAGCCGCCCAGGCCTTCCTGGACTATCTGACCACCCCCGACGCTCTGGCCTGCTTCGAGGCCGTGGGCTTCTCTCCCATGGTGTAAGTTCTGCATATGACGCGGAGGTACGCCGCTGTTCGGCGTACCTCCATTTCCCCTGTTAGGAGGTGTTTTCCCTTGGACTGGTATCCCCTCTATAACTCGCTGCGCATTGCCGCCATTTCCACCGTCGCTGTCTTTTTCCTGGGCATCTTCGCCGCCTATTACATTGCCAAGCTGCCCCGGCTGGTGAAGGGCGTGCTGGATGTGGTGCTGACCCTGCCCCTGGTGTTGCCGCCCACGGTGGTGGGCTGGCTGCTGCTGTGCCTGCTGGGTCCCAAGCGTCCGCTGGGTGCCTGGGTGCTGGAGACCCTCGGTGTCAAACTGGTCATGACCTGGTGGTCCGCCATTTTCGCAACCGTTGTGGTGGCCTTTCCCCTCATGTACCGCACCGCCCGGGGTGCCTTTGAGAGTTTCGACCAGAACCTGGCGGACGCAGGGCGGACTCTGGGCCGCTCCAACACCTGGGTCTTCTGGCGGGTGCAGATGCCCGTCTGCAAGCAGGGCATCCTGGCGGGGACAGTCCTGGCCTTCGCCCGTGCACTGGGCGAGTACGGCGCCACCTCCATGATCGCGGGCTACACCCCCGGCCGCACCGCCACCATCTCCACCACGGTGTACCAGCTGTGGCGGACCAATGACGATCTGGGTGCCCTGAAATGGGTCCTGGTGAACATCGCCATCTCGGCGGTGTTCCTGCTGGCGGTGAACCTGCTGGAGACCCGCCAGCGGCAGAAGGGAGGCGGACACTGATGGCCCTTTTCGTGGACATTCGCAAAAAAATGGGTGATTTCCAGCTGGAAATCCAGTTTGAGGCGGAGCAAGAGACGTTAGCCCTGCTGGGCGCCTCCGGCTGCGGCAAGTCCGTGACGCTGCGGTGCGTGGCCGGCATCCTGACGCCGGACGAGGGTAGGATCGTGCTGGATGGTGTGACCCTATTCGACAGCGCGGCCAGGATCAATCTGCCGCCCCAGAAGCGGCAGGTGGGTTATCTCTTCCAGCAGTACGCACTGTTCCCCAACATGACGGTGCGGCAGAACATCGCCGCGGCGGTGCGGGACAAGCAGCGGCGAAGGGCTGTGACGGAGGAAAAGCTCCGCCAGTTCCGGCTGCAGGAGGTGGTGGATAAGCGCCCCGGACAGATCTCCGGCGGCCAGCAGCAGCGGACGGCCCTGGCCCGCATCCTGGCCTCGGAGCCGAGAGCCATCTTGCTGGACGAGCCCTTCTCGGCCTTGGACAGCTATTTGAAATACCAACTGGAAGTGGAGCTGGCGGAGACGCTGGAGCAGTTCCCCGGAACCGTTCTGTGGGTCTCCCATGACCGGGGCGAGGTGTTCCGCAACTGCCGCCGGGTCTGCATACTGGACCGGGGAAAATCCCAGGGAACCGTCACCCTGCGGGAACTGTTCCATCAGCCTGTGACGGAGGCGGCGGCCCGGCTGTCCGGGTGCAAGAACTATGCCGATGCTGTTCCAAAGGGAACTTCCGTATTCCTGCCGGAGTGGGGCCTGACCCTGGACTGCGACAAACCGGTGCCGGAGGACACCCGCCGCGTCGGCATCCGTGCCCACCATGTGATCATGGCGGACGCGGATACCGCCGGCGCATTCCCCTGCGCGGTCCAGCGGGTGATCCAGGACGTGTTCGTCACCATCGTCCTGCTGCGACCGGAGGAGGCCGCCCCGGACGCACCGCCCCTGCGGATGGAGTTGGACCGGGAGGCCTGGTACGCCGTGGCCGACAAGCAACGCGTCTGGGTATCTATCCAGCCCCGAGACATTTTACTGCTG
>Ga0129317_1001541_pt1 | contig 16363 bp, 10 predicted proteins | sample Cm1ome_FD_94430 | JGI IMG/M metagenome (GOLD analysis project Ga0129317, IMG submission 94430) | Eastern black-and-white colobus group fecal microbial communities from Wisconsin, USA - Cm1105 metagenome | ecosystem: Host-associated > Mammals > Digestive system > Large intestine > Fecal | place... | reverse complement strand
TTGACATGGGCCTCGTCCAGCTTGTCCAGGGACACCAGCTCATTGCCCACCTCGTCGGAGGGGTAGCTGAGCATGAGGACGATCTTCTTGCAGCCCCGGGCGATGCCCCGCAGGCAGATGGCGAACCGGTTCCGGGACAGGATGGGGAAGATCACGCCAACCGTTCCGCCTCCCAGCTTTGCCCGTACATCGGTGGCAATGGCGTCAACGGAGGCGTAGTTGCCCTGAGAACGGGCCACTACAGACTCGGTCACGGCCACCACATCCCGGTCACGCATAGCATAGCCTTCGCTCTCGGCGGCTTCCAGAACGCTGTCAACAACGATCTTGGCCAGATCGTCCCCTTCCCGAATGATGGGGCAGCGAATGCCTCTGGACACGGTTCCGACTTTTCTTTCCATAATGAACCTCGTTTCTCCGGCGGGGATATCCCAGACCGGTAGTATCAAAATTTGCGTGTACATTATATAGTATCTTCCGCAAATTTTCAACGTTTATTTTTCCTTTGGCATAATTTTTTTCGTTTTTCCCCGCCGGATTTCTGTTTTCAGGAAATATTGTTGCCTTTTTCCCCATTTTTTGATATACTGTGAAGATACGCATATGGTAAGCAGGGCTTCGGCCCAAGTTTTTAGGAGGGTTCCTATGAATATTATCATCGCGGGTGACGGAAAGGTCGGCTCCCTGCTGACCCGGCAGCTCTCCTCCGAGGGCTATGACGTCACCGTTATCGACTCCAACGCCCAGGTGCTTCAGTCCAGCGTGGAGCGCTATGACGTGATCTCCGTCCACGGCAACTGTGCCTCCATGGACGTGCTCCTTCAGGCAGGCGTAAAGGACGCGGATCTGCTCATTGCCGCTACCAGCCAGGATGAAATTAACCTTCTGTGCTGCACCACGGCCCACTCCTTAAATCCCAAGCTCCATACCATCGCCCGGATCCGCAACCCGGAGTACACCGACCAGATCTACCGGATGCGGGACGTATTCGGCCTGAACATGATCATCAACCCCGAGGATCAGGCGGCGTCGGAAATCGAGCGGCTTTTAAAATATCCGGGCTTTCTCCGCCGGGACACCTTCGCCAAGGGCCGGACGGAAATCGTGGAGCTGCGGGTGGACGCGGGCAGCAAGCTGTGTAACGTCCGGCTCATGGATTTAAAGGGCATTGTGGGGTGTCAGGTGCTGGTCTGCGCGGTTATCCGGGGCGGCAGCTCCGTAGCGCCCAAGGGCGACTTTACATTGCGGGAGGGCGACCGGATCTTCGTTACCGCCCTGTCCCAGAACCTGACCACCCTGCTGAAGAACCTGGGCATCATCACCCGCCGGGTCCACGGCGTCACCCTTTGCGGCGGCGGCCGGATCAGCTATTACCTGGCCAAGCGGCTCCAGCGGGCGGGCCTTTCCGTCCGGATCCTGGAGAAGGAGCAAAAGCACTGCGAGGAGCTGTGCGAGCTGCTTCCCGACGCGGAGATTCTCCACGGGGATGTGAGCGACCAGGATATGCTCAGCAGCGAGGGCTTCCTCCGCACCGACGCCCTGGTGGCTTTAACCGGCCTGGACGAATTAAACATGATCGTCTCCCTGTACGCAGCCGCCCAGGGGGTTCCCCAGGTCATCACCAAGGTCAGCCATACCAGCAACCGCAGCGTTCTGGGCTCTCTCTCCCTTGGCAGCGTGATCTGTCCCAGAGAGCTGGTGTGCAGCAACATCGTCCGTTACGTCCGGGCCATGGAGAACCAGACCGGCGCTGCCATATCCGTCCATTCCATCGCCGACGGCCAGGCGGAAGCCATGGAGTTTTTGGTGGAGGAGGACACCCGCTTCTGCGGCAAGCCTCTCAAGGAGATCAAGCTCAAGCCCAACGTGCTGCTGGTCAGCATCTCCCACGGCCCCATAACGGAAATCGCCAACGGCGATTCCTGCTTTGACCGGGGAGATACGGTGATCATCGTCACCAACGGCCGGCAGGTCATCCGGCAGTTCGGGGACATCTTCGCGTAAGGGGCGGAAGAAATCTATGAACTATAAAATGATGGGGCGTTTTCTCGCCCAGATTCTGTCCATTGAGGGCATCTTTATGATCCCCGCCCTGCTCATCAGCCTCTATTGCGGCGACACCATGGCCGTAACGGGCTTTCTTCAGTCCATGCTCATCATCCTGGCCCTGACCCTGGTGCTGTTCCTGATCTGCCGGGGTGCGCCCAGTGTCTTTACCGCCAAGGCGGGCCTGGTGTGCGTGGGCATCAGCTGGGTCGTCCTCAGCCTGGTGGGCGCCCTGCCCTTTTATATCTCCCGGGAGATTCCCTCTTACGTCGACTGCTTCTTTGAAACTGTGTCCGGCTTTACCACAACCGGCGCTTCCATCGTTCCCGCGGTGGAGGACTTAAGCAAGGGCATTCTCTATTGGCGCAGCTTCAGCCACTGGGTGGGCGGTATGGGCGTGCTGGTATTCCTGCTGGCCTTCACCGGCAGCAAGGGCCAGGGCTTCACCATGCACCTGCTCCGGGCGGAAAGCCCCGGGCCAAACGTAGGCAAGCTGGTTCCCAAAATGCGCAAAACCGCCGGGATTCTGTATCTCATCTACATCGGCCTCACCGTCCTGGATGTCCTCTTCCTGGCAGTGGGCGGCATGCCCCTGTTCGAGGCCGTCTGCACGGCCTTCGGCACCGCGGGCACCGGCGGCTTCGGCGTGAAGAACGACTCTCTCGCCGGCTACAGCCCCTACCTGCAAAACGTGACCACGGTGTTCATGGCCCTGTTCGGGGTCAACTTCAGCTGCTACTACCTGCTGCTGATCCGCCAGTGGAAATCCGTCGCCCTGGACGAGGAGCTGCGGACCTACATCGGCATCATCCTTGTAAGCGTTGCCCTGATTGCCTGGAACATCCGGGGCCTCTACGGCACCCTGGGAGAAACCATCCGCCACGCCGCCTTCCAGGTCAGCAGCATCATTACCACCACAGGCTTTGCCACCACGGACTTTGACCTGTGGCCCATGTTCTCCAAAACCATTCTGCTCTGTCTCATGGTGGTGGGAGCCTGTGCCGGTTCCACCGGCGGCGGCCTGAAGATCGCCCGGGTGCTGCTGCTTCTCAAGGGCCTGCGCCGGAACATCCGCCATATGCTCCAGCCCCGGAAGGTGGAGCTGATCCGCAACAACGGGGTCACCGTGGACGAGGAGATTCTCGGCAACACCAACGCCTACCTGGCCGCCTATGTTATGATCGTGGTAGTGATTTTCCTGCTTCTGTCCCTGGACGGCTTTTCCGTGGCAACCAATCTGTCCGCCACCCTGGCCACCTTCAATAACATCGGCCCCGGCCTGGACATTGTTGGCCCTACCAGCAACTTCAGCCAGTTCAGCGATTTCAGCAAGCTGATTCTCTCCTTCAGCATGCTGGCAGGCCGTTTGGAGATTTTCCCCATTCTGGTGCTGTTCTCCAAGAGCACCTGGAAGCAGTGCTGAGACCCCTGTAAAAAAGCGTACCCGGTATCGGAATTCCGATACCGGGTATTTTTTGTTACGGGGCCTTGTGTTCCTTCAAAACGGTTTTTTCCGAATAGATCGTCCAGTTGTCTTTGTCCCATACATTCTCCTGTACGCTGATCCACCTTGCGGGCAGGAAGGTATTTCCGTTATTGTCCGATGTCTGAAAGTCATCGGAAGCAATGATGTATTGGGGATGGGCGGTTTTCTCATCGCTGGTCAGCTTTTTGCCTGTATAGGGATTCACCGGGTTCTGGATCACTCCATCCGTTGCCAGCACAGGAACGTCCGCGGTTGTCATAAAGTCATGGGATACCGTAAAGCCCTGGCTGCCAAAATCCTTTACCATCAGCAGAGGCCAGTATCTGGTCAGATCTACGATGTCGTCATCCGGAATGCTCATTTCCTCTATCTGCTGCAGTTCTCTTCCGTGGTCGGATGCCAGAATGATCCGGGTGTTGTCGTACACCCCGTTTTCCCGGAGATAGTCCATCCACTCTCCCAAGCGAAGGAACATGAGCATATTCGTTTGGTAGTGGGCCATTTGGGTTGCTTCTGTCATGGTCATCTGCCGCCCGTTGATCTGGAACCGATCCCAATGGGCCGCATCGTAGGCAGTATTGTCCACCCACTGGGAAACGGTGTAGTCGGGCATTTGCAGCAGCACCGGCTCATGGGTCATGTTGTTGCACAGGAACAGGAAGGTATTTTCTTCCTTCTCCGTCACCTGGGTGATTCTCGGGAAATTCTTGACCACGTTGTAGTTGTCTACGAAGGTCGAGTCGGTTCCGCTGCCCCGGGAGGCGTCCTCCCAGACCTGCTCCGTATACCCCGCCTGTGTTCCCAGGTTGTGGTAGAAGCCCTTGTCATAAATGGTGGGCTGGGCAAGAACCGGAGCGCATTTCATCAGGCCGAAGCAGAAAAAGTTCCGCTTGTTATTGTCCATCTGAACCTCGCTGTCATCCCGCTCGTTGAACTTGCCTTCCGTCAGCCAGGTCTGCACGCCGGGAATCTCATCATAGATGGCCATGTCCGGGATCCATTCGTAACCCGCGTAGGGCGCGTCGCTTACGGTCACCTGGAAGCCATTGTCCCGGAAGAGCCGGGGCATAACCTTCAGAGCCTCGTTGTGTTTGTCCTCCAGCAGCTCCGTATCCCGCTTGTTCATCTCCACCGGGGTATATTCGTACCCGCCCACAAGGGCCGGCACGCCGAAATTGGTATATCCGCCGTGGGAGATGGTGTTGTCGTAATAGGTAAACCCGTCAAATTGTTCCTTCAGCTCCGGCTTTTCCTGGAAGATATAGGGCACGTCAATCCCCAGTGCCCGGTCAAACATCAGTACGACCACGTTTTTCCCAGTTTTGCTCAGCCGGAAGTAAGGCTCCTCCTCTGTTCCGGACTGGGCCTGGATCACTCCGGCCACGGATTCCTGGATTCTCACCACATTGAGGGTGGACATCCCCGCCACCGCGATGGAGGCCGTCAGCAGGGCGAACCCAACCATCCGCTTCCGCTTCCCGGCGAACCAGTACAGGGCGGCAAATCCCGCAGCCATAACCGCCAGATTCACAATCTGCTCCCGGCCGCTGTAGCCCTGGTAGTCTTCATACTGAAGTCCCGAGGAGATGATGCCCAGATTCCGGCCGAAGAACATATAGTTCACCAGCGCCAGACCGCAGGCACACCAAACAAGCTTATCGAATACGGCCTTGCCCTTATTTCCGGCCAGCCAGTAAAACACAGGCATCCAAACAAGGAAGAACCCAGTTCCAAGCAGCAGGGTGTGGACAATGTACACGATGGGATTGTAAAAAGAGTTCCTGTCCAGATACTCCTGGGGCGATGCCGCGATATAGGTGGAAGGAATCAGGGCGCCCATAAGCAGGGTCAGAAACAGGCAGCCCACCAGGAAAACCTTCCGGTCAGGCTTCTCTTCCAGACCCTTCCCGGGGAACCGCTTCCGCAGCGTCGGCCAAAGAAGGGGTACCCAAAGGGCCATGCCAACCGGAATCAGAAAGGCTCTCCTCTTGATGGACTCCGTCTGGTAAAACCCAACGGCAAACACCATCAGCCCCGCTCCCAGAGCCGCGCACAGAACACTCAGCACCTTCCTGGGATTTTTCAGCTTATAGAAGATATTCTTCACCAAACTGAACACATTGTTCAGCGTCCAGTAAACCAGCAGTCCCGAAGGAGAGCCATACAAAAACACCAAAAAGAAGGCCGCCATGGCGTACAGCTGCACCTTGGTCTTGGCAGGAAATCCCTTCAAATAGATGGCGCTGGAAACCACATTCACAGCGGTCATGAGAATCGGCAGGAAATTCACCCGCACAGACCCCAGCACAATCATCCCGTCCGGCTTGCTCAGGTCGGCAATGGGCCCGAAGGACACCCCTTCCAGCAGCCCCAAATGGGACAGGAACTGATAAGCCGCAATGAAGAAGGGAATCTCCAGCAGCAGAGAAACGGTGCCGTTCAGGGCGGACAGAGGCGAATAGTGATTCTGCCGGTAATAGGTCTGCAAAATCATCATCCGCTCGTCTCCGGAGAAGGTCTTCTTGATGTGGGCCACGCCATCGTGGAGCCTTTCCTCCACCTTCCGGCTCTTCTCCTGCATGGCGTCCGCCTGGCGGTACAGGGGCAGTACAAGGATATTCATTGCCATGCTAAGGGCAATGATGGCCATCCCGGGGTGGCCAACGCTTTCGTAAGCGATGCTGAAGAGAATTTCGAAGACCAGCTTCAACGGCCCGATGAGCAGGGTTTCCAGAATATAGGAAATTGTCATATTACCTGCCCTCTTTGTCCGTCAGCGCCTTGTAGGTGCTCAGCAGATACTCCGCCGCCCGGGCCGCGCCCTCTCCGGCATGGGCCCAGGTTTCCGCCTTCACTTCCCGGCGGCCCTGGGCGAACCTGGGATCCGTCAGGCAGGTGTCCAGAAGCTGACCCAAATCTCCCATGTTCTCCCGGGTGAGCTGGCTGCCGATCCGGGGCAGGGCGGAGGCCGTCCACAGAGGCTCGGGCAGCCACCAGGCGTCGTAGAGGCTGGTGTCAAACCTGGGATCCGTATAGATCACCGGCTTGTCGTAAATCAGGGAGAACTCGAAAATGACACCGGAGAAGTCGGAAATGAGAATATCCGACCGGCGCAGCACCTCAAAGTTGTCCGTATCCCGGTTCCATTCCAGCTTGTCGGAGTCGGGGTAGCGCTCCATGAGCTTTTCCAGCAGCTCCTTCTCCGAGGTGAAGGACTGGGGATGGGGCCGGACAATAATATGGTAGTCGGTCTTCAGCAGTACATCCAGAATCTCTCCGCCGTAGACGGAGAAGATGGCGCTGCTGCCCCAGGAGGGCGCCAGCAGCACGGTCTTTTCATGAGGCGGCAGGGCCGGAGCCCCGGAAAGCCGCTTTGCCATTTCGTCCATGTAGGGAATGCCCACAATGGTCAGTTCCTTCTCCGGCAGTCCCCGAAGGGCTTCCAGCTGCCGGATCTGCCGGGCCTGATAGTCTCCGGACAGAAGCACCGCGTCGTAATAGTCCAGGCCGAACATCCGGTACAGGGTAATGTCATTGGGTGCGTGGGCAATGTGGACATAGAAGCTTACGTCCTTGGAGCGCTTCCACTGGTATACGTCCAGTCCCGGAGTGGTGGACAGCACCACGGTGGCATTGAGGAAATTCAGCTTGGCAAAGGCCTTGTTGCCGTCTCCGATAAATTCGCCGTGGATGTGGGGATAGGGGTTATTCAGGACGGGATCATCCGCCGAAGCGGTCATGTATACCACGTCCTGGCCCCGTTTATCAAGCTCCCGGCAGATGGGCTCGAAGTTCACCCAGTAGCGCTTGTTGTCGGAGAAGATCACGAAGGGGATCTTATTTGTATTTTCCTCAGCCTTTCCTCCGCTGATCCGGAAACGGATCTTCATGGCGATCATGCGGATGGAATAAACCGCCGCGCCGATGAGGCCGATGAGAATGGTAAAGAGCATACTCCCCGTGCCGGGGTCAATGTACAGCTTCATAGCATCGCTTCCTTCTATCGATGAATTCAGATTCTTTCCTATCATACCAAAAACTACAGGAAATGCAAGTCTTTTTCCCGGGAACCGGGAATCTCCCGGGAAACCCTCCGTAAAAAATCCCCTGCCGCGCCCTCTTTCTTTTGTGCCATATGTCCCATTGACTTATTTTCTTTCCCATGGTATAATCTCCCCAATACAAAGCGGCTTGCCGCACAGGGTCTTGCCGCTTCGGCAGGACATTTTTTAGGCACGAAAGGAGATACCTATGACACAGCGTATGAAGGCACAGGTCATGTTCCCCGCTTCCATTCCCACTGAAGGTGTTTGTGCTTCCCTTTCTTCTTTCCCTTTTCTGAATTCTTCCTCATATGTTGTTTTCCCCGGCTTTTGTGATGTGCATGTGCATTTCAGAGAGCCGGGTTTTTCTTATAAGGAGACAATTCGCTCCGGCTCCCTGGCCTCGGCCCGGGGAGGCTACACGGCGGTGGCCACCATGCCCAACTTAAGCCCGGTGCCGGACAGTCCCGAACATTTGCGGGAGCAGCTCCGGCTCATCCGGGACACGGCCTGCATCCATGTCTATCCCTACGGTGCCATCACCGTTGGGGAAAAGGGCCAGGTTCTGGCCGACCTGAAGGGTCTGGCGAAAGACGTGCTGGGCTTCTCCGACGACGGCCGGGGCGTCCAGAATACCGACATGATGCGTCAGGCTATGCTCGCCGCCAAGGCTCTGAATAAGCCCATCGTAGCCCACTGCGAGGATAACCGCCTCCTCCGCGGCGGCTACATCCACGAGGGTAATTACGCCAGGGCCCACGGCCACTTGGGCATCTGCTCCGAAAGCGAATGGGGCCAGATCGCCCGGGATCTGGAGCTGGTGAAGGAAACCGGGGTCAAATACCACGTCTGCCACATTTCCACCAAGGAAAGCGTGGATATCATCCGCAAGGCTAAGAAAGAGGGCCTGGACGTCACCTGCGAAACCGGCCCTCACTACCTGGTGATGGACGACGCACAGCTACAGGAGGACGGCCGGTTCAAGATGAACCCGCCCATCCGAAGCAAAGAAGACCGGGAGGCCCTGATTGAAGGCATCCTGGACGGCACCATCGACATGATTGCCACCGATCACGCGCCCCACAGCGCCGAAGAAAAGAGCAAAGGCCTCCAAAAGAGCGCTTTCGGCGTGGTGGGCATCGAGACGGCCTTCCCCATTCTCTACACCTGCCTGGTCAGGCCCGGCATCCTGACCCTGGACAAGCTGCTTAAGCTGCTGGTAATCAATCCCAGGAAGCGCTTCGACCTGCCTCTGGGCCTTGACTACACCGTCTGGGACTTAAACGCCCAGTACAAAATCGATCCCAGGGACTTCCTCTCCCAGGGCAAGGCCACGCCCTTTGCAGGCTGGGAGGTCTTCGGCAAATGTATCGCAACCGTCTGTGACGGGAAACTCGTTTATCAGGCCTGATTGGCCCTTACATACCTTATTTATTAGGAGGACATTCGAAAAATGGCAAAGAGAACAGACATTAAGAAAATCCTGATCATCGGCTCCGGCCCCATTGTCATCGGTCAGGCGGCGGAGTTCGACTACGCCGGCACCCAGGCCTGTCTGGCCCTGAAGGAAGAGGGCTACGAGGTTGTGCTGTGCAACTCTAACCCTGCCACCATCATGACCGACACCATGATCGCCGACAAGGTGTACATGGAGCCCCTGACCCTGGAATATGTGGCCAAGATCATCCGCTACGAGCGGCCCGACGCCATCATCCCCGGCATCGGCGGCCAGACTGGCCTGAATCTCGCCATGCAGCTGGAAAAGAAGGGCATCCTGAAGGAGTGCCGGGTCAAGCTGCTGGGCACCTCCAGCGCCTCCATTGAGCAGGCCGAAGACCGGGAGCTGTTTAAGGAGCTGTGCATGAAGATCGGGGAGCCCGTCATTCCCTCCGAGATCACCTACTCCATCGAGGAGGCCAAGGCCGCCGCGGCCCGGATCGGCTATCCCGTTGTCCTCCGTCCCGCCTTTACCTTGGGCGGCACCGGCGGCGGCTTCGCCTACAGCGAGGAGGAACTGGTGGAGGTTGGCCTGAACGCCTTCTCCCTGTCTCCCGTCCACCAGGTATTGGTTGAAAAGTCCGTCAAGGGCTATAAGGAAATCGAGTTCGAGGTCATGCGGGACTCTACTGACCATGCCATTACCATCTGCGGCATGGAGAACATCGATCCCGTGGGCGTCCACACCGGCGACTCCCTGGTGGTGGCTCCCATTATGACATTGAGCAAAGAAGACGAGAAGATGCTCAATGACTCCGCCATCAAGCTCATCCGGGAGCTGAAGATCGAGGGCGGCTGCAACGTTCAGTTTGCCCTGAACCCCCATTCCTCCGAATACTACCTCATCGAGGTCAATCCCCGGGTGTCCCGTTCCTCCGCTCTGGCCTCCAAGGCCTCCGGCTATCCCATCGCCCGGGTCACCGCGAAAATCGCCGTGGGCATGGCGCTGGAGGACATTAAGATTGCCAATACCAACGCCGCCTTTGAGCCGAAGCTGGACTACGTCATTGCCAAGCTCCCCCGGTTCCCCTTCGACAAGTTCGCCTCCGCTACCAACAAGCTGGGCACCCAGATGAAGGCCACCGGCGAGGTCATGGGCATCGGCTCCAACCTGGAGGAGGCCCTGCTAAAGGGCATCCGCTCCCTGGAAATCGGCGCCAACCACCTGTACCTCCCCAAGTTCGATTCCCTGTCCACCGAGGAGCTGCTCACCTACATCAAGGAGTTCCGGTCTGACAACATCTTCGCCATCGCCGAGCTGTGCCGCCGGGGCGTCTCCACGGAGACTCTCTATGCCCTCACCGAGATCACGCCCTACTTCCTGGAAGCCATCCGCCGGATCACCGACATGGAAAAAACCCTCCGGGAGAACGTGGGCGACCTGGCCCTGCTGAAGGCCGCCAAGGAAATGGGCTTCGGCGATCCCATCCTCGCAAAGCTCTGGCATAAGTCCGAGCTGGACATTTACAACCTGCGAAAGGAACAGAACCTGTTCCCTGCCTTCCGCATGGTGGACACCTGCCACACCAACGCCTATATCCCCTACTTCTACTCCTCCTACGCAGGCGCCAACGAGTCCCGGCTGACGAACCGGAAGAAGATCGTGGTGCTGGGCGCCGGCCCCATCCGCATCGGCCAGGGCGTGGAATTCGACTACTCCACCGTTCACGCGGTCATGACCATCAAGAACGCGGGCTACGAAGCTATCATCATCAACAATAACCCGGAGACCGTCTCTACCGACTACACCACTGCCGATAAGCTGTACTTTGAGCCTCTGACTCCTGAGGACGTGATGAACATCATCGCTTTCGAGCAGCCCGACGGTGTCATTGCCTCCCTGGGCGGCCAGACCGCCATTAACCTGGCCCAGCCCCTGACGGACCGGGGCGTGAAGATCATCGGCACCGACTGCGCCGCCATTGACCGGGCGGAGAACCGGGACGCCTTCGAAAAGCTGCTGAAGGAGCTGAACATCCCCCAGCCCAAGGGCCGGGCGGTGACCAAAATCGAGGACGGCATTGCCGCCGCTCAGGAGATCGGCTATCCCGTGCTGGTGCGTCCCTCCTTCGTGCTGGGCGGCCGGGCCATGCAGATCGTGGCCAATGAGGAGCAGCTGCGGCAGTACCTGCGCACCGCCGTGGAAATCGACGAGGATAAGCCTGTTCTGGTGGACAAGTACATCCAGGGCCGGGAAGTGGAGATCGACGCCATCTGCGACGGCCGGGATGTGTTCGTCCCCGGCATCATGGAGCTCATCGAGCGCACCGGCGTTCACTCCGGCGACTCCATCTCCGTCTATCCCTCCTTCTCCATCTCCAACAAGGTCAAGGGCATCATCCTGCAGTATGCCAAGAAGCTGGGCCTGGGCATCGGCATCCGGGGCCTGTTCAACATCCAGTTCATTGTGGACAAAGCCGACAATATCTATATCATTGAAGTAAACCCCCGTTCCTCCCGTACCGTTCCCTTCCTGAGTAAGGCCACGGGCTACTCCCTGGCGGACATTGCCACCGAGGTGATTCTGGGCAAGAGCCTGAAGGAGCAGGGCTTCTTCGACATCTATCCCGAGGAGAAGAAGCGCTGGTACGTCAAGGCTCCCGTGTTCTCCTTCAACAAGATCCGGGGTCTGGACGCCTACCTGTCTCCCGAAATGAAGTCCACCGGCGAGGCCATCGGCTACGACCGCACCATGACCCGTGCCCTGTATAAGGCCCTCCAGGCCTCCGGCATGAAGCTGCAAAACTACGGCACCGTGTTTGCCACCATTGCCGACAAGGATAAGGAAGAGGCCCTGCCCCTGATCCGCCGGTTCTACCAGCTGGGCTTCAACATCGAGGCCACCACCGGCACCGCCAAGTTCCTGAAGGCCAACGGCATCCGCACCCACGCCCTGCGCAAGATCGGCGAGGGCAGCGATGAGATCCCCAACGCCCTGCGCCAGGGCCACATTGCCTACGTCATCAACACCCGGGATCCCGGTGCCAACGAAAAAGACGGCATTGAGATTCGCCAGATTGCCACGGAGCATAACGTGACCCTGTTCACCGCGCTTGACACCATCAACGCCCTGCTGGACGTGCTGGAAGAGACCACCCTGACCATTTCTACCATTGACGCGTGAGAGCCCTCTCAGGCCCTCTCAGTCATGGGAGGTATGGCCCTCTCAAGCCCTCTCAGTCATGGCACTAAGGTGCCATGACAGCTCCCCCAGAGGGGGAGCCAAGTGGGTTTTCCCATTTTCTAACCGGTATAAAATTCAGAAAACGCCCTTGCCTCTCCCTCCGGGAGAGGTGCCCCAGTGCGCACACTGGGGCGGAGAGGGCCAGAGGCGGGGCCACACCCCGCCTTATCTATAAAAAGGAGGTACCATGAAGCAAGGGACATTTCAAATTCTCAGCAACGAACCGCTGACTGACAGCGTTTATACAATGGTTCTGGCAGAAGATACCTCCGCCATTACCGCTCCCGGCCAGTTCGTGAACATCCAGCTTGCCGGGAAATTCCTCCGCCGTCCCATTTCCGTCTGCGACTGGGACAGTGAAACCCTGACCATCATCTACAAGGTGGTGGGCAAGGGCACCGCCCAGATGAGCAGCCTGGTTTCCGGGAAAACCTTAGACCTGCTCACCGGTCTCGGCAACGGCTACGACCTGTCCCTGTCCGGAGACAAGCCCCTGCTCCTGGGCGGCGGCGTGGGCGTGCCTCCCCTGTACGCTCTGGCGAAAAATCTGCTTGCCCAGGGAAAAACCGTTTCCGTGATTCTGGGCTTTAATAAGGAAGCCGAGGTCTTCTACGAGGACGCATTCAAGGCCCTGGGCTGCTCCGTCACCGTAACCACCGCCGACGGAAGCTGCGGCACAAAGGGCTTCGTCACCGATGCCCTGCCGGAAGACTACACTTACTTTTATACCTGCGGCCCGGAGCCTATGCTGAAGGCCGTGTACCGTGCAACCAACACCTCCGGCCAGATGAGCTTCGAGGAGCGGATGGGCTGCGGCTTCGGGGCCTGCATGGGCTGCTCCTGCAAGACCCTGACCGGCTACAAGCGCATCTGCAAGGACGGCCCCGTCATGAAGAAGGAGGAGATTCTATGGGATTAAGCGTAAACCTCTGCGGCATTCCGCTGGATAACCCGGTGATTCCCGCCTCCGGCACCTTCGGCTACGGCTACGAATTCGCCGAATTGTATGACATCAACTGTCTCGGCACCTTCTCCTTCAAGGGAACCACCAAGGAGCCCCGGTTTGGCAATCCCACGCCCCGGATCGCCGAGTGCGAAAGCGGCATGATCAACGCCGTGGGCCTGCAAAACCCCGGTGTGGAAAAGGTGATTTCTGAGGAGCTGCCCAGGCTGAAGCAGTGCTTTCACAAGCCCGTCATGGCCAACGTCTCCGGCTTCTCCGTCAGCGACTACGCCTACACCTGTGAAAGGCTTAATAAAGAAGAACAGGTGGGCTGGCTGGAGGTCAACGTGTCCTGTCCCAACGTCCACGGCGGCGGCATGAGCTTCGGCACCCAGCCGGAGGCCGCGGCGGAGGTCACCCGGGCCGTGAAGGCCGTGACCACCAAGCCGGTGATCGTGAAGCTCTCTCCCAATGTCACCGATATCGTTTCCATCGCCAAGGCCTGCGAGGACGCGGGAGCCGACGGCATCAGCCTGATCAACACATTGCTTGGCATGCGGATCAACCTGAATACCCGGAGGCCTGTGATCGCCAACAAAATGGGCGGCTTTTCCGGCCCGGCCATCTTCCCGGTGGCCCTGCGGATGGTCTACCAGGTGTCCCAGGCGGTGAAAATCCCCGTGGTTGGCATGGGCGGCGTCAGCAGCGCCGAGGACGTAATCGAAATGATGCTGGCGGGCGCTACCGCTGTGGAGGTAGGCGCGGCGAACCTCATTAACCCCTTCGCCTGCCGGGACATTGTGGGGGCCCTGCCGGAAACCATGAAGAAGTACCGTATTGAAAATTTAAGTGATATTATAGGAGGCGCACACTAATGGGTAAGGACGTAATCGTAGCATGTGACTTTTCTTCCGCCGAGGCAACCTTTGCCTTCCTGGACAAGTTCACCGGGAAAAAGCCCTTTGTGAAGATCGGCATGGAGCTTTACTATGCGGAAGGCCCCAGCATCGTCCGGGAAATCAAGGCCCGGGGCCACAAGATCTTCCTGGACTTAAAGCTCCACGACATTCCCAACACCGTCAAGAAATCCATGGCCGTTCTTTCGGGCCTCGACGTGGACATCTGCAACCTCCACGCCGCCGGAACCACCGCCATGATGAAGGCCGCCCTGGAGGGCCTGACCCGGCCCGACGGCACCCGGCCCCTGCTGATTGCCGTGACCCAGCTGACCTCCACCGATCAGGAGGCCATGGAGCGTGACCTGATGATTCACGCGCCTATTGACCAGGTGGTCATGCACTACGCCGAGACCGCCAAGAACGCGGGCCTGGACGGCGTGGTCTGCTCTCCCCTGGAGGCCGGGAAGGTACATTCTCTGTGCGGCGAAAGCTTCCTCACGGTGACTCCCGGCGTTCGCTTCGCCGACGGAGACATTGGGGATCAGAAGCGGGTTATGACTCCCGCTGCCGCCAAGGAGATCGGGTCTGACTATATCGTGGTTGGCCGGCCCATTACCGCCGCGGCCGATCCCGTGGCCGCTTACGAGCGCTGCGTGGCGGAGTTCTGCGACTAAAGCCGCAGGGTGCGGCAAGCAAGCCTCCCTTGTGTAACGGGAGGTGGCACGGCGTAAGCCGTGACGGAGGGATTGCTTTGACCAGTTCTTCAAAAAGCAAACCTGCGAGGTTATGCTAACGTCGGACAATCCCTCAGTCAGCTTCGCTGACAGCTCCCTTTGCACAAGGGAGCCTTTGGCACCGCTCATTCATCGGTTAGCTGATTTCATCCGATCAGAAAAGCGGTGCGCGGCTGAGTTCTGCGAGTAAATGCCGAAAAGCCCTCTCAGTCTCAGCGCAAAAGCGCTAAGACAGCGTTTGCTGCGGCAAACCCGGTCGCGGCTCTGACACTCCACCGGAGTGTCATTCACTACCGCGACTGCGCTTCGCTTACCCGGAGGGAGAGCCAAGTGGGTTTCCCCATTTTCTAGCCTGTCTAACATTTGAACCACGCCCTTGGCTCTCCCTTTGGGAGAGCTGGCACGGCCAAAGGCCGTGACTGAGAGGGCTTTACATTACCTCAAAGTACGACAAAGGAGTATTTTCATGGAAAGCTACAAAAGAGAGTTTATTCAGTTCCTGCAAAGCGCTGGGGTTCTGAAATTCGGGGACTTCACCGCCAAGTCCGGCCGGAAGATTCCCTACTTCATCAACGCCGGGGAAATCAAAACCGGCGAGCAGATCGCGCGCCTAGGCGAATTCTACGCCAAGGCCTACTTTGAGAAGCTGGGCAAAAAGGAAGCCGTTCTCTACGGCCCTGCCTACAAGGGCATTTCCATTGCCGTGTCCGCCGCTGTGGCCCTTTCCAAGGAAGGGCTGAACGTGCCCTTCTTCTTTAACCGGAAGGAAATTAAGGATCACGGCGAAGGCGGGGTCTTCGTGGGCTACGTCCCCAAGGCCGGTCAGGAAGTGGTCATTGTAGAGGACGTGATCACCGCCGGTACCGCCATCCGGGAGAGCATGGCCATCCTCAGCTCGCTTCAGGACGTGAAGGTGGCCGCTACCTTCGTCATGGTTGACCGGAAGGAAAAGGGCCAGGGCGAGAAGGGCGCCATGCAGGAGATCGAGGAGGAGTTCCACTTCCCCGTCTACTCTGTTGTGGATGTGTACGACATCATCGAGTACCTGGAAGAAGACCCTGCGAACCTTGAGAACGTCACCCGGATCAAGAATTACCTTGCCGTGAACGGAGCGCGATAATATGAGAAGCTTAAACAGCATTCTGGATCTGAGCGTGGAGGAGCTGGACGAGCTGATCTCCACCGCCAAGGACATCATCGCCCACCCGGAAAGCTACTGGGACAAGTGCGCCCACAAGAAGCTGGCCACCCTCTTCTATGAGCCTTCCACCCGTACCCGGCTCAGCTTCGAGTCCGCCATGATCGAGCTGGGAGGCCAGGTCATCGGCTTCAGCGAGGCCTCTTCCTCCTCCGCCGCCAAGGGCGAGAGCATGGCAGACACCGCCAAGATCATCTCCTGCTACGCGGACATCATGGCCATCCGCCATCCCAAGGAGGGCGCGCCCTTTGTCGCCTCCCAGGCGGCGTCCATCCCCGTGATCAACGCCGGAGACGGCAGCCACAACCATCCCACCCAGACCCTGGCAGACCT
>Ga0129317_1001539_pt1 | contig 16370 bp, 16 predicted proteins | sample Cm1ome_FD_94430 | JGI IMG/M metagenome (GOLD analysis project Ga0129317, IMG submission 94430) | Eastern black-and-white colobus group fecal microbial communities from Wisconsin, USA - Cm1105 metagenome | ecosystem: Host-associated > Mammals > Digestive system > Large intestine > Fecal | place... | reverse complement strand
ACAAGGAGACTTTACCATGAAGCATCGAAGCAAACGACTTACCGCTTTTCTGCTGACCCTCCTGCTGGCGCTCTCTCTGGCTCCCACCGCATCGGCGCAGGGCGTCACTTATATGCCCGGTGTCACCAACGAGATGTCCGGTGCGGAATACTGGGCCGCCCTCTATAATAATGCGCATGAGGTCATCCTGACGCCGGAGGAAATCGAAGCCTTCAATGCGGACACCTGCCTTGCCTCTGGAACCATGGTGATGGATCTGCGAACGGCTAAGGAGACTTTTGACGGCAAAGCCCGCAACGAAATGATCCGCTCCTCCTCCACAGCGGATGCCGAATACTATTTCGGTTGGACCTATGGACCGGACGGCAAAAAGGCGGACTGGGACTATTACAAGGACATGATCCGAAACTGTATCGATCCCAGAGCGAAAACCTTCATGCCTGTGCGCTATGCCGTGGCGGTGGAGCGCACCACCTTGCAGGTCTTCCCCTCGGACGATCCGATTTGGGACGATCCCAAGGATCCGGATTTCAACTATCAGTACCTCAGCGCCGTTCACGTGAATGACCCCATGCTGATCTACACCACCTCCCGGGACGGCAAATACTATCTGGCCCGCAGCCGGGACTGCTCCGGCTGGATTCCCGCGGAGGACGTGGCCCTGTGCAAAGACAAGGAGGAGTGGCTGTCGGCATGGGACATCCCCGCCGACAAGGTTCTGGTGGTCTATGGCAACAAGGAATATACCGATGCCTCCAACTCCGCTCCCGACACCGCCCGCCGAATGCTGACGCAGGGCACCACACTGGAGCTTGTGACGGATCTGGAGCCGGATCAGCTGATAAACAACCGCTACCCCTATCACAACTATGTGGTCTATTTGCCGGTACGCCGGGACGATGGCAGCTATGAAAAGCAGATGGCTCTCCTGCCGGAGACGGCTAAGGTCAGTGTAGGCTATTTGCCTTTGACGATGGAAAACATCGCCATGGTGTCTCTGAACAATCTGGGCGACGCCTACGGCTGGGGCGGTATGATGGACGTGGAGGATTGCTCCGGTCTGGTCCGCACCATTTACGCCTGCTTTGGTCTGGACATCGGACGCAACGGCAACTGGCAGTGGAATATGAGCATCGAGAAGATCGATGCGACCTATATGTCCCTGGATGAAAAGCTCCGGATTTTGGATGAACTGCCTCTGGGCGCTGCTTTGTGTTTCCCCGGCCATGAGATGCTTTATCTTGGCAAGGTGAACGGAAAGCACTATGTTATCAGTACCGTCAGCAGCATCATGAGCCCTGAGACCGGAAACCGCCTGCGCACCCGGGACGTGATGATCAACACGCTGGACGTCAAACGCGCCAACGGTCAGACATGGGTCCAGGCACTGAATAAAATCATGGTGCCTTGCTACGCAACTACCACCGGCAGAGACTATGGTTTCCCTGATACGGCGTGGTATCACGAGGGCAGAAACTACTGTCTGGCAAACAAACTTTTGACGCCCGAAGCTGACGGAACCCTTGGTGTTGGTAAAATCGTCAGCCGCAGCGAATTGGCAAATGCGCTGTGGGTCATGGCCGGCAAGCCGGTGGTCAACTATGCACTGAGCTTCACGGATGTGGCAGAGGATGGCCTTTACACCGAGGCGATTCGCTGGGCCGTTTCCGAAAATGTGATGGCAGGTTATGGAGATAACTTCTTTGGAGCGGAGAATATGGTGACCCGCCAGCAGATGCTCACAGCTTTGTGGCGATATGCCCAGAAACACAACATTGACGTGAGTGTTGGTGAAGATACCAATATCTTATCCTATGAGGACGCCTTCGATATCAGTGAATATGCCATCCCCGCTATGCAGTGGGCCTGCGGCGCCGGCGTTGTCTCCGGTACCGGAAACGGATATCTTCATCCCGAAAAGGAGCTGTCCCGTGAGCAGTTGGCCGTCATTCTTTATCGCTACAGTCAGCTCCCCGAGAAAGAGCTTCCAATCGAAACCGCTGATTCAGAGGATATTGGGGCCGCAGAGGAACCAACTGTGTAAGAATAACCACACCATTATATTTTAATTTTCAACGATTCCGGTATGACTGATTTTTTTGGAAATCTTACATTCAGGAGGTACAAATAAATATGAAAAAGAATCTTTTGTGTTTGTTGATACTGCTCTGTTTCTTATGTACCAGCTGTGCTCAATCGCAGCCATCGCAAGAGCCTCCGTCTACATCTGAAGATTCGGTTTCTTCGGAAATTCCTCACGAAACGGCTCCGGCGCCCGAGCAGGATACCGAGCCAGTAGAAACACCTCTTGCCCCAAGTGAACCGCAGGATGCCCCGGAGCCTCAAAATGCTGATTTTTATTCTGTATGTACAAGCCTTTCAAAGGATGAGGTGGAACAATTCGCGAGAGAAGTCAAAGATCTGATCCTGACCTCAAACTGGACGGCACTCTCTGAACGCATAGCCTATCCCATTACCATGGGCGGCATTGTTTATGAAGACAGGGCTTCCTTTGTAACAGCTCCATTTGAAACACTTCTGGACGCTGACGCAATAGAGGCGATCCAAAACGAGAATTGCACGGATATGTTCTGCAACTACTCCGGGATCATGATGGGCAGCGGTGAAGTGTGGATCGGAGAAGTACTTAACGAAGACGGAACCTCTGCCGGTCTACGGGTGATTGGCCTTTCTATATTGACGCAAGAGTAGAACAGTTATCTCAAGGATTGACTGTGAAAGCCTTGACTACTATTTTTGAAAAACAAGTCATGACCACCCGTAAAACGGGTGGCATGCTCCACCCCCCTATAAGGGGTTTTTACTGGCAAAGCCCTTAAGGCTTCCGAATCTAATTACTACTGCATCCTATGCCCCACTGCCAATAAGATTGGCTGTGGGGTACAGCCTTCTACGACTCTTCGAGCCTTTTGCTGCTCCAGTCTTTGTTTCCACCTTTGTTATTTCTATCTCCACACATCTATCGCTACTGCTGTGGTCACTCATTTTCTCCGCATAGGTATAACCTTTTTGGAACCCCGGGCATAGCCCGGGGATTTCGTCTAACATTAAAAGGGCCTGTTGCAAGTTCTATCCGATTTTGGGCAAACTCGATGAAACAGTTGCGCCGCAAGGGGGTCCCATTTCACGGCCTGATAACTCCGACTCTATACTTATGTCTTGTTAAGTTATTGCATTCGTTACATTCATATATTTCCCGCGACAAAGTAACAAACGCAAGTCATCATTAGACGACTTACGTTTGTGCTTATTTGCCTCCGTACCGACTGTGTTGCCCATAGTGTCACATTGTGTCCCTATGAGAATTAACACTTGTGGTCCGGGGATTTTTTTGTTATACTACTTTAGATTATAGTGGAAATCTATTGGCTGTGGAGGAACCAGCGATGACAGCGAAAAAGCGGGCAGAGCGGTCCGGACGGGAAGCCTATGAATGGGTCCAGACTCTGGTCTGTTCTGTACTGGCTGTGGTGCTGGTATTTACCTTCGCGGTCCGTGGGTTCCGGGTGGACGGCCAGTCCATGCGGGAGACCCTGCAGGACGGCGATATGCTCCTGATCCTGAACGACCATCTCTGTAGGGGCTATCAGCCGGGGGACATCGTGGTCCTGCGAAAGGCCAGCTTCCGGGACGGCAAGCCCCTTGTAAAGCGGGTCATCGCACTGGAGGGCCAGACGGTGGACATCGACTTTGGGGCCGGTATCGTCTATGTGGACGGGGAGGCCCTGGAGGAGGATTACATCCGGGAGCCCACCTGGACGCCCGAGGGCCTGGACTTTCCCATCACCGTCCCGGAGGGACACATTTTTGTGCTGGGTGACAACCGCAACAACAGCAGCGACAGCCGTCATAAGGACCTGGGGCCCATTGATCTCCGCATGGTTATGGGAAAGGCCGTTTTGCTGGCGGTGCCCGGCGTGACGGCGGACCTGGACGCACGGGAGTGGAGCCGCGTGGGGCTTCTGTAATAAAGGAGAACAAGATGGAAGAGAACGAGAAAAAACAGCGGGAAAACGGGAAAGACTTCTATGAGTGGGTCCAGGCACTGGTTTGCTCCGTGCTGGCTGTGGTGGTGCTGTTCACCTTTGTCATTCGGATGATCGGCGTGGACGGCCACTCCATGGTGCCCACCCTCCAGGACGGGGACCGTCTGCTGGTGCTGAATTCCATGCTGTATGACGATTACAAGTACGGCGATATCGTGGTCCTGCGGAAGGACACCTTTTTGGAGGAGCCAATCGTGAAGCGGGTCATTGCCACCGAGGGACAGACGGTGGATATCGACTTTTCCTCCGGCAGCGTCTATGTGGACGGCGTGCTGCTGAAGGAGGATTATATCCATGAGCTGACCCTGCTGGAGGAGGGCACGGAGTTCCCCCTGACGGTGCCCGAGGGCAGCGTCTTCGTGATGGGCGACAACCGGAACCATTCCAGTGACAGCCGGGATTCCCGGCTGGGCACCGTGGACACCCGCTATGTCATCGGCAAGGCGGTGCTCCTGGCCTTCCCTGGGCCGGACGCCTATACCGGGGAACGCAGCTTTAAACGGATCGGAGTGATCGTTTGAAGCATCACACGATCATTCAGATCGCCCATCGCCTCGCCCTGTCGGACAACCGGCGATGATGGCGGAATCCTCCATTTCGCCGGGGGAACAATTCATAGTTACATGTGCTGCGCATCGCGGCGCAATGGGGGATTGGTATGAATATCCAGTGGTATCCCGGTCATATGACCAAGACCCGGCGGATGATCGCCGACCAGATCAAGAATGTGGACGCGGTGTGCGAGATTCTGGATGCCCGCATCCCTGTTTCCAGCCGGAACCCGGACGTGGACGAACTGACGGCGGGGAAGCCCCGGCTGATTGTGCTGAACCGGGTGGACCAGGCGGACCCGGAGGCCACGAAGCAATGGGCGGCTTATTTCCGGGCGAAGGGCAATGCCGTGCTGGAATCCGACGCCAAGGGCGGCCAGGGCACGGCGAAGTTTGCCGCCGCCGTCCGGGAGCTGCTGGCGGACAAGCTGAAGGCATACGCCGAAAAGGGCATGGCTGGCCGGGTGGTCCGGGTGATGATTTTAGGCATTCCAAATGTGGGCAAATCCACCTTTATCAATAAGGTGGCGGGTCGCAAGACCGCCAAGACCGAGGACCGGCCCGGCGTCACCCGCTCCAAGCAGTGGGTGCCCATCGACAAGGGATTGGAACTGCTGGATACCCCCGGCATCCTCTGGCCCAAGTTCGAGGACCAGAGCGTGGGATTGAATCTGGCCTACACCGGCGCGGTGAAGGACGATATTCTGGACACCGAGACCCTGGGCTGCCACCTGATGGCATACCTGGGGGAGCAGTACCCGGACGCCCTGAAAACGGGCTACAAGCTGTCTGCCCTGCCGGAGCGGGAGGAAGAGGAAAACGATGTTGCCTGGGGCTACCGCCTCTTGGCGGCGGCGGGCCGGAAGCGGGGCTTCCTGATCTCCGGCGGTGATGTGGATACGGAGCGCATGGCGAAGATTTTGCTGGACGAGTTCCGGGGCGGCAAGCTGGGACGATTTACACTGGAACTGCCGGAATAAGAAAGGGAGCGTGTGTGATGGGACCTGGTATTTTGACGAGGTATTCCAAACAAGTGCTTGGTGGCCTTTTGGCTGTCTTTGCCATCATTGCGGCGGTGCTGTTGTATTTCCGGCTCCGCAGCCCAGTGGGTGGCGTTTCACCTTACGAATATATCAATGCCTGGGGAGAAGAGCGAATCGTGGTCACCACAGAACAGCCGGTGTATGATCCGCAGACAGAAACGGTCCAGGTGACGATCCGCAATGACGCGGAAAGCGGATGGGTCGTTCCCGGAAATTATCGGCTCAAAGAGTGGGTGCTGGAAACGGAGATCGATGGGGTCTGGTATTCTATGCGGACACTAGAGAAATACATCGATTGGGATTTTCCGGCAGAGGACAAAACTCCCAACAGTCGTCCGTCCGGTATTGTGAAATGCGGCGAGGAGCAAAGGTTCCTCTGCCATTTGGAGGAAGCTTATGAGCTGCCCTTGGCGGCGGGAACATATCGGATTGTGTTTCCGAATATGGAGAAGGAACGGGAAGCGTACAGCGGGAGTTCCTTTCTGACAGCCTTTGCGGCGGAATTTGAGGTAAAATAAATGGACCTTTGGACATACGAGCGTGAACAGTGGAATGACGGTATCCAAACCGTATGCGGCGTAGACGAGGCTGGTGCCGGGCCCCTGGCGGGGCCGGTGTATGCCGCCGCCGTCATCCTGCCCCGGGAACTGGAGATTCCCGGATTGAACGACTCCAAGAAGCTGACGGAGAAGAAGCGGGAGGCCCTGTACGACATCATCACCGCTCAGGCGGTGGCGTACAGCATTCAGCGTGTGGAGGCGGCGGAGATCGACCAGATGGACATTCTCAACGCCCGAATGCTGGCCATGCAGCGGGCCATTGACGGACTGGCGGTCCAGCCGGACCTGGCCCTGATCGACGGCAACCGGGACCACGGCAGCATCCATGCCGTCACTGCGCCCCACATCACCATCGTGGGCGGCGACGGGAAGAGCGCCTCCATCGCGGCGGCGTCCATTCTGGCGAAGGTCAGCCGGGACCGCTACGTGTCCACAGAGCTGGACGCCCTGTATCCACAGTACCAGTTTGCCAAACACAAGGGCTACGGCACCAAATTACATTATCAGATGCTGGACCGGTACGGTCCCTGCCCGGCTCACCGGGTCACCTTCCTGAAAAAGTGGGAGGCACGGCGGCCATGAGCACCACCAGAAGCACCGGAAACCGGGGCGAGGCAGAGGTGGCCCGTTACTTACGGAAGAAGGGCTATACCCTCCTTGCCAGCCAGTGGCGCTGCCGGTTCGGAGAGCTGGACCTGGTGGCGCGGGACAGACGGGGCACCGTCTGCTTTGTGGAGGTCAAGCTGCGGAGCGCCGGGTCTATCGGCCTGCCACGGGAGTTCGTGGACGCCCGGAAGCAGGAACGGCTGCGGATCGCCGCGTCCGCCTATCTCAGCTCCCATGACATGGATGCCTCCGCCCGGTTCGACGTGGCGGAGGTCTATGCGGAAAACGACGGCACTCTTCGGGTGGAATACCTGGAAAACGCCTTTGAATAGAGAATCTTCCTTTGAAAGTGAGGAAATAAACATGAAGTATTACAGCACACGGGACAAGGCTGTCCGCATGGAGTCCGCGGAGGCCATCAAGATGGGCCTGAGCCGGGACGGCGGCCTGCTGACGCCGGAGGCAATCCCCCAGATCGACGAAGCCTTTTTGAACAGCCTGGTGAATGCCCGGTATCAGGAGCGGGCCGCCAAGGTCATGGGCCTGTACCTGACGGACTACACCTATGAGGAGTTGCTGGGCTTCGCCGAGAACGCCTACGGCCCCGATAAGTTCGACACCGCTGCCGTGGCTCCCGTCCGCAAGATGGACGATACCACCCACTGCCTGGAACTGTGGCACGGCCCCACCAGCGCCTTCAAGGACATGGCTTTGCAGATGCTGCCCCAGCTGCTGTCTGCCGCCCTCCGCAAGACCGGCGAGGAGAAGACTGTCTGCATCCTGGTGGCGACCTCCGGCGATACCGGCAAGGCTGCCATGGAGGGCTTTGCCGACGTACCTCAGACCCGTATCATGGTGTTCTATCCCAAGGACGGCGTGTCCAAGGTCCAGGAGACCCAGATGGTCACCCAGGACGGCGCCAACGTGGGCGTCTGCGCCGTGGTGGGCAACTTCGACGATGCCCAGGCCGGTGTGAAGCGCATTTTCTCCGACGAGCAGATGCGTGCCACCCTGGCGGACCGGGGCTTCTTCCTGTCCTCCGCCAACTCCATCAACTGGGGCCGCATTCTGCCCCAGGTGGTGTACTACATCTCCGCCTACTGCGACCTGGTCCGGGACGGCGGGATCAAGATGGGCGATAAGGTGAACTTCTGCGTTCCCACAGGCAACTTCGGCGACATTCTGGCGGCCTACTATGCGGGGCGCATGGGCCTGCCCGTGGGCAAGCTGATCTGCGCCTCCAACCGCAACGACGTGCTGACGGACTTCCTGCGCACCGGCGTGTATGACCGCAACCGGCCCTTCCACACCACCATGAGCCCCTCCATGGACATCCTGGTGTCCAGCAACCTGGAGCGGCTGCTGTTCGACCTCTCCGGCGAGAACGACGAAGAGGTGCAGGGCTACATGGCTGCTCTCAGCAAGGACGGCAGGTATGAGGTCTCCGACGCCATCAAGGCGGCGGTGAAGGAGCAGTACTGGGGCGGCTTCTGCGACGAGGACGGCACCGCCGCCACTATCGCGGAGTATTACAAGGACAAGGGGTATCTCATCGACACCCACACCGCCGTGGCGGCCAACGTCATGAAGCAGTACCGCAAGGCCACCGGCGACGAGACCGTGACGGTGTTTGTCTCTACCGCCTCTCCCTATAAGTTCTGCAACCATGTGCTGACCGCCATCGGGGAGACCCCGGCAGGCGACGGCGTGGAGCTGCTGGACCAGCTGAACACCGTGTCCGGCGTCACCGTGCCCCGCCGCCTGGCGGCTCTGAAGGGCAAGGCCCGCCGCTTCGACCTGACTGCCGAGAAGCAGGAGATGGACAACGTGGTGTTGGACTTCTTGAAGTAAGAGAAGGGAGCAGGGGCAGTGAAGCTAAAGAGGAATTATGCTAGGCTTATCATTGTGCTGTTGGCTGTGGAAGTTCTGCTTGTGTTTCTGGTGCCGCTCCTGGTTCGCTGTGATGCGCCCGTATTTTTGGTGATTGCGGATACCTGTGTCATTGTCACACTAAGTTTGCTGACGCCCTATCTGCGGATGCGGCTTCTGCTGTGTCCCCACTGTGGGCGAGGAGTTGCACGGCCCTACTGGAAAGCCAGTGAGAGCCACGAACAATTCTGTGTCAAATGCGGCAAGCCTTTCGTTTTTGATGACGAAGAGGACGCATACAAAGAATAAACAGAAGGGAGGGGCGCTTTTGGCCCTCTACGCCATCGGGGACCTGCACCTCTCCCTGTCGGTGAACAAATCCATGGAGGTGTTCGGCCCCGCCTGGGAGAACTACCACGCCCGCATCGAGGAGGCCCTGGGGGTCCTGACGGAGGATGACACCCTGATCCTGGCGGGGGACACCTCCTGGGGCATGAACCTGCAGGAGGCGGAGGCGGACTTCCGCTTCCTGGACCGCTTTCCCGGGAAAAAGTACCTCATTAAGGGCAACCACGACTACTGGTGGACCACCGCCGCCAAGTTCCGCCGCTTCTGTGAGGAAACGGGCATCCGAAGCCTGGACCTGCTCCACAACAACTGCGCCTTTTACGGTGACTACGCGGTTTGCGGCACCCGGGGCTGGTTCCTGGAGGAGGAACAGAAGCCCCACAACGCCAAGGTGCTGGCCCGGGAGGTGCTGCGGCTGGAGACCAGCCTGCAGGCGGCGGGGGAGAAGCCCATCCTGTGCTTCCTCCACTATCCTCCCATCTACCAGGGCTATCAGTGCCCGGAAATCCTGGCGGTTCTGGAGAAATACCATGTCCGGCAGTGCTGCTACGGCCACCTCCACGGCCCCACCATCCGCCGCAGGCTGGAGGGAAAGCGGGGAGAAACGGAATTTTCCCTGATTTCCGCCGACTATCTGGAATTTGTTCCAAAAAAAATTTGCGAATAACAGAAAAAAGACTGGATTTTTCAAGATTTTTCTGTTAAAATATCTATTCGCATCGGCGTGTAGCCAATGATGAACGGAGGAATAAACAAAATGAGTTTGAAAAGCTGCGAAAAAGTTGAAAAGAGCCAGGTCGTTCTGACCATCGAGGTCGGTTCTGCCGAGTTTGAGGCTGCCATCGAAAAGGCATATCAGAAGATGCGCAAGAAGATCAATGTTCCGGGCTTCCGTCCCGGCAAGGCCCCCCGCAAGGTCATCGAGGGCATGTACGGCGCAGAGGTGTTTTTCGAGGAGGCCATCAATATTGCGTTCCCTGACGCCTATGAGGCCGCTGTGAAGGAGCAGGAGCTGCAGGTCGTGGGCTATCCCAACGTGGAGATGGTGGGCGAGGTCACCCGCGAGGGCTTCACCTTCAAGGCCACCACTCCCGTGTATCCTGAGGTCACCCTGGGCGAGTACAAGGGCCTGACCGCCGAGAAGGACGAGGTGAAGGTGGGCGCTGCCGACGTCAACGAGCGTCTGAAGCTCCTGCAGGACCGCAACACCCGTCTGGTGTCCGTGGACCGCGAGGCCAAGGAGGGCGACACCGCCGTCATCGACTTCGAGGGTTTCCTGGACGGCAAGCCTTTCGACGGCGGCAAGGGCGAGGGCCACAACCTGGAGCTGGGCTCTCACAGCTTTGTCCCCGGCTTTGAGGAGCAGGTAGTCGGCATGAAGGCCGGCGAGGAGAAGGACCTGGACATCACCTTCCCCGAGGATTACCACGCCGACCTGGCCGGCAAGGCTGTCGTGTTCAAGGTCAAGGTCCACGAGGTCAAGGCCAAGGAAGTTCCCGAGCTGGACGACGAGTTCGCCAAGGACGTGTCCGAGTTCGACACCCTGAAGGACCTGAAGGCCGACCTGAAGAAGCAGATCACCGAGGAGCGCCAGAAGGACGCCGACCGCGCCTTCGAGGACGCCGTCATGGAGCAGGCTGCCGCCAATATCACTGCTGAGATCCCCGACGCTATGGTGGAGAACCAGTGCCGCCAGTTCCTGGATAACTTCAAGATGCAGATCGCTCAGCAGGGCATTCCCTATGACCAGTACATGCAGATCACCGGCATGGACGAGGCCAAGCTGCTGGAGGACGCCAAGGAGCCCGCTCTGCGTCAGGTGAAGATGGACCTGACCGTGGCCGCCATCATCAAGGCCGAGAACTTGGAGGCCACCGATGAGGAGGTCGAGGCTGAGTACAAGAAGCTGGCTGAGCAGTACAACATGGACACCGAGATGGTCAAGAAGTATCTGCCCGCCGAGCAGATCAAGGACCAGCTGGTGAGCCAGAAGGCCGTGGCCGTCGTGGTGGACAGCGCTAATGTGGTGGTGAAGAAGGCTCCCGCCAAGAAGACCACCAAGAAGACCGCCAAGAAGGCTGAGGGCGAGACCGCCGAGGCCGAGGTGGAGACCACCGAGACTGAGGCAGAGAAGGACGCCGAATAAGCACGAATCTTTTCCGCAGTACATTTTACAGATTCGACACATTCTCTCATGGTGCCTGTGGTATCATGAGAGAATGGTTTATTAGGCATCTCTCGAAGCATCGGAGAGCACAAAAGATCGGAGGTTTTCCAAATGAGTTTAGTCCCTTATGTTGTGGAGCAGACCAGCCGCGGCGAGCGTTCCTATGACATTTTCTCCCGCCTGCTGAATGACCGCATCATCTTCCTGGGCGAGGAGGTCAACGCCACCACCGCCAGCCTGGTGGTGGCCCAGCTGCTGTATCTGGAGGCCCAGGACCCCGACAAGGATATCCAGCTGTATATCAACAGCCCCGGCGGCTCCGTCACCGACGGCATGGCCATCTATGACACCATGCAGTATGTCAAGTGCGACGTGTCCACCATCTGCGTGGGCATGGCCGCCAGCATGGGCGCTTTCCTGCTGTCCGCCGGCGCCAAGGGCAAGCGCATCGCCCTGCCCAATGCCGAGATCATGATCCACCAGCCCTCCGCCGGTACCCAGGGCAAGGTGACGGACATGGAGATCGATGTGGAGCACTTCCTGCGGATCAAGAAGAAGCTGAACCAGATTATGGCGGAGAACACCGGCAAGACCGCCGAGGAGATCAAGGAGGCCTCCGAGCGGGATCACTGGATGACCGCTCAGGAAGCCGAGGACTTCGGCCTGGTGGACCAGATCATCACTGCTAAGAAATAAGAAGAGGTAAAACCATGAGCGACGACAGCAAAAAGTCCCTGCGGTGTTCCTTCTGCGGCAAGCATGAGAATCAGGTACACCGCATGATCCAGGGACCCGGCGTGCGCATCTGCGACGAGTGCGTCCAGCTGTGCATGAGCATTTTGAGCGACGGCTTTGACGACGAGGACGTGGAGCCCCTGGAGGATATGCCGGACGAGCTGCCCACTCCCCGGGAGATCAAGGACGTGCTGGACCAGTATGTCATCGGCCAGGACGAAGCCAAGGTGGCCCTGTCCGTGGCTGTTTACAACCACTATAAGCGCATCTTCTTCGGCGGCGACGAGGATGTGGAGCTTCAGAAGAGTAACATCCTGATGCTGGGTCCCACCGGCTCCGGCAAGACCCTGTTTGCCCAGACCCTGGCCCGCATTCTGAAGGTGCCCTTCGCCATCGCCGACGCCACCACCCTCACCGAGGCCGGTTACGTGGGCGACGATGTGGAGAATATCCTGCTGCGCCTCCTGCAGGCTGCCGACTTCGATGTGGAGCGGGCCGAGCGGGGTATCATCTACGTGGATGAGATCGACAAGATCGCCCGCAAGAGCGAGAACACCTCCATCACCCGGGACGTGTCCGGCGAAGGCGTGCAGCAGGCCCTGCTGAAAATTGTGGAGGGCACCGTGGCCAACGTGCCGCCCCAGGGCGGCCGGAAGCACCCCCACCAGGAGTTCATCCAGATCAACACCAAAAACATCCTCTTTATCTGCGGCGGCGCCTTCGACGGCCTGGAAAAGATCATCGAAAAGCGCCTGGACCAGAAGAGCATCGGCTTCGGCGCCAATGTCCAGGGCAAGAAGGACAAGGATATGGATAAGATCCTCCATGAGGTCCAGCCCCACGACATTCTGAAATTCGGCCTGATCCCGGAGCTGGTGGGCCGCCTGCCCATGATCGCCCCCCTGAACGCCCTGAAGCGGGAGGACCTGGTGCGCATCCTGCAGGAGCCCAAGAACGCCCTGGTGAAGCAGTACCAGAAGCTGCTGGAATACGATGATGTGGACCTGGAATTTGAGCCGGAGGCCCTGAACGCCATCGCCGACAAGGCCATTGCCCGCAACATCGGCGCCCGTGGCCTGCGGGCTGTCATGGAGGGCATCCTGACGCCCCTCATGTACGACATTCCCTCCGACCCCACCATCGTCAAGGTGGTCATCACCCGGGACTGCGTGGAGGGGACGGGCGAGCCCGTGCTGACCCGGGACCCCAATAAGGTCAGCTATTCCGTGAAACTAAACCCCGGCAAGGGGGAGAAGCCGGTTCCCGGCTCCAACCCCAGATCGGCGTCTTAAGCGAAACAAAAGGACGGGACGCCAATGCGTTCCGTCCTTTTTTCCGATTCCAAGAAAGGAAACATCCCCTATGGAAGCAATGAATCTGAACATTCCCGTCCTGGCCCTGCGGGGCCTGACGGTTTTCCCCCATATGACCATGACCTTCGACGTGGAGCGTCCTATCTCCATCCGGGCCCTGGAGCGGGCCATGGAGGAGGACCAGGAAATTTTCCTGGTGACCCAGCGGGAGATCGGCACAGAAACGCCGGGGGAAAAGGACCTGTACGCGGTGGGCACCATCTCCCACATCACCCAGATTCTGCGGCTGTCCAAGACCTCCGTTCGTGTGATGGTGGAGGGCCGCCGCCGTGCACGCCTGCGCCGCCTGTGGCAGACGGAGCCCTTCCTCCAGGCCAACGTGGAGGAGTTGGAGGAGCCCGCCCAGTCCGAGGCGTTCCAGCGCAGCCCCCGGACGGAGGCCCTGCTGCGGCAGACCTGGAACCTGTTCAGCGAGTACGCCGAGCTGGCCGGCGGTATCCCGGAGGAAGTGGTCACCACGGTGATGGATGGCCGGGATGTGGGACATCTGGCGGACTTCATCGCCCAGAATATCGCCCTGCGCTTCGATGACAAGCAGGAGATTCTGGAGGAACTGGCGCCCTTTATCCGCCTGCGGAAGCTGAACGGCTTTCTGGCCCGGGAGTGCAACGTACTGGGCTTCGAGCATGAGATGGAGGGCAAGGTCCGGGACCAGCTGGCCCGCACCCAGCGCGACCAGATCCTGCGGACCCAGATCCGGGTGCTCCAGAACGAGCTGGGTGAGGGGGAGGACGGCGACGATGAGCTGGATACCTACCGCCAGAAGATTCAGGCCCTGGAGCTGGACGAGGACACCACCAAGCACCTGCTGAAGGAGGTCACCAAGCTCTCCAAGCAGCCCTTCGGCAGCGCCGAGGGCGCCGTGATCCGGGGGTATCTGGACGTGTGCCTGGAGATGCCCTGGAACACGTATACGAAAGAACGGGTCAGTGTGGACGCCGCCCGGAAGGTGCTGGAAAAGGACCACTACGGCCTGGAAAAGGTGAAGGAGCGCATTTTGGAGACCATTGCCGTCCGCCAGATGAACCCCGAGGGCAAGGGACAGATCATCTGTCTGGTGGGCCCTCCCGGCGTGGGTAAGACCTCCATCGCCATCTCCGTTGCTAAGGCCCTGAACCGGAAGCTGGCCCGCCTGAGCCTGGGCGGCGTCCGGGACGAGGCGGACATCCGGGGCCACCGCAAAACCTACATAGGCTCCATGCCCGGCCGCATTATTGAGGCCATCAGCCGCAGCGGCTCCATGAATCCGCTGCTGTTGCTGGATGAGATCGACAAAATGGGGAATGACTACCGTGGCGATCCCGCCGCGGCGCTGCTGGAGGTGCTGGACAGCGAGCAGAACCACAGCTTCCGGGATCATTTCCTGGAGATTCCCGTGGACCTGAGCAAGGTCATGTTCATCACCACCGCCAACACCACCGAGACCATTCCCCGTCCTCTGCTGGACCGCATGGAGATGATCCAGATCTCCAGCTATACCGACGAGGAAAAGGTGCAGATCGCCCGCCGTCACCTGCTGCCAAAGCAGATGGAGGAGCACGGCTTGAAGAAGGGAAGCATCCGCATCGGCGATGATGTACTGCGGGCCGTCATCCGGGATTACACCCGGGAGTCCGGCGTCCGCCTGCTGGAGCGGCGGCTGGCGGCCATCTGCCGGAAGGCGGATATGCGGATGCTGTCAGATAGTGTAAAGCGAATTACCATTACAGAAAATGACCTGCCCAAGCTGCTGGACTGCCAGCCCTATCCCCCCGCGCTCCACACGGAGAAGGAGGAGATCGGCGTGGTCAACGGTCTGGCCTGGACGGAGGCCGGCGGTGAAATTCTGGAAGTGGAAGTCAATGTCATGGAGGGCACCGGCAAGCTGGAGCTCACCGGCAATCTGGGTGACGTGATGAAGGAATCCGCCCAGGCGGCTCTTTCCTGCCTGCGGAGCCGGGCGGCTGTGCTGGGGATTCCGGCGGACTTTTACAAGACCAAGGACATCCACGTCCACTTCCCCGAGGGGGCCGTGCCCAAGGATGGTCCCTCCGCTGGTATCGCCATGGCTACCGCCATGCTGTCCGCCCTGACGGACCGGGAAATCAAGGCAGGCGTAGCCATGACAGGTGAAATTACTTTACGGGGCAGAGTGCTGCCTATCGGCGGTTTGAAGGAAAAAACCATGGCCGCCAGACGCAATGGTATCGGCACGGTCCTCATTCCCAAGGACAATGTCCGGGACCTGGAGGACATCGACCAGACCGTCCGGGCCGCCCTGCGGTTCATCCCCGTGGGCACGGTGGACGAGGTGTTCGCCGTCGCCCTGTGCCCGGAGGCCGTCCAGGAGGAGGTCGCCGGCTGCGTGGCTGCCTTTGCGCCCCTTCCCCGGGAAAAGAGCGGCGACGCCGCCCTGCGCCAGTAACGGAGAGGAGAGAACCTATGGCTTTGAATTTCGGAAAGGTGGAGTTTGTCCGCTCCGCGGCCAACCGGTCGGGCTTCCTGCGGGACGGTCTGCCCCAGTTTGCCTTTGCCGGACGCTCAAATGTTGGAAAATCCTCTGTCATCAACCGCCTGACCGGGCGGAAGAACCTGGCCTACGTGGGCGCCTCCCCGGGCAAGACCACCCAGATCAACTATTTCCTGGTGGACAAGGGCGCATATCTGGTGGACCTGCCGGGCTACGGCTACGCCAAGGTCTCCAAGGCGGAAAAAGAACGCTGGGGCAAGCTGATGGAGAACTACTTCCAGGACGAGGGCAGCCTTATCACCGTGGGCGTCCTGATCGTGGATATCCGCCACAAGCCCACGGAAAACGACCTGACCATGCACCGCTGGTTCCGGGAGAGCGGCTGCCCGGAGATCGTGGTGGCCAACAAGCTGGATAAGCTGAAAAAGAGCCAGGTGGAGCCTGCGGTCCATTTGATCCGGGAGACCCTGGAGCTGACGGAGGAGGACATCCTGGTGCCCTTCTCGGCGGAAAAGGGCACCGGCAAGGAGAAGCTGATCTCCCTACTGAATCAGGCCTGCGAACGATAAAAGGAAAAGGAACGGCGTGAGCCGTTCCTTTTT
>Ga0129317_1001530_pt1 | contig 16461 bp, 14 predicted proteins | sample Cm1ome_FD_94430 | JGI IMG/M metagenome (GOLD analysis project Ga0129317, IMG submission 94430) | Eastern black-and-white colobus group fecal microbial communities from Wisconsin, USA - Cm1105 metagenome | ecosystem: Host-associated > Mammals > Digestive system > Large intestine > Fecal | place... | reverse complement strand
TTTTAGCTTCTTCCATTTTATTTCTATAATATTCTACTTGACCATATCTGAAATATATAAATGGGTTAAATGTATCTCCTATAACCTTTTCAAAATAGATTTCTGCATTATCATAATCTCCTATAATAAAATATGAATCTGCAATAGAAACAATTGTCCATTCATAAGCATCCCATTCTTCTTTTGGTTCTGGCAACAGATCAATTATTTCTTTATAGTATTTAATTGCTGTTAACCACTCATTATTATCCATAGATTTTTCTGCTTTTTTTACAAGCTTATCAATTTTTTTTGATGCAAAATATCCAAGTTTCATATTCTTTCCTCTCTTTCACACTACCATTTTTCTGGCTCCAATTGCCTTTCTTTTGATTTTAGGTCCAAAAATCTTCCTGCCCCATTTCACCATGTCACAGTATCTTTTGGATAATACCCATATCAGCTTTACTTAAATCAGCATAGCCAATATTTTTCTTTTTCTTGTCACATTAAATTCATTGATCTGTAAAAATATATAAAATAATATGAACTATATTTTTTCTCCATTTTGTGATTATTAACTAATTCATCACATTGTTTTTTTATGGTGGCAGTATCATATCTACTATATTCAATATAATCATTATCTTTCAAATATGCATGGATAAAATATGGTTTAATACCACACCAATGATTATCATATCCAAAATCAAAATCAATTGTAAACAAACAATTTGAAAATCGTAATCCTATCCCATGAAACCAGTAACAATTATCATTTTTTATTACTGGTATACTTTCATACTGAATGGCAATTCTATGAAGTTCTTGTTTATCGATTGTCCCAAAATCCTCTTTAAGATATTGTTTCACTTTTTCTGCTTTCTCAATGTACTCTATTATTATTTTTTTAACTCATCTTCCATATTGGTACCTCTCTCTACTTGAACATCATTTCAATCAATTCCTTAACACTTCTTCAATATTGGTATAGATTCTTTTTGCCACATATTTATAGTAACCCTATTATCTCCTAAACGTGTAAATGCCTCAAATCTATGATGCCCATCTACAATTAATGCTTTACCATCATGAACATATATAGGAATAGGTTCTATGGAATTATTCCTTCTGATTCAATGTTACTCACTTTCATCCCCCCTTATCCTGAGAAACTGCCTTTCCACCCATTCACTCAACCTTATTATTACTTGTTAAAAGCACATCTATTTTACTTCTGTAAGGTGATAAACGTATAACTTCATACAAAAAAGTATAGTCATTCAAATCAAAATATGTTTCTTTTAATTTCTTAAATTCTTTTAGAGAAATCTTTTTCACATCATTAACTATCATTAATCATTATCTCCTTTCAAAAAAGTTACATAATAATCTACAAAACAATAAAAGTTGTTACTATGAATTATATACTGTTATTTAAATGATTTATATTTTATGAACAATACTTCATACATAGATTTTTAGTTTTCAACAATAGCAATCTCCATCCATGAACACATGATTTTTATAGGATCTTCTTCAAAATCACAATTATCTAAGTCATCATGCCAATATAAGAATCCTTTTGGTGGATTTTTACTAACATCATATACAATTCCATCTCCACCACCATTTTCAAAAATCATATATGTATCTTTAACAGAATAATCTTCTAAGAATTCATCTTGAATTAAATCATCACCCAAACAATAAATATTTGATGATGGTGTTAATCCCATATCTTCTAAAAAACACACTACAAATCCATCATGTATTTTCTCATAAAAATCTTTAACTGGTTTTGGTAATTTATTTATTATTGTATTTTCATAAGAAACTTGAGATAGATATCCTATATAATACAACAAACCATCTTTTGTATGAAAAGTATAAATCACTGTAAGTTTTTTATCATATAAAACAGTATCAATAGAAACAAGACATTTTTTAAACACTTGAATAACTATTTCAAATTCTTTAGCATATTTTTCCCAATATTCAATAGTCTTTTTGATTCTTTCTTTTCTTGATGATAGTGATAGAATTGGTTTCCATTCACTATCCATATTCAAAAGACTTACACTTTCAGGTAATAAAAGTTGTACTGGTGTTGATTTATAATTCTTCTCATTTAAAAACCTAATTAAATCTTCTTCAAATGTTTCTGATATAACTTCTTTTTTCTTTTTAAAATGAAATAATCCCATAATATTTTTCTCCCTTTTTATTTATTATATCTCTTTGCATATTTCACATCAAATATATTTCTCCTTAATAAAAAAACTCCTTATCCTAAGATAAAGAGTCATATCATCTATCTATTAACAGAAGAAGCTATTGTATGATAAGTCCAACGTTTTCCTCTAATAGCAATTGATAAAGTCATAATATTTTCAGGTAAAGCAATACCTTGCCAACCAGCATCACCAATATGTTGAATATCAATACCACAACGTTTATTTGTTAGGGCAATCATACGAATAGTATCTTCATCACTACCTTCTTGGCTTGTTCCAATAGCACTTAAAGAAAGAGCACCTTTTGATTTAATTAATTGACATGCTTTTGTGACAGTTTCTTCTGATAAACCTGGTACTGTATAAACAGCAGGCATTAATATAATATCAGCACCAGCATCAATAAATCTTTCAATACTATCTAAATCAACTAATGATTCATCAATTCCAGAAGAATGCATTTTACCAGCAATAATCATTCCTCCAAAATATTCTTTTGCTAGAGCAATCGCTTTTTCAATTGAAGCATTACTTACACCAGTTCCTGGATTTCCAGTTAAACAAATAAAATCAAAACCTAATTCTTTTGCTTTAATAAATGTTTCTTTTGTAGCATGACGTCCATGAGATATTTCATATCTTTCTTCCATCATTGTTGCATCTAAATCAATTGGTTCTAAGTTACATCCAATTGGTTTACCAACCAATTTCTTTAATAATTTCACTGGTTCATCTGTTTCAGGTAACCCATTAATTTTTGGATTATCACAATCAAATACATTCAATAAAATCATGTCACTACCAAAAGAAACAGCCAATTCAGCATTTGTTAAATCTCCTAATAAAGGTTGAAGTGCAACAACAGTTTCTGTCATAATAACACGACCTTCACATGCCATAATAGATTGTTTTAATTCTTCTTTTGACATACTTGCTATATCACTAGCTGTACAATTCAATAATCGTTTCATATATTATATTCCTCCTATGTTTATTCTATTATAGCACTTCTTTTGTGAATTCAGTTTTAACAAAGAAAAAAACCTGCATCAGCAGGTTTATCTTCTTATTTAAGTCCGTATTTTTTATTGAATTTTTCGATACGTCCATCAGCACTAGCAAATCTTTGTTTTCCAGTGTAGAATGGATGACAATTTGAACAAGTATCAACACGAATTTCGTTTAATACTGAACCTGTTTCAAATTCATTTCCACATGAAGTACAAATTGCTTTTACTTTTTTATAATTTGGATGAATTCCTTGTTTCATAATTTTTTCTCCTTCCGCCTTGAAATATCTGCTACTTCAAAGTAAGTTGCTCAATTATAATAGCATTTCTTATTGTTAAATTCAACACTTTTTTTATATTTCTTTAATCAATCTCATATCGTGTAATATGAGCTCCTAAAGTAATCAATTTATGGTCAATATTATCATATCCACGATCAATATGATAAATATTTGTAATTTCTGTTTTACCTTGTGCAATCAACCCAGCAACAACTAAAGCAGCACCACAACGAAGATCAGTTGCTTCAACACGTGCCCCATGTAATGGGGTAGCTCCATGAATTGTACTTGAAGCTTCTTTTACTTCAATATTTGCTCCCATCTTATTTAATTGTTCACAATGTTTAAAACGTTCTACATAAATTGTTTCCTTAACATTTGAATCACCATCAGCTTGAGTTAATAAAGTTGTTAATGGTTGTTGTAAATCAGTTGCAAATCCTGGATAAATTTGTGTTTTAATATCAACAGGTTTTAACTTTCCTTCTTGTCCATAAACAATAATACTATCACCAATAACTTCCATTTTTACTCCCATTTCAGTTAATTTTGAAATAAGTGCTTCTAAATGTTGAGGAATAACATTTTGAACAATAACCTTTTCTCCAGCTGCTGCTGCAATCACTAAGAAAGTTCCTGCTTCAATACGATCTGGAATAATTTCATGGAATGTTCCATGTAAAGATTCAACACCTTCAATTGTTATTGTATCAGTTCCAACACCACGAATCTTAGCTCCCATTTTTGTAAGTAAGTTCGCAACATCAATAATTTCAGGTTCTTTAGCTGCATTTTCAATAACTGTTTTACCTTTTGCTTTCACAGCAGCAAACATAATATTAATTGTTGCCCCTACTGATGCAAAGTCTAAATAAATACGATTACCAATCAATTCATCAGCAACCAATGTATACGTATCATCTTCATACGTAATTTTAGCTCCTAATGCTTCAAATCCTTTTAAATGCAAATCAATAGGACGAGGTCCTAAATAACAACCACCAGGCATTTTAATAGTTACTCTTTTATATTTACCTAATAAAACACCCATAAAATAATAAGAAGCTCTTAATTTATTCACTGCATCACTCACAAGTGGAATTTCTTTCATTTGTGAAGGATCAATCTTTAAATGTTCTCCTCTAATATCAACTTGACAATTTAATTCTCTTAATAGGGTTGCTAATGCTTTGACATCAGAAATCTCTGGTGCACCCATAATTTCAATAGGTTCATCAGCCAAAACAGTCGCAGGTATTAAAGCAACAGTCGCATTCTTAGCACCACTAATACGAACTGTACCATTTAATTTATATCCACCTTCAATAGCAATAACTTTTTCTGCCATTTTTATCTTCCTTTCTTATCTTCTATCTATATAAACATATACTATGTATCTTACTTCACATAGATTATACATAGAAACTATGAAAATATCAAAGAAAAAATACATTTATAAAGAAAGTGAAGATAATCATAATTTATCCTCACTCACTTAATTAAATTCTTGTACAAAACTATCATATATTAACCCTAGATGTCCATTCTAACAAATTACGACCATGAATATAATTCTCCATATAATTCAATTGGTTCCATGCTACTATATCTATCAACTAATTTTAACGATTCATTAATCTCAACCTCATGTCCATTAACTACAATCGTTCCTGTTAAAGACATATCTTCATTGTTTTCAAATGGAACAAGCGTATCATATCTTCCTGGCTTTTTTAAATCAATAGACTTATCAAAATGAACTTCTTTTGTTTTATTATTAATAATCTTTAGTTTTAAAACTCCATTTATTTGACCATCACATCTTATATCCTTAATTCCCAAATCTTTTGGATCAATGTCTTTATTAAACGAATATCCATACCCCTTTTCATCAACATGAGAATAAGGAATTACATATTCCAATTTATCCCATAGCATTTTTTTACCATAATTCTTTGTTCTTTCAAACGGTATAAAAAGTTCAACATAATTTCTTAATACATTATCTAAATAATCTTCTGCTGACAAATATGTTAAATCTTCAATTAAACTTTGCTCATCATATTTAATTTCAATAAGCACTTTTTCATAGTTTTGAATAGGAATTACTCCATTATATTCATATTCATTATTCTTTATGTTTTCCATTTTATAATTATATTCTTTATCATTTCTATCTTTTAAATAACAAGAAACCTGACCATCTGTATATTTTGTATTCACACTACAATGAATATTAATATCCATTGTCATATCATCAAAATGATATTTTAAAACCTTTAGATGAGAAGCTATAACAATAGAATCTTCTTCTACAACTTGCTCAGGATTAGTATGACGAACAATTATAGGATTATTAGATCTTCTTAACAAAACAAATATACTAAAAACATTAAAGAATAAACTCAAAACACATATTCCTATTAAAACAACATCAAAAATCATTCTTCTTTTATTACCTTTATCTATGTTTTGAGAAACATAATTCATTTGTTCATATAATTGATGAATAGAATTATCTTTATTTTCATCAATTCCTAATAAATCAGTCACTTTAACTTGATACAATTCACTCATCAATAGAATTGTATTCATATCAGGTAAACTTAAGTCGCTTTCCCATTTAGAAATCGTTTGACGAGAAACATGTAGGTCTTTTGCCATTTGTTCTTGTGATAAACCTAATCTTTTTCTTAATTCTAAAATCTTTTTCCCAATACTCATAAAGCATCCCTCTTCTTTCAACTTTATTGTATCTTATATATAGAAAAATAACTAGCAATATCCATTAACATTTCGCCACTTCACATAACATTATTCTTTTTCAAATTCATAATCAACATACTGCAAAGTCATTTTTAGTTTTTCTTCTTTACTTACTTTATTATAATGTAAATAATGTGTATATAAGACATCTATCAATATTAAAGCTGGTATTTGAGGCGAAATCTTATCAGAAATTTCAAGATTTTTTAAACCACCTATTAAAACCAATTCATCATAATATTGTCGATATTCATAAACTTTCGCCGCTGAAAGCATAATTGTTTTTGCCCCTTTAGCTTGTGCTCTTTTTAAACCATCAATAACTTCTTCATTTTTACCACTAATAGAAATACCAATAACCAATGATTTCTCATTTACTCTTGTGATATTCATACGAATAGAATGCGCTTCCGCTAAATAATCGACATCAAGACCTAATCTCATAAATCTTAATTTAAACTCTCTCGCCACAACAGAAGAAGATCCTATTCCATAAATATAAACACGTTCATATTCATCTAACATCTTAGCAATTCTAATCATTTGATCATTATCAACAAGTGAATATGTTTTTTCTAATACTTTTTGATAAGAATTTAAAACTTGTCTTGTTAGAATATCTAAATTTTTATCTAATTGATGAGAATTATTATATGCAAAAACAAATTGACGATATCCACCAAACCCTAATTTTTTAGCAAATCTTGATAAGGAAGCTTCTGAAACAAATAATCTTTGAGAAACAGCTTTAGAAGATAAATCTTCATCAGTTACTTGTTCTATAAAATAATTAGCAATGGCTTTTTCAACATTTGTTAATTCCATATAATGTGACTCAATAATAGGAATAACACTTTCATTATAAGATAGCATATCTTTCACCGCCTTGGAAAACATTATAACACAAAAAGGAAACTTTCGTTTCCTAAATATGCTCTTTTATAATCGGTTTTATAATATCAGTTAATCTTTCATAACCTTTATCATTTAAATGTAAACCGTCTTGATAATACGCAGTTAAAGCTTCATTGTTTTCATCAATAAAATCTTTAAAAATATCAATCAATACAGTTTTAGAATCAATAATAACTTCTTGATAAAGTTCATAAATCATTTTAACCAAATCATTACAACGAATACCGGGTACTTGATGATAACTACGCAATGCTTCTACACATGGTAAAGTAGATAATAAAAGAATTTGTGTATCAGGACAGTTCCCTCGAATAAGATCAATAATCTTCTTGACATAAAAAGTAATATCTCGAGGTGATAACATCACCGTATTTCCTAAATCATTGATTCCTATCATCAACACAACAGCTTTTGGTTGATATTTAATAACAGCTTCATCAACCATCCATAACAATTCTTCAGAAGTTCCTCCACCGATACCACAATTATATTTAATATCTATATCTGGATAGAACTTATCCAAATTATACATTTCTGTTATAGAATCTCCAAAGAAGACAACGCCACCTTTTTTTGCCGTTTTTGTTTGTTTAACAATGGTTAACATTCTTTCTAATTGCCCTTCTCTTAACTGATAATAACAAGGATTATATTTCATTGTTTCACGCATTGTTTGTAACCTCTATTTCCATTCCTATTTCAAACATTCTTTGCCAAGGCATATAGATTGTTTTAACTATTACTTGATAATCTTGACTTAGATTAAGGGAGTTAAAATATATTTGTAATTTATTTTGAATTCTTTGTTCAACAATATATTGTTGATCTTTAAAATCATAATAAGATAATCCAAGTTCAACTAAATCATTTTCTACAACTTCTTTTCTTATCAATGTTTGATAAAAGACATCTTCTATAATTCTATAACAAAGATTTTTAATACATGGAACTTGTCCAATAAATGCTTGAGAAAGTGTTGTTCCTAAAGTATTACAATTTGTATTCCATCCAGCATAACTAACCAATTGACCAAGAATATGAAGTTCATCTAAATATTGAACAAGTTCAAAATCACCACCATTACTAAATGCACTATCACATAAAGCAACTTTATATCCTTCATTTATATAATCTTGAATACGATATACAAAATCTAATAAACAACGATAACTTGTATAACTCATATCTAAATCATTTTCATCAACAAATGATTCTTGCATAACTTTTCCCGGAGCATTGATTGCCAAAATCAAATCAGCTTCTTGAACACTATCTACAATTTTCGCTTTGCATACACGAATATGTGATTTTAAACTTTCATACATAGGACGATCTTCATATTTTGGGACAATAGTTGGTCCTAAAACAGAAGCATAAAATGGATAAACTTTTGGTTCTATTGACATATATTCATGATAAGCTCTCGTAAGTAATGATAAAGCGACTTCATCTGCTCCTGGATAAATCATTACTTTTTGGTTTAAATGTTTACTTTTAACAGCGTCAACAACTGTTTTTTGAGAAATCGCTGTATATCCATATGGTGATGAGTCATCTTGAGGAATCACAAGAAAATCTATATATCCTTTTTCTAAATATTCCACAACTTCTAAATTCATCATTGTATTAAAATCTCTGCGATTTTCATAATCATCTATAATATCTTGTGGGATATTGATATCTTGTAATTCTTTTTCTTCTTCAATTAATAAACCATGTCTTTTTTGATAATCTAACAAATATTTTCTTCTAAATAAAGCATAGCCATAATCTTCATAGTAATCTGGTTCTTCTTCACTAGAATTATAACTTGGCGCTCTCATTATACAATGAAAAGCATATATTTTAAGTTTTGGATTTAATTCTTTCAATTCTTTAATAATTTGTAATCTTTTTAATGCTTCTTCTTTTGTAAGTGAATGTAAACGTGAAGGTATAAGTCCTCCATATAAAATCATGTCTATTGATAAAACCAAGTTATCTGTATTTTGAATATTTTCTTTTAAAAACATTGCTATTTTTTCTGTATGAGCAGCTTGCTTTTTATTTCCTAATAAGGATTTTGGTGGAACTTTTAATGAAATTTGTTGTTGTGAACTCGCAATCATTTGTGGAAATACATAATTACACGGTCTTTCATCTAATGGTATTAATAATGTTTTCATTGTTCCTCTCCTTTATACTCAACAAAATAATGTGGATCTTCTTTCATTTTAAGTAATGCTTTATGCCATAAAACATCTGCTTTCATAACATAACATTGAGCTTTTAAAACATATCCTACTTGATAATCATCTTCATCTAAAACATCTAAAATTCGATCATATCTTTGTTCATATCCTTTAAAATCATGTCTTAAAACATCCATTATCATTTCATCATCATTATCTAAAATGATTTGATAATCAAAATTTCCTCGATATAAGTAATCTGGTACAATCATTTCTTCTACACCATGCATAGATGTATTACATCTAAGTCCACAACCTAACATAACAATTTTTCCATGTCTACGTCTCACTTCACTTAATGGTGAAAATGGACCTACTGGAGAGAAATCATTTTGATGAGATTGTGCAATTTGATAGGCATCTTTTCCCCATACACCAATACTATGCGTAGGATGAATACTACGATAGACATCCGGTTGTAAAAGCATTGTTGCTGGTAAAATACCTACACAACTTGGTGTTCTTTTCACATCAAATATACGATGTTCTAAAGAAACATCTTTATAACTTAAAGTTGGTAACATTAAAGTTCCATTACATACTGTTTCTTTTAAAGCTTCTATAATTGCTTGTGGTCCTCCAATAATATTTTCATTCCCTTTTAAAGCTTTATAAGAAGAATGAACAATAATTGTATCAGATTCACTTACACCTAAATTTCTTAAATCATGAATAAGTTGTCTTGCGTCCATAATTTTTTCTCCTTTAATCTATATTGATTACTATATCTTGTAACGCTTCTAAAATATTAGGTTTTCTTATACATTCTACAAGACAAGGCTTTTCTGAGACAAGATATCCTTGTTTTGACACTGGGAACATATCATAGTCATTTGGAGAATCACCAATCGTGTAAATTTCATAATCAGGATATAGTTTTTCAACAGCACTTCCTTTAGAAGCTTTAATATTTAGTATTTCTAATGATGTTGCAGAAGTCATTACTGCTTTTGTATTCTGATAATTTGTATTTACATAATTTTCTATTTGACTTAATTTTTGTTGTTGTCCTACTAATAAAAAGAGAACAGCTGGCTGGCATGTTATTATTTCTTCATAATTATCTTTAATTATATGTGAATCATAAAATTCTTTTGGAAATAATGGATCTCTTTCAGAATTCCAATAACGATTACTTACTGTATTCAACTCAATACGAATATCTTCATTTTTTATATAATTGTATATTTGTAATGCTTCTTCTTTATCTAGTAATATGGATTCACACAAATCATCTTTTATAATAACTGCTCCATTTTGAGAAATTCTATGTCTAATATCTAATTGATATTTTTGTTCTATTTTAACAATATCATGATCAAGTCTACCTGTACAAATAGCTAATGTACATCCCTTTTGACGAAGAGTATCGAGACATTCTAATGTCTCAATACCGCCAATAATTTCATTATCACTATTTAACAATGTTCCATCTAAATCAAATATAACAACTTTATTCTTCAACATTATTTAATTTTTCTTCTTTATTCATAGTTTTAACAAATGGGATGTAAATAAATACTGATACAATAAGAATAACTAATCCAACAACTCCTGACATGATGTCTCCACCAGTTGCTAAGAATGAACTGATCACTGGCGGTGTTGTCCAAGGAATTAAGACATAAGTATGACCCATAAGTCCAATAGTCGTTGCTAATGCACCAATACCAAGTCCGGCTAAAGTAGATAAAATCATTGGAATAATTAAGATTGGATTCATAACAACTGGCAATCCAAACATCAATGGTTCAGAAATATTAAATAATGCAGGTACAAAACCTAGTTTTGCAATAACTCTATAATCCTTTCTTCTTGATACAAGGAAAATAGCAATAACTAAAGCTAACATATTACCTGCTCCACCCATAAATGCAACTGAATCTAAGAATGGTTTTGTAATAATTTCTGTTGCTGCATTACCAGCTTCAATAGCATTCACATTTAATGTTAAACTTGCTAAATAGATTGGTTCAAGGATTGGATTGAAAATATAAGCTGAATGAATACCAAATCCCCATAAAAGCATGTATAAGATATAAATAACAATCATTCCAATTGGCGAAGATACAATTGCTGTAAATGGTGTTTGAATCCAAGTAAAGATTAAGTCATTTAATGGTGCTCCAATTGCATCGGTACCAATTCTTAATAAAGCAAAAATAATAACTGTTAAACCAACAGGAATAATAGAATTGAACGAACGAGCAATACCGGTAGGAACACTTTCTGGCATCTTAATAACTAATGCTTTAAATCCCATTAAAAAACGTAAAACTTCAACAGAAACTAAAGCAGAAATAAATGCAGTAAACATACCTGCTGCTCCTAAATAATAAGTAGTAACATATTCACCAACTTCAGGATCAGCAACAAATGGTGTTAAACACAAGAAACAAACAACTGCCATTGCACCAGCAATTGATGTATCCATTTTATATTGCGTTGCTAATGCTTTTGCAGTTGTAAATACTAATAATATACCCATAACCGACATTGATGCTGAACCAATAACACCACCAATTCTAGCAAATTCACTACATGGCATACCAAACCATTGATCTAAATAATTTCCTTCACCTACAAAAACACAGTTAATTAATGTAAATAACGAAGCCGTAATAACTAATGGCATAATAGATACAAAGCCATCTCTAATTGCTGTTAAATGTTTACTTTTTGATAGTTTTTCAGCAATTGGTAATAATAAATTCGATAGTTTTTCCATCATGATTTTTTCCTTCTTTCTTTTTCTATTTCATCAACAAATCTCTTAGTAATAACTTGTGGACGTGTAATAATAGAACCTACCACAACACTATAACAACCTAGTTCTAAGACTCGTTTCACTTTTAAAGGAGTATCAATATTCCCTTCTCCAATAACAGGATGTTTTACTTTAGAAATAATATCTTTCATAATCTTAAAATCATCCGCTTCGATTTTATCTTTTTGACTTTGTGGTGTATACCCCACAAGTGTTGTTCCAATAAAATCAAAACCAATTTCATCTGCATGAATCGCTTCATCCACAGTAGAACAATCAGCCATAAATAACTGATGAGGATACTTCACCTTTACTTCCTTAAAGAAATCATCAATCGTCTGATTATTCAAACGCAATTGTGAAGTTGCATCCATTGCAATAATATCTACACCTTCCTCTATTAAAGCGTCGACCTCTTTCATAGTTGTCGTGATATAAATATCAGTTCCTTCATAATCCTTTTTAATGATTCCTATAATTGGTAAATCTACCTCTTTTTTAATTTCATGAATATCTTCTACACTGTTTGCACGAATTCCTTTTGCTCCACCCATCTTAGCCGCTAATGCCATACGAGACATAATAAATGATGAATGTAATGGCTCATCTTCCAAAGCTTGACATGAAACAATAAGATTACCTTGAATACCTTTCATATATTTCTCCCTCCTTCATCTATAATTTATCGATAAATGTAAGCGTTGACAATACTTCTTAAACCTTTAGCAATTACTTTCAATTTTATTTTTTATCCCTCTTATTTTCATACCAGTTTGAAAGTACTTTCAGACATTAAAACAAAAAAACCTCAATTGTTATATAAAATAACTTTGAGGTTTTATATATTCACTATTTTATTTTAAGAAGATTTTCTTTTCTTTATTATCAACATTCCAATACCAGCAAACATTAACATTGATAATGGTAATACAATATTTGTATTATCACTTGTTTCTGTTGAAGAATCAGGCTTTTTAATTTCGTCATCATCTTTTGGATGAGAAATAGGTTTGTCTGGGTCAACATCAACTTCTGGTTTATCTGGATCAACATTAATCACTATTTTTTCTTTTAAACCTTTAATAGCAAATTCAAAATCAGCTTTCGCTTTTTGGAAATCATCAGCAGAGACATTATCTAGATCTTTTAACATTTTATCTAGTACTAAATATGCATCTGAATATACTTTTCCTGTTTCATCAGTATATTTTGTATAATCAATTTGTTCAATTGATTCAATATATTCTTTTGCTTCTTCTTTATTGACTTTAACAACTAATGCTTTCATAGCTTCTTGTAAATCAGTTACTATCTTGTCTACTTCTTCTTGTGTTGCATTTTCATTAGCATTTATTTTCTTTGCAGTTGTATAAATACTCTCAAATTCTTTCACTGAATCAGTTGTATAGTTGTCACTATGAATTGCATCCGCCTTAACTAATAACTCTTTTAAATTTGTTTTATCAGCTTTTAAAACTAATTCTTTTCTTGCTTCTTTCAATGCTTCAACAGCTGTATTTACTTCTTTTTGTGTAGCATTTTCATCATCATTAACATCTTTAGCATCATTATATGCTTTTTCTAGTTTATTTAATGAATCTTTTGTATATAAATCTTTATCAATATTTTCTACTGCTTTCATTTCATTAATCAAATCAGTTTTTTCTGCTTTTAAGACTAATTTATCAAAAGCTTCTTTTAATGTTTTAATTGCTTTATCTACATCTTCTTGTGTAGCTTGACTATTTTCATATACTTCTTTAGCGCTATTGTAAACAGTCTCTAAAGCTTTTAATGAATCTGGTGTATATAATTCTTTATTTAAATTATCTACAGCATCTAATTCTTTCTTTAATTCATCTTTAATAACACCTGCTACTTCACCATAGACTTCAAATTCCCACAATGAGTAACCATATTGACTACCAGGTTCAATACCTTGCATTCTAACATATCTTGCAACTGTTTCAGTATCAAATTTAAATTCTCTAATTCCACCTTTACCATCAGTAACATGTGAAATATCTGTCCATGTTTCTCCATCTAATGATACTTGAAGTTTGTATTGTTTTGCTCCTGAACCTTCCCAATTCAAGACTACTCTTGATAAATCATATGTATTTTCTAAATCAACTTGAATATATTGTGAATCAACATCAACATTTGGATTTTCTTTTCTTCTTAAAGATACCCATCTTGATTGTTTTCCATCAATTTTATCTGCACTTCCATCAAATGCTAATGATGAATAATAAACTTTATCTCCATCAGCTGGATCTTTAAATTCACTGCTTGCTTTTGAAGGTTTATTTAAAGCAATATTAACTTCTGGAATTTCATAAGTTTCACCATAAACTTCAAATTCCCATAAAGAATATCCATAATCAGAAGCCGCTTTAATTCCTTGCATTCTTACATATCTTGCAATGATTTCATCTTCTAATATAAATTCTTTAATTCCACCTTTACCATCAGTAATGTGTGAAATATCTGTCCATGTTTCTCCATCTAATGATACTTGTAATTTATATTCAGATGCTCCTGAACCTTCCCAGTTCAAAACAACTTTTGATAAATTATATGTATTTTGTAAATCTACTTGAATATAATGATCATCACTGTAGTTAGGATTAATTGTTTTATCTGGTAATTTTCTTCTATCTGATACCCATCTTGATTGTTTTCCATCAATTTTATCTGTTCTTCCATCGAACGCTAATGATGCATAATAAACTTTATCTCCATCAACTGTATCTTTAAATTCATAACTTGCTTTTGCAGGTTTATTTAATGCAATGTTATCTCCATAATCAATATCTGGTTCTTCAGGTTCACTTGGTTTTTCATTCATTGCACCTAGAACTTCTAACTCCCAAATATTAAGACCCCATTTCGTTCTTGAAGAGAATGAATGGATTTTAACATAACGTGCTTCAAGTGTTTTATCAAAGTTAATTTCATCAATATAATGATCTACAGTTGCATTAACAGTATTTGATTTTAAATTATCTTTAACAGTAGTCCATGTTTTATTATCAGACGAAATTTCAATACGATAGTTATCAGAACATCCTGTTTCCCAATCAATCTTCAATCCATCAATATAAGCTTCTCCACCCAAATCAACAACAATCCATTCTTCTTGAGTATTAAAACCAGGATTCTTTCTTTGAGACGACCATTTTGAATCTGTCTTACCATCAACTGCATTGACCTTTTGTGTGACTTCACTCTCTTGATGAGTACTGCTAACTTCAACTTCTTTATTTAAAGAAATATTTGAACTTACATATTGTCCATATACCTTAAATTCATAAATACTAATTCCATATTTTGCTTGGTTAGATTCAAATGAATGAACTCTTACATAACGTGCTTCTAGCGAATCACCAAGTACAACTTGATCTAATAGAGAAGAATCTGTTTTTAATTTATCTTTAACTGTTGTCCATGTTTTATTATCATTTGATACTTCAATTGAATAATTATTTGAACATGCACCTTCCCATTTGATTTCAACAGCATCAAGTTTTGAAACTCTACCTAAATCTACACTAATCCATTCATTATGAGAATCACGACTAGAACTCCATCTTGTTGTTGTATCACCATCAACTGCTTTTTCTTTTGTATTACCCGTATCTTTTGCTGAAGTTGAACTCACTTCAACTGGTTGTTTTTGAGAAAGTAATTGTGATTCATTGAATCTTATTTCTTTGATTTGAAAACAATCACCACTACTGTCTTTCATATCAATTTTAATATATTTATATATTCCATTAATAGGTACATTATCAGTACTTTTTGTTTTATTTGTTATTGAGGTAATGAGTTCATAAGAATCACCATCATTTGAACCATATACATCATATTGAACTGCAAAATTGTCTCCCCATACAATACTCATATCTTTAATATATTTACTTGTATCAGTTAATACTGAAATATATTCATTTCCATTGCCTTGGCTTTGCCAAGATGTGTTTTCATCACCATCACGTACATTTGAAACTGAATATCCTTCTGCCGTACTACTTGCATCAAATCTATTTTCAGTTCCTTCAACTACAGTTAATGGTTGACCTGCATATGGTGCTTTCTTCGACATAAATCCAGTTGTTGATTTTTGATTATTGTTTTCAATAACAACAGCTACACCAGTTTGTGGATTTTCTTCACTAACAGCTACTGTAATCTTTCTTTCATCACCAGATTCATCAATTATCAAACTACATGGTTTATCCACCGTAACAGTATACCCATCTTTATATTCTA
>Ga0129317_1001528_pt1 | contig 16477 bp, 16 predicted proteins | sample Cm1ome_FD_94430 | JGI IMG/M metagenome (GOLD analysis project Ga0129317, IMG submission 94430) | Eastern black-and-white colobus group fecal microbial communities from Wisconsin, USA - Cm1105 metagenome | ecosystem: Host-associated > Mammals > Digestive system > Large intestine > Fecal | place... | reverse complement strand
TTTCTAAAAAACTCCTTAACAACTGGATCAGTGGTTGTTTGTAATTCAATGATTTCTTTTTTCATATTTTACCTCTCTTTTTTCAAATTTTTATATTACGTTTTTTTGAGGTAAAACTTCTATGTAAATTATAGCATATAGCAATTTATTTGTATATACTCATCATTATAAAAAGATCTGTTTCCAGACCTTATTTCAATCCATAAAATCAATTAAAATATCATTTAAATATTTCATCCCTAAAGGTGTTGTTTTCATATAACAATCATCAATCTCCAACAATCCCTTATTTATATTTTTTTCAATAATAAATTGATACTTCTTTACAAAATCAATATTAAAAATCTGATTCATTTCTTCAATATGAATTCCTTCTTTTAAACGTAACCCCATCATAATCTTTTCAAATAATTCATCTTCTTTTTTTAAAATGATATCTTCTTTTAAATAATCATGTTGCAAATACTTTGTTAGACTATTTGTGTTTTCAAAGCGATGATGTTTTTTTAAAGAATGAGCTGATAATCCAATACCATCATAATCTTTATAATGCCAATAAACCAAATTATGCATAGAACGTTTTTTCTTATAATAATTACTCACTTCATATTGATGAAAACCATTTTTCTGTAAATAATGATTAATACAATCATACCAATAAGCATCTTGTTCATCATCTAATGGTTGATAATGATTCATTTTTAAAACAGTATGTTCTTCTAAAATCAATGAATATATAGAAATATGAGAAACATCAAGCTGATTTAATAAATCAATATCACGATAAATATCTTCTAAAGTTTGATTTGGCAATCCATAAATCAAATCCACATTAATATCATTAATATGATTTTCTTTTAATAAAGGAATGAGTTGAATTGCTTGTAAAGAAGAATGACATCTACCAATTCCCTTTAATATTTCATCATGAAAACTTTGAACACCAATACTTACACGATTAATATGATATGTCTTTAATAAATCAATTTTATCCTTTGTCATAGACTCTGGATTCACTTCAATTGAATACTCTTTAACTTGATGAGACAAAGGTTCAAGTATATCAAACAATCTTTTAAGTTGTTGATACGATAAAGAACTTGGTGTTCCTCCACCAATATAAATAGTATCATATTGTTTAGTTATTTGCTTATCTTGAATTTCATAAGTCAAAGCATCTAAGTAACGATCAGCCCAATCTTCTTTATAGAAAACTTTACAAAAATCACAGTAGGTACAAATATGATCACAAAAAGGTATATGAACATATAACGAACTCATTTCAAACCAAATTCCTTTGCAAGACCACCTAATGATGTTTCTTTATAAGCACTAGATAAGTCTTTTCCAGTTTCTTTCATTACACGAACAATTGTATCAAAAGACACTTTATTTTTTCTTAAGTAGCCTAATTGTTTTGCCATCATAGCTGCATCTAAAGCACGGAGCGATCCATATCCATTTCTTTCGATACATGGTATTTGAACATAACCTCCAACTGGATCACATGTTAATCCTAAATTATGTTCTAGTCCCATTTCAGCCGCATATTCAATCAAAGAATTATTTAATTCATAAATCCAAGCCATAGTGGCAGCTGCCATAGCACATGCCGTTCCTACCTCAGCTTGACATCCTCCATCAGCACCAGATATTGTTGCATTGGTTTTCACAATATTACCAAACAAGCCACCCACAGCTAAAGCTTTAATCAAATCTTTCTTTTCGATATTTAATTGTCTATAACAATAATACATAATTGCTGGCATAATTCCACTCGCACCACAAGTAGGTGCTGTCACAATCTCTCCACCATCAGCATTTTCTTCAGCAACCGCATATGCATAACTAGAAACAAACAATCTTTCTCTATCAGCTTCACGGCGAGTATTTTGTGCTTGTTGGAAAATTGATTTTGCAACTCTTTTTAACTTCAATTTACCTTGAATAGTCCCTTCGGTTTTTAACCCTCTTTCAACACAATTTAACATTGAATCTAAAATCTCATATAAGAAAGTTTCAATGTTTTCATCTTCATTTTGTAAAACATAATCATATAAAGATATTCCATTTTCATCAACATATTGTAAAATCTCAGACATTGTTTTTTGTTGATAAACATGTTTTGGATTTTCATGAATATCTCCTTTAAATAAAATAGAACCTCCACCTATAGAATATACTTCTATCACATTAATTTCTTGATTGTTTTGATCAAAAACATGAACAAGCATTCCATTAGGATGTTCAGGCAATTCATCTGCCTTAAAAGAAAAAGTCACTTCTTTAGGAGCAAACGTTTTTTCAATAATATAATCAGTCAAATGTCCTTTTCCCGTTAATGCAAGTGAACCATGTAAATCCACATGAAAACGAAGTGCATCTGGATACATAGCTAAAATCTTTTTTGCTGCACGTTGAGGTCCCATAGTATGTGATGAAGAAGGACCTACACCAATTTTATATAATTCTCTTAATGATTCCATCAATAACTTCCTCCCATTCTAATCAAAAAAAGTTCTAACCCTTTAAATCTATCAATTTTTCCTGTTTTAATATCTACATCTAATTGTGATAACTCATCTAATTTTTCTAATAATTCTTGAATCTCAAAATCTTTACCATCTTGACGAATATATTTTAAACGATAAGGATTTAATGATAACATTTTGGCTATTTCCTGATCATTATATCCTTTTCTATCCAACAGTTTCACTTGATATAATAATCTTATTGAATTGGCAATTAATACAATTAATTTAATTGGTTCTTCGTTATTCATTTTTAAATCTTTATAGATTTGAATACTTTTTGCAGTTTCTTTATTAAGAATTGCTTTTGTTAGTTCAAAAACATTTTCTTCTAATTTCTTTACAACCATGACATCAATTGTTTCTTTTGTAATATGCTTCGTATATAAACAAAGCTTACTCACTTCTTGAGATATTTCCAAAAGATTGTTAGGCATTCTTGATAAAAACAAATCTAATGCATCATCTTCAATAGTACATTGTCTTGCTTGAATTGCTTTATGTGTTGCTTTAAACAATTGATGATAATCCATCTTATCTACTTCAATAAATTGAACAGTTTTTCTAAGTTCCTTAACTATTTTCTTTCTTTCATCAAAATTCTTTTGATCATGATAAATAACAAAGATTGTTGAAGGATTATCTTGCTTTAAGTAATCCATCAACATCTTAATATCTTCTTCTTTTGTATCTTTTTGTTTTTGTGTTGTTAAAAAAATAGGATTTTTTACAATAATCATCTTATACTCACTAAGAAATGGAGGTGTTAAAGCATCTTCAATAATTGCAGACATAGGTGTTTCATGACACCAATATGTAATAATATTCATGTTTTCTTCTTTAATTTCATACTTCTTTTTTAAAGCTGTTAACTTTTGTTCCATAATTAGCTTTTCTTCACCATAAATAACACAATTCATAATGATCACCCCACTTTTTTTATTATACATGAAAACAAGATATTTGTAATGTTCTTTTTATCTCAAAATAAAATAATTACTATTCAAATAGTAACGAATATGAAACATTCCATCTTGATCCGTTCTTAATATTTTGATTTGCTTTCTTTGTAAGCGAGATATGACTTCTTGACTAGGATGATGATATAAATTATTCTTTTTTACACCAATCATAGCAACATCAGGTTGTATCATTTGAAATAGAATTGGTGATGTTGCAGTGTGGCTGCCATGATGAGAAACTTTTAAAATATCAACATCTAATTGCTTATACTTTTGATATATTTCTTCTTCCACATGAGATGAAATATCTCCAGTAAACAATATAGAAAAAGTAGGAAAATCAACCTTCATAACCAATGATTGATCATTACTATCCGATGTATAAGAATGTTCTAACATAGTTATTTTTATATCACCTATTTCTCGATATTCTTCAAAATCTCGGATGACATTTTTAACTTGGAAATTGTCCTTTAAAGATGTTAAAGCTCCACTATGATCATAATCATCATGTGAAATATATACATAATCCAATTGATGAATTCCAACTGCTTTTAAATAAGGAATAATTGTTTTTGTTGCTATATCATAATCCTTACTTCCTCCAGTATCTATAAGAATATTTCCTTGATTCATAGGCAAACGAATCAAAGTACAATCCCCTTGCCCTACATCTATCATTGTGATTTCTCCATAAATTTTATACTCCCCATATATACGAAAAACAATCATCAAAGCGAGTAATGCAAATATATGTTTTTTTATACAACGTTTGAGTTGCATAGCATAAATAATTGAAAAAAAAAGAATATAATACATGACAACAAATGATAATGAAGGATAAGAAAAAGCAAAGAAACCATCAATGACTTTTACAAAAGATAGAACCATTTCAAGACAAACAATACATATTTTTAAACCGTATTGAAAAAAAGGTAAAAACAAACTTCCTAAACTCATCATATAAAACAATTCAATAAAAGGAGTCATACAAATCCCTAATAAAAAGGAAACAATAGAGATTTGACTATTTAACTGTAAAACAATAGGAATCGTCGATAAATAAATAAGTACATCCTTAAACTTCATATGAGAAGTGATTAAAACAATAAAATAAACAAAATAGCTAAAAACAAATGAAACATTAAAAATCAAATAAGGATTATACAACAAAGATATAATAATCAACAAAGCAAATACATCTAAACGATTTAACCATTTCTTTAATAAATCATATAAAATTAAAACAAAAAAAGCTCTATATAATGAAATAGACATTGGAATAGAAAAAATATAAAATGCAAGAATACCATAAGATAAATATTTTGAATATTTTTGAGTCATAAACAAACCCAAGCAACTCTTTAAAAAAGAAAACAAGACATGAATATACATACCAGATAATGCAAATAAATGAACGATTGAAATCTGTGATAAGAATTGATAATCCTCTTGTATTCCTTCACTTTTTTCTCCAAAAACAAATAATCTTTGATAATTTTGTAACTTTTCGTCTTTAGAAAAACGTTTTTCTAACCAATGATAAAATCCATATTGATGATCTATTGAATGAATATTTTTAAGTTTTGCTTTAGCAATAACATGAACACTATACAAATAATTTTTTTCATGAAATGCATAATCATTTCTATTTTCATCAATATCCAAATATTCTACAGAACATTCTATCCTATCCTGATACCTTATATCTTCTTCATGATATAACTTAACAGTTCCATTATTTGTTTTTAAATAACAATATTGATCACCTACCTTTGTAACATGACCTTCAATAACTTCATTAAATTCATAATGATAACTTCGTGGTATACAAAATAATAAACATGTAATACAAAGCATAACACCAATATATCTTATTTGAAAACGATGATATAACCAAAATAAATATCCTATCAATAATAAAAAGAAAACCCAATGAACATAATATCCGCAAACAGCCAATAAACATCCTAGTGCATAATAAATAAGATGATATCTTATAAGCATAGATTATCCCTTAATCGTTGATATGTTTTTTCTCCTATACCAGAAACATTCATGATATCCTCTAAACAAGTAAATGTATTTTGCTTGCGATAATCAATAATCTTTTGAGCTGTTTTTTCACCAATACGATCTAATTTCATAAAATCTTCTTTTTTAGCATGATTTAAAGATATTGATAAATCCGTTTTTTTAGGCAAATATAAACTTGATTCATCTTTTACAATAAAAGTCAATGAAATAGCTTTTAAATTAGCCTTTTCACTGACTCCGACATCTTCAATAATATCTTGAATTGTTATTTGTCCATCAAATTCATATTTCCCTTGTTTTAAAAATTCTCCTTCTAAAACAACATAAGATGATGGTTTTTCTTTATTTGTTATGGATTCAGGTTTTTGAAAATCATAAACAACAGAACAAAATAATAAAATTAAAAACCCAATGATTTGATATTTCTTTTTCATTTTTTCCTCCTAAAAAAAAGAATCCTAAGATTCTTTTGTAATGTGAAAGTGTTGATAAGCAAGCTCAGTAACAACTCTTCCTCTTGTTGTACGTTTAATTAAACCTGTCTGTAATAAATAAGGTTCATATACATCTTCTAAAGTTGTTGGTTCTTCTCCAATACTAGCAGCAATTGCTTCTAAACCAACTGGTCCTCCTTTAAAGCGATGAATAATTCCTAATAAATATTTATGATCAACATCATCTAATCCCAATTCATCAACTTTAAGCCTTTGTAAAGATTCGATTGTTCTCTCTTTTGTAATCACTTCATCGCCATGATATTGAGCAAAATCTCTAACACGTCTAAATAAACGATTTGCAATTCTAGGTGTCCCTCGTGAACGTTTCGCTAATTCTTTTTTTGCATCATCATCCATTGCCATTTGATAAACACGACTTGTACGATCAACAATCTTTGTTAAATCATCTTCATTGTAATATTCTAATTTTGAAACAATCCCAAAACGATCCCTTAAAGGTGCTGATAAATCACCTGCTCTTGTTGTAGCACCAACAAGTGTAAATGGTGGTAAATCTATTCTAATAGAACGTGTTGAAGCCTCTTTTCCAATGACAACATCTACACAAAAATCTTCCATAGCTGGATATAATATTTCTTCAACAACTTTATTTAAACGATGAATTTCATCAATGAATAAAACATCACCTGGTTCTAAAGCAGTTAAAATAGCAACCAAATCTCCTGTTTTTTCAATACTAGGACCTGTTGTCATCTTTAAATGGGTTCCCATTTCATTAGCAATAATCATTGACATTGTTGTTTTTCCTAAACCTGGTGGTCCATACAACAAAACATGGTCTAATGATTCATCACGCATTTTAGCTGCTCCAACAAAGACTTTTAAATTACTTTTCAAATTATTTTGACCAATATATTCATCAAATGTTTGTGGACGTAATTGACTTTCTTCATCATCAATATGTTCTTCAACATCTAAAATATCTCTATTATAATCCATCATTTCCTCCTATGCTTTAACTAATAAACTTAAAGCTTTTTTGACATAACCATTTGTATCTAATTTTTCATGCGATAATAAATTCATCACCTTATCTACTTCTTGTTTCCTATATCCTAAAGCTTGTAAAACTTCAATAGCTTCATCAAATTCTACAGAAGTTAAAACAGTTTCACTAACCATGGCTTTAAACTTACCTTGTAAATCTAAAACAATTTGTTGAGCTGCTTTAGGCCCAATACCAGGAATTCTTTTTAAATAAGCAATATTCTTTGATTCAATTGCTTGAATAATTGCATCAACATCACCAGTTGCTAAAATACCAATTGCCGTTTTACAACCAATTCCCTTAACTAAAATCAATTTTAAAAACAATTCTTTTTCTTCTTTAGTTAAAAAACCAAATAATAAAATGGCATCTTCCTTAACTTGTTGATAAACATAAACAGTTGCTTCTTTTCCTTTTGTAAATTGATATGGATTAGAAACATATATCAAATATCCAATTCCTTGATGATCTAATACAATATAATCCTTTGCCATATCAACTATAATACCTTTTATATAACTATACATAATTAACTCCTATTTCGTAACATTGATACTATTATAGCATAGAAACAAAAAGAAACAAAAAAATGAGAAACATTTTCTCATTTTTTTACATAAATAAACATAAAATAATTGGTAAAAACATTGCCGGTATATAATTCATCAACTTTAAATTCGTTATTTTTAATAAATTAAGTCCAGTCGCAATAATGACTAATGAACCTACACAAGTCATTTCATTAATAGTTGCGGTTGTTAACAAAGGAGCAGCTAGCATAGCTAACAATGTTAAGCCACCTTGATAAACCAAAACAAATACACTCGATAACAAAACACCTATTCCTAAAGTTGATGCAAAAATCATAGACGAGCAAAAATCTAATGTTGATTTTGTAAACAACATAGTATAATCACCCATTAATCCTGCATTTAAGCATCCTACAATTGTCATTGAACCAATACAAAATAATAAGCTTGATGTAATTAAACCATCAGCAATAGAATGTTTTTGATTATTCTTATCTTTAACAAACTTTGCTTCTAAACGATAAATGAAATGGTTAACGTGCTTATCAATATCAAGAGTTTCACCTATAAAAACACCAATAACCATTGACAAAATCATAACTAAAGTATTTTCACCTTTAAAAGCTCCTTGTATACCAATAAAAATTGAACATAAACCAAGTGCATTCATCATTTGTTTAGATATTCTTTCAGGTATTCCTTTATTAATGAATAACCCTATTGAACTTCCTATCAACACACTAAGCGTATTGACTATTGTCCCTATCATACACTTCTCCTAATCATAGAATTCAAATTCAAAATCTAAGATACAAACTGTATCTCCAGATTCAACACCCGCAACACGTAAAGCATCATCTAATCCAATATTACGCATTTTTTGTGCAAAGCGTTTTAATCCATCATCACTACCAAGTGATGCCATTTGAACAATTTTTTCTACTTTTTCACCAGTTACATGCCATAATCCATTACCATCATTATGAATTTCAAAACCAACTTCATCTTTGCTTTCATAAGTATAAAGAACACTATTTTCAACTTCTTCTTCCTCAGTTGCAAATGATGGTGTTTTATCTAACAAGTCAGCAATCGCATATAATGGTAAATCAACACCTTCTTGAATCAAAGCAATAACAGGGAATACTGGAATATCATCTCCAAGTTTTTCTTTAAAAACTTTCAAATTTTCTTCAGCTTGTGGTTCATCCATCTTATTAGCAATAATAATTTGTGGTCTTTCTAACAAACGATATTTATATTCACCTAATTCTTTATTGATTGCTAGATAATCTTCATAAGGATCACGACCTTCAGTGCCACCCATATCAATAACATGAACAATAACACGACATCTTTCAATATGTCTTAAGAATTGATGACCTAATCCTTTTCCCTGACTTGCCCCTTCAATTAAACCAGGCAAATCTGCCATAACAAATGAACGCCCATCTTTTGCTTGAACAACACCTAAATTAGGTACAATTGTTGTAAAATGATAATCAGCAATTTCAGGTTTTGCACGAGTTACAACTGATAATAAAGTTGATTTTCCTACTGAAGGGAAACCAACAAGACCAACATCAGCTAATAATTTCAACTCACAAACCAAATTATATTTTTCTCCTGGTTCACCACGTTCACAAATTGTCGGTGCTGGATTACGGCTTGTCGCAAAACGAGCGTTTCCACGACCACCACGACCACCTTTAGCAATCACTGCACGTTGTTTATCTTGTGTTAAATCAGCTAATATTTTACCAGTATCTTCATCATAAATCACTGTTCCTACTGGAACGTTTAAAACCATATCTCCAGCATCAGCACCATGCATTTTTTTAGCCATTCCTTGACCACCAGCTCGTGCTTTATATTCACGACGATATCTAAAATCTAATAATGTTGATAAAGATGTCGTTGCTTGGAAAATAATACTTCCACCTTTACCACCATCACCACCAGCTGGTCCACCTTTTGGTACATAAGCTTCACGTCTAAAGGCAACAACACCGTCACCACCTTTACCCGCTTCAACATAAATTTTTACTTTATCAATAAATTTCATTCATTCACCTTCTCTCACATTAATCAGAAAAAAGAACCCCATATTTACAGGGGTTCCCTATTAAGCAGCTGGATAAACTGAAACTTTAGTTCTTGTTCTTCCGTCTCTTTCAAATTTAACGATACCATCTACTTTTGCAAATAAAGTATCATCTCCACCTTTACCAACATTTACACCTGGATGAATTTTTGTTCCTCTTTGTCTGTAAATGATTGAACCTGCTGTACAGAATTGTCCATCAGATAATTTAGCCCCTAATCTTTTTGATTCAGAGTCACGACCGTTCTTAGTAGAACCAACTCCTTTTTTAGAAGCGAATAATTGTAAATTTAATTTTAACATTGGTTATACCTCCCTTGTTGTTATTGTTAAATATTTTGGGTAAGAATTCTCAATAGTTCTCAAGATTGTTTCAAATGTCTCTAGTACCACTTGAATCATTTGATCACTATCATAAATTATAATATCAGCAAATCCCTCTTCTAATTCATAACAACCTTGACCATTTTTAAAGAAATCTCTTTTCATCAATTCATTGATAATACCTGTAGTTGCTGTGCTTACACCAGCACAAATTAAATCTTTACCAGGCTCATCACTATAAGAATGTCCTTTGATTGTTATTTGAGTGATTTGTTTATCTTTTTGAATAATTAGAACTTTTATCATTATTCTGCTGTTTCAGCAGTTTCTTCTGCTTGTTTAGCAGGTGCTTTTCTAGCTGTTTTTTTGATATCTTCAACAACTAATTTTGTATAAGGTTGTCTATGACCTTGTTTTTTATGATAATGTTTCTTAGGTTCATATTTGTAGATTAAAACTTTCTTTTCTTTACCTTGTTTTTCTACTTTAGCAGTAACAGTAGCACCTTTTACATAAGGGTTACCAATTTTGCTTGTTTTGTCTCCGATAAATAAAACTTTATCTAAAACAACTGTTTCTCCTTCAGCAACATCTAACTTTTCAACAAAGATAGTATCTCCTTTTTCAACTTTTAATTGTTTTCCACCTGTTTCAATAATTGCGTACATTGACGTACCTCCTTCTTTTTTTGATCTCAGACTCGCCAACCAAGGCAGCTACGCTTTAATACCTTTTATGTGCGGTTGTAGCTAGAGGTCTACAACATATGCATTTTAGCATTTTCTTTTGTGTTCGTCAATATTTTTCTATAAGAAATGCTTTTAAATTCAACAAAAAAAGCAAACAATAATGTTCACTTTGTAAATACTATTGATGACGAGGATGGGATTCATCATAAACTTCTTTCAAATATTTCTTAGAAATATGTGTATAAACTTGTGTTGTTGATAAATTGGCATGTCCTAATAACTCTTGTACTGTTCTTAAATCAACGCCTCTTTCTAATAAGTGAGTTGCAAACGAATGACGGAATGTATGAGGATGTATTTTCTTTGTTGCATCATATTTTTGCATAACACGATTTACAACATCTTCAATACCGCGATTGGTCATTTGTGCCCCATTTTTATTAACAAATACAAAATCATGTTGTAAATGTCTAACACTTAAAAGTGTCGGTCGATCATTTTCAATATAATCTTTTAAATATTCTTTAGCATAATCATGAAAAGGAACATATCTATCTTTTTTCCCTTTCCCATGAATCAACAACATTTGATTAGAAAAATCAATTTGTTTTAATGTTAATTGAACAACTTCAGAACAACGTAATCCTGAAGCATACATTAATTCTAACATAGCTTTATTACGTCGTCCCAATATTGTATCTGTTTCAATACTATCTAATAATCCTATCATTTCATCAACATATAAAAAATCTGGATTCTTTTGTGGTTCTTTTAAAGATTCAATTAATAAAAACGGATTATCGTTTACATATTCTTCTTTTTGTAAAAAACGATAAAAAGAACGTAATGATGTTAGTTTATGATTAATTGTTGTGACAGATAATTTTTGTTGATGTAAAGACGTCAGATATCCACGTAAAAAACGATATTTGACATCATTAAAACTATCAATACCTTCTTTATTTAGATATTCAACAAAATGATTAATCTCTCTTTGATAAGAAGCAATAGTCAATTCAGAATAATTTCTTTGATATTTTAAATAATCACAGTACTCTTTAATTTCCTTTTGAGCAATATCCATCATTTATAAACGCCTCCATTGTTTTGATTGCTAAAGACGCATAGGCCGCTTTCTTTTCTTTCTTTTTTACCCTTTGTTTTAAATCAGGTAAAATCCCAAAATTAGCTTTCATTGGTTGGAAGTTATCTTTATCACCATGAGTAATATAATAAGCAAGTGAACCCATAACTGTTTCACGCGGGAAAACAATTGGTTCTTCTTGATTTAAATAACGAACCATATTTAATCCAGCTACAATACCACTTTGAGCAGATTCAACATAACCTTCTACTCCTGTCATTTGTCCGGCAAAAAATAAATCATCACGAGAAATAAATTGATATGTTGGTTTTAAATATCGTGGTGAACAAATAAAACTATTACGATGCATAACGCCATATCTTACAATATGAGCATTTTCTAAACCTGGAATCATATGAATAATACGCTCTTGTTCTCCCCATTTTAAATGGGTTTGAAAACCAACGATATTATAAAGTGAACCTATTGCATTATCTTGTCTTAATTGTACTACAGCAAAAGGTCTTTTCCCATCTTCTTTTTCTAATCCCACTGGTTTCATTGGGCCAAATAATAAAGTTTGTTCTCCTCTTCTCGCAATTTCTTCAAAAGGCATACAACCTTCAAAAAACTTTTCTTCGCAATCTTTAGGTTTAACAACTTCAGCATTAATAAGTTCATGATAAAAAGCTTTAAATTCTTCTTCGTTCATTGGACAATTGATATATTCGGCTTCTCCTTTATCATAACGTGATTTAAAATAAGCTTTATCAAAGTTAATGCTATCTTTTGTAACAATAGGAGCAGCAGCATCAAAGAAATAGAAATAATCTTCTTGTAATAAATCTTTAATAGCATCTGATAACGTTGAACTTGTTAATGGACCAGATGCAATAATAGTAGGTCCATTTGGAATAGATGTCACTTCTTCATGAATAACTTCTACCAAAGGATGAGAAGAAATATATTCAGTAATAGCTTTTGCAAATCCTTCACGATCAACAGCCAAAGAACCCCCAGCTGGTACACTATGTAATCTTGCAAAACGCATAATCAAACTGTTATTCATTTGCATTTCTTCTTTTAAAACACCAACAGCATTAGCAAGTCCATCGGCACGCAAAGAATTTGAACAAACAAGCTCAGCAAAGTACTCAGTTTTATGTGCTCCTGTTGTTTTACGGGGACGCATTTCATATAAACGTACAGGTATTCCTTTTTCTACTAATTGATGAGTGGCTTCAACACCAGCTAAACCCGCTCCAATAACATTTACTTTTTCCATAACTTTTTTTCCTCACTATCCAAAAAGCCCTATATAGGGCTTTCTATTTAATAATTGTTTTACACTTTGGATAAGCTGAACAAGCTTTAAATTCACCAAATCGTCCTCTTTTAATCACAATTGGACTACCACAATTTGGACAAACTTCATCTGTTTCTTTTGGTTCAGCTTTTCGATTATTCTTTATATGCTTACATGTAGGATAATTTGAACAAGCTTCAAATTCACCAAAACGACCTTTTTTGAAAATCATTGGACTACCACATTTTGGACAAGTTTCTCCAGTATAACGAATTTCATCAGGTTCTTTTTTAATATACTTACATGTTGGGTAATTCAAACATGCTACAAAAGTACCATATCTTCCTTTTCGTTCAACCAATTCTCCACCACATTCAGGACATGTTTCACCTGTTTTCTTTGGTTGAACTTGTTCCATTTTATCATAAGCATTTTCTAATAATGGTTCAAATTTATCTTCAAACTCTGTTAAAGCATGAACATAATCATCATCACCATCAGCAATTTCATCTAATTCTTTTTCCATTTGAGCAGTGTATTCAACATTAATAATACTATCAAAATATTCAACTAATTTATTATTTGTTAAAACACCAGACTCAGTTGGTTTAAATGTCTTATCAATAATTTCTACATATTGACGAGTCACAATTGTATCAATAATACTTGCATAAGTACTTGGACGACCAATTCCTAATTCTTCAAGTTCTTTAATTAATTTTGCTTCACTATAACGTGCTGGTGGTTTTGTGAAATGTTGACTCTTTTGAATATCTTGACTTAATAATTTTTCATCAACTACTAACTCAGGCAACAATTCATCATTTTGTTTTTCATAATCACCATAGACTCTTAAATATCCATCAAATTGAACAACTGAACCACTAGCCTTGAATAAATAATTATGATTATTCAAAGTTAAACGTGTTGCATTTAATGTTGCATTAGCCATTAAAGAAGCCATTGCACGTGCATAAATCAAAGCATACAACTTATATTCTTCAGGTTTCAAGTATTCTTTCATGCTCTCAGGTGTACGTTTAATACTTGTTGGACGAATTCCTTCATGAGCATCTTGAACATTGTCTTTTTTCTTAGATACTTTGGCATTCCCTACATATTCTTTTCCATACTTTTCGGCAATATATTCTTTTGTTTCTTTAACAAACGAATCAGATAAACGAATAGAATCTGTTCTCATATAAGTAATCAAACCAACAGTTTCTTCTCCAATATCAATACCTTCATATAATTTTTGAGCAATACTCATTGTACGTTTTGCTTTAAAATTTAATTTAGAAGAAGCTTCTTGTTGTAATGTTGAAGTAATAAAAGGTGGTTTTGAAGATCTTTTCTTTTGTGATTTCTTGATATCTTCAATAACAAATTCTTTATCTAAGACTTCATAAACTTTTTCAGTATCCTCAGCATTATGTAATTCTATCTTCTTATTCTTATACTTATCTAATTCAGCACTAAAAGCAATATCATCTTTTTCAAAACTTGCTTTAATCTTCCAATATTCTTCAGGAACAAATGCATTGATTTCTTCTTCTTTTTCACAAATCAAACGTAAAGCAACTGATTGAACACGTCCTGCTGATTTTGATTTGATTTTCTTTTGTAATAATTTAGATAATTTAAATCCAATAATACGATCTAAAACACGTCTTGTTTCTTGTGATTTTACCAAGTTTTGATCAATTTGTCTTGGATTATTTAATGCTTCAATAACAGCATCTTTTGTAACTTCATTAAAAACAACACGATTTTGTTGATTCATATCAATACCTAACACATCAGCCAAATGCCATGAAATAGCTTCACCTTCTCTATCAGGGTCGGTTGCTAGATAAACATATTCAGCTTCTTTAACACATTGCTTTAATTGTTTCACAACATCTTTCTTATCTTTATTAACTATATAATTAGGTTTAAAATCATTTTCTATATCAACACCCAAGCCACCTTTACCGCTTGTTGCCAAATCTCTAATATGTCCTTTAGACGATGTCACTGCAAAATCTGAACCAAGATACTTTTCAATCGTTTTTGACTTTGATGGTGACTCGACAATCACTAAATTTTTAGCCATAGTTTTACCTCCTACGTTTTTTCTATTATTATTTCTTTTTTCGAATTTGTCAACACATATCTTCATCTTCTAATATATCATAAGCATTTTGTACCAATTTAGCACCTTGTTGAATCAAAGAATTACAACCATCAGCATCATCAATTCGTGATGGTACACAATAAACATCTTTTCCTTGTTCAAGAGCATATCCTGCTGTAATCATTGTTCCACTACGACGATTGGCCTCTGTAATTAAAACTTGCTTTGATAAACCAGCAATAATGCGATTACGAAACGGAAATAATTTTCTTTGTGGTTCAGTCATAAAAGGATACTCACTCATCACCAAATGATTTTTCTTAAGCTCCTCATACAACTGTTTATGCCTTAATGGATAACAATAATCAATTCCTGTTCCTAAAACAGCAATTGTTTTTCCGTGAGATTGAATAGCACTCTGATGAGCAACACCATCTATACCTCGTGCCATACCACTGACAATGGTATACCCATTCTTTACCAAATCATTCACAAGATTAAACGTAGCTTTTTTTCCATACTCACTAGGTTCTCGCATTCCTACAACTGCAATATTTTTTTGATCAACCAAAGACAAATCACCATAATAATATAATACTATCGGTGGATAATTGATATTCCTTAAACGATTTGGATAATCATCACTATATAGAGTTGTATACTTACATTTTAACCTTGAAAACAATTCTTTCTTTTCTTCTTCATTCACCTCCTCCTTTTTTAAGATAGCATCATAAATGCTTTGAAAATTTCCTTCATACTTTAATGAAAAATATAACGCTAATTCTTCCATAATAACCCTCCTACCTACTATATAGTCAAATTTTTTCAAAATTACTTCAAAAAAATAAAAAAAGTTACAATTTTTTTCAATTGTAACCAAATTTATAGTTCTAAAGTTAACTGTTCATTCAAAACATCTATAACAGGTTGGAACGAGCGACGATGTATCGGTGTAACACCATAAGTCTTTAAAGCTTCTTTATGTTGTTTTGTAGGATACCCCTTATGCTTAGCAAAACCATACTCAGGATATTCTTTATCATATTCTTTCATCATACGATCACGTGTCACCTTTGCTAAAATACTCGCTGCCCCAATACTTAAAGACTTAGCATCACCTTTAATAATAGATAAATGATTTATTTGATTTCCTAAAGGCATAGCATCTGTTAAAGCAAAATCAGGTTTTATAGAAATATGTTCAATAGCTCTTAACATTCCTGTTTTACTTGCTTGATAAACATTTAATTGATCTACTTCTTGAACATCAATAATTTCTATTTGA
>Ga0129317_1001522_pt1 | contig 16591 bp, 12 predicted proteins | sample Cm1ome_FD_94430 | JGI IMG/M metagenome (GOLD analysis project Ga0129317, IMG submission 94430) | Eastern black-and-white colobus group fecal microbial communities from Wisconsin, USA - Cm1105 metagenome | ecosystem: Host-associated > Mammals > Digestive system > Large intestine > Fecal | place... | reverse complement strand
GAGCTGGGCCACGCCATCGTCCGGGATTTCTTTGCCAAGGACGGCATCGACCTGGGGGACCACTTCCAGGACTGCGGTCTGCTGCTGTACGACCGGAAGCGGCAGGATATGCACGCAGGCGCCTCCGGCTGCGGCTGCTCCGCCTCCGTGCTGAACGGATATCTGCTGACCGAGATGCGCCGTGGCCGCTGGGACCGCATCCTCTTCGCCCCCACCGGCGCCCTGCTGTCCCCCACCTCCAGCTTCCAGGGGGAATCCGTCCCCGGCATCTGCCACGTGGTCTGCCTTGCCAATAAGCGGTAATGTTTTCCACGCAAGCACACTTGTCCGCCGTATTAAATTGCACAAAGGTTTTTTTCTGAAAACTTTTCATTTTAGAAGAGTCACCGAAATCGTTTTCCGACCCGCCCCGTCAACGCCAAAACCGTTGACAGAGCGGGTTTTTCCCTCGTATAATTCATAAGTAGAGAGAGCAAGGGCGCCCCCTCTCGGGTCGTCCACGCTCTTTTTTTGTTTTCAAGCTTTCTCTCACTTTAAAGTAATAGATTGCAGGCTTCGTGCCGAAAGGAGACTGTGACATGGGTAAATATACCAAGGAGGACATCATACGAATGGTAGAGGATGAGGACATTCAGTTCATCCGTATGCAGTTCACCGACATCTTCGGCCAACTGAAAAACGTGGCCATCACCGCCTCCCAGATCGAGCGGGCGGTGAACAACGAGATCATGATGGACGGCAGCTCCATCGAGGGTTTTGTCCGCATTGAGGAATCGGACCAGTACCTGTGGCCGGACCTGGATACCTTCGCCATCCTGCCCTGGCGGCCTCAGTACGGCAAAGTGGCCCGTCTGATCTGTGACGTTCACAACCTGGACGGCACCCCCTTCCTGGGAGACCCCCGCAACGTGCTGAAGCGGGAGCTGCAGCGGGCGGAGCAGCTAGGCTACACCTTCAACATTGGCCCGGAGCTGGAGTATTTCCTGTTCCAGACCGACGAGGACGGCCGCCCCACCACAAAAACCTCTGACGAAGCGGGCTATTTCGACTTAGGTCCCCTGGACCACGGCGAGAGCACCCGCCGGGAGGTCTGTCTGGCTCTGGAGGAGATGGGCTTCGAGATTGAAGCCAGCCACCATGAGGTGGCCGCCGGCCAGCATGAGATCGACTTCAAATATGCCGAGGCCCTCCACGCCGCCGACAACATCATGACCTTCAAGCTGGCGGTCAAGACCCTGGCTCAGAAAAACGGTCTCCACGCCACCTTCATGCCAAAGCCCGTCTACGGCAAAGCCGGCAACGGCATGCATATCAATATGTCCCTGTTCAAGGACGGCAAAAACGCCTTCTACAACGAGGCGGCCCCCAAGCAGCTCTCCCCTCTGGCCGTCTCTTTCATCGCCGGTCTCTTGGCCCATGCCCAGGGTTTCTGCGCTCTGACCAATCCGTTGGTGAACTCCTATAAGCGGCTGGTCCCCGGCTACGAGGCTCCCTGCTATCTGGCCTGGTCCTCTTCCAACCGTACCGCCCTCATCCGCATTCCGGCCCCCCGTGGTCAGGGCACCCGTGTGGAGCTTCGGAGTCCCGACCCCACATGCAACCCCTACTTGGTATTGGCCGCCTGCCTGGCCGCGGGTCTGGACGGTATCGAAAAGGGCCTGACGCCTCCCGCGGAGATCTCCGGCAACATCTATCAGATGTCTGCGGAGGAACGCGCCGCCTGCGGCATCGCAAGTCTTCCCGGCACCCTGGAGGCCGCCATTCACGCACTGAAAGCAGACAGCGTGGTGCTGGACGCCCTTGGTCCCCACACTGCCACCCAGTACATCAACGGCAAGCTGCATGAATGGGAGGAGTATCGCACTCAGGTCTCCCAGTGGGAGATTGACAAGTACCTGGTGGCCTATTGATCCAACCCCTCCATTTTTAACAAATGGCCCCCACCGCAGCCCAAATCTTTTGACGAAAGGGGGATGGTCTCATGGACAGAATCGTCGTTGCCTTTGCCAACGAGGAAGCACAGCGCCGCATTTGCCGACTGCTGGAATCCGACGGATGGTCACCGGCCGCCTGCTGTGCTTCCGGCGCGGAGGCCATCCGCACCGTCCGCAAGTTGGGCAGTGCCATTGTGATCTGCGGCTTCAAGCTGCGGGACATGACGGCAGGCGACTTGGCCGCCAATTTGCGCGGCGCCGCCGTCCTGCTGACGGTCTCCTCCGCTGTAAACCTGGACTTTTGCGAAGGAGAAAACCTCTATAAGCTTCCTACCCCGATCTCCCGATCAGACTTTTTTGCCACCCTGGATCTGCTGCGGCGGTTTGAAGAAAAGCACCTGCACCATCCGCCGCCCAAACGGCAGGAGACCGAGCAGCGGGTCATCCGCAAGGCCAAGGAACTATTGATGGACGTGAACCGCATGACCGAGTCCGAAGCCCATCGTTTCCTGCAAAAGCGCAGCATGGACGCTGGTATGAAGCTGGTGGACATGGCGCAATACATCATTGATTCTTACTTACATTAAACGAATATATAGATGGGAGGCCCTCCTATGATGGAACCTGACCAGAGAAATTTCCCTTTATACGACCCCTGTTTTGAGCATGATGCCTGCGGCATTGGTGCCGTAGTGGACCTGAAGGGCCGAAAGACCTACGAGACCGTAGACAACGCCCTGAAGATCGTAGAAAAGCTGGAGCACCGCGCCGGCAAGGACGCGGCAGGCGAGACCGGTGACGGTGTAGGCCTGATGCTGCAAATTCCCCATAAGCTGATGGTAAAAGCAGCAGCTTCTGAAAACATCACACTGGGCGCAGAGCGCGATTACGGCGTAGGCATGTTCTTCTTCCCCGCCGACAATCTCAAGCGTGCTCAAGCCAAGAAGATGCTGGAGATCATCGTGGCCAAGGAGGGTATGGAGTTTCTGGGCTGGCGGGACGTACCCACTCACCCGGAAGTGCTGGGTGCAAAGGCCCTCAGCTGTATGCCCCGCATCTGCCAGTGCTTCGTCAAGCGCCCGGCAGACTGTGCCCAGGGTCTGGACTTTGACCGCAAGCTTTTTGTTGTCCGCCGTCTGTTTGAGCAGTCCAACATCAATACCTACATTCCCTCCTTCTCCAGCCGCACCATCGTCTATAAGGGCATGTTTTTGGTGGGACAGCTGCGGAAGTTCTACGCGGACCTGACAGACCCGGACTGTGAGAGCGCCATTGCTCTGGTCCACTCCCGCTTCTCCACCAACACCAACCCCAGCTGGGAGCGTGCCCATCCCAACCGCTACATCCTCCACAACGGCGAGATCAACACCATCCGCGGCAACGTGGACCGTATGCTGGCCCGGGAGGAGACCATGTCCTCCGCAGTCATGGAGGACGATATGGACAAGATCCTCCCCGTGGTGGATCAGAGCGGTTCTGACAGCTCCATGCTGGATAACACTCTGGAATTCCTGCTGATGAACGGCATTCCCCTGCCCCAGGCTGTCATGATGTGTATCCCCGAGCCATGGGCCAACGACAGGAAGATGGACCGGGAGAAACGGGATTTCTACCACTACTACGCCACCATGATGGAGCCTTGGGACGGCCCTGCCGCCATCGTGTTCTCCGATGGTGACACCGTAGGTGCCGTGCTGGACCGCAATGGTCTGCGCCCCTGCCGCTGGTATCTCACCAGCGATGACCAGCTGATTTTGTCCTCCGAGGTGGGCGTTCTGGACATTCCCGCCGAAAAAATCGTGAAAAAGTCTCGTCTCCAGCCCGGAAAAATGCTGCTGGCGGACCTGCGGGAGGGCCGATTGGTGAACGACGAGGAAATCAAGCACCGCTGCGCCGTCCAGCAGCCCTACGGCGAATGGCTGGACCAGCACCTGGTGTATCTGAAGGACCTCCCCATCCCCAACAAGCGGGTGGAGACCCACTCCCAGGAGCTGCGCGACCGCCTCTACAAAGCCTTCGGCTACACCTATGAGGAAGTGAAGGACTCCATCCTCCCCATGGCCCGGAACGGTGCGGAACCCACTGCCGCCATGGGTGTGGATACGCCGCTGGCGGTGTTGAGTGAAAAGCACCAGCCTCTCTTCAATTATTTCAAGCAGCTTTTCGCCCAGGTGACCAACCCTCCCATGGACGCTATCCGGGAGGAGATTGTCACCGACACCACGGTGTATGTGGGTGCCAGCGGCAATCTGCTGATGGAAAAGGCAGAAAACTGCGCCGTTTTGCAGATCCACAACCCCATCCTGACTTCCGTGGACCTGATGAAGATCCGCTATATGAACCGCCCCGGCTTCCATGTGGAAACCATCTCCCTGCTGTACTACAAGGGGTCTCCGCTGGAGAACGCTCTGGACCAGCTGTTCGTCAACGTGGACCGTGCCTATAAGCACGGCGCCAACATCCTGATTCTGTCCGACCGGGGCGTGGATGAGAACCATGTGGCCATTCCCTCTCTGCTGGCTGTCTCCGCGCTGGAACAGTATCTGGTGCGCACCAAAAAGCGTACCGCCGTTTCTATGATCCTGGAAAGTGCCGAGCCGAGAGACGTTCACCATTTTGCAACGCTTTTGGGCTACGGTGCCCAGGCCATCAACCCCTACCTGGCCCAGGAGTGCGTAGAGGAACTGGTCGCTCTGGGGCTTCTGGACAAGGACCCCACCGCTGCGGTGAATGATTACAACAGCGCCATTCTCCACGGCATCGTGAAGATCGCCTCCAAGATGGGCATCTCCACCATCCAGTCCTATCAGTCCGCCCAGATTTTTGAGTGCGTGGGCATCAACAAAAAGGTCATCGACAAGTACTTCACCAACACCGTCTCCCGGGTGGAGGGCGTGGGTCTGGAGGAGATCGGCGAGGGCGTGGAATGGAACCATAACCAGGCCTTCGACCCTCTGGGGCTGGGCTTTGACGCCACGCTGGACTCCATGGGCACCCACAAGCTGCGCTCCGGTCCCGACAAAGAGGATCATATGTATAACCCCAGGACCATTTTGCTGCTGCAAAAGGCCACCCGGGAAGGCAGCTATGAGACCTTTAAGGAATACACCGCTCTGGTGGACTTTGCTGACAAGCCTCACACGCTGCGGGGCGTTCTGGGCTTCCGGTTCGCGGAGGATGGCGGCATCCCCATTGAGGAAGTGGAGCCTGTTTCCTCCATCGTCAAGCGCTTCAAGACCGGCGCCATGAGCTACGGCTCCATCTCTCAGGAGGCCCACGAGTGCATGGCCATCGCCATGAACCGCATCGGCGGCAAGTCCAACTCCGGCGAGGGCGGCGAGTCCCGGGAGCGGCTCCACGACGAGCGCTGCTCCGCCATCAAGCAGATCGCCTCCGGCCGCTTCGGCGTCACCAGCGAGTATCTGTGCAGCGCTCAGGAAATTCAGATCAAGATGGCGCAGGGCGCCAAGCCCGGCGAGGGCGGTCACCTGCCCGGCAAGAAGGTCTATCCTTGGATTGCCAAGACCCGCTACTCCACCCCCGGCGTCAGCCTGATCTCCCCTCCGCCCCACCACGACATCTACTCCATCGAGGACCTGGCCCAGTTGATCTACGACATGAAGAACGCCAACCGCCATGCTCGCATCAGCGTGAAGCTGGTCTCCGAAGCGGGCGTTGGCACCATCGCCGCCGGCGTTGCCAAGGCCGGTGCTCAGGTGGTGCTCATCTCCGGCCATGACGGCGGCACCGGTGCTGCTCCCAAAAACTCCATCCAGGCCGCAGGTCTGCCCTGGGAACTGGGTGTGGCAGAAGCTCACCAGACCCTGATTCAAAACGGTCTGCGCACCCAGGTGGTGATCGAGGCCGACGGCAAGCTGATGACCGGCCGCGACGTGGCCATCGCCTGTATGCTGGGTGCCGAGGAATTTGGCTTCGCCACCGCGCCGCTGGTCACCATGGGCTGCTGCATGATGCGAGTGTGCAATCTGGACACCTGCCCCGCCGGCATCGCCACCCAGAATCCCGAGCTGCGCAAGCGCTTCGCCGGGAAACCGGAATACGTCATCAACTTCATGGAATTCGTAGCCCAGGAGCTGCGGGAGTATATGGCGAAGCTGGGCATCCGCACCATTGACGAGCTGGTGGGCCGCAGCGACCTGCTGCGGGTCCGGGAAAAGCTGGTGACTCACCGGGCCGAGACGCTGGACCTGAGCCGCCTGCTGCACAACCCCTACGGTGACCATGTCCCCCACTTCGACCCCAGCACCGTCTACGACTTCCATCTGGAGAACACCGTGGACATGAGTGTTTTGCTGGAAAAGCTGGGCAAGAGCCTCAAGGGCAAGAAATCCGGCAAGCTGGATTTGAAGGTCTCCTCCACGGACCGCTCCTTCGGCACCCTGTTCGGCTCCGAGATCACCCGTCAATGCGGTGACACCCTCCCCGATGACAGCTATGTCATCACCTGCCACGGCGGTGGCGGCCAGTCCTTCGGGGCCTTCATCCCCAAGGGCATGACTTTGGCTTTGGAGGGCGACTGCAACGACGGCTTCGGCAAGGGTCTCTCCGGCGGCAAGTTGATTCTCTATCCCCCCAAGGGCACCCAATTTGACCCCGGTGAAAACATTATCGTGGGCAACGTGGCCCTGTATGGCGCCACCTCCGGCAAGGCCTTTATCAACGGCGTGGCAGGCGAGCGCTTCTGCGTCCGCAACTCCGGCGCGGTGGCCGTTGTGGAGGGCGTGGGTGACCACGGCTGCGAATACATGACCGGCGGCCGGGTGGTCATTTTGGGCTCCACCGGCAAGAACTTCGCAGCCGGTATGTCCGGCGGCATTGCCTATGTTCTGGACGAAAAGCATGACCTGTATATGCGCCTCAACAAGGAGCAGGTCCTGATCGACGCCCTGACGGAGTCCCACGATATTCAGGAACTGCGTTCTCTCATTGAAGAACACGTGGCCGCCACTGGTTCTCCCCGGGGCAAGCAGATTTTGGCGGCCTTTAAGTCCTACATCCCCTGCTTTAAGAAGGTCATGCCCCGGGACTATGACCGGATGCTCCGTTCCATCGCCCAGTATGAGGAAAAGGGCATGAGCCGCCAGCAGGCGGAGATTGAGGCGTTCTACGCCAACACCAGGTCTTGAGAAAGGAGGGCAAGCACCATGGGAAAAACCACCGGATTTTTGGAGTATGTCCGTCAGGACGATCGGAACCGCGCCCCGGAAGAGCGCGTCCATGATTGGGAGGAATTCCATCTGCCCCTCCCCGCCAAAGCACGCCAGGAACAGGGTGGCCGCTGCATGAACTGCGGCGTCCCCTACTGTCAGGCCGGCATGATTTACGAGGGCAAGACCTTCGGCTGCCCCCTGCACAATCTCATTCCCGAATGGAACGACATGATCTTTGCAGGCAACCAGTCCCACGCCCTGAGCCGCCTGCTGAAAACCAACAACTTCCCGGAATTCACGGGCCGCGTCTGTCCCGCTCCCTGCGAGAAGGCCTGCATCTGCGGCATCTACGGCGACGCCGTCACCGTGCGGGATAATGAGCGCTGCATCATTGAAGAGGCTTTCGCCTCCAAGTCCATCCAACGCCGCCGTCCGCCCCAGTGGTCCGGCAAAAAAGTAGCTGTCGTTGGTTCCGGCCCGGCTGGCCTGGCTGTGGCCGACCAGCTGAATCACCGCGGCCACTCCGTCACCGTCATTGAAAGGGAGACCCATCCAGGCGGACTTCTGACCTACGGCATCCCCAACATGAAGTTGCCGAAATCCGTCATCAAGCGCCGCATCGACCTGATGACGGACGAAGGCGTCAGTTTTGTCACCGGCGTGGACGCCTCCGCCCCAAAGACCGCCCAGCGTCTGCTGGCGGAATATGACGCCGTAGTCCTGTGCTGCGGCAGCGAAAAGCCCCGTCCTCTGGGGTTGGACACCACCGGCGTCAGCGGCGTCTGGTATGGCACCGAATATCTGAAGGCCGCCGTCCAGCGTCACCAGTTCGGTGAGACCCCCGCCATTCCCACCGCAGAGGGCCGGGACGTGGTCATCATCGGCACTGGCGACACCGCCAGTGACTGCGTGGCCACCGCCCTGCGGGAGGGCTGCGCCTCCGTCACCCAGCTGGTGCGCCGCCCGGAAAGCGACTATCGGAAAGGCGGCCAGCTGCCCATGGACTACGCCCATGAGGAAGCCCTGACCGTCACCGGACGTGACCCCCGCCGCTTCGGCGTTCAGGTCCAGTCCCTGGTGACGGATGAGGCCGGGAACCTCACCGCCATAGTCACCTCGGATGGGGACACCCTCCCCTGCCAGCTGCTCATCGGCGCCACCGGCTTTGCGGGCTGCCGGGAGGACGTGTGCGCCGCCTTTGGGGTGGAGGCCGACAAGACGGTCCACACCGAGGACGGTCACTTCGCCACCAACGTGGAAAAGGTCTTTGCCGCCGGTGATATACGCCGGGGCCAATCCTTGGTGGTATGGGCCATCGCGGAGGGCCGTGCCGCCGCGGCGGAAGTGGACGAATACCTCGTGGGCTATACCAACCTGATGCGCACCATGTAAAATCCTGTTCAGAACACAGACAGCCCCCGCTGCACGCTGCAAGCGGGGGCTGTTTTTTATCTTTTAAGTTTCCTGTGGGCAAGGCTGCCATACTGGGGAACCTTCTCCCAGTTGTATCTCGTACCCACAGCCATTGGCGGGCTGCCACTCATAGCGGTTCTTTCCCTCGTCAGGAAACAGCTCCGCCATGATGGCGGCAATAGGTCCGCCATGGGTCACGATCAGGCAGTCGCCTCTGGCGGAGACTTCCGCAAAGGCACGCAGCACACGCTGGCTCATCTCCACGCCGCTCTCCCCGCCGGGACAGCGGTTCTTTTCATTTTCGCCCGCGATCCACTGTAAGTACCTGGGGTCTTCCTTTAATTCCTCATAGCTTTGCAGTTCAAATACGCCGAAGTCCATCTCCCGCAGGTCGGATACCGCGATGTGAGGCGCCTTGCCATACAGAAGCTCCAATGTCTCCTCCGTCCGCCGCAGACCGCTGGTATACACCACGCACGCATCCAGCGGCGGATACACCAGCCGCTGTCCCATTTCCAACAGCGCCGTCCTGCCCCCATCGGACAGGGGGACATCAGACACGCCGCAGTAGCGCCGTTCCTCATTGGCTGCGGTAATACCATGGCGCAGCAAAATGACCCGTCTCATTTCAGCTCCTGGGCCAGTCCGCAGAAGATGCGGGTCACCCGCTCACAACGGCTGGCCAGCCCATTGACTACTCGCCCAGTGGCCTCCCGCCATGCCCGAATCTCCGGGTCCATGGGCACGATGCCGCAGGAGATGTCCCGGCAGATGAGGATAGCATCTGGGCGGAGCGCCAGCTCCGGCTCCTTCCCCTGCCGCATACAGGCCAGCACATATTCCTCCAAATGGCGGATGCACCGCTTGGAAAAATCAATCTCCCCGTCCTCGCCGCAGGTATAGATCTCATTGTCTCCCAGGCCGTAGGTTTCCTTTACATAGGTCAGCTTTCCCTGCCAGGCGCCGCCGAATACAAGATGCATATCTCCATTCCTCCTATCCCAAGAATATCAGGGCCGCCACGCCGCATAGCTCGCCGACGGTGACGCCCAGACCGGAAATATCGCCGTTCATGCCTTGCAGATGATGCACGCCCCGCCAAATGGCGATGGCACCACCGACAGCAGCAAAGGCACAGCAGAGGCCGCTTCTTCCTGCCAGCAGGACCGGGACTGCAAGGACTGCCGCCAGCGCGACCCACACCATGGCCCCATGGCTGTTTCGAACCCCCTGCCGGAAGGTCCCGGCGTAGCTGCTGGTGTCCATGGGAGGCAGCTTCATCACCGCCAGCGCCGAGGGACAGCGGGCCGCGCAGGGAATCCCCGCCAGCAGCCAGACGCGGCTCCCCAGCGGGCCGATCTCATAAAAGGCAGCCACATTCAGCAGCAGTAATATGGCAAGGCAAATCACCGCGAAGGACCTCACATGGGAGTCTTTCAAAATCCTGCGTCGCTCCTCCAGTCCCCGGCGGGAGAGGATGGCGTCGCAGCAGTCCATGAAGCCGTCCAGATGAATGAAGCCATTCAGCAGATACGGCAAAACGGCCAGCAGCACCGCCCCGAAGAGGCCCAAGCCACCCGCCAATTCCAGACACACCGCCGCCAGCGCCCACAGAACGCCCAGCAGCAGACCCACAAGGGGAAAGCACGCCAGCATCAGGGGCCGCAGCGCATCCTCCCATTTCCGGTAAGGGCAGGGGATGGCACAGAACATGCCCCAGGCCATGAAAAAGGCTGTTACGAGCTTCATACCGGCAGTTCCCCCTTGTGGAGATACGGCACGCCCGCACAAACCTCCACTACCGCATTGCACCGCTTTGCCAGCGCCCGGTCGATCATGGCAAGACCTCGCCGATAGCTCTCCGTATACGCATCATATCGTCTGGCGTCGGCATAGATGCCATCGCTGACCAGTACGGCATGTTCCACCGTGTCGAGAAAATGCAGCAGCCCAGCCAACGTCCGCTCGGTTGCCTCAAGGTCCACCGTTCCATCGCTGCCGAACATTTCATTGGCAAGGAGGGCCGTCACACTGTCCAGCAGATAGGTCCCTTCTCCACCGGTCAACTGGGCGCAGGTCTCGATGTTCTGTCCCAACTCCAGCGTCTCAAAGCCCCATCCCTCTCGCTCCCGCAAGTGGCGGTGGATGCGGGCATGGTCCTCCTCGTCGTGGGGAATCATGGTGGCAACGTACCACAGCTTTCCCCCGCCCGCCAGGGTCTTTGCCGTCCGCTGGGCCAGCATAGATTTTCCGTTTTTACAGCCGCCCGAAAAAAGCACCGTCATACGCTGAAATGGTCCCCCTTTCGGATGTCCTCCAAGTACCCATCGTCAATGGACGCTCCCTCAAAGGTGGCCATGCCGTTCATCACCGCACAGGCGGCAGACAGCACCTGAAAGGCCAGCGGACAACCGCTGCCCTCTCCCAAGCGCATATTCAGCAGCAGCCACGGCGCCAGTCCGATCTCCTTCACGGCCAAGGCGTAGCCCACCTCGTAGGAGGCATGAGAGGGGAACAGATATCCCTTTACCTCCTGGCACAGCCGTACCGCGCACAATGCCGCCACTACGGAGATAAAGCCATCGATGACCACTGGCAAACGGCAGCGGGCCGCCCCCAGGAATACGCCGCACATGGCCGCAAGGTCAAAGCCGCCCACCTTCGCCAGCACGTCCACCGGGTCCTCCCGGTCCGGCCGATGGAGCCGCAGCGCCTGCTGGATGACCTGCTTTTTCTTCACGAAGCTCTCGTCGCTGATACCGCCGCCCCGGCCTGTAAGGTCCTCCACCGGGGCGCCGGTCAGGGCTGCCAGCACTGCGGAGGATGTGGTGGTGTTTCCAATGCCCATCTCCCCCACGCCGATGACCTCCACACCCTCTTGCTTGGCCTTCTCCGCCAGAGCGACGCCCGTCAGAATGCCCCGCAGCGCCTGCTCCCGGGTCATGGCCGGTTCCTTTGCCAGGTTCCTGGTTCCTGCCGCGATGCGGCGGTCCAAAATCTCCGGGCAGTTGTAGGGGCAGACCATGCCCATGTCCACCACCTGCACTTGGTCGCCAAAATGCTTTGCCAGGGCCGACATGCCTGTGCACCGGCGGGTCATGTTGACCGCCTGTGCCGCCGTGACAGACTGGGGGGCACAGGACACGCCCTCCTCCACTACACCGTTGTCGGCGCACAGCACGATGATGCGCCGGGTCTCCACACGGTTTTGCAGCTTCCCGGTGATGCCCGCCAGTTGGATGGAGATACCCTCCAGCTTTCCCAGACTCCCCGGGGGCTTTGCCAGCTTCGCCTGCCACGCCTTGGCGGCGTCCATGGCCATATCATCCAAAGGATGAATCTGTGCAAGGACTTGCTTTAGTTCCGCTTCCATCGTTTTCCTTCCTTCTTTCATCTGTCACAGCCGTTCCTCGATTAAGTGGTACTTGGTCTTGACTCGGTCCAACTTTTCCAGCATCGGCTCCCCGCCGAACCAGAGGAACACAAAGGTAGCCGCCGCATGGACGCAGTCCATGGGAAAGCCGGAGATATAATAGGCCGACAGCATCTTCCAATCCCACTCATAGGTCCACATCAGCAGCGAAGTGGCGTTGATGATGCCGCCATAGACACAAAGAGCCGCCAGCGCCCCAAAAACGCAGAGGGACCCCCGCGTTCTCCGCAGCCAGCCCCGGCGGTACAGAACCCCTGCCAAAAAACCCACCAAACCCATGCAGAACATCTGCCACGGGGTCCAGGGTCCCTGGGAGAACATCATGTTGGACACCAGCATACTCATAGCACCCACCAGGAATCCCGTCTCGCCCCCAAGGGCCACCCCTGCGATGATGGTAACCGCCATGACCGGCTTGAACTGGGGGAACATGAACAAGGCCGCCCGTCCCGCCACGCCCACGGCGCTCAGCACAGCGATGACCACCAATTCCCGGGCCTGGGGCTTTCGCCCCTCAAAGGACAGGAAGAAGGGCAGCATACACTCCATCAGCACCAGGAAGGAGGTGAGATTATATCGTTTATTTTCTAAATAATAGCAGCTGACAAACAGCGTCAGTGGGATCATCAGCAGTACCATGGCGGATGTCACCACCGTGCGTCTGGGCAGCTTCCGACTCTCCCGGGGCACCTGTCCCAAGTCCTTCTTTGGCGCTGTACGCCGCGCCGTTGCAAAGGCCAGCACCAGCAGAGAGACGGCAAAGGTGAAGATTTGTTTCCGTTTACTGCCGATGAGCAGCGTACCGACTTTTCCGAAAAGGGCTGCAAGCTCTACTATGCCAAGAGATTGCAGCAATGCTGCTGCCGCCGTTAAAATCGCCGCACCGGCGATCAGCTTTCGCCACCAGGGGAACTTCTTTTTCTCCTCCGCCGCCGTTTTCTCCTCCTGTTTCGGCAGGGGGCCGTAATCCTTCGGGACCTCCGGGTCCTGGGGCTGACTCCCCCCGCAGATGGCGATGACATCCTCCGACGTCACCGCCTGGGTCACAAGTCCCCGAGCCATGCGGTTGGCGGCGGTGGTATAAAAGTGGTTGCCTGAGAAAAACGCCCTGGGCTTGTCCTGGGCCACCAGCTTTCCATCAAAAAACAGGGCACAGCGGTGGGCATACCGGGCACAGAATTCCACATCATGACTGACCATCACTACCGTCATTCCGTCACCCAGAAGCTGTTCCAGCACCTGCGCAAAGATCTGCTTGAATTCGGCGTCCAGGCCCTTGGTAGGCTCGTCCATCAGCAGGAGATCCGGAGACAGCAGCAAAACCTTGGCAAGTGCCGCCCGCTGCTGCTCACCACCGGAGAGGTCGTAGGGGTGCCGATCCAGCAGTTCCTCCAACCGGCAGAGTTTTACCATATAGGAGATCCGTTCCTCCTGCTCCTCCCGCGTCATGCCGGTATCTTTTAAAATCTCGAAAAGGTCCTCCAGCACCGTCTTTTTCACAAACAGCGCCTGGGGATTCTGCGGCAGGACGCCCATGCGTCCCTTGTGCCAGACCTTACCCCGGTAGGGCTTCAGAAGTCCGGCCAGCAGCTTCAAGCTGGTGCTCTTTCCCGCGCCGTTTCCGCCCAGCAGAGCCACCAGCTCCCCCTGCTTTGCCTCCAGGGAAAAGCCCTTCACGATGTCCGCTTCCTCCCGTTCATACCGGAACCAGAGGTCCTCCGCACCGATGACGCTGGCCTCTCCGTGAGGATGCTCCACTTCCTTTGGCAGCGGTTGGAGGGCATGCTCCTCCGCAAAGCCATGCAGCCAGTCTTTGCCCTCTCGCACCGTCACCGGGCAGGGCGCCTCATTGGGCACCGCTGCCCAGACCCGCATGGCCGTGGGCATGGCCAGGAACATGGCATGGCCCTGGCTGCGCAGCTGCTGCCCCACCTGGGCGGGCATCCCGTCACAGATCAGGGTGCCATGGTCCATCACCAACACCCGGCTGGACATAGGAAACGCCTCTTCCAGCCGATGCTCCGTCAACAGCACCGTGGTTCCAAATTCCCGGTTGATGCGTCCCACCGTCAGCAGGAAATCGCTGGCCGCAATGGGGTCCAGCTGGCTGGTAGGTTCGTCCAAAATCAGGATGTCTGGCTGCATGACCATGATGGATGCCAGATTCAGCAACTGCTTCTGCCCGCCGGACAGCTCCGATACGTCCTTATGAAACCAGTCTTGGATGTCAAAAAAGGATGCCATCTCCGCCACACGCCGCTGGATGACGGCCGTGTCATAGCCCAGGCTCTCCAGGCCAAAGGCCAGCTCGTGCCAGACCTTGTCCGTCACCACCTGGTTCTCCGGGGACTGCATCACAAACCCAATTCTCTGGGACTGCTCCCGTTGGTCCCACTGATCCAGGTCCCGGCCCTCAAAGCGAATGGTTCCCATACGCTCTCCCTGCGGAGCCAGCACTGATTTCAGATGCCGCAGCAGCGTCGATTTTCCGCAGCCGGAAGGGCCGCACAGGGTAACAAAGGCGCCCCGTTCTACGGAGAAGGTGACCTCACGAAGGGTCGGTGTTTTCTGGCCCGGATAGGTGAAAGACATCTCCGCTATTTCCAACAGGTTATCCACGCCGCAGCACCTCCTTTTCCCGGCAAAGTCCCCCTTTTTGCAGGGTCGTTATCTGACGCTTGACCGCCGCCAGCTTCGCCTTTCGGCCGCTGCCCGCCAGTTCGTGGGTCAGATATTGCGGCGCCACCCGCTCCACCAGCTCCGCCACTGCGCTTTCCGTCCAGGGGCGGTGCCGGTCGATTTCCAAAATATGGCCGTAGCTGACGCCAAACTGCTGGATGCAGTCCTCCGGAAACCCTTCCGGCAGCGCCCCCACGTTCCTGCGCACATAAGCGCCGCTGAGACTTTGGTGCAGATGCATTCCCTGCACCAGATTGCTCCGTTCTCCATGCCGGTCCAGCATCTGGTGGATGTAGGCCAGTCCTTCCTTCTGCGTGCGGATGGCAGGGTTCGTATTCATCAGATGTCCAGTGTCCAGCAGCAAGCCCTTACGGGGATACTTGACTGCATCCAACAGCCGGGCGGTCTTTTCCGGAGCAGTGAAAGTCAGCCCTGGCCACCACTGGTTCTCCATCAAAAAATCAAAAGTGGGCGCAGCGTCCCGCAGCAGCTCGTTGACAAGCTCCGCAGAGGCGTCGATAACCTCTTCGTCGCTGTGGAGCCACCGATAGGTGTAGCCCTCCTCGATAGAGACATCCGACACATGGAACACCACATACTTCGCCCCCAGGGCTACGGCCCGCCGCAGATCTTCCCGGTACAAGTCCAACAGCATCCCGGGATCTGTGGTGCCATAAAACCGGGCCACGTTCTCCATGGTGCCGTACTTGCGGCACAAAGCCTTCTGGTCCATCCGGTAAAAATCCAGCCAGTCAGGGTAAAACGTCAGATGATACCCCACCGCCAGCTCCCGTGGAAAGTCCTCTGGGACCTCCTCCCCGGCCCAGATGGCCTCGACGCCGTCGCAGCCAAGTCTGCGGCAGTCCTTATGCAGTTGTTCCCACCCACCGTACTCGTCGCGGATGTCGCAGCTCAGCGGCAGGCTGATGCTCTGGAACATGTAAATTCTCCTCTCCGCAGCTTTCTCCAGGCCCGCTCTCCATAAAGCCCCACGCTTACCGGTGTCAGGCACAGGGCCAGATACACCATCCACACGCTCAGCGTAAGGCCGCTGACCGGCACTCCCTGCAAGCAGGGGAAATACTGCCATTGCAGCCCTCCCGCCATGCCATTGGCAAAGACATATCCGCCGCAGAGGCCCAGCCACAGCAGCGCCTTTTTGTCCCGCCCATCCATGCGGTAAATGGAAAAAGCGGTCCGGCCGGTCAGGCCGTAACCCCTGCTCTTCATGCTGTCCGCCGTCTCGATGGCGTTCTCCATGCTCCAGGTAAGCATGATGGAAAGAACCGTCACAGCCCGCCGCATCCGCTGGAGCAGCGTTCCCTCCGACAAATCCCGCCCCACGCACCGCTGCGCCTCACAAACGGCTTGAAATTGACTCCGAAAACGAGGAATGAAGCGAAGGGTCATGGCCAACACCAAACTCAGTGCAGGGATCATTTTGCCGAAGAGATACACGAATTTATCGGAGGTCATCACCACCGTATAACAGGAAAACCACAAAACCACCGCACCCAGCATGGCGGCGGCGGCAACGCCGTAGAGAACACTCTCCAACGTCAGCGGACTGCCAGAAGGCAGCTGCATCAAAACCGTATCACCGGCATGGTTGAAAGTCGGATTCAAAACAGCCGCCATCAGCGTCATGGGCAGCAGGAATTTCAGCTGCGCCAACAAGGCTTCCCCGCCCTGCAGATAGGCAAGATATCCCATAGAACCGCACAGAGAGATGCACAGGCAGACCGGATGCATGAAGAACATGGCAAAGCCGATCACCAGCACAAAATATAAAAAATTGATCGCCGGATGATACTCTGAAAAGGTATCCCGCATCAAAGCTCCCTCCATTTCCTGTAAAAATACAAAAACGCGGCAAATGAGTCAATCATTTGCTGCGTTCAAACATAAACAGGGATTCCCACGGACGCGCACTGTCACCGCACCCGTCCGCAATCCTTATT